>Ga0209253_10005816_pt1 | contig 10695 bp, 9 predicted proteins | sample FrelakmetBRP12BR_FD_187145 | JGI IMG/M metagenome (GOLD analysis project Ga0209253, IMG submission 187145) | Freshwater lake sediment microbial communities from the University of Notre Dame, USA, for methane emissions studies - BRP12 BR (SPAdes)... | ecosystem: Environmental > Aquatic >... | reverse complement strand
CAGGCGTTGGAGCTCATCTGGAAGATCGCCCTGTTCCGAAGACAGAAAAATCGGGCCAATCTCAAACAGTGCCAGCCTCTCACGGATGCGGGCGTTGTATTCGGCTGTCTCCAGGACACTCGAAAGCACACTGTGGCGCATTACAACCTTGTCGCTCGAAATCGGGTTAGCCAGACGCACATACTGTTTATCATCGGCGGCACTGCCAGCCGGGAGGCGGCGTGACTCGCGTTCGGGCGTGGTGAGGCGATAACTGACAATTTCCTGCAAACCCTGCACCACCAGCAGATCGCGGACGCGCTCTTCTTTTTCAAGCAGGGGGTTGCCAATTTGCGGTGGGAGCCGGTCCGCCATGCGGGTCTCGGGAATGCGGTCATAACCGTAGATGCGGGCGATCTCTTCAATGACATCCGCCTTCCCGGTCACGCCCTCGCCGATATCCAGGCGGTGATCGGGAGCAATGACATTGACGGTATCGCCAATTATGGTTACCTTGAATTCCAGGCGGCGCAGCAGGTCAGCGATATCTTCAGCAGACAGGTCAATACCCAGCCAGCGCTTTACGTCCCCCTGACCAACCTGGATCTCAGGCTGTGCAGGCGGCAGAGGATAGACGTCCACCAACCCCGGGTCAATTTTGCCGTCCGCCCAGGCTTGCATCAGATCCAGGCCGCGCCGGACGCCATGCTCAGCCATGGCCGGGTGGACGCCGCGTGAGAAGCGGTAGGAGGCTTCGGATGGCAGGTTTTGTGCTCCGGCGGTCTTGCGGATATTGATAAAGTTCCAGGCCGCGCCTTCCAGCAGAATATTGGCCGTTTTTTCGTTTACCTCGGATTCGGCCCCGCCCATGATGCCGGCGATCGAAAGCGCACCGGTGCTGTCACACACCAGGACCGTGTTCTCATCCAGAGTCCGTTCAACGCCATCCAGGGTGGTCAGTTTTTCACCGGGTGTGGCAGTGCGCGTTATGATATGGACCTTCTTACCTGCAGCCCGCCTGGTCAGCACATCATAATCGAAGGCGTGCAGCGGTTCGCCGATCTCCAACATGGCATAGTTGGTAGCGTCCACAATGTTGTTGATGGGACGCATTCCGGCCAGTTTCAGGCGTAATTGCGCTTTATACGGGCTGGGGCGGATCTGAATATCCCGGATCAAGCCAAGCACAAAGCGCGGGTTGAGGTCCGGGTTGGTAATTTCAATCCTGGCAAAATTACCGGCAGGCGACGATTGACCATTGACCACTGACCATCGTCCACCGTCCATGGTCTTCAAGCTCTTCCCGGTGATCGCAGCGACCTCACGCGCCACGCCCAGTATATTGGCGCAACGGGCGGTGCTCGGTAAAATGGATACTTCCATCACTGCGTCCCCAAGGTAATCAACCAACGGCATGCCGACCGGGGCTGTCTCATCCAGGATGATGATACCTTCATGATCATCCGAAATGCCCAGTTCTTTCTCGGAACAGGCCATCGAGTAGGAATCTACGCCGCGGATTTTGGCGCGCTTGAGTGTCATCAACACCTGGCCTTCAGCATGGCCGTCGTAAATCTGGGCGCCCTCTTTTGCATACGCCACCTTCAACGGCTTGGGAAGCGGGCCTTTCCCCTTGAACTCGAACAGGTTCGGCGCACCGGTCAGTACGACTTGTTCCTGTTGACCATCGAAGAGCTTGCACAGCACCAGCCGATCCGCGTTGGGATGCGACATGACTTCCGAAATGACCGCAACCACCAGCTTTTCCCGGTCCCATTCGATGCCGACCAGACGGACGTCCCGTGAACGTTCCTTCGGGATGGGCAAACCGACAAATCGGATTTCCTCTACTTCCAGTCCGGCCATAGTCATCTGGTGAGCCAGCTCAGGGATGGGAATGTCAATATCAACGAAGTCTTTCAGCCAAGAGATAGGGACTTTCATGGATAACTCCTCAATAACTTGAGAACAGAGAATAGAGATCAGAGATCAGTTTCCGGAAGGTTCATCAGACGCGTCAACCAGATAAGGTTCTTGAAGATCCCGGATGGTTCGATCCGCACCGGGTTCCGTACTTCCCTGTTTACTGCGTTTGAGGTAAGCAATATAGCCGTTGAGCATCCGATCAATCTCGTCGCCTTCTTCTGACAATTCCTTGTAAAGTATTTCAGAAATATATTTGGCTTCAGAAGCGAAAACAAGATGACTCAGCGTCTCTGCCAGCGAGCCGCGGGCGTTATAACAAAAACGCACATTTTCCTGATAGTAATAACGTCCATAGCCTTCAGCAATATTAGCCGAAATACTCAATGATGAGCGCTTGATCTGGGAGTTCAAGTTCCACTTTTCTTCCGGCGGAAGTGAGGGCACCACTTCACTATATATCCTGAGTGCAAAGTCTTTCGAACGTCGCCAAACTTCCAATCTTTGTAATCCTTGAATGCTCATCCAGAATTCCTGTTCTCTTTTCTCTCTTCACTACTCTCTGAAACTAGAACTGCTCAAGGAAGCGCAAATCGTTCTGAAAGAAGTAACGGATGTCTTCGATCCGGTGGCGCAGCATTGCCATGCGCTGCGGGCCGAGACCGAAGGCGAAGCCGCTGTAGCGTTCGGGATCGTAGCCGCCGTTGAGTAATACCACGGGGTGCACCATCCCGCAGCCGCCGATTTCCAACCAGCCGGAGCCCTTGCACACGGCACAGCCTGCACCGCTGCAAATGAAACACTCCACGTCATACTCGGCTGAGGGCTCGGTGAACGGGAAGTATGAGGCCCGGAAACGCGTCCGGGTGTTTTGTCCAAACATGCGCCGGGCGAAATCGGCCAGTGTACCTTTCAGATCGCTGAAAGTGATCCCAGGGCCGACCGCCAGGCCTTCCAACTGTTCGAACTGCGTTTCATGCCGTTTGGTGACCTGCTCGTACCGGTAGCACATGCCGGGCAACACGATCCGCACCGGAGCAGGGTTATCCGGGTTCATGGCCGAGATCCAGCGCATGGCGTGGATCTGCCCTGGCGAGGTATGCGTGCGTAAAATGATCGGGTTGTCGCCGCGTCCCTCGACCTCCACAAAATAGGTATCCTGCATGTCCCGGGCGGGATGCCCAATCTGAAAGTTCAACAGCTGAAAGTTGTACTCATCGCTCTCGACTTCACGTGAGCGAAATACCTGGAAACCCATTTCGCCAAAGACATGATAAAGTTCACGCAAGGTCTGCGTGTCGGGGTGCAGGCGACCCAGCGGCAGACTCCGTCCCGGCAGAGTCACATCCAGCTGCTCCTGCTCGAGCGAACGTTTCAGCGCCACCTGTCGCATCTGCTCGGCTTTTGTTCCGTAGGCGTCTTCAAGGGCCTTTTTCACCTCATTGGCCCGCTTCCCCACCACCGGCTTCTCTTCCTTAGAGAGTTCCCCGAACCTGCTGAAGACCTGCATCAGCCCCGAATTGCGACCGAGATGTGTCACGCGCCAGGCTTCCAGCGCGGCTTCATCCTGGACGGCTTGCAGTGCATCCAGACCAACCTTTTCAACTCTATTTAACTCATCAAGCATGGCAGCCTCCATGGCAATAAATAGGAGAGATTAGTGATCAGTGAGTAGTCTTCCCAGCGTGACAAAACTCTGTTCTCTATTCTCCGTTCTCTGCTCTCTGTCCTTTCTAAACAAAACTCCCGTCCAACCAAGGGACGGGAGGGGATTCCCGCGGTACCACCCAGTTTGGCCATCTGGCCCACTCATCACCGACCATCATCGGCTGCCCGCTAACGCTGGGATGCGGTCCAAACTACTGAACGTGCCACATGAAAAAAGAATACTTGACGCTGGCGCACGTTTTCACCTGGACAACTCGGGAGGGAACTTCGGCCGGTTTCCGCCGGATGCGGGTCTCAATCTGTGCCCACATCTCCCTGTCGGCTTCCGCAGACCTACTTTCCTCCGTCTTTGTTTTTTTAGGCTCGCCTGTTGAGATTTATTATCCGCGGAAATGATGGACTGTCAAGGGCGTGAATTCTGTCAACGTTTAACTGTTTAAGGGTTTCTCCAACCCATGTGCTTCCAGTAATGCCCCATCTTTCATTAATACCTCTGTCGGACCGTCGGCTACAATGCGACCCTCATCCATAATGACCATGCGCGGCAGCAGCTCGCGCACCATCGCCAGATCATGACTGGAGACAAGCATGGTCATCGGCAGGTCATTCAGCAGGTGGATGAGGGAACGCCGGGCACGCGGGTCGAGCCCGGAAGTGGGCTCATCCAGCACCAGCACCTCGGGATTCATGGAAAGGACGGTGGCAATGGCAATCCGTTTCTTTTCGCCCACGCTCAGGTGATGGGAAATGCGCCGGGCATAGGATTGCATCGAAACGTCGGACAGGGCGGAGGTTACGCGTGCCGCCACCTCTTCTGCTCCCAATCCCTGGTAAAGCGGGCCAAAAGCCACATCTTCGTAAACGGTTGGGGAAAACAGCTGGTCATCCGGGTTCTGGAACACCAACCCCACCGCGGCACGCACAAGGCCAAGAGTCTTCTCACCCACATCCAGACCGCAAACCGTCACCCGCCCCTTTCCGGTCACCCGTGCCTTCGGCATGGGTACAGGTAATATACCGTTCAGGTGCAAGACCAGGGTGGACTTGCCCGCCCCGTTGGGACCCACCAGGGCCACCTTCTCGCCGGGTGCAATATGCAGCGAGACGTCTGCCAGGGCCGGGTGGCCGTCCGGGTAAGAAAAAGAAAGCCGTTCGACATCAATAGAATGGTGCATAACCTCATCCCCAGAAAAGGATTCCAAAGAAAAGCAGCAGGGCCAGTAAAACTAATCCAGCCAGCAGCGTAGTCCAGGTTGCGCCCGTCATGGGCGGGAGCGGCAGGAGACGGACATCGCCATCGTAACCACGGCTGAGCATGGCAACATAGATCCGGTCGCTGCGTTCGAAAGCCCGTAAGAACAGGTTGCCGGCCATGCCACCAGTAACGCGCGCCCGCCAGATCACGCTCCCGCCAGTTTTTTGATCGACTTCCCCACTATGTCCCGACCGCGCTGCCCGGGCGCGCATCAGGCGCAGGGCTTCATCAATCAGCACAAATGAATAGCGCCACATCATCCCGAACATGCTCACCAGCAGGCGCGGGATGCCCACCGCCCGCATGGCTTGCAGCAATTCCGGGAAGGGTGTGGAGGCGGCCATGAGGATGGCTGCCTGAACCGAAAGCCAGGACTTAAGCGCCACACTGATAAAGCGCCCCAATCCCTCGGCATGGGCGGTTAGCGACCAGGAGCCAATCGGAAAGGAGAATAGCGCCGTCCTGCCGCTGGTGAAAATAACCGGGAATGCCGCCAATACAAACGGCAAAGCCAGCAAAGTGCGTTTTAGGACATACCAGACTCCCAGCCCGGATAGGATCTCGAGCGAGAGAATCAAAGCGAAGAGCAATACATAGACCGGCCAGGCATCCACCGGGGTCAGTGAGACCGTCAGGATGAAGGCTACCGTCAACACAAACTTGACGCGCCCATCCAGGGCGTGGACGGGGCTGGTGCGCGGCCGGTAGGGGTCAAGAAAATGAACGTGCATTTCTATTCATCCACGAGGCATCCAGCCCTCTGCGCGGGTTTGGCGAAAAAAAGTGTTTTCGCGGCATCCTTTCCGTCTACTTGGAATCCTTCTTCCGCCGCAGGTAAGCCAGCCCTAGTGCCACGCCAAAAACGAGCAGCGTGCCAAGGATCCCTGCCAGAATAGTTGCCAGGGTTGTATTCGAGATGCCGGGAATGGCGTAATCCGGAATAATCTTGTAGAGCGGAGCCCGGGCGGCCTCGAGGAAGCCTTTCTGCCCGGCCACCCATTCCAGGCCATCCGGATGGGCCGATGCCAGCGGGGAAAGAACTGCCAGCAGCAATGCAATTCCCAATCCGAAGATCCAGACTGCTGCGCCTCCTTTGGGGGTCACCTCTCCGGTGCGGAACAGGTCGCGGCGGGCCGTGTACAGGAACGCCAGCGCACCAACGGTGATCAAGCCCTCCCCAATGCCAATCAGCATGTGGATGCCGCCCATGGCCGGGACGGAGATATTGGCCGGGGATGTCCCTGAAACCGCCAGTTCCAGGGCGCAAGCCAGTGAAGCGACAACGATGGAAAACCACGCCGCCGCAGCTCCGCCGATAAAAACTCCCCACGATTTACCACGCGCCAACTTCTGAAGGCTGGCGGATAAAAAATACGAAACCGTCACTCCGACGACAGCCATATTGAACAGGTTGGCACCCAGCGCAAGCAACCCGCCATCCTGGAAGATGAGCGCCTGCAGGCTGACCACGCTGGTCATGATGATGACCGCCGGCCACGGGCCGAGCAGGATGGTGGCCAGGGCCGCACCCAGCAGGTGGCCGGAGGTTCCGCCGGTGACGCTGAAATTGAGCATCTGACCGGCAAAGATGGCTGCCGCCAGCACGCCCATCAGCGGCACCTGGCGCTCGCCCAAATCCTTGCCAACCCGACGCAAAGCAAAGGCCACTGCCCCGGCTGAGATTATCCACAGGATGACCGAAACCAGGGTGGAGAGGAATCCGTCCGGGATATGCATGGGTTGAATGGGAGAATACAACATGTGAGTCTTCTATTGCGAATTGGATTTACATTCCGGGCACAGGCCGAAGAATGTCAGATGACCAGCGTTGAGGCGGTTGTAATTTATGGCTCCCAGGCAAAATGGATCAGCGCGAAGATGTATGGTTGTCCCTGCACGTAATCCACGCCCACCAGCCAGTAGCGCCAATCCAGGTCCACACCCGGGCTGCCGGGTTTGAAGATCGTGTAATAGTTGACATGGGCGTATTGTTCGGGCCAGGGTGCCAGCCCATATTGGGGAGCAGTCCCGAGCGAGTTGCAGGTGAGCGAGTAACTGGCATTAAAGACGTCCTGCAATTCAGGCAGAACCTGCTCCTGGAATGAACCAATCGTCTCCAGACCCGAAGCGGGTGCCATGCCCCAATTGTGGGAGTAGGTGCTGTCGAAGACCCAGCGGGCATGTTCTCGGTCGAAGGTGATGCCGTTGCCATTGCGCCACAGGGTGACGGTTACTCCATGCGCCGGGCTTACCAGACTGGAGAGCAGCGCGCCGTCCCGGGAGGTGAAAGCGGTATCCAGGCTGGCGATCAGGGTATTGATGCGGCCATCGGAACAGAATGTGGCCTGTGCGACGTATTCGGTCAGGTAGGCGGCGTTGACCCAGCCGGTACCGCCGCCGGGATTCTGCACCTCCACCCACAGGTCTCCGTCAATATCGGAGGAATTTCCCGTTCGCATTACGGTATTGGCTGCGGCAGTGAATGATCCGATGAAGGAAGCAGCTGCGCCTGGAGCAGAATGAATATTCAACATATCACCCGGGTCGACTTGAATGACCGCGTATGGCCCGGAAGGTGAACCGGTGGGATTACCCCCAGTTGTTGCAGTGGGCACGACCGCACTGGTCGCGGTCGACCCGGATGAGCCGGGTGTGATGGTCGGCAGACTCAGGGTCGGGGTAGAGCTCGGGAGCCCAGGCGTGGCGGAGACTACCGGCGCAAGCGTGGTTGAAAGCGGGGTTGGAGAAGATGGCAGGATGGTCGATGGCAACAGCTTAGGCAATCCGAGCAACGAAAGGCTGCAACCGGTCAGGGATAGGATGGCAAGACCGGCAATTAAGATAACAAGGGTACGCCTCATGATTTCTCCTTCTGGTGGAACAAGGTCACCAAATTGATTCTAACACCTAGCTCTGCCAGCGGGAATTGGCAGTAGTACTGTCAAAACAAGGATGGTTGATCTTTCACCAGCCGCTGGCGTTTTTGGGGAGCAAAGGTCGGCATTTTGGCGGCCAGGCCGAATTCCTCACACCAGCCAGCGAAGAGCTGTCCCAACTGCCGGGCATTGCGGGCCGGGGCGGAATAGCGTTCCCCAAAGGCTTTCTCATAGCGCCCGCGCAGACCGGGAAAGAGCTGATCGAGTTTGTCATAATAGTAGGCGCGCTGACGGTCACGCAGGGTCATGCCGAAAGCCGGCAGGATGTAGCTGGCCCCGGATGCAAGTGCCAGGCTGAAAATTGCGCGGATATTCTCTTGCGTATCCTCGATAAACGGGAGCACCGGCATCAGGGTCAGGCCGGTCAATAGACCGCGCTGGCTGAAGCTCCGCAGGGCAGCCAACCGCCGCGAGGAAACCGGTGCACCCGGCTCGAGTCGCCGGCTCTGGAGGTCGTCGGCGGTCGTAACGGTGAAAGTCACGGCGGCGTAGCTCTTTCGGCCGATCTCCTCAAGCAGATCGATATCCCGCAGGACCAGGTCTGACTTGGTAATGACATGAACTGGAAAGCCGGACTCGGCGATGACTTCCAGGGCACGCCGGGTAAGCTGCAGCTCGGCCTCCAGCGGCATGTATGGATCATTCATGGAACCTGTACCGATGGTGCCGATGACGCGCTTGCCGGCCAGTTCGCGGCGCAACAATTCGATCGCATTGGCCTTGACCAGCACATCCTGGTTGAAATTCTCGATCTGGTAGCACTCGGAGCGCGAGTCACAATAGATGCACTGGTGCTGGCAGCCGCGGTACAGGTTCATGCTGTAATAGAGCCCGAACCAGTCATCCGGCTCCTTGACACGCGCCAGCAGGGTTTTCGCCTGGATTTCCTTGATCATTGACCCGCTCGATTAGGTCTCCCCGGTTTGGGGAAGGCCGCTTGAATCCAACTCACGATACAAGAACCAGTGGCCCAGGCGGTCGTCCACATCCTTGATGGCGCGGTCATAATACAGGTCGAACACCTGGCCTGAGTCCACCTGCACACGGAAATAGAAACGGCCCACTCCAAGCGAACCGCGTTCCGCCGCAACGGCCGCGTGGGCCGGGCGCATATTGCGCGCCATGCGGCCGCGCCGGGTGAAATCGGTCCACTCAGAGAGTTTCCGTGTGACGCGGTAGCCCTTGCCATCCCAGGTAAATCCATCCGGGCAGGGCGGCGTCTTTTGCCGGGCAGGGGCGGCATCGAAACGTACTTCGACCGGCTGGTCGATGAAGTGGAGCGGCGTGAAATCCATGATTTTCTCACGACCAGGTTATTGTTCGTCGTCTTTCAGCAGTTTATCCACATCCACGTTGTAATCACCCCATTTGCTGCCGCTGGCGGTGGAAAAGATCATCTGGCTGGTTATTTCGGATTGAGCCTCGGCCTTCTGGACGGCCTGGCGCCGCCTGGCGGCGGCATCCGATGGAACGGCTTTTTCCCCGGCCTGCACCACCAAGATACGAACTTTTGCCAAATCACCCACCTGGTAGGGAAGTACTTCCCCGGCATGGTGATCGAGCAGGAGACGACCCAGGGGCGTGTTCTCATCCAGCAGGCCGCTCTTGAGATCAGCCTGTTTGGACGGAACCAGGACGAACTCGACACGCTCGGCCTGACCGGCCAAATCGACCAGCTCCACCTGGACGCGGCAGTTCAAAGTGATCGGTTGGGAGGAAGATTGTGCGGCCATATGCAAATCATACTACGAAAAAAGAGGCTCATTCCAACGCCTGGTAGGCCAGTTGGGCGAAATCCTCCACGATCGGGATGGTGAAGCAGGGTATGTACTGCAGCATCAGCAGGCAGTTCAACTGCTCGGCCGGGTCGATCCACCACTCGGTGTTGGCGGCCCCGCCCCAGCCAAACCTGCCGGCCGATCCGGGCCGGTGCGACAGCCCCGGGTGGAGCAATACCGCCCCGCCCAGTCCGAAGCCGTTGGCCAGCTCGCCCATCGGGTGGACGCCCTCGGGCAGGTGGTTTTGCAGCATCCATTCCACTGTCTTGCGACCAAGCAGGCGCACTCCATCCAGCTCGCCGCCGTTAAGTAGCATCTGGCCGAAGCGGAAGTAGTCGAGAGCAGTGGAAAGCAGGCCGCCGCCTCCGGAGGGGTTGCGGGTGGGCTGGGTGAGCGGATCGCTGAGGAGCGGTTTGACGGGTTTCAGGCCCCCGCCTTCGGAAGGACCGTAGATGACCGAGAGGCGGCCGACCTTTTCGGGGGGCACCCAGAAAGCGGTGTCGGGCATGCCGAGCGGATTGAAGATATGTTCCTGGAGATAATCCTCGAAAAGCTGACCGGAAACAAGCTGGACGATGTAGCCAAGCACGTCGATCGAGATGCTGTAGCGGAAATCCGTGCCGGGCTGAAAGGCGAGGGGCAGGCGGCGGCGGGTAAAATCCAGAATGCGCTTCTCCAGGACCGGTTCGACCTCCTTATCCTGGAGTTCGAAGGCCTCCCGATAGAGTTTATCCAGGGCAGAATGCTCGTCGGAGCCGTAGCTGAGGCCGCCCGAGTGGGTCAGCAGGTCGTGGACGGTCACCTCGCGGCGGGCCGGCACAAGGTCATAGCTGCCATCCGGGCGGGCGACCATCACCCTGGCTTCCTTGAACTCCGGCAGGTAGCGGCTGAGCGGGTCCGCCAGGCGGAGCTTACCCTGTTCACAAAGCATCATGACGGCGGTACTGGTGACCGTCTTGGTCATCGAGTAGATCTGAAAAATGGATTCCGTGGTCATCGGTCGCGGGGGATCCAGTTCCTGCCAGCCGAAAGCCTGCAGGTGGGCCACCTGCCCCTGGCGGGCGATGAGCGTGACGATCCCGGCAAAGGTGCCCTGGTCCACGTACCTTTGCATGATGGGACTCAGGCGGGTGAGACGGGAAGAAGATAATCCGAC
>Ga0209253_10005815_pt1 | contig 10696 bp, 15 predicted proteins | sample FrelakmetBRP12BR_FD_187145 | JGI IMG/M metagenome (GOLD analysis project Ga0209253, IMG submission 187145) | Freshwater lake sediment microbial communities from the University of Notre Dame, USA, for methane emissions studies - BRP12 BR (SPAdes)... | ecosystem: Environmental > Aquatic >... | reverse complement strand
CCGCCAAAACCAAATGCTCGAGGGCGATAGTGGTATCTACAACATGCCATTTCGGAGAAACTTTCTTGTTGCCGCATCCGACGATTACTACTGGTGATTCGGTGATGAACTTTCCATACTTACACCCTCCGGCAATTCTAGTGCGCTTTTCTTCGTCTTCTACGACAATAAAGTGCCAAGGCTGGATGTTGGCAGCCGAAGGCGCCAACCTTGCAGCGTCCAATATCCTGACAAGAACTTCCTCGGATACAGGTGTTGGTGCATAAGACCTTACTGACTTTCTCTGTCTGATAGCATCGAAGATATCCACTTGAATCACCAGTGAATGAAAAATTCTTGGAACTCGCCTTTCCACGGCACGTATTCCACATGTACCGAAGTAACTTCTGAGCCAGGAGGGCCACGCTTACAGAATTCGATTACCTTCTCAACGTTCTCTTTTTCACCTTCAAAGATAGCCTCAACTCGGCCATCGAAGAGGTTCCTCACCCACCCGTATACCCCATTTCTTGTGGCTTGTTTTCTTGTATTATGCCTGAAAAAGACGCCTTGAACTATGCCCGAGACTAGCACGTGAGCTCTAACCTTCAACTAATCACACTCGATCCTGCAGCCAGCCTTCAATGCGATATTGCGTTTTTCAGAATCGAAGTCTTAAGCATTTCAGATGCTCTGATTCAGAATTGAAATCATAATCATTAATGAGACTTGTGAACCTTACAAGATATTTGAGCCATTATGTATCATATGTATCTGCAAAGTCTTTAGAACTGGATGGTGCAGACAATGGATGGAGACATGCGTCATGAAGGATCCAATCTGTGGAATGAACGTTGATGAAACGACTGCCAAATACAAATCTGAGCATAAAGGAAGGAAGTACGTGTTCTGTTCTTCAATGTGCAAAGAAGAGTTTGAGAAGAATCCCGAGAAATACTGAAAGCAGAGATTATCAGCCTGACATTTGTCAGAAGAGAATGCTTACCAAAGAAAAACTGAGGGTTCTAGCAGCATCCGCAGTCGCTTTGTACCATATCAGCGTAGGCTTGGGCATGTTCCTCTGAGCAGAAGCATTTTCCATATCTGCGAAGGGAGCTGTTCTTTTCGACATTTGCACCACAGATTATGCAGCAGTTCTCGTCTTCCATACAATTCAACTTGTTCGAAAATTTGACTAGATAGAATCAACGTTGGCCTCTAGTTGTCAAGTTTGAACTTTCTCAGTGTTGCAGAATTGGTCACTACTGAGAGAGAACTCAACGACATGGCTGCGGCAGCTATCATGGGATTTAGAAGTCCAATAGCGGCCAATGGTATTCCTAACGCGTTGTACACAAGAGCCCAGAAAAGGTTCTGTTTTATCTTGCGCATTGTAGCCCTGCTCAGCTTAATTCCTCCCACAACGTCTCTAAGATCATCTTTGACAAGTATTATTCCCCCCGTCTCCTTAGCTACATCAGATCCGCTTCCAATGGCAATGCCGATGTCCGCCTTTGCCAATGCTGGTGCATCGTTGATTCCATCACCCACCATCGCAACGACTTTTCCTTGCCTCTGAAGCTCATTGATGGCATTTGCTTTCTCCCAAGGAGGAACGTTGGCAACAACCTTGTCGATCCCAACCTGTCTGGCAATTGACTGAGCAGTTCTCTCATTGTCACCTGTGAGCATGATGGTTTCGACGCCGATATCTTTCAGTTTCTTCACTGCTTCAATCGAGTATGGTTTCAGAGTGTCGGCTACCGCTACTAACCCGATTATCCGTTTGTTCAAGGCAACTATCATCGCCGTCTTTCCTTGATTCTCAAAGGCGATCAGCTTCTTCTCCACAGAACCGTGGTCTATCCCGCGTTCTTTCATGAGCGCTCTATTGCCAAGGTATATCTCGTCACCGTGGTGTGCCACTCTGATACCTCTTCCTGGAATAGCCTCGAATGATTCCAACTTTGGAATTGAAAACCTTCTCATATCAGCTTCTTTCACTATGGCCTCGCCAAGTGGATGCTCAGAGCCCTTCTCTGCCATGGCAGCGAGTTGAAGCACCTCATCAGCTTCTCTATCAGAAGCTGTAACCACGTCAGTTACGGAGGGTTCACCCTTGGTCAAAGTACCCGTTTTGTCAAAGACCACGGTTGTAAGTTTCTCAGCTCTCTCGAGATACTCAGCTCCGCGAATGAGTATGCCCATTTCTGCACCTTTTCCAACACCCACCATCAGGGCAGCTGGAGTCGCTATACCCATAGCACATGGGCAGGCTATGATAAGGACAGCTACGAATGATAGAAGGGCCATCGTGCCGTTGCCCAGAATCATCCATAATATCGCTGAGACGATGGCTACAAGCAGGACGGTCGGCACGAAGAACGAGGCTACTCTGTCGACGATTCTCTGGATGGGCGCACTTGAAGCCTGAGCCTCCTCAACCATCTTCACTATCTGTTCAAGTGTTGTTTCGGCTCCAACCTTCGTTGCCCGCAACTTGAACGCCCCAACCTTGTTCATGGTGGCTCCGATTACTTCGTCACCAGTCTTCTTCTCAACTGGAACGCTCTCTCCGGTAATCATAGATTCGTCGACTGATGAGAGGCCTTCCACAACGACGCCGTCGACCGGTACCCTATCACCAGGTTTGACAATGATCAGATCATCAACCTGAACATCATTTGCTGGAATCTGAACTTCCTTTCCATCTCTAACGACCACTGCCATAGTCGGTCTAAGATCGAGAAGCTTCCTCACGGCAACGGAACTTCTTTTCTTGATTGCCTCCTCCATGAACTTTCCCAAAAGAACGAAGGCTATAATCACGGCAGAGACTTCGAAATATACATCGCGTTGTGATACGGGAAGAATTCCCGGAAAGAAAAGCACGAATGTGCTGTATAGATAGGCTGTCAGTGTCCCAATCGATATGAGTAGATCCATGTTTGGAACGCGATTCTTAATCGCCTGATAAGATCCCTTGTAGAAACTCCAACCGCCTATGAACTGGACAGGTGTAGTGATGAGAAACAGAATCAGACCCCATGTGAGAGTTGGGACTGATGGTATTGGCGCCCACGTAATCAGTACTGCGCCAAACGCCAACGTAAGATAGGCAGCTGCGCGCAGTATGGCAAGAACTAGTACTCCTGAAATGGCCACGTATACTCTACGCTTCAGGTTACGAAGCTCCGCCTCTGGCGCTTCAAACGTCTTTACGCAGCTTTCACTGCAGAAGTAGTAAGTTCTGCCCCCTACTACACTCTTCAATGCCTTCTTCTCGTCGACCACCATGCCACATACAGGGTCTTTAGCCAAATAGAACCCACCAATTCCTTGATTGAGTTACGATGAGCGATCATATTTAGACATCTCAATACAAATTCCAATCTCATGTCAAAGGAGTATGGATTTTGTCAATTTGCGAGGCGCCAGCATTCAACAAGTGGCAAACAATGTGCGATAACAGGATCTGCATCTAAGAAACTGCGCAAAAATAGGGGATCTCAGAGCGTGGTAGGCAAGCCTATCAGCAGGTTCAATCTCGGTTTTCGATGAACCGACATAGCTTTTACTGGTCTCATGCACAAACATGTGTCTGGTAAAGATTGTTGATACTGGCAGTGTCTGACGTGCATCTTGGGTACAATGCTAGCAACAGCAGAGCATTTCGTGACTTCTTGAACAGTCGTTGCAGGTCCCTCGGAAGGAATGACACTCTCGTGCTATTGGGCGACATCTTCGATTTCTGGAGAAGGAACAATGTAGAAGTCGCCTTGGAGAATGAGAGCATATTCTCCATACTCGAGAGTCTAGAAGCAACTATCCACTACATAATTGGAAATCACGACTACACACTTGTTGACTTGAAGGCGGTGGACAAACCGTTTGATGTTAGCAAAGAGCTCAAACTAGAGAATGGAGGGAAGATCTTCAGTTTCATTCATGGATATCAGCTCGAGGTCTTGGCAAATCTGGAACCGCTCACAATCAGGGAGTACGAGGATCTCTGTGTGTCCCTGTGCTTGAGAACCGGAGATTTCTTCGGAGACGTCTTGAGCATAATGTGGGATATGTTGCACTTGTCGTTCAAGAAAGGTGATCGAAGGAAGAACGCGATTAGTTCAATATCCGAGGTTCCCGAAAGCCGAAAGAATATGGACCGTGTCCGTCAATTGTCCGTATCAAGAGTGAAAGACCTTTTCCTAGGGCTTGGAAAAGAGGAGACCCTCGTCTTTGGGCACATCCATCGTCCATTCATACACGAACGAACAGCGAACACGGGATGCTGGGTTTCAGACGCAGAGAAACAGAATACCTACATCGAGATTGAGAATGGTGAAATGAAACTGTTCAACTACGAGAAGTTGAGCCAGTAAGATACTGATGGTTGGAATAGTTATGGTGTCTGTCACCAAGGTTAATGGCGAACTCCAACATTTCGACCGAGAAAAAGTCATACGAACTTGTATAAGGTTACGATGCTCGAGAGAATATGCTGAGAATGTGGCTGACAGAATTCAGTCCAAACTGTACGAGGGAATAACGACCCGTGAGATTCTCAGAATGATCTATCGCTACAGTGCGGAGCGTCGTCCCCAAGTCAGGTATGAGGTTGATTTGCGTAAGGCAATCAGCCTCCTGAGGTCTAAACCCGACTTCGAGCAATTCATCGCTAGACTGCTCTCGGAATACGGCTACAATGTTACGGGGCCTCAGATCGTGAGGGGACGGTGCGTAGAACATGAAATCGACGCCGCAGCCGGAATAGATGGTGGAGTAGTCTACGTTGAAGTCAAACATCACGTTTGGCCTCACACCTACACTGGCAAAGACATATTCCTTCAGGCGCAAGCTACATTGGAGGATCTTGTCAATGGCTACGAAAGCGGCTTCAACAAGATCCGTTTCAACAAAGCCATGGTGATCTGCAATACAAAACTCTCGGATCATGCAATTAGATACGCGGATTGCGCCCAGATTGAGTACATCTGTTGGAAATCTCCAAAGGACAATTCACTGGAGAAACTTGTCGAGGACAAGCGGCTCTACCCCATAACCGTATTGAAAACGCTAGACAGCAGAACCGAAGCAAGGTTTGGCGATGCCGGAATCGTTCTCCTCAGAGAGCTGATGGACTTGAGCGTCGAGGAATTATCTGTCAGAACAAAGGTGTCTAAAGACAAGATTAGGAAGCTTGTGAAGAGTGCTCAAGATATCACAAAGTAGCATCTTGGAAGCGGTCACAGTTTGCGTTTGAGTTTTTCCAATATCATTCGACGAATGAAACAGACCATGATAGAACAAGGATTCAAAGATACGATGTTGGAGCAGGTGAGCAGACAGGAGAAAAATGATCCATTCAAGGTATTAGTAGCGACAATCCTTTCGCATAGGACCAGGGACGAGAAGACAAGTCAAGCAGTTAAAGACCTCTTCTCTGTCTACCATAATGCACAGGAACTGGCAAATGGTGATTTGGCGAGAATCCAGAGGTTGATCAAGCCGGTTGGGTTCTATCGCGTCAAAGCCAATCGGTTAAGGGAAGTGTCCAAGATCCTCATGGAACGGTATGATGGAGGCGTTCCCGACAGGATGGAAGATCTTCTTGAGCTGCCTTCTGTGGGTCGGAAGACCGCAAATTGTGTTCTAGTTTACGCGTTTAAGAAGCCCGCTATCCCCGTGGACACGCATGTACATCGTATCTCGAACAGGCTTGGATTGGTTAAGACCAAAACTCCAGAGATGACCGAAATGAGGCTGAGAGAGGTTGTGAGTGAAAAGTATTGGCTCGATCTCAACGATGTCTTTGTCAGTTTTGGCCAGACTGTATGTAAGCCCATCGGGCCTAGGCATGAGGTCTGTAGAATCAGGCCTTATTGTCCTTATTACAAGAAGCTGGCGAGATCTCGCTGGAAATGAACTAATCGGACTTGACTTTGATAACCTTGACACCTACTCGTCTCTTGCATTTTTCGCAGTAGATGAAGTCGTTGTATACGTCACCTTCTTTGTAGGTGCCTATGTTCGGAAGTTTGTCGTAGCGGCTATCGAACTTCGCTTTGCATACAAGACATCTTAGTTTTACGCGAGATTCGCTCATCGGTGATTCCTAGATCCAACTATGTATGAAGGCAAGAGCATCTTCTTTAGTCTTTATGTCGGTCACTTTCAACAATCACTTAATATTGTGAGCAAATCTATTGATAATTCGGAGGCTATGATATGATATCCGCTTGCGTGCTTGTACGTTCTGAAAAAGGTAAGTTTGATGATGTCGTCTCTGCGCTTAGGCAGATCAAAGAGGCAAAGAGAGTTTTTCCAGTATTGGGAAGGTTTGATGCCGTTGTCGATATGGAAATTCCCGACTACAAGATGCTTGGCGCCACAGTTCTGAAAGTGTCTAAGATGGCTGGGGTCGTGTTCACGGAGAGTCTTGTGGAGGTCCAAGTCTAGGAGGAGATCATGATGTTGAATGCTTGTATTCTTGCAAAGACAATGCCCACCAGAGCGGAAAAGATCCTAAAGGCGATCAAGGAATTCAAAGAGGTCAGGAAGGCGTTCTTAGCTTATGGACGATTTGATATCGTGGTATACATCGACGTGTCAGACTATCAGCAGATCAGAGTAATGTCGGGAAAGATAAACTCGATAGATGGAGTCAGAAGTACAGAGACTCTGGTTGAAGCCTAATCTCGTTAGACGCCTTTGATTGTGTCAATCTCAAGTAGTGTACGCTTTGCAGCAGACACTTCAGTACGTCATTGACCGCTTAGTGTTTTGTCTCCATTCTCATACAAACAGCCGATGACGGGCAAAGGCTGGTGAACTCAGTTGTGTGCTTGATAACCTCGGGAACAATGTTACGTTCGATTCTCTCGAATCCATTCTTCTTGAAGAAACCTTCTGCGGTCGTGGTGAGTAAGTATATCTCCAGTACTCCTTTGAGTTTGGCCAACCCAACTAGTTCACTGCACAGTTTTTTTCCAGAGCCTTTTCCCCTGAATCGTTCCTCAATCACAAGCGAACGAAGCAATCCAATCCTGTCATACAGTTCAAGTCCCCCAATTCCAATGACGTCCTGATTAGTGCGCCAAATGAATAGAGCCTCTATCTTAGAAGCAATGTCTTTGTAGGGCAAATGATTTCTTCTCAGAACGTCCTCAACCAGAGAGATATCCATCTTGGTAGCTTGTGTCACTCTCATTTTCCACACGGTTCATCACTACTGATACCTGTCAGTACAGATGATTTCAGACAACTTCTTTCTCGAATCAGTTTCTTTGAAAGTGTTGCCACGCGGATATCCGATGGGAATGACAGCAACCACGTTGACATCTTCTGGGATATGGAGAAGCCCCTTGACCGCTTCGTTGTTGAATAGCCCAATCCAACAGGTCCCCAAGCCTTCAGCTCTTGCTGCCAGCGTCAAGTGATCTATCGCTATGCTAACATCGACAAGCATGCTCATGTCTCCCATGTAACCGCCTCTACTGTAGTGTATGTTGACCCCACATGCCACTATGACCAACGGCGCTTGAGCAATGAAGGATTGGCCGCCACACAATGGGACGAGTTCTTTCTTTAGATTCTCATCTCTTACCAGAATGAATTTCCACGGTTGTCTATTTGAACCCGAGGGGGCGATTCTCGCGGCTTCGAGTACCTTGTTCAAAACCTCATCAGAAACAGGAGCAGATGAGTAGAGTCTTACGCTTCTCCTCGTTCTAAGAACCTCGTAGAATTCCATGATGGATATCCCAACGACCCACTTTCTCAGTGTCGTTATTGAACAGTGAATGGGAGATCTAACTAGAATAGCTTTGTGTGGACAGCCATCAGCCAACCTAGCTTATCAAAGAGCTCAGAAGAAAAAAATGGAATGAATGAGTGTCGTCTGGCTTAGCAGAGGATTGACGAAAGACTAGTTGTCCTCTTTCTTGAGGTCTTCGATTCGTTCGGCGACTCCTGTTACTTCATGTTCAAGATGCTCTTTGTATTCTTCGAGGCATTTGATTTTCTCGTTTCGAGTCAGAAAACTACGTCCATATCCACAGCAATAATCCACTCTTTTCACCTCTTTCTTGTCCAAATACGCGACGATTGGGTGGTCTTCTCAATGGTTGGGGATCTCGTTCAATAGGTTCCCAGGCCTTGTAGACGCAAAACTCGAGATCGTTGCCAGAGCTTAGAGTTGATTCGAATCTCGTTTTCTTACACCCAGAATAGGAATGGCGTCCGCGGTGGATATTGACTAGTAATCTGCAAAACCAGTCAAAGAATCATTTCAATCTCGAACGAGATTCAATTCAAAAAAAATCAGTTGAGGTCGCCATGTTCTCGAGAGATCGAATTCTGTTTAGTCGCTCGGCCAACAAGGTCAAATAATTCAAGAGCGGATGTTGTAGCTCTTTCCTGATCGGTTTCCACTTTATACAACGCACTAATCGTAAGAATCTTCTCGGAGATCTTGGCCCGAAGCTCAATGCGGCCGTCGTCAGTTATCCAACTGAGCGTGAGTCCCGATGAAGTCTGAGAGTATCCAAGCCAACGAAATTCGTGGAACCATCTTCCTTTCAAAGCACTAAGGACGAAACTAACGTTCACACTACTCGGAAGACAGGCTGTTACTACTTTTGTCTCAGCCGGAGCTGTCTCGATTGAATAATCGAAGCCAAGACTTTCCTTTGAGTTGATTCGGTACCCATCATCCATCCTCTCGACTAGGTCTTGCTCTTCTAACCGGTCGAGAGTCCGTGAAAGCATCTCTTGATGCAAACCGAGTTTCCTTCGAAGTCCCTGAAATGAGTATGTCGCGTTCTCCTCTTGAGAAAGTGCTGAAAGCACCTCTAACTGGCGACAATCAGGCCCATCCTCGTTTCCTTCAGGTCCACCCGAATGAAAAATGTTGGTATCAGCCATCGAAATATCCTCGGGTAATTGGAAATCGCCCTATTTATTGACTATCTATTGAAAACGTTAGACGTGAGTAGTTTCTAATTGACGTTTTGTAGGTTGCAGGACTCTAGAGTTCTGTAATGAAGCTCGTTGGGACGTCAAGTTCAAGGATAGAAAGAACTAAGTTCTCTGCAGAATTCCTACAGAATCATCGTAGGAGGGATATGCTGTGAGTTCTGTGGAAGAAGTTCTGAAGAAACTGCAGGCACATTCTAGACCTAACGAGTTGGGGGGAATGGCTCATTATGGAATCATGATCGAACGAAGACTGGGCGTGTCAGTTCCCCAAATGAGAAAGATGGCAAAAGAGTTGGGGAAGAACCATAAACTCGCTCTTGGGCTATGGAAGACTGGGATACCTGAGGCGAGGATCGTCGCAGCGATGATCGACGAACCTGAACTGCTAACGGAGAAACAGATGGAGGATTGGGTTAAGGGAATAGATTCCTGGGACATTTGCGATCAAGTCTGCATGAACCTCTTCGAGAAGTCTCCACTCGCTTGGAAGAAGATACTTGACTGGTCCAAACGTGAGGAGGAGTTCGTGAAAAGGGCCGCTTACGCACTAATAGCTTGTCTAGCGTGGCACAACAAGGAAGCGGAGGATGAAAAATTCATCAGCCTATTTCCGGTGATGAAGCGAGGCGCCACTGACGAACGGAACTTCGTAAGAAAAGCTGTCAACTGGGCATTGAGAAATGTCGGAAAAAGAAACATGAATCTAAACAGAGCGGCGATAGATACAGCCAAGGAAATTTCGGGAATTGATTCTAAGTCGGCTCGCTGGATCGCCTCTGACGCCATCAGAGAACTTGAGAGTCCATCAGTGAAGAAAAGGCTGAGAAAGTAGACATACTGTCATTTCATCATTTCATCAACTTGAGAGCAAACTACATCTTGTGGTGCCTCTTGACAATCTCCAGACCTCAATGAACGGGAATCAGGCTTCTTCTTCAGCGCTATAGGTTAAAGAGGCGGGCAGCATCTATTCTCGAAGATTCCGATGAGAATACAAACGCTGGATATTCTGCGTGGGGGACGAGGAAGGCCTGGCAGACCTTGGCACTCAGTATCTGACATGGTCTCCTTCGCATATCTGGTGAGAATCTCGAAGAAGTACGAGATTGAGGTAACTAAACTCTTTGAGTGCATTCAAATTGCCAAGACTAAAGGAGAGGCTGTTTTCGATGATCTGTCGATTAAACGTCGCCAAATGACATTAGAGGATGGAATTTTTCTAATAACTCAGAACGGAAATGTCGTTGCACAAGTCAAGCTCACGACAAAACTACTGAATTATCTAGCAAGGACGGACCTTCGAGACATTCGATTTGATGACTACGTCGTGACAAAACAAACTACGTCGGAATCTGAGAATGTTGAGATTAAGGATTTGAATTCCGTGACTAAGCACTTTAATCTTAACGTGAAGGTCACTGAGAAGTCGACACCTAGAATTGTTCCGTCAATGTATGGCAAGAGACTTCTTTCGACGGCGACGATTTCGGATCGAAGCGGAACAATCAAGCTGCCTCTTTGGAATGATCAGATAGATATGGCTTCGGTCGGTGATAGTTTGCATATTACGAACGCAAGGCTGAAGAGGTTTCGAGGAGAACTTCAGGTTAGAATTGGCAAATCAACAAAAGTCTGCAGAATAGAGAAAAAGGAAAACTAGTTGGTCTCCTTCCGTGCCGTGCTAAGAGCTTCTGGGCAATTGTCTGGTATCTGGCACAACAATTGCAGCTGGCACATG
>Ga0209253_10005814_pt1 | contig 10698 bp, 10 predicted proteins | sample FrelakmetBRP12BR_FD_187145 | JGI IMG/M metagenome (GOLD analysis project Ga0209253, IMG submission 187145) | Freshwater lake sediment microbial communities from the University of Notre Dame, USA, for methane emissions studies - BRP12 BR (SPAdes)... | ecosystem: Environmental > Aquatic >... | reverse complement strand
GCCTCCCCGAACATCTCGGCCAGGCGCCCGGCGCCGATGTGGCGCGAGGTGTCCATCTGCCAGAAGCGGTCCTGGGCGTGCAGGAACCCCTGCGCCATGAGCAGGTCGTGCTCGGTTTCGGCAAAGACAGACGGGACGCCATAGGCGTCCCGGAATACCTCGACCGGATGTTCTAGTCCTGGAACCTGGAGGGTGCCGGTCGTCTGAGGGAAGGACCGGCGGACCGTCTGGACGCCCAGCAGGCCAGCCAGGATGGCCAGGATGACCAGGATTCCCAGGACCCACAGGACTGCGCGTACGCGGCGGGAGGACATTGGCGTTCTCCTTTGGCTACGGGGGGACACGTGTGTAATAGCACGGCGAGCGCCGGGAGTCAACCGTTCAAGACAAGCCGAGGTATAATTCACCTCTACACATCTGAGCGGCATCCCCTCAGGCAAACCACCAAAATGGACATCGGAACGGTTCGTCAGGTTGACATCGACGAGCAGATGCGCGGGTCGTATCTGGATTACGCCATGAGCGTGATCGTGGCCCGGGCGCTCCCAGACGCCCGGGACGGCCTGAAACCGGTTCACCGCCGCATCCTGTACGCCATGCATGACATGGGCATGCGGGCGAACTCGGCCTACCGCAAGTCGGCCCGGATTGTCGGCGAGGTTTTGGGCAAGTACCACCCCCACGGCGACGCCGCCGTGTACGACGCCATGGCGCGCATGGCTCAGGACTTCTCCATGCGCTACCTGCTCGTCGACGGGCAGGGCAACTTTGGCTCGATCGATGGCGATGCCCCGGCGGCCATGCGCTACACCGAGGCGCGCTTGGCGAAGATGGCCGAGGAGCTGCTCACCGATATCGACAAGAACACCGTCGATTTCGTCGACAACTTCGACGGCTCACTCCAGGAGCCGACCGTGCTGCCGGCCCGCCTGCCCAACCTGCTGCTCAACGGGGCCACGGGCATCGCCGTTGGCATGGCCACCAACATCCCGCCGCACAACCTGGTCGAGCTGGCCAACGCCATCAGTTTCCTGGTCGACGAATTCGACCGGCTGGACGAGATCACCGCCGAGGAGCTGATGCGCTTCGTCCCCGGGCCAGACTTCCCCACCGGCGGGATGATCGTTGGCGGCGAAGGGATCAAGCTGGCCTACAGCACGGGCAAGGGGCGCATCGTCGTCCGCGGCATTGCACACATCGAGGAGATGAGCGGCACGCGCCACCGCATCGTCATCACCGAGCTGCCGTACATGGTCAACAAGGCGGCGCTGGTCGAACGCATCGCCGAGCTTGCCCGCGAAGGCCGCCTGGGCGAGATCTCCGACCTGCGCGACGAGTCCGACCGCCGCGGCTTGAGCGTCGTTGTCGAGCTCAAGCGCGGGGCGCAGCCCAAGAAGGTCCTCAATCAGCTGTTCAAGTACACCGCCCTGCAATCAACCTTCGGGGTACAGCTGCTGGCGCTGGTCCATGGCGAGCCGAGGCTGCTGTCGCTCAAGCGGGCCCTGCACATCTACATCGACCACCGTCGTGAAGTCATCACCCGCCGCTCAGCTTTCGAGCTGGAGAAGGCGCGCGCACGGGCTCACATCCTCGATGGACTGCTCCTCGCCCTGGCCAATCTCGACGAGGTGATCAAGACGATCCGCCAGTCGGCCGATGCCGACGAGGCCAAGGTGCGCCTGGTCAAGCACTTCAAGCTCAGCGAGCTTCAGGCGCAGGCCATTCTCGACATGCAGCTGCGGCGCCTGGCGGCGCTGGAGCGCGAGAAGATCCAGGCCGAGCACCGCCAGGTCATGGAGCGTATCTCCTTCCTGGAGGACCTTCTGGCCCACCCGAAAAAGGTCCTCGGGCTGCTCAAGACCGAGCTGGGCGAGATGGTCGAGGCCTACGGCGACCCGCGGCGCACGCGCCTGGCGATCGAGGCCAGCGAGGACTTCTCCGAGGCCGACCTGGTGCCCGACGAGGCGGCCTTGATCAGCATCACCGAGCGAGGCTACGTCAAGCGCGTCGCGGCCAAGGCCTTCCGCCGCCAGGGCCGCGGCGGGCGCGGCGTCACCGGCCACTCGATGCGCGGCGAGGACGAGGTCAAGATGCTCTTCCCCGCCCGCACTCTGGACACGGTGCTGTTCTTCTCCGACCGCGGGAAGGTGTACTCGGAGAAGGCCTACCAGATCCCGGACGCCGACCGAACGGACCGCGGCATCCCGATGGTCAATATTCTGGCCGTCGAGGCGGATGAGACGATCACCGCCACCGTGGCGGTGCCTGATTTCGCTGCGGCCAACTTCTGCACCATGGCCACGCGCAAGGGCAAGATCAAGCGCGTGGCGCTGAGCGAGTTTGCCGCGGTGCGCCCGTCGGGGCTGATTGCCATGGGCCTGGACAAGGGCGACACGCTGGGGTGGGTCGGGCTGACCAGCGGCTACGACGACGTCATTCTGGTCACCCAGCTCGGCCAGGCTGTCCGCTTCCACGAGCAGAAGGTGCGATCGATGGGCCGTCCGGCGGCGGGCATGCGCGCCATCACGCTCAAGCCGGGCGACGCCGTCGCCAGCATGGACGTGGTGGATCCGCAGGCTGACCTGCTGGTGGTGTCGGCCAACGGCTTCGGCAAGCGCACCCCGCTGAAGGAGTATCCCAGCAAGGGCCGCGGCACGAGCGGCATCGTCACGCTCAGCAGGGAGAAGCTGGACGTCACCGGGGCGGTCGTTGCCGCCATGGTTGTGCACGTCGAGGACGACCTGACGATCATCTCGACCGGCGGCATCCTGCTGCGCACGAAGGTCAGGCAGGTCAAGCAGGCCGGCCGGTCGACGATGGGTGTCCACGTCATCGGGCTGAAAGAAGGCGACACGGTCGCATCGGTGGCGCGCATTGCCGCCCGTGACCTGAAGCTGGCCGGGGTCGAAGAAGAGGAGTAGCCTGGGCCGCAGCATTGGCCAGCCGGGGAGCCGGTAGGGGCACAGCATCCTGTGCCCCTTGCTCATTCGTCCGGCGTCCCCGCCCCATGCGAACGGCGATCTCGGCCCCGGGCAGCACGGTGATCTGCGTCCGCCTCAGGGGTCTCGCCCCAATTCCTGGGCGGGGGCACATGGGCCGAGTTCCGTAGGGGCCCAGCCTCATGCCTGGGGTTTCGGCCGCCCGCAGATGGCGACCTCGGTCCTTCTTGGCAGCAAGCATCCTCTGCGCAGCCCACGCTGGCTGGGTGCGTCTCCCGTCCAACGGAAGCTGGCCTTGGATTGGCCCTTGACACGGCTCGGGACTTGCGCGAATATATCGGCAGCCGACATAGCGGATAGCGATATACCGTTCCGCGATGTAAGGTGGAGAGGCCGGGATGACGGACAAGGTCCTCAAGCATCTGCCCCTTACGGAAGCGACGTACTACATCATGCTGGCGCTGATCGAGCCGCTCCACGGCTATGGCGTCATGCAGAAGGTCGAACAGCTCAGCCAGGGCGCCGTCCGCCCCGGGCCGGGAACGCTCTACGGGGCCTTCACGACGCTCGAGAAGCAGGGCTTGATTGTTATGGTGGCGGAAGAAGAGCGTCGCAAGTCGTACACGCTCACGCCTCTGGGCCGCCAGGTGCTTCTGGCACAGATCAGCCGTCTGCATGTGATGTCGGCAAGGGGTAGCGAGGCGGCGGGCGGGCTCAAGTCGACGGGGACGAAGTAGCTGGAGGGCACCATGCAAGCCGAGACGCGACGCATCTTCCGCTGGTTCTGGCCGTGGCAGGACGAACAGGAAGAATCCTGGCTATCAAGCCTCGCAAGCCAGCGCGGCCTGCACCTGGCTTCGATCGCACCGCCGGGGATCTACACCTTCTGCGTGGGCGAGCCCCGGCCGGTGATCTACCGGCTGGACTACCAGTACCTGAAGGGCCAGGACCGGCCAACGTACCTGCAGCTGTTCCGCGACGCCGGCTGGGAGTACGTCGGGCAGATGAGCAACTGGCAGTACTTCCGCCGGGCCGAGGTCGCGGGCGAGGATCACGAAATCTTCACCGACTCTGCCTCCAAGGCGGAAAAGTACCGTCGGGTCCTTCCCTTTCTTGTACTGATCTCGATCGTGCTGGGAACGCAGCTGAACAGCAGTCTCTACGGCCGCTGGCCGTCACTGGGGCTGGAGGTGACCCGCTTCCTGCTGTTCTGCGTCCTGATGCTGCTTGTCTACTCGCTCATCCGCATCGCACAGCGCATCCGCCAACTGACCAGGTAGTAGCCGCGCTGGGGCAAGACCGCCGGCCGCCGATCGGGCTGGCCGCCGCATGCCAGGTCACCAAACCCTCGGGAACAGCCGGAAGCGCACCCTGTGCGCGTAGTCGGCATAGCCGTCCAGCTCACGCTGAAGGGTCGCGTCTTCGAGAGCCGTGCGGGCGATCACGGCCGCATCCAAGAGCACCGCCGGGACCAGCGCCCACAGCGAGCCGAGGAGCAGCGGCGTTGCCAGGCCATAGACCAACATCCCGGCGTAGGCCGGATGGCGAACGTACCGGTACGGTCCCTTCGAGACCACCGTGTGGCCGCGGTCGAGCTGCACGCGGACGATGGCCGAGAAGAAGCGGTTGCTGGACATCGCCCAGGCGAAGAGCAGGTAGCTTACCCCGATCACCGCACCGGCCGCGATCTGCACCCACAAGGCGATCGCCGGCGGCCACCCGAAGCGCTCATCCAGCCCGCCGATCAACAGGATCGCCGGTCCGAGCAGCGTCGTCGCACGCGTGAACGTCCGGTCCCACGGACGCATCTCGCCCTTCGCCCGGCTGCGCTCCTCGATCAGCCCCTGCTCGTTCGGTAGGATCAGGAAGGCGTTGACCAGGATCAGGAACAAGTACAAGGCCATGTAGGCCCACCCGGGCCACCAGGTGAGGCTTCCGGCGGACAGGAACAACACTGCCGCCTGAAGCAGGATCAGCACGCCGATTTGGGCCACGCGACGGGCGATCGCGCCCGCGGAGCTGCGTGCCGGGGATGGTCCACTCTCTGACGGTGTGGTCATGGACCGCTCCAGGGTCGACCCGCCAGGGCGGCGGGGAACGGGTCCGAGTCTAGCACGCTGTGCGGGGGAGGCGCGCGGCAGGCTACATCAGTAATGGGCAGGGGTATGGCACGCGAACGCCGCTTGCGGGATGCGCGGGAGCGGGCCGACTCAGACGGACTCACCTGACAGCGCCAGGTCTTCTCCCGCTTCGTCCCACGCCGCTCGTCGCGCTTTGCCGCTCTCGCCGATCAACTGCAGCGCCATGGCTGCAAACCGTGACGGGTCTCCGCTGGTCACCAAAGTAGTCGTGCCAGCCACCTCTCCCGGGGCTAGGCGCCCCGCTTCAGCCAGCAGCCGCGCCGCCTGACGCGCGATCGCCGGCGATGGGTCGATCACCTGCACGCCCGGACCGGCGGCTTCGGCGATCAGCGGGATGACGAACGGGTAGTGCGTGCAGGCGAGCACGAGCGTGTCGACGCCCTGCGCCACCAGCGGCCGCACCGCCGCCTCAACGATGCGCCGCGTCTCTGGGCCGTCGAGGTCGCCGGCCTCGATCCGCTCTACCAGTCCCGGGAGCGTCTGCGGGATGACGCGCACCCCTTGGGCGAAGCGCTCGACGACCGAGGCGAACAGCGCCCCCTGAAACGTTGCCGGTGTGGCCAGCACGCCCACCCGGCGCGTGCGCGTCTGCTCGGCTGCCGGCTTGACCGCCGGCTCCATGCCGACAAACGGCATCTCGGGGAAGACCCCGCGCAGGTGCTGCAGCGCGGCGGCGGAGGCGGTATTGCAGGCCACGACGATCAACTTGGCGCCCTGATCGATCAGGAAGCGGGTGATGCCGACCGAGAAGCGCTGCACCTCGTCCAGCGGCCGCGGCCCGTAGGGCACGTGCGCCCGGTCGGCGAAGAATACGATCGGCTCGGCGGGGAGCTGCGCGCGGAGCGGACGCAGGATGGAAAGCCCGCCCACGCCCGAGTCGAAGACGCCGATCGGAGCGTTCACGCTGGCCATCGACTCAATCCGGGGATGTGATCTGGACGAACGTGGCGAACAGCGCCGCCGCGTCGGCCCGGTTGCCGAGCCGCTCCGGATGCCACTGCACCGCCAGCGCGCACGGATGGCCGGGCGCCTCGATCGCCTCGATGATCCCATCCGGCGCCGTGGCCGAGACGCGCCAGCCCGCGGCCAGCCGGTCGACAGCCTGGTGATGCGAGCTGTTCACCTCGAGCGACGCCGGTGTGCCGAGGCGGGCGAGGTAGGAATCGGATTCGACCCGGACGGCGTGGCCGAGGGCTCCCGGTTCCCGCTTCTCGCCCCGATGGTCAAGCGCCTGCGGCCGAGCCGTGGTGATGTCGGGGATCAGCGTCCCGCCGGCGGCAACATTCAGCACCTGCTGCCCGCGGCAGATGCCCAGCACCGGCTTGCCGTCGTCCAGCGCCCAGCGCGCCAGCGTCAGCTCGAGGGCATCGCGCTGCGGATCGACATCCACCAGGGGAACGGAGGAGGTCAGCCCATACGTCGAGGGCTGGAGGTCCCCGCCGCCGGAGAGCAGGATTCCGTCGAGCCGGTCGAACAACCCGCGCAACGTCGAGCGGCCAAGGCCCAGGGGCACGATGACCGGCAGCCCGCCCGCCGCGGCAATGGCCTGCAGGTAGGCAGTCTGCGCGGGCGCCTGGTCGGCGGCACTGCCGCCGGCCGAGCGCGGGTGGGTGGTCAGGCCGATCAGTGGGGCGGTCATACGTGGAATGAAGAAGGTGCAGGCCTGCGGCGCTGCACCTTTGCGGGAGGCCGGCTAGGCCTTGCGCTTCTCTTCGAGGCGGGCGCGCTTGCCCGTGCGGTCGCGCAGGTAGTACAGCTGCGCGCGGCGCACCTGCGCCTTGCGCTGCACTTCGACCTTCTCGATCAGCGGCGAGCGCAGCAGGAACGTCCGCTCCACGCCGACGCCGTGCGATGCCGTGCGCCGGACGGTGAAGTTAGCGGTGTTGCCGCCCTTGCGCAGGCGGATGATCGTGCCGCGGAATTCCTGCACGCGCTCGCGGTCGCCCTCGCGGATTCGGACATGCACGCTCACCGTGTCGCCCGGGCTGAGCTCGGGGATGTTGGGATTGACCTTCGCTTCCAGCGCCTTCGCAATGTCGGGCATGGCCTGCACCTTCGTTGGCTCACACAAGTTGCCGCCGGCGGCTGCCGGGCGGCTTGGGCCTGAATAGTACCATACCCGGCCGGAGTCCGTCCAGATCTCGGGATCAGGTGGGTTGGGCCTCCGCCCGCGCCCTCGGCTCCGCCTCGGCCGCCGGCTCCGGCGAATGTCCCCTGGGCCTGCAGGGCAGGCGCCGGCATCAACCCTTCTGAGTGGTGTGCAGGCGGTACAGATACAGGGCGGCCAGCGACTTGGCGTCGTGCAGCTCGCCACTGCGAGCCAACGCCTCGGCCTGCTCGAGCGTCAGCCGCTCGACGCGCAGGTCCTCGTCCTCATCCGGGGCAAGCGGCGCGGAGGTCAATTGGGTGGCCAGATAGATATGCAGGTATTCGGTCGAGTAGCCCGGCGCCAGGAAGAACCCGCCCAGCCGCTCAAGCGTCTGCGGTGCCATCCCGATCTCCTCGCGGCACTCACGGCGGGCGCAATCGACCGGATCTTCCTCCGGATCGAGCGTACCGGCCGGGAGTTCGAGCATGACCTCCAGGGTCGAATGCCGGTACTGGCGCACGAAATGCAGCCTGCCTTCGGCATCCACGGGCACGAGCGTGATCGCCCCGGGATGATCGACGATCTCGATCCGGTGCGCCCGGCCGTCGGAGCGCCGGACCGTCTCGATGCGCACCTTGAACGATCGGCCGGCGAAGATCGGCTCGGATGCGGTGATGGTGTAGTCCATGCTGCCCTCCGCGAAAAGGGGCGACCCCTGTGGGTCGCCCCTGCTATCTGGACCGAGCTTGGCCGGCTACGGGGCCGGGATGATCAGCTTCTGGCCAACCGAGAGCGTGTATGGCGGCTGCAGGTTGTTGGCGTCGATGATCGCCTGCGGGTCGACCCCAAACTTGCGGGCGATCGAGTACACCCACTCGCCCGCCTGGACGGTGTAGACCGTTCCGCCTGTGCCACCCGGCGTCACGGTGGGACCACCCGGTGTGACCGTCGCCACAACCACGGGCGTCGTCCCGCCCGGGCAGCTGCCCGGGATCTTCAGCGACTGGCCGGGTGCCAGCTCGTACGGCGCCACCAGCCCGTTCAGGTCGATGATCGCCTGTGGATCGACGCCGAACTTGCGGGCGATCGAGTACACCCACTCGCCCTGCAGGACGGTGTAGCTCGAGGGACCACAGGTCGTCGCGGCGGGGGTCGTCGGAGTCGTGGACTTGGGTGTACCGGTGCCCGGCGTCCCGAGGGGCGCCGACGGTGTGCCCTGCGTGACCACGACCAGCGGCGTGGGGGAGGCCGCGCCCGAACCGGCGGCGGCCTGCGCCGTCTGGGTCAGCAGCGCCGACCGAACAGCTTCCATCGTGGCCTGCTGGCCGGTCATGGCGGCCGGCGTCTGTCCCTTGGGTGTCGCCGGCGCCGGCGTCGAGGCGGTGCGGGTGCAGGCGCCCAGAAGGACGGCGAACACGATCAGGCTGGCGACTGCCAGGCCGGTCAGGCGTGGGAATCTCATGGACTCCTCCTCAGTAGCTTCAGGCAGGGGGCCGCTCGTGACGACCCTTGCGCGCATGCTAGCACAGGCGTTTGGATTTGGCAAGCGAGCCTAGAAGTGGCCGGGGGGAGGCGGCATGCGCCAAGGGTGGGGGACAAGCGCTGCGCGGCACTGACGCGAACCACACCTGCCGGACCAAGGAACGGTGAAATCCGCCCCAAATCGGCGCTCTCGGGTCTGTCAAGTTCCGAGATGGGATTGTCCTCGTCGGGAGTGAGGTGGCGGCTCGAGGGCCGGTCACCAACTCGCCGATCCCCTGACCGTCGGGGCGCGGCGCGAGGGACGGCGGCCACTACGCCTGGCGCAGGATATGCGTCACGATCGTGGCGCCCGATCCGCCGATGTTCTGGGCCATGCCGACGCGGGCGCCGTCGATCTGGCACGCGCCGGCCTCGCCCCAAAGCTGACGCGTCACCTCGGCCAACTGATACACCCCCGTGGCGCCCACCGGATGCCCGCGCGCTTTCAAACCACCGAAGGTGGCAATCGGCACGCGCCCTCCGGGGAGGATGTCGCCCTCGCCCGCCAGGCGAGGGCCTTGACCGGGTTCGGCAAACCCGCACGCCTCCAGTGACAGCGCCGACATGATCGAGAAGGCGTCGTGCAGCTCGAAGACGTCGATGTCCTTCGGGCTGACGCCGGCCATGGCATACGCCGCCGCCGCCGACTGCGCGGCGGCCGTCAAACGCAGCGGCGCCCGCCGGTCGTGGATGGCGATCGAGTCCGTCGCCGCGGCCGATCCCGCGACGAGGACGCGCGGCCGTCGGCTGCCCGGGTGAAGGTGATCTGCAGGGCCCAGAAGGATCGCGGCCGCGCCGTCGCCGATCGGCGAGGCATCCAGCAGGTTGATCGGATCGCTGACCATGCGCGCCTTGCGGTAGTCGTCCACCGTGACCGGATCCTGCAGCCGGGCGAGCGGGTTGCGGGCGCCGTTGGCATGGGCATTGATCGAGAACGGGGCAAAGGCCTCGTGCGGCCAGCCGTACTCGTGCTGGTACCGGCGCATGATCAGCGCATTCAGCGCCACGAACGACGGTCCCATCGGGGCCTCGAAATCGGCGTCGGCCGCTGTCGCCAGACCGGCGGTGATCTCCGGCCCGGGGGTCTCGGTCATCTTCTCGACGCCAACGACGAGCGCCAGATCGACTGCACCGGTGGCGACACTCAGCCACGCGGCGCGGAATCCCGCCCCACCGGAACCGCACGCTGCCTCGACCTTGTACGCCTCGACGCCGCGCAGCCCAACCCAGTCGGCCACGCGAGCGCCCAGGTTGAGCTGCCCGGTCGTGTGGCAGGCCGAGAGCATGTTGGTAACCAGCAGGGCATCGACGTGGTCGAGCCCGGCGTCGTGCAGTGCGTCGAGGGCGGCGCGCCCGGCCAGGTCGATGACCGACAGATCCCAGTGTTCCGAGACCTGCAGCATCCCGGTGCCATAGATCGCAACGTCGCGCATCGTGTCTTCGATGATCCTCAGGCAGATGGGGCGGTGGCCATGCGTGCCCCTTCTTCGTTATCCTAGCCGTCCAATGCTATCAGAACTGGGCCCCTGCCGGCCCAGCCCAACTGGTGCAGGGAGCACAAAGGCCCTCCGTGGGGAGGGCCTTCGGATCATCCACCGCGCAAGGAACTCAGGCGGCCTTCAGCATCGGCCGGAACTTGTAGCCGTAGACCAGCATGCCGCGCTCGCCATCCGAGCGCAAGCGCCGGGTGACCATCTCGACCGGCATGCCAATCTCGACCGGTTTCTCGCCCAGGTCGGTCAGTTGAGCGGTCAGCATCGGGCCTTCGTCGAGCTTGATCAGTGCCACGGTGTAGGGGGCCGTTTCCTCGAATCCCGTCGGTGCGTTGCGCACCGTCGTGAACGAATACACTTCGCCCCGACCGCTGAACTGATAGGTCGTGCGGGCTTCCTCGCCGCAATCAGGGCATATGTCCCGCGGCGGGAAGATCTTATGTTGACAACTCGGGCACACTTCGCCCACAAGCGCGTAGCGCTGCTGCTTGAGGCGCCAATGACGGGAGACTTCC
>Ga0209253_10005813_pt1 | contig 10698 bp, 11 predicted proteins | sample FrelakmetBRP12BR_FD_187145 | JGI IMG/M metagenome (GOLD analysis project Ga0209253, IMG submission 187145) | Freshwater lake sediment microbial communities from the University of Notre Dame, USA, for methane emissions studies - BRP12 BR (SPAdes)... | ecosystem: Environmental > Aquatic >... | reverse complement strand
CAGGTCGTTCAATCTACCAGATTGGCGACAGATCTCGAGGAAAGATTCATCATCCAACTTTTCAGCCTGCAGATCAAGCAACAATCCCCCCGAAGCTTCCCGGCCCCAATCACTCATAGCTGGTAGCTCTGATTGTATCCAGCCAGCCAGTGATTCCTTCTCCTGTGTTGTCGCGTTTTCCAATAGGATTTCGGGGACATTATCTCCGATGCCAACACCTCCCATCTTGATGTCCCACAAGTATACGTTAATAATGACCTGCAGAATATCTTGCCGCATGTCTGTATCATTGATGTACTCGAGACAATCACCTAACCCTTCGACGCAGTCGTCAATCAGCGCTCCAAGCCTGTTAGATTCATCGCCCGTGACTAAATCTTCATACCGCAGAATTTCCTCGGCAACCACCCGATAAATCATAGCGGCATTGGTACGGTCTGCCTGTTCTAAATATTGCCCTGCCAGGTTCAATAACTCATCCAGATCACGGGCGGCCTCAAATAAATCACGTTCACTCCATTCATAGTAACTCCCGCCGAATGCATGCGACACCTGGCGGCGGATAACTGCGGGATTGATGGCAGTCTGGTCTGTACTTTTTATTGGCAATGGTAGTTGTAGCAGGTATTCAAGGTCAGGATAGCGTTGCAGCATCTGGCGGACGAGGGCGATTAACTCCGGCTTGCTGCGTTGTTCCAAAGCAGTTTGTGTATCGGCTATTTGAGCGAAGCTCTCAGGATTGTCCAGCCAAGCTAGCAATAACGCCGCCACATGTTTACAGTGTCCACCATTCCCGACAGGGCATGAGCACTCTGCATCAGCAATACCGTCCTCATCCAGGGTGGCTTGCACCCGATATGAGAGCGCCGATGAGCCAAGACAGCTAGCTTTAAGCGTGATCCCCTGGCGGCGAGGTTCCATGATCGCGCCCTGGTGAAAATAAGATTCGCCCTTCCGGTAAGATGCCTGGCCAACCCAGTTTTGAATATCTTTCAAAGAGAGATCGGGATAGGATTCTTTCATTTTCTAATCCGGGCTTGCCATGGATATAAAAAATATATCGTTGACACTTCTGCGAGAGGAGGTAATCGGGCAATCACCGACTATTCACGGGACTGTTATTCGGTCATCAACTATCCTGCTTTAACGCGCCATTGATCGCTTCTAGCAGTCCTCCGCCGAAAGGTGTGATTTGGAAACTAGATAACTGCTGGAATTCCTCACCAAGAATCTCGTGCGGAACATATTCTTTTTGCAATACGCCAAAATCCGCTAATGGACCGACCAGAGTTCGCTCGATAATACTGTATAAGGTGCGCCTGGCGTTGTCTTTATTGGGGGAATCCCATTGCATGCCTGATTTTTTAATCATTTGATCAGCGAAGCGTTTAAACGTTATAGGTTTTCCTACGGATAGTTCCAGCAGCTGATCAAGGGCAAGGCTTGAATAGTCGTATGGCAAGTCCTCGTCATCAAGATATGGAACGGCAATCGCCCAATTAGCTTTCATCCACCAGGTCGTCACCAGCACCCATACCTGTAGTAGAGCTGGTTCAGTCAAGAAGTTTTCACCGCGTGGCGTCGGCTTCCATCTCCGGCTTATACCGCCGCTGGCTAATTGACCCAATGACACCAGGATATGCCTGAAATGCAGAGGCCATATATCGGTTTCGCTGCGCGCCCGATAAATGTGCTCTCCAATGCAAATTTCCAACACTGGTGGGTTGACAAACTGGGCGCAAATTTCATTCACTGCCTTTAATGGCAAGTTGCCGGTGGATGAGGTGCCGGTGACCTTGTGCTCGCGCAGGTAGGTGAGCAGGGCGATCACATCCAGGCGTAGTGGCAACTCTTCAACCACCCGCAGCTGGTCTTCAGGCAGGCTGTGCGACCAAATGGGATCCAAATCAAATTCCTTCTCAGTAAATTCGCTCTCATTCACAGACCATGGATCCAAGGATTCTGTGCTCCATCCCCGTCCCATGTGGTGTAATTGGTCATTGACTGCATTCAGGTCAAAAGCCTCGGGATCGAACTCTTCCCCGATCCAGTTCAGATAATCCTCATGTTCATCGTGCTCCGGGTCTTGGATCGCTTTCAGGAAGTTTTCATAACCCCACACACCGCCCACGTCTTCAGGTGGACAAGCGCGTTTGCCCTTCAAGCAAATTGGGGACTGGAGGCCTTCTTGAGCAGACGAAATCTTCTCAACCACCAAGGCATGGTCCCAGCTGTCGCCGAAGTCGTATATGTAGTGTAATCGTTCGCCCTCATGATGGATTATCTTATTTAGCTTATATTTGGCCTCATCTAACATACCCGTTACGCCTGTTTCATCCTCCTCAGGATTCTCGCAGTCCAATCCCCTGACCTTGAACAGGTGCAGGTGAGCATTATCCCAGCCCATCACGATTTGGAGGATGTCATGCAATTTTAGCAGGGTGGTACTACCAGGCACAAGAATCTGCCGCCAGATGGGCGGGTGGGTGCCACTCAATGTGACTTTGATTAGATAGGATCGGACAGGATTCTTTGCCATAGTTATCCATTAACATTTCTGATCATTGTTGAGTGGTTATGTCATGCTCTTCCAGCCACTCAAGTATCCGTGACTGCAAGCGCTCCCGTTTAAATTGGAACCAGCGCTCGCGCTCACTGGGATAATCCAATAGCACATCCTTAAAATTCCGAAACGGACCGTGCCGGTCGATCGCCCGTTTCAGGCACTCTTTCAGATGTGGATTACGCACGGTTTCGATAAAAGCTTCCATATCATCGTAACCCTCTAATGAGCTTTCAGATGGGATGGCAATAATCGTAACGCCCAGACCCGCTTCCGCCCGGTCTGCGTCCTGGACTAGTTCGCGCTGCCAATCGGGAACGCGCTCGTTTTCGAATGCACCTTCCCAATCCACAACCTGAGACTGCTCATCATAATAAGACTCGTAGATGGTATCCAATACATTGCGCGCTTCCTCGCTGACGCTAATCACTTCGCCGGTATCGAGATCCAGGTAATACGAGATCATCTCGAACCCACCTTCAAAGGCCAATTCCAGTTCAGACATATCTATATTAAGATGGCGCATGACTGGCTCTACTTTGTTGTTCTGATAATACATTATAGCTGCACCCCACAGGGTGAAGCAAGTTATTCAAAGGCATTTATTCAACATAGATTTTACATTTATTTACATTACATCATCATCCGCAAGCCAACCTTATCGGGATGGAGTTCCTGTTCTTTTAGTCAGCTGTGGATGCGGACAGGCACGAAGGTCGTCTTTGATTAAACTTCTTGGATTGCAATGAAAGTACTTGAGACGAATCAAGATCAGCCCTGGACAAGATTGTCAACCGTGAACAAACCGATTGCACCCCGTGCTGCCTTTTCTTTCAGCGCATCCGTAAAACCTCTGCGGGAGAATAGGGCATAATGGATGTGTTCGATATTGCTCTCCTGAGCCATTTTGGCTGCGCTGCTCTTTAAATCCTCCAGGATATTTATCCCCATAGGATTAACTGACCATTTGCATTCCCCGACCAACGCGGAGCGCTCTGATGAGCTGATTGCCAGGACATCCAGTTCACTTGCACGGCTCTACCAGCCCCCGATCTGTTCAAACAGGAAGTGTAATTTACCGTCTCGATTTCTGTACTCAAAGTTGCAAGGCATAAGTCATGGGTCTCTCAACTCAAAAGGCGTGCTGTAATTCAGTTCTACTGACACAACCCTGGTGATACAAAATATATAAGCCCACTTACTCCGATGAATATAGTACAGTCAGCAGATTAAGCTCAGTTTTTAGATCGACGAACATACTCCTTGTCCAGTCAGCAATCCCTTGATGCGATTGATATGGCGAGTACGCTCTACTTTCAGGTCAGCCAGTTCACGGTGAAAATGCCGCCTGTCTTCACATTCTTCATCGGGCACTGTGACTGTTCGCCATACCTTTCGCTCGCCAAGATGATAACGCATCAACATGGTCAGTAACTTGGTTACATCCAAGCAATCGGTTTTCGCTCGCTTCTTGCAACGATTAACTTCAATACTTGCCGAATCCGCGATCAAGTTGGCAATGCCTTGCTGATGCAAATAACGATGTAACCAGAACCCATCTCGCCCAGCTTCATAGCAGCTCACCACAGAAGTGTGCTCCGGTAGGTGAAATCGTTGGCGGGCCTGCCGGATTTCCCAATGCAGAGCATTCAAATCTCTGGCAGTGATATTACGGATCCGAGGGGGTTGCCCTATACCAATCGTGAAGCCCAGCTTCCATTGCATTTGACTGAGTTCAAATGCTAGATACAGTACCTCTGTTATTGGTTTTGGTAAGGTGCTCTGAACCGTTTCGGTAGCCATTAATTGTCTCCTTTCTCTTGGTTATTTATAGCTTACCAAAATCGGTCCGGTTTTTCTATCTATTCATAGTATCTTACAGTGTATAAGCTGAGAAGCAGTTTGTTGCCTTCTCCTGTTCCAGAGTAGAAAATCCTGATTGCCAATCATTATTTATTCGTGTACACTGTATGAAGTGACAATGGTAGGAGGTCACCATGGATGTAAATATATTTCCAATTCCGATGCTGTTTGATACGATGTATGCCATCAGGGGCGAGGGTGTCATCCTGATCGATGGCGGAGACCCCCAGAAGATGGAGAATTTTATGCGTGGGATCGTAAAAGCTTCGATCAAGCCGGAAGAAATTAAGCTCATCCTTCTGACCCATGGGCACTGGGACCATATTGGCTCTACCAAAGAGATACAAGCTTTGACCGGTGCCAAGGTTCTCTTGCACCACAAGGATATGCATTTTTTGGATGAAGACCATCCATCTCAGCCTCCCGGTTTTACCCTTTGGGGTAAGATGATCATTGCGGGGTTAAAACTCTATACATCCAATATGCATATCCCTAGCTTCAAGGTGGATATTATTGCCGCGGACGATGAGATCTCTCTGGCTGAGTACGGGATTCCTGGCAAGGTGGTCTATACTCCAGGGCATTCCTGGGGTTCCGTCAGCGTTTTGCTGGATAGCGGTCAGGCTTTCGTTGGAGATTTGGCGATGAGCAAGTTTCCAATGCGCCTCAGCCCTGGATTACCAATTTTTGGCGATGATATCCAGGTGGTTAAAAATAGCTGGCGCAAGCTGTTGGATATGGGTACCAAGGTGGTCTACCCTGCCCATGGCAAACCTTTCTCCGCAGAGATATTGAAAAAAGCAGTGTAACTGCTCAAGCAGGTAATGCGACGAATTGAGGGCAAAAAGGTTTACCAGCGAACGCCAGGCGCAGGTATTCCCCCACCGTACTGTTGGATATCTTACAGGCTCCAGCAATGGCGCGGTCGGATAATCCTGCTTCATGTTTCAAACGTAAGATTTCTCTGATTTTCCTCATGGTTAATCGCTCCTGGGCCACATCTTCCTCCTTGTCCTCTTGAAAGGTAGCTTGCCACATTTTTGGGATTAACCAGTGTTTTCCCCTCTTCCTTTTCTTGGAAAAAGTGTGCGACATGCCCCGGAATCACTGTGCGACTTACTCCAGTCTCACTGTGCGCCTTGCCCTGGATTTTGCAAAAGCACCTTAATAAACCTTCAATAATACAATAAGACCAAAAGTTCTTCTTTCTCAAAGGTTATATACACTCGACCTGTTTGCCAGACATCATCGATCCCTATCAAAATTGCACTGACCAAGCGCATGCAGGCAGCTTCATACGGCACGATGCCCACCACTCTCGTACAACAATGCGCCTCTCAAATGAAAGTGTTTGTAATCTGGGGGGTTCGTTATAAAAGATAATATGGATTTGGTGTATCGTCCCTTCCTTTCTTTTTAATTGGTTGACTGGCGTTGACTGGCGGGAAAATAATTAAATAAAATACATTGGAATTCCATATTTATTTACTGATTTTTACGATATCGTAAAAATGACCGAAGCAGGTGATTAAACGCAAAAACCTGCCTTTCAGCAGGTCTGGGTGGGAGAAAAGTGCAGTTTTTAGGGTGTTTTTAGTCCTTCATACCCATTTTCAGTGAGCGTGGAGCGGCTCGAATTTTACACCCCCTTCGGGTGCAGCAACCTAATTGCAGTTAAATAAAAAGTGAGCGTGGAGCGGCTCGAACGCGAGAACCTTTGGCTTAAAAGGACAATACCGAAAAAACGCTTCTTCCACAGAATGTCATCCTATTTTTTCCCCAGTTCACTCGACATAATACAGACACTACATTAGATGTGATTCATAAGGCGATGTCCAGAATTTAAAGTCCTAGATTTAGCTCACACTGATCAGCGCGCGATATCCATTATGCTATTATTGTACAACTCTACTTCTATAGGCAAATTGGAAATGGTAATAATAATTCCATCGCCTACTATTCCACGCTAACTAATAGTCTGGCTTCTATAACACATTCCATCGTTGAGGTCGTTTATGCTTTTGACCTGTTCTAAGAAGAAAGTAGACTTTGTTCTATATATGGATGGGATATTTGTCCCATATGGTACGGGACATATGCCCATCGACTTTCTTCAAGTGATGAAATACAATCACTATAAACGAGTAAAGATAGAAACATTAATAAAAAGCCCCCTCCAATTGGAGAGGGACTAGTTAGTTTTACCCAGCTGCGGGTAGGGGACCCGCCCTCCCCGCCATTAAATAGCCATCAACCTTCAGCTTTCAGCTAAAATTTATCCAGCCTTGATTTATATTGACTAAATTAGTTCCACCACGCGCACACCATGAGGTACTTATCATGGGGTAAAATGTGTTCACAAAACAAGCTTTGAATATGCTATCAACCCGGGTTTCATTTTATTGATATTGGAGATACCGATAGCAAAACTTAAAAACAAATGAGCCTACTTTTAGCGAATATAGTGTTAACTATTCTTATATTTTTATCTCGGTATAGAATAATGTCCAAAATACAGATTGGTCGGGAATAGGGGAAAGAAACGGTGACGTTACTTCCTCGCGCAACACTTCTTAACACCGAAACCCGAAGTAGTTTTCCTTCCTCGATCATGGGAGTCAATTATCAGGTTTCTACCTGGTTGCCTCCCAATTACCCTGAAGCCAATCGAAAATATCCAGTCATCTACCTGTTGGACGGCGAATTGTTCTTTGGATTGGTGTCCGGGATCGTTTCTGGCCTTGTTTGGGGTCAGGTCATTCCCGAGTGCCTGATCGTTGGAGTGGGACATGATATTCATACAATCGAAGAATGGTGGCAAGCGCGCGCTCCGGATTTTAATCCTCCGGAAAACCTCACAGTAACCTATCCTGATTGGATGAAGCCTTTTGAAAATAGAAGGGCGCCAGACTTTCTTTGTTTCCTTAAAAATGAGTTGATCCCATTTATCGAATCAACCTATCGGGCTGATCCAACTGACCGGTGTCTTGTTGGTTATTCATGGGGAGGGCAATTTGCGATCTATTCCCTTTTCCACGAGCCCGAACTGTTTCAGAAATATTTCATTGGTAGCGGTTTCTGGGAACATATGCTCCCGGATTACCTGGCTTATCAGGAGCAGTTTGCCCTGCAGCGAAAATCTCTGCCAGTTCGCACTTTTTTCTCGGTCGGTTCATTAGAAGATGACCAGGCACCCTATTTCCCCAAGTTTATAGAAGCACTTAAGCACCGTAACTACGAGGACTTCCACATGGAATCGCTGGTTTTAGAAGGCGAAAATCATGCAAGCGCTATGGCCGTTGCTTATAATCAAGGGTTACGAGCATTGTATTCGTCAAAATAAAAATAGGCTTGATACAGAAAAATTATAGATCGAGTGTCTTGGTAAAAGTATTGTTGTAAAATTCAGAATTACTTATTACATGGATGGAGAAATATATGGCTGAACTAAAAACCAAAGTATCGGATGCTTCGGTAACCGATTATCTCAATGCAATCGAGAAGGAGCAGGTCCGACAAGATTGCTACGTTATCCTTGAACTCATGCAAGATGCAACCAAAGCCAAGCCTAAGATGTGGGGCGATAGTATTGTCGGATTTGGTGCATACCATTATGTCTATGCCAGCGGTCGAGAAGGTGATTGGCCGCTGATCGGTTTTTCACCACGGAAGCAAAACATTTCACTCTATATAATGGCAGGTTTTGAGCAATATCAAGAAATATTGGCTGGGATTGGTAAACACACCACTGCGAAGTCGTGCCTGTACATCAAGCGGCTTTCGGATATTGACCTACCGACCTTGAAGAAGCTGATTCAAGCTTCTGTTGATCATATGCTCGCGACAACCAAACCGGCATAAAGCTAAAAGCACCCCGAAGGATTCAGGTCGCTTAGGATAACCCTGTGAGCACTGACAAGAAATCATCTCGATTCTCTCCGGTTTTCGATCCAGCCCAACAGAATGGGCTTCAAAGGGAGCTTTTTACTGACGGGAAACTTTCCGGCGAAGGCACATATAAAAACGGGAAACGTCATGGAAAATGGGTGTTTTATTATCGCAATGGGGGCTTGAAAGCCGTTGGTGAATTACAGGATGGTGAACTCAATGGTTATTGGGAATGGTGGCGAGAAAACGGCTTGCTTCTACAAGCAGGCGCTTTCAACCACGGAAAACAAATTGGCTATTGGAAGCGTTACTACGATAACGGTCAGCTATGGGACGAAGGCACCTATGAGGATGGAAAAAAGGTAGGGGAGTGGAAGGTTTATGATAAATTAGGAGGGCTAAAGCAAAATTTACAAATTTATTAAATGATCTGCTTTTCCTAAAAATACGTTATGAAATCCATCCTCGATCATCCTAAATACGCGGCAATTACCGGCTTTCTGATTGCCTTACCTTTTATAACCGTCTTTATGCTATTGGTATTTAGAATAGAGCCAAGTCTTGGGCCGCTCGACCCATACCTTAATCCCGAAAATAGCCATCTTGGTTCATTCATAATATTTGGCTCTTTTGTACTTTTGCTGGTAGGATTTACCATAAGTGTTATACCCATCATGGGAAGCATAAAAACCGGAAACGGTATTACAGCGAATCCGATGAATTTATTATTCTCCATCATCATCTTATTTTTCATCCTTGCATTTATCGGCTTGATCTATGTGGACCAATATCCATGCTGGATAGGCGTTCCGAATTGTGATTAATGTTTTATTGTTTAACGATGGTCTGATATTTTAGCATTTATAATCGAAATGATCGATCAAAACAATTTACAGGAGGAAAGTATGACCTATATACCCTTACCCGCCCGCTACGACGGCATGCGCTATAACCGCTGTGGTCGCAGTGGCATCAAGCTGCCTGCGATTTCACTCGGCTTGTGGCATAACTTCGGTGGTGTGGATACGCTCGAAAATTGCCGGGCTATGCTGCGGCGCGCCTTTGACCTGGGCATCACCCACTTTGACCTGGCCAATAACTATGGCCCACCTCCCGGTTCGGCTGAAGAGACCTTCGGTCAGTTACTCCATAAAGACTTCGCTCCCTACAGGGATGAGCTGATCATCTCCTCCAAGGCAGGTTGGGATATGTGGCCTGGTCCGTATGGGGATTTTGGCTCACGCAAATACTTGGTCGCCAGCCTTGACCAGAGCCTAAAGCGCATGGGCCTGGAATACGTGGACATCTTCTACCATCACCGCCCCGACCCCGAGACTCCCCTGGAAGAGACCATGGGAGCATTGGACTACATCGTGCGTAGTGGTAGGGCTCTCTATGCTGGCATCTCCATGTACCCGCCCGACCTCACCCGCCAGGCAGCCAAGATCCTGCGCCAGATGGGTACCCCTTGCCTGATCCACCAGCCTAACTACAGCCTCTTCGACCGTTGGGTAGAAGGTGGGCTCCTTGATACACTAGCAGAAGAAGGCATTGGCTGCATCGTCTTTTCTCCACTCGACCAGGGTATGCTGACCAATCGCTATTTAAAAGGCATCCCCAAGGATTCGCGCGCCGGTAAACCTGACACGTTCCTGGAGCGTGAAGATATCACCGAGGATAAACTCACCAAGGTCCGCCTCCTGAATGAGATTGCCCAAAAACGCAATCAGTCCATGGCACAATTAGCACTGGCATGGGTGCTCCGGCAGCCAGCGGTCACATCTGCCCTGATTGGCGCCAGCCGGGTATCACAAGTGGAAGACAGCGTGGCAACCCTGAACCGGTTGGACTTCTCCGAGGAAGAATTGATTTCCATTGAACAAATCCTGGCAGGATAAACTCGACTCAATAAAAAGCACCCACTAAAAAGCGGGTGCTTTTTTATCCATCAGACTAAATGCCAAATTATTCTGGTATGCTATACTTTAACTCGTGAAACGACTGCGCTGGTTTGATTTCCTGTCGATCAACCTGTTCTGGCTGGGGATGAACTTCCGCAACACCGCTGTTGGAACTTTATTCATGCCCTACCTGGTGGATATTTATGCACCAGCAGATTGGAGAAACACCGCACTAAGCATGATGCGCACTGCTGGCTTGATCATCGCCATGCTAGTTCAGCCAGCAGCAGGTTTGATCAGCGACCGCTCCACCTCCCGCATTGGACGCAGAAGACCTTTCATCCTCATAGGAACCTTGCTCGACCTGGTTTTCCTGGCTGCCATCGGGCTCTCATGGAGCTACTGGTCGCTCCTGGTGGCGGTGCTGCTGATCCAATTTTCTTCGAATATTTCACACGGTCCGTTGCAGGGTTTAATTCCCGA
>Ga0209253_10005812_pt1 | contig 10698 bp, 8 predicted proteins | sample FrelakmetBRP12BR_FD_187145 | JGI IMG/M metagenome (GOLD analysis project Ga0209253, IMG submission 187145) | Freshwater lake sediment microbial communities from the University of Notre Dame, USA, for methane emissions studies - BRP12 BR (SPAdes)... | ecosystem: Environmental > Aquatic >... | reverse complement strand
AGACCCGAGCCCCAGGTGCACCAGGTCGAGCACCGGCGGCGAGCCGGCGATCGCTTGAAGCGTCACGGTATATTGTGCGGCGGCCGCTTCCAGATCGGAGGCGTCCACCGGCATGGCATACAGGTGCCCCTCCGGCAGCGGCGCATGTGCGAGCAGGCTGTCGCGCAGATGTGTGACGTTGCGATCCGGGTGACCCACGGGGGCGACCCGTTCGTCTACTTCACTGCACCCATGAATCAGAGACTGAGAAGGAGTGGTGAATCTGCACGCTGGGCCTTTTGTAAGAACATCACCGCGATACACAAGCCAGCATGCCTTCGACCGATCATACGGGCCATTTGAAAGGGTGGAGAGGATTTACGGCTTTGACGAGGAGAGGGCCATTCGTCTTAGGCTACTTGCGCATCTCATCGAAGGCGCGTGTAGGTGTTTCCTGCAGATGGCGAAGAAGAAGAATAGGTGCTGGCGTTAGTTGGACAGAACAGGTTAGACCGTTCGACCCGTCTCACCCGTCACAGGCTTGAGACGGTTGTCTGATTCTGACACTCGCTCACCGTGACAGGTAACATCAACTTAGCGTTCGGCTTCCGTGAGATCGCCCGCCTCTTCCAGCTCTTCAAGATCGGCTTCTGCTTTCGCCTTCGTCGTTGAGGGATGGAGGCCATATTTCTTCAGCATTTTGTAGAAATCTGCACGATAGCGTCCGGCAAATTGGGCGGCGCGTGAGATATTGCCGCCGGTTAGCTGTAGAACATTCTTGAGGTAGGTCTTCTCGAACTCTTCCTTGGCTTCGGTCAGCGGCTTGAGTGGGGCGTCCGGTGATGTGCCCATCGAAGGCAGAAGGTCCGGTGTAATCATGTCCTGGCGCGTCATCACCGAGGCCTTTTCAATCACATTCTCCAGCTCGCGGACATTGCCGGGCCAAGGATGTATGAGCAGCCGATTGAGCGCGGCCGGTGTAAAACCGCGCAAATCTTTATTGGCCCGTTTCGCGCTCGCGGTCAGAAAATGTTGGGCCAACACGGGAATATCATCCCGACGGTCTCGCAGTGGCGGGATAAACAACGGAACGACGGAGATGCGGTAGAACAGATCGTTCCGGAATGAGCCATTCTTGACCGCTTCGCCGAGGTCTTTATTCGTGGCGGCAATAATCCGCACATCGACTTTCGTCGTCGTTTCAGAGCCCACTTCGCGGACTTCCCGTTCCTGTACAGCCCGCAAGAGTTTGACCTGCATCGAGAGCGGCATTTCGCCGATCTCGTCGAGAAAGAGCGTGCCACCGTTGGCGCATTGAAAGAGGCCTCGCTTGGATCCATGGGCGCTGGTAAACGCGCCGCGCACGTGGCCGAAGAGTTCTGACTCGAAGAGTGCTTCGGGAATGGCCGCGCAATTGAGGGCAATAAATGGCCCTTTACTCCGTCGGCTATTCGAATGGATCACGCGCGCGAAGACCTCTTTCCCTGTCCCGGTTTCCCCGAAGAGGAGAATCGTCGCATCGGAGTCTGCCACCTGCACCACTTGTTGAAGCAAGCGCTGCATCGCAGGACTCCGTGCAACGATGTTTTCCATGCCATATAATTCGTTGACGAGAGACTTGAGGCGTTGGATCTCTCCTCGCATCCGTTGCGGAGAAAGCCCTTCTTCGATCTTGGCCTTGAGTTCCTTGTCATCGAACGGTTTGGTGAGATACCCGAAGGCCCCGCGCTGCATGGCCTCCACGGCATTGGGAATACTGCCATGGGCCGTCAGGATGATGACCGGAAGACCTGGTTGCATCCGCAGCAGTTCCTCCGTCACATCTAATCCGTCTTCGTTACCCAGGCGGAGGTCGGTGATGACCAGATCGAACCGGTTACTCTTGGCTGCCGCAATCGCGTCACGCCCGCTGGTGCAGCCGGTGACGGCAAATCCCATGGCAGTCAGCCGCATCTTCACAAGATGCAACAGACCCTCTTCGTCATCGACTACGAGAATATGTTCTTTTTCCATGACACTCCTTCTACGGTATCGTCTGTTCCGGCACAGTCGGAGGCGGTGCAACCGTTGATGGGGGACGAATCGGACGAACCTTATCCCGCATTTCCTGGTCGATACGCTTCAGCGCCTCCAATTGGCTCGTCAATTCCTCTATTTTCTTATCTCGATCCGTCAACTGCTTTTGCATGGATGACAACATGCCGGTATCGGTCGAACCTCTTGTGGTATCCCGCTTGCCGCTGAGGGCGTCCATCTTCCGTTCGCGCTCGGCTAAGTCACGCTGGAGGCTTTCAAGAGTTTGGGCATCGGCATCCTTCATGGCCCGCAATTGCTGGATGACCAACTCTCTATCAAGCAAGTCTCGCACCAGGCGATCCGAGGCCTGGGCCAGGATCGCCTGATTCTCCGAAATAGCCGGGGCCGCCATGACCGATTGCATCCAGGATTGCTCAACGGGAGCAGCACGATGCTGAAGCAGTTGTAACCAGACCTTACTGGATGAAGCCAGGTTGCTCTTAGGTGCGGCGGCGATCACTTTCTCAAAGTACTTCGCGGCACTCTCTCGACTTTCGTAGAGCCCCAGGAGGGCCCGCAAGAAATAGACATGGTCGCAGGAGTTATGCTCGGCGCATTTCGGGACAAGCGCCTCCTGTTTTTTCGCCAACGCATGGAGGGATTTGGCCTCTCCCGCATCGACGATGAAATAGGGCTGCGACATTGGCGGGGGCGACGGCCATGTCGCGCACCCAGTGAGGAAGAGACAGGCCAAGATCACCGACATGAATCCATGGTGGAGAGCCCTCATGCCGACCCTTCCGGTTTTGCGACCCGTAGGATAAACCGTACAGTCGTCCCCTTCTTGGCTTCGCTTTCTATCCAAATTCGTCCTCCGTGTGCTTCAACCACTTTTTTGGCCAATGCCAGCCCGAGGCCACTCCCCGGTGTCGCATGTTTGGCCTTGGTGCGTCCTTGATAGAAGCGTTCAAAAATATAAGGCAGGTCTTCGGTCTGAATGCCTGGTCCCCCATCGGAGACACTCACTTCGAGCACTCCTGCTTTCGGGTCAAGCTTCATCAATACCTTTACAATGCCCCCTTCCGAGCTGAACTTCAAGGCGTTTGAGAGCAAATTATCCAGGACCTGCTCCATGCGAAGCGCATCGGCCTTGACCCACACTCGTTGTGCTGGCCCTTCAACTAACAGCTGCACATGCTTGGCGTCGGCCAGAAGCCGGACTTTGTTGACCGATATATCGGTGATGCGCTTGAGGTCCGTGGGGACAATGCGATACTCCATCATCCCGGCGTCCATCTTGGAGAGATCGAGAATGGTCGAGATGAGCGTGATGAGTCGGCGGCTGCTGTCGGCCATGATGCGCAAGGTCGTGCGTTGTTCTTGCGTCAAGGGGCCGGGAATTTCGTCCAAGAGCAAATGGGTGCCTTCCTGGATGGAGGCCATCGGCGTGCGCAACTCATGCGACACATGGGCGAGAAACTCCCCCTTCATATCGTCGAGCTCTTGCAGTTTAGTCCCCATCCAATTGACCGCATCGACGAGGTCTCGCAACTCGCTGGGGGCTCGAATGTTGAGTGATGTGCGAAAGTCCCCCTGCCCGATTTGTTTGATATGGCTCTGCAATTGACGGAGCGGGCGAAGGACCGTGTAGCTGGCAAAGCCGGCGAGCGCAATGCCGAACACGAGCGCTAGCAGTACCAGTTGCTCCGTTACGGCTTCGGCTTGCGCCGAACTCTCCCGTGATCGACTGACGCCGACACTAATGCCCGTCTCGTGAAAGTCTATAAACTGTTGGAGTGTCGCGCTCATACGGTCCATCAAACCGTCTCGACGACGCTCATAATCCGCGGACAGGGTAGCAGGAGAAGCCTGTGCGTGCTCTTCTAATTCCGTATGGAAGATCGTGAGTCGTTCTTGCTGTAGGTGCTTGGTCTCCTTCAGCAGCTGCAGGCCTTGCGGCGCGAGTTCCTGCATTTCGAGGACCTGGATTCCGCGATGGAATTCGTCGACTTCTTCATCGAAATGTTGCAAGAACGTGGCATCGCGTACAGCCAGATACTTCTTTTCACTATTGAGCTGGGCATAGAGCACGGTGAGCAGGCGTTTGGCCGACTCGATCGCCGGATAATGATGCGCAGCCATATTGGCACTCAATGCCGTCAACTGACGCAGCTGAAACAAGGCGTATAGATTCACACCTGCCATCATGACAATGATGACAAGTGAGGTAAGGACGATTCGCCAAAAGATAGACAAACGCACAAGCGAAGCTCCTTCTCGGCTTTGAGAAGCGAGGATAACTGTAGAGGCTGTAGGCAATTCCATACACTATTTTCCCGTGTCACTCAAGGGACCTGGCAAACAAATTCTCGGGGTGTCTTCTGCCCTTGTGGAGGGCGAGGGAGCCAGGAATGTTTGAGCAGCTGTAAATCAGGAGAAGCGAAGTTGAAATACCCTACCACACGCTCGGCCCTACTTAAATGGCGAGGCAAATCGACGCTGGCGTCGCGACACGCCATGTAATGATGCAAAGAGATGGCCACGAAACAATAACATGGCCACGGCAAGCGGCGGGGTGAAGAGCAGGCCGAGATACCAGCTGATCGACGATGGGATCCCCACGTAGTCCAGCCAACTTCCGAGGATCGTGAAGGGCAGCACGAGGAGTTGGAAGAAATCCAAACCAGCGCCCCTCCCCACTCGACTGGAGAGGGAGAAGAACGATTGCAGGCCCAAGGGCGAGAGGACGATGGGGATGAGGATCAGGGCAAACGGAATAAACCACTCAATCCAATTCTCAAGAACAAACTCGTACGAGGTCTTGAACACGTCGAGCGGGGAATCATGCCGCACTTGATAGATAATTTCAGGTGCCGGGTTTAGCAACAGAAAGAGGAGCAGAAGGACGGCGTACGACAGGAGTTGCCCGAAAGGATTCGCCTGCAGGCTCATGTCGAGCGCCATGAGCGGCAGCCAGAGCACGAACCCGATGCCGATCACATCCCAAAAATAATGGCCGATGCTATCAACAATGTCGTGGAGGGTGAGCACTCGTGTATGGGCAATGGATTGCTCGATCAGGCTCAGGGTGGCGCCCACCAGGAGGGCATTCACCGCCCCAAGCAGAAAGCCTCCGATCATGCCGAGCGGCGAGGCAATCTGGGAGGCGAGGACCAGCAGGAGTCCAAATCCGACCACCGCCACCATCGTCATCCATCCACGGGCGAGAGATTCTCCGGTTTTGCGGAAGGCGCTCCGATAGAGTTCGACGGTTTCATCTAGAATGCGCGACATGAGAGACAATAGTCTGTGCGATCTTCTCGGGTCAAGCCGCGGCGCGCCTTCTCCTGGGCGGTTGACTTCCCCTATCCTATGATTATGTAAACAGGAGCAGCACACAACGATGAGCGAAGAGGAGTCATCCAATGGACATGAATCGCATGACTATCAAATTACAAGAGGCGCTTCAGGCCGCATCATCTCATGCCACGAGGCGAAGTCATCAAGGGATTGATGTCGAGCATCTCTTGCTTGCGTTCATGGAGCAGGAAGGCGGTCTTGCCTCCTCCCTCCTCGAACAAGCAGGATTATCGGTTCCCTCCGTTCGCCAGGCAGTCGAACAAGCGCTCGCCAAGTTGCCGCAAGTTCAGGGTGCCGGGGCAGCGCCCGGGCAACTTCATGTCGCATCACGGCTCAGCCAGGTGTTGAGCAAAGCCGAAGACGAACAACGAGCATTGAAAGACGACTATGTCAGTGTCGAGCATGTCATCCTTGCCATGGTCCAAGAAGGAGGCGTGTTCAAAAAGCTGGGGCTGACGAAAGAACGGTTATTGGGAGCCCTGCAACAGGTACGAGGCTCGCAACGTGTGACGAGCCAGGATCCGGAAGGCACCTACCAGGCGTTGGAAAAGTATGGTCGCGACCTGACCCGGTTGGCAGGACAAGGAAAATTGGACCCCGTGATCGGGCGCGATGAGGAAATTCGTCGCGTCGTACAGATTCTCTCGCGGCGAACCAAGAACAATCCCGTGCTTATCGGCGAACCGGGCGTCGGAAAGACGGCGATTGTCGAAGGTCTCGCCTCTCGCATTATCAAAGGGGACGTGCCTGAAGGTCTGAAGAAGAAGCGCGTCATTACCCTCGACATGGGATCGTTGGTCGCCGGCGCGAAGTTTCGTGGAGAATTCGAAGAACGATTGAAAGCAGTCCTTAAGGAAGTACAGACGTCAGAGGGGCAAATTCTGCTGTTCATCGATGAGCTGCATACGGTCGTGGGAGCAGGTGCAGCGGAAGGGGCGATGGACGCCGCCAACCTGCTCAAGCCCATGCTGGCTCGCGGCGAATTGCATTTGATCGGCGCGACGACGCTGGATGAATATCGGAAACATATTGAGAAGGACGCCGCGTTGGAACGGCGGTTCCAGACGGTGCTGGTCGATCAGCCGACGGTGGAGGATACCATCTCGATTTTACGTGGACTCAAGGAACGCTACGAAGTGCACCATGGGGTGCGCATCAAAGACGCCGCGCTGGTCGCTGCGGCGAAACTGTCGAATCGTTATATCGCCGATCGGTTTCTTCCAGACAAAGCCATCGATCTGGTCGATGAATCGGCGGCTTGCTTGCGGACGGAAATCGATAGTTTGCCGGCAGAACTCGATGAAGTCTCGCGTAAGGTGATGCAGTTGGAGATCGAGCGAGAGGGTTTGCGGAAAGAACAGGATCAAGCCAGCCAGGCGCGGCTGGCGACGCTTGAGCAAGAACTGAGTGAGAAACAAGGAGAGATGCACGCGCTCAAGACGCGCTGGGACTCTGAAAAAGCCTCGGTGGCACGGTTGCGCAAAATGCGAGAGGCCATGGAAGAGGTCAAGCAATCGATGGAGCGTGCCGAACGGGCATACGATCTGAATCGTGTGGCGGAGCTGCGCTACGGAGAATTGCCGCGCCTCGAGCGCGAACTGGCGTTGGAGCAAGAACAACTGGGCCTGAAACAGGGCGAAAGCCGGTTGCTCAAAGAGGAAGTCGATGAAGATGACATCGCGGCCATCGTGAGTCGCTGGACGGGAATCCCCGTCTCCCGGCTGGTCGAAGGTGAAACGGAAAAGCTCCTCAAGCTGGGCGAACTGTTGCATCAGCGTGTGGTCGGCCAGAATGAGGCGGTGGACGCGGTGGCTGATGCCGTCCTCCGCGCGCGTTCCGGCATCAAGGACCCGAACCGGCCTATCGGTTCATTTCTCTTTCTCGGCCCGACCGGAGTGGGAAAAACCGAATTGGCGCGAGCTCTTGCCGCAACGCTCTTCGATGACGACGCGAACCTGATTCGGATCGATATGTCCGAGTACATGGAAAAACATACGGTGGCCCGTCTGATCGGAGCCCCACCAGGCTATATCGGCTACGAGGAAGGTGGACAGCTGACGGAAGCGGTTCGACGACGTCCCTTCTCCGTTATCCTATTCGACGAGATCGAAAAGGCCCATCACGACGTCTTCAATGTTCTACTACAAGTACTGGACGACGGACGACTGACGGACTCTCAGGGCCGGACCGTTGATTTCAAGAACACGGTCTTGATCATGACGTCGAACATCGGCAGCCCGCAGATCCTTGAGGCGCAGCAACGGCGCGCCTCCTATGACGAGGTCTGTTCCCTCGTGATGGTGGAACTGCGTGAACACTTCCGTCCTGAATTCTTGAACCGCGTCGATGAAACGGTCGTGTTTCATCCCCTCGAAACGGAGCAGCTTGCGAAGATCGCGGAGATTCAGCTTGAGCGGTTACGGGCTCGTTTGGCGGAACGGCGGATCACCCTGACCATCACACCGGCTGCGTTACGGCACTTGGGTGAGCGGGGTTACGATCCGGTCTATGGAGCAAGACCGCTCAAGCGATTGATCCAACAGGAATTGGAAACGCCGATGGCGCGTCAATTGATCAAGGGCGAATTGCGCGATGGAGATACGGCGACCGTCGACCTGAAAGACCAGCACATCATCATCGTGCCGACGGTCGTGGGATAAGATACGGCGAGTGAAGGGCCTCAACGTACCCTCTGTGGTACGTTGAGGGTCCGCACGATGCGAGAACGCCACTGACGGACGTTTTCAGCATCCTGCTACGCGTCCTCAACCGAGGACGACTGATCCGCCCTTCACGTCCTGGGTTGTGCCGCTGGCGCGAAGCTTGTCGATTTTCCATTCAGTGGGAGAGACTTCGATCACGTGGCCCTTAATCGTGTGGAACGTGCCTTTCGTGAAGGCGACCACGTCCGGTGCCTTCAGTTCCATTTTCAGGATGATGGCTTCCGAGGCCAGATGTGTGAGCAGCAGACTCTTCGGGGTCTTACTCACTTCGTAGGCTCGTTTCTCGTTGATCATCAAGGTGCTATCGTTGAGCTTCGCCGTCACTTTCCCGTTCGCATCGAACAGGGCAAAGTTCACGAGTAACGCACCCGTAGCCGGTTTCAAAGCGATCTGAATCTGCGGGATCCCCTCGACTTCAATCGTACCGTCGGTGTTGCGATACAGGTTCGAGCCTACTTCCACGTCCATAATCTGGCCTCATTCCACTTCGATGTGAGTAAGAATCGGTTATGCCTTTTTGATACGATCCAGTATCAATGCGAGACAACCGCCGAGCAGCCCCCCGCCCATGATGGTCGTGAACAACTCGACCAATTTGAGTTCCCACACGGACCCCTGTGCTTGCATGACTTCCCGAAGGCCGCCTTGCAGCAGGATCACGGCGAGCGCCATGGTCGAGCCAACAATAAACCACCAGAGAAACACTTTCATGGTCGATGCCATCTATCCTATCCTCAAAACTCCATCCGACGGTCGAGACTGCGGTATTGAATTGCCTCCGCGAGATGCACCGGCTCAATCGTATCAGAGCCAGCGAGATCGGCAATGGTTCTCGCCACACGCACGATACGCCCATGGGCACGAGCAGACAATCCGAGTTTCGTCAGCGCCTGCTCCAGGAGCTCCTGAGCCGGAGTCGCCAGGACACAATACCGCTTCAGGAGCCGCGGCTTCAACTGGGCATTCGTATGAATCCCGTCTTGACGATACCGACTGAGCTGCCGATCACGTGCCGCCAGGACGCGTGATCGAATCGTGGCGGAACTTTCCGGCATGGGACCGCGATCGTGAAGGTCTCGCACGGAGACCGGGGGCACCTCGATATGCATATCAATACGGTCCTGAAGAGGCCCCGACAATTTGGCTCGATAGCGGCGGATCTGCTGCGGGGTGCAGACGCATTCACGTGTACGATCCCCATAGTAGCCACATGGACAGGGATTCATCGCGGCAATCAACATGAAGCGCGCCGGGTAGCGGAGCGAGCCACTGGCCCTGGTCAGGGTCACCTGTCCATCTTCCAGCGGTTGCCTCAATCCGTCCAAAACGGGACGGCGAAACTCCGGCGATTCGTCCAGGAACAACACGCCATTATGCGCCAAGGACACTTCTCCCGGCCGAGGGATTGTTCCGCCTCCGATGAGCCCAGCATCGGAAATACTGTGGTGTGGTGCGCGAAAGGGACGGACGGTTAGCAGTGGATGATCGGTCGTCAATTGTCCTGAAATGCTATGGACGCGAGTTGTCTCGATCGCTTCTTCCTGCTCCATGAGAGGCAAAATCGTCGGAAGGCGCTTGGCTAACATAGTCTTGCCTGATCCCGGTGGCCCCACCATCAAGAGGTTGTGGCCTCCGGCTGCAGCGATCTCCAGGGCACGCTTCGCGTGATCCTGGCCCTTCACATCGCCATAATCGTCATCCTCCGCAGGGCGCGTAGCAAAGAACTGGTCCCGGTCAACGTGGGTCGGAGCCAGCGAAATCGTACCATTCAGAAATGCCACGGCCTCAGGGAGCGTGTGGAGTGGATAGGCCATCACGCCCTGCACCATCGCAGCCTCTTGGCTGTTCTCAGCCGGCAAGAGCAGATGATGGTCTGGTCGACAGGCGATCGCAATGGATAAGGCCCCAGTAATCGGTTTGATGTGCCCGTCCAGCGAGAGTTCACCGACACAGACAAAACCTCGCACTTTCTCAGGAGGAATGACTTCTTCCGCGACGAGAATTCCAATGGCAATGGCCAGGTCGAGCCCGGACCCTTCCTTCTTAATTCCAGCTGGCGCGAGGTTCACGGTGATTTTCTTGGCTGGAAAATGGAAGCCTGTATTCTTGAGCGCGGAACGGACGCGGTCGCGGCTCTCCCGCACCGTGGCATCTGGGAGACCAACGACCGAGAACTGTGGAAGCCCCCCGGCAATATCGACTTCCACGTCGATCAAATGCGCATCGATACCGACGAGGGCAGCACTCAGAACTTTTGCGAGCATGGGTGACTCCGGTGCAAGGCGGAAGGCTGCTGGATTATAGAAACCATCTCCGATTGTTTCAACCGAAACAACCGGAGACCGCGGGATATGGTTCCATTTCGACTGTTGCAGTCACAGCCATGACGACGACCTGGATTCTCATAGGCTGCCAAAGCCTATCTTGGCACGCGAGAACTCCGAGGGTCTGCCTGGTCCATCTGCTCAGTCTCATGCTGCCAAACAAACCAGACAGGCCGACGGACTTTTTCAGTATCCTGCTAGTACCCCCTCTTCACCTTCTGTATAATCCCTCCATGTCTGTCCCGTCCCACTCCCTGCTGTCGCGCCTATCAGAACGCGTTTCACACATCATCTTG
>Ga0209253_10005811_pt1 | contig 10699 bp, 7 predicted proteins | sample FrelakmetBRP12BR_FD_187145 | JGI IMG/M metagenome (GOLD analysis project Ga0209253, IMG submission 187145) | Freshwater lake sediment microbial communities from the University of Notre Dame, USA, for methane emissions studies - BRP12 BR (SPAdes)... | ecosystem: Environmental > Aquatic >... | reverse complement strand
AAATCGGCGTAATCCCGGGTTGTGCAGAGGCTGTGGCCTTTCCCATCAAAAATAAAGACGCCGTCGATTACTTTCCAATGCAGGCGCATGTCGTCGTCGGCCTTCCTTTGTTCCGCCCGCAATTTTTGGGCCGACATCTTGGCCCGGCTGACGGGGTCGCCGACCAGACCCTTCCACCCTGCGATATTCTTGCGGTTAAAAAGCGGGACAAATCCCTCCCGATCCAGCAGAAGGCGGATGTAATCTTCGACATGTTCCCTGTCGTACTCATTCTCGATCAGCAGGGCGGCCTTTTTTAGGACAAGAATGACATCGAACCCAGAAAGCCCCTCGGCCCCCGGAGCCGGCAGGGCGATTCTCACTGCCGCCTGGACGCTCCTTGCCTGCAGCAGCGGATCATCGAGAAATCCGGCGGCCAGGGCCAGGGCTTCCCGGGTTTTAACAATGGCCAATCCGTTCAGGACGATATTTTTCTCGTCATTTTCCTTGGCCATTTCCATGGCCTCTTTGAGAAGCTCCCATTTTTTCTCCGTAGAAACGAAGGCTCCGCCGGCGAGCCGGACGATCCCCTGAAGCGCATAATTCCGGAATTTTCTCTCTCCCGTCGTCCGGGCGATGCGGAATAGATCCTCTGCGGCCGAGACATCCGGCCAGTTCGACAGCGTGTAGACGGCCACGGATTGGACTTGGGGATCTGCATTCCTGGTCAAGACGATCACGGTCTGAAGGGCATTTCCGCCTGCGATCCTGGCCAGAGGCCTCAGCAAATTCACCTTCTTTACGCCGGATGCCTTATCCAGAGCGATCAAAACCAGGTCCGCCCGTCTCTCCGGATCAGGGATCTGGTTCGCGGCGGACACGACGGCATTTTGAATCGGCAGGACCTCAGCGCCATTGGACGTCGAAAGCAGCAGGTCGATGACCTGAGGCAGGTCCCTTGCCCGGACGACCTGTTCGAGCGCCGCTAGAGCCGCCCGCCGGACGTCTTCATTTTCATTCTCGGCCTGGGCCAGGATGGCTTCGGCATATTCTCCGGCTTTTCTCTCGGCCAGGATTTCGATCAGGGCGGGCCGCACGGCCGGCGGCGCTTCGGCCAACAAGCCGGCCGCCATCGGAAGCACTTGTTCCGCCGGGAATCCCAAGACCACCTGCTTGACGGCTTCGGCCTCGGCTTTATCGCCGTTCATTAATATCGAGACTAAATCATCTAGGATCTCGCTCCCTCCCAGCCGGGCCGCGGCTGGGAGGGCGGCCAGCCGGACCGCCTTCTCTTCGCTCTTGAGCTTTCCCCTGACGACAGGATATGCCGATTTATCGCCGCGGCGGCCCAGCATGGCGATGATCTCCGCCTGGGTTTCCACCGCGACCCGGGCCATCTTTTCAATCCATTTTGCCGTCGGTTCCTCCCCTTTGATCGAGTCGGCCAATTCAAAGGCGCGCTGCCGGTATTTTGGATCGGGAGAATCAGCCGCCTGGAGCAGGTCTTCAAATACCAACTCTCCAAGAATTCCGCTCAGGAGCGTCAGGGCCGCCGCGCGGACTTGGCTTTCGCCCGGCCCGGTGAAATTCTTGATCAGTTCGCGGTTGATCTCGAAAGCCCGGTCTTTTTCGCCGGATTCGGCCAGCCTCTGGGCATAGAGGAGATACAGGGAAGCCGCCGAAGACCTTTCGTAGGGAGAGGCCGATAGCGAAATTCTTCCGAGGATGGCTTGAGATGCCGGGTCTCCGATGTTGGCCAAGGCGAACAAGGCGACCTGGCGCAACGTCTCTTCCCGGCTTTCCGTATAGGCTGAAATCTTTTTGACGGCAGCCCTGCTCCTGTATTCGCCGAGCGCTTTGATGATGGCGACGGTGTTTACGGTCGGCCCGGCGCTCAGTGCTTTCAACAGAGCTTTCTCCGCTCGGGGCGTCTTGATCGTGACCAAGGCCCGAGCTGCCGGCTCGCAAAGCCTCAGGTTCTCCAGATATTCGCTCAGCGGCTTGACGGCCTCATCTTTCCCCACGAGCTGGAGTTCGCTGATGAGAAACGCCTTGACCTCCGAATAGCGGGCTTGATCCAAGGCTCCGATGACGGCCTCGGCGAACATCCGCCGGTCTTTCTCCGCTCCGGCCCTGCTTGCGTATACGGCTGCGGCGTCAAGCGCATAGCGGACCAGGCTGTCGTCATCCGCGCCCGGGGTCGCCAGCCTCCGGCAGGTTTCGAGAATGCCTTCCGGACCCAACGAGAGAAGCGCCGCCGCCAGGGCGTCTTTTTCGGCGGGGAACTGGGCCGGAAACCTGGCCAGAATATCCGTCACTTTTGCCTGGAGCGGGCGGGTATCTTTGTCAGCGGCCGAAAAAGCAAAAAGAAAGCCCGTCGCCAAAAAAAGAACTATGAAAGCCATGCTCCGGCTTTTCACGTTTCTTTCTTTCCGCATCGGCAGCTTCCTTTTACACGTGCCATGGCGCCCGCATGGGCTCTTGGATCAGCCGGTTGGCGTCCTCGTCCTCGATAAAACGCTGGGTGGTCGGGTTGAAGCGGAGCGGCCTTCCCAAACGGACGGCCATCTTGGCCAGGTTGACAAGAGTGCAGGAGCGGTGGCCGTTCTCCTCGTTCAAGGCGAATTTCTGCCTCGATCTAACGGCTTGGGAAAAATCGGTCGTCTGCGGCTCGGGGCCGGAAAGCGAGGCGATCTTTTGCTCGAGATCCGGGATATCTGATTTGAAGCCTCTGTAGAGTTTTCCTTCCGGGCCCTGGATGAAGGGCGCCCAGATATCCTTGTTCTCACCATCGAGAATGATCTCGCAGCCATCAGCGTATTTCAGCCGGATCCGGCGCCAGCTCCCGCATGCGTCCGGGTGCTGCTGGGGACAGTCGGCTTCGATTTCGACAGGGCTTGTTTTATCTTTGTCCAGAAGATATTGGACCGGATCGAGGTAATGCATGCCCATATCGCCGAGGCCGCCGCCGTCATAGTCCCAGTAGCCGCGGAATGTTTCGTGGACGCGGTGCGGATGATAAGGCTTGTAGGGCGCCGGTCCGAGCCAGAAGTCATAATCGAGCTCCTTGGGCACGGGCTGGGGCGGCAGATAGGTTTTTCCGCTCCAGTAAAATTTCCAGTCGAAGCCGGTGATACCGCTGACCGTCACTTTGAGCGGCCAGCCCAAGAGGCCGCTTTGAACGACCTTCTTGACGGGCTTGACCGTTGTCCCGAAGCCGTAAAACGGGTCCTGGAACCTGAACCACGTGTTGACCCGGAAAATACGGCCGCTCCTCTGAACGGTTTCCACGACCCTCTGGCCTTCGCCGATGGTGCGGGTCATCGGCTTTTCGCACCAAATGTCCTTGCCCGCTTGGGCCGCAGCGATTGACATAAGAGCATGCCAGTGAGGCGGTGTGACGATATGGACGATATCGATATCGGGCCGGTCCAGGACCTCGCGAAAATCCTTATAACCTTTGACTCCGGAGCCGGCGATCTCCAAAGCCGTTTTTAAGTGGTTTTCGTCGACATCGCAGACGGCCAGCAGCCTGGATCCGGGATATCTGAGATGGCCGCGGCCCATGCCGCCGACGCCGATGACGGCTTTCGTCAACTCGTCGCTGGGGGGCGTAAAGCCCTGTCCGCCCAGGACATGGCGCGGGACGATGGCCAGGCCGGCCGAAGCGGCAATAGCCGTCTTAATAAAATCGCGGCGGGTGATGGATCGCTTGATGGCCGTCTCCTCTTTAAAGGTTTATAATACATTCTCCGCCCGCAATCAATGCCTAAAATCGCTTGCCCTCTCCCAGTTTTGAGGGGGGCCAGGGGATATGAGGGAGACAGGCGGCCGGTCAGGGAAAGCGGGATTGGGTTTTTGTTATTTGTTAAGGTCCAAAATTAGATTTGTTGCTGCGAAAGCAAGCGTCATAACGGTTGGGATGAGGCGATTTTCAACGATCAACGGGGGACTAAGGTGAGTTCCGGGGAACAGTCATATTCACGGGTGGCTTTATTAAAGCTAAACCGGGATGGCCGCTTTGGTCGCTTGTCCGCAGCGCAAGTCCAGGAGACACTCTTTGATCATTTGAGTTAAGTTGGAGAGACTGAGGAGCAACGGATCGGTCACGACCAAAAGCGCCACAAAGAGCCGGCTGAGCGTCCGCCGGGTCCCATGACGAGCGTGCTTGCGGAGGATTTCCAGCTCGCGGCGCAGTTGTTGAGCCAAGCGGCCTGAGCCCAAGGCCAGAAGCAAGATGTAGCCTAGGGCCAGGCCTGTCAACAAACGGTTCAACCGCTCCGCCTTGCGGACTTTCAAGCGCAACCCCCGCACCCCCAGCCAGGATTTAAAATCCCGAAAACTTGTTTCGATCCGCATCCGGCTTCGATAGAGCTGGACGACGGCGTCGGTCGGGAGCATCTCTTCGGAGTCGGCCGGCACCAACAAAAACCAAGGCTCTTTAAACCCCTTCTCCCGATAGACAATAATATCGATCCGTTCTTTTTTGGTGCCCTGGTAAAGGACGTTGCGGTAACGGCAGGCCACTCCCTGGCGATGGGGTAATCGGGCCAGACTGACCCGTTTCACCTTGCCCTCCGCCTGGTATTCCACGATCACTTTGGCCAGGCCCCGGATAATAAACAGCCACTGTTCCTGACGGCAGACAGCCAGAAGCGCAACCCGTCCATAGCCCCGGTCCATAATCCAGACGAGCCTCGCTTCTCGGGGAAGCGCGCCGGCCAACTGCCGTAAAAACTCCTCTTCCAACCGGTTCCGACTCGATTGAAGCTCCCCATATTCAAACGTCGCCATGGCCAGCGGAATCGCCCGGTCCGAGACTGGATAACTTCCCGTTAAAACCTGGATATCTCCCACCGCCGTCTGATCGACAAGCACAGGTACAAAAGCGGGGCAGGTCTCCCCGGTCGCCAACCGCAAAAGTCCACGACTCAGCTGGGCGGTCCGAAAATGGGGATTATCCAAGAAACGATGGAGCCGTTTGTAGCGGGCCGCGACCTGACCCCTCGTCGGCATCGCCCGGGAGATGCCGCTCAAGGAGAGTCGGCCATACCAACCGCGGGGCGTCCGCAGGACCATCACCAAGCCGATCACCAGGGCCGCCAAGTTCTTCCTGACCGTGGCCCGCATCTCTCCAAACGTCTCCCGGAGCGTCGTCTCGATCTCCCCTTCCAGGTCTCGCCAGTCGACGCTTGTCTCGGCCATGTCACCGGCTCTTGAGGATCTCCAGGTTCACCCCGGTCAGCTCCTTAAGCAAGAGCTTATGCTGTTTATAGTTGCGGGCCAGCACCAGCGCCTCACCTTCCAGGGCTTTATTGACGTAGACCGTCTTGGTCTTCCCCTTGTCCTTATAGGTGACGCATAAGAAGGTATGGGGAAAACCTTTTTGACATCGGCAGTTGGGCTTGCCGCAGGTCATCCGTCGGTAAACGACCGAGCCCTGCATCATCGACCCGATTTTGCGCATCCGGGAGCGCAGGCCCCGGGCCTTGGACCGAAGCAGTTGACGTTGAGTCATGATGGGCCTCCTATCTAACAGTATTTATACTGTAAGAAACAGGTAAAGTCAAGTCGCCCCATCCTGTTTTTCTGGATTAAAACCCCCCGATAAATCCTGTAATAAAACTACGTTATATCAAACTGGGAGAGGGCAAGGGAGAACACGCCAAATCTGGATTTAAGGACGGGGATTTTGTATGATGAACTCGTCATCTAAACATGAGGACCCGATTCCAGATTCTACGTTCCCTTGTCGCGATCGCGATTGTTGCCTTGGTTTCTTGTGCCCCGAAAAACGATCGGGCGCTGATCCTGGCCCTCCTCGAGCGGCTGGGGAGCCTTGTCGAAGATAAGAATACGAGCGGCCTGCTGAGCTTTCTCGACGAGGACTACAAGGATTTTGAAAACCGCGGCAAGAGGGAAACAGAGGCGATGGTCAGGGAATACTTTCGTGAATACCGGGGAATCGTCCTCCATATCCTTGGGACGCGGATCGATGAGATCAAGGAAGAGGAGGCCTCGGTGCTAACCGAAGTCGTTCTATCCTCGGGCGCGGCCGAGGTCTTCCGCAAGCTGTTTAGAGCGTTCGGCGATTTTTATCGTTTCGATTTCAAATTGCGAAAAGTGGGGGAGGAATGGCGGATATCCTATGCCCAATGGAAGAACATCGGACTCAACGACCTCTTCCCGGAATCGCTGTCCCTGCTGAAAAAGATATTCCCGGGCATTTGAGAACCTCAGAGCTCGCCTTCGGCCTTGATATTCATCAGGAATCATGCTAAATTATGAATGGTTTACTCCTCGGTAGCTCAATTGGCAGAGCGGTTGGCTGTAAAATCTATTTGCAGCTTCCACGAGAAATCGTGGATGAAAAATCGGGTGAACTCAGGGAAGCCTGCCCTCCGCAGGTTGCGGAGAATGGTAATCCTGAGCCAAGCCTTACTCTCATTCAAGAGAGCAAGGAAGGTGCAGAGACTAGAGCTTACGCTCGTACCCCTGGGCTAATGCCAGGGGGAAGCGCCCGACACCCTCATCCCAGGGGATGGGACGGGTGAAGAGATAGTCCAAGCCCAGAAGAAATTCTGGGGGTACTTGTAACCAATAGGTTGCAGGTTCGAGTCCTGCCCGAGGAGCCAACTTTTTTTCCGTCCCGCGATTCCCGGTCTTTACAGATTTTCAGAATCCCCCGAACGGACCCTTCTGTCCCCTTATTTCATATTTCGGATTCTGACCTCTATTCCTTTTTCGCTCTTCAGCAGTTCGACGAGCTTCGACGTATCCGTACCCCCGAAGTGATAGGGGTAGAGGATCTTCGGCTTGATGACTTTGGCCGCATCGGCGACCATCTCGGGCGTCATCGTGTAGGGAAGGTTCATCGGCAGAAAAGCGATATCGATGTTTTTGAGATTTTTCATCTCAGGAATATTTTCCGTATCGCCTCCCACATAGACCCGCTTGTCTCCAAACGTCAAAACATATCCGTTGCCCTGTCCTTTGGGATGGAATGGGGCGCCCGTGCCGCGCATGTGGACAATATTGTAGGCGGGGACGGCTTCGACTTTGAGGCCTTGGAAGACCTTGCTCTCGCCGTTCTTCATGATGATCATGTTTTGCAGCTTTTCGGCGCACTTTTCCGTTCCGACTACGTCTGTGCCTGATTTTCTTAGGATCCCGATCGCTTTTGGATCCATGTGGTCGCCATGTTCATGCGTGACGAGGACGAGGTCCGCCGGCGGCAGTTTGCCGTAATCTGCATAGCTTCCGACGGGGTCGATGTGGATGACCTTCCCCCCGAAGGTCATCATCAATGTTCCATGTCCGATAAAAGTGATCTTCAGCTCCCCCTGGGAGGTCTTGAGAATGTCTTCCTCGAAGGCGAAAAGCTGAGTGCCGAGGAACATGAAGCCCAGGCTGACGAGACCGAAGAAAAGGGCCGATTTGATCATGGGATTCCTCCTTCTTTCCTTTTTTTGTTCCCCCAACCAGAAAGAAAAAATAGGCAACGCTTTTTTATGCCACAAATATCCCTGCCAATAAACCCGTTCTTTGGGGCGCCGCTCAGGCCGTCAGGATCTCATGGGAATGGAGAAGACGGTTTCGGACCTCGAGGCCGTAGGGGCAGGCCTTCTCGCAATACGCGGGACAATCGGCGCAGCCCAGCGGCTTGCGCTCCGGCTCCATTTCGCCGTAATAGCCGATGGCTTCTTTTTCTCTACGGAAATTCTCAAAGTACATCGCATAGCGAAGGACGTCATTGACGGCGACATTGTTGGGACAGGAGGACAGGCATTCGCGGCAGCTGACCCGGCAGTAGAGGTTATCCGCCTGCTGTTGGTAGCTGGCGATCAATTTCAAATCCGACCGGTTGATCCCCTGTCCGGACGCGGCGACATATTCTTCGACATGGGAATAGCTGCTCAAGGTCGGAATGCAGGTATCGATATCGCTGTTGCTCATGACCCAGCGAATGGCCGCCTGCGGGTAGCTGACATCCTTGCCGACCAGGGATTTCAAATGGCCCTGCATCCCGCCGGCAAAAATCTTCATGGCCACGGTCCCGATGCCCTTTTCCCGGAGGGCCTTGATCAAGGGCTCGATCCCTTGACCTTCCATATGGTTGTACATAAAGAGGACGACCTGGGCGAAATCCGTCTCCAGGGCCTGCTTCAGGGTCAGCTTGGCATTGTGCGTGGAGAAGCCGGTGAAGCGAATTTTCCCTTCTTTCTTCAGCTGGTCATAGGCGGACATGACCTCCTGATTGTTGAGGGCGGGAGAAAGGTCATCGATGCTGTGAATCATACAGACATCGATATAATCGGATTGGAGACGTTTCAGGCTAGCCTCAACACGTTCGAGGATCGAGGCTTTGTCGATCTTCTGGCGAAAGTTATAGCCATGTTTTGTCGTGATCACCACCTTGTCCCTGATCCCTTTGAGGCCCTGGCCGACGTACGCTTCGCCTTTCATGCGCAGATAGCTTTCCGCCGTGTCAAAGTAGGTGACCCCGCATTCATAAGCATAGCGGAGGACATTCGGCTCGAACAGGGAAATAGCACCGCAACTGACATCCGGGACTTTAAGGCCCGTTTTTCCCAAAGTGTTGTATTTTTTGATTTTTGGGGCCGTCGATGAGCCTTGAGAAGGGACCGAAGTCGCGGACTCCGCCTTGAGATTTTTGGCCAGGCCCAAACCGACCAGTCCCGAGGTGAACGTCGAGATGAACCTTCGTCTTTTGATGGATGACATGCGTTTCTCCTGTTTTTTATTTTTTCCTGACTTCGATAGGCGCCAAGACTTTCAACCTCGGCGTGATCTCGGTTGTGTCCGAAGCAATAAATTGAATGACAAACGTTTCGCCGCCGCGGGGCATCGGCGAAAGGATGCGGGCGCCCTGGGCCAGGACATTCTGGGCCGGGAGCTCATTGACGGCCGCATAGAAGACAATCTCGGATTCGACCCCCCCGATGGTCAGGCTGAGCCGGTCGTTAGTTTTCAGCCCGGCCTGCTCAATATCCTTTCTGGTCCAATTCGTCACGATGGAGAGCCCGGTCGGACGTGTATTGAATTCGAGGATATTTCCTTTGAGAAGGCCGTCAGAGGCCGAAACCGTTCCGACATTGACGTCCAACTTGCTGAAAAAATCATTGTCCAGCGGCTGGTTGACCTTAAAATCGGTCAGTTCGACCAGGTTGCCGCGAGTGCCCACCTGGGAGCTAAACCAGGAGAGAGGGGCGAGAAAGCCTTCGGCCTGTTCAAAAGGCGGATAGTCGTAATTCACTTCGTACTTGTCACCCTCGGGAGTCAAGCCATGAAAAACCATTCTCTTGAGCAGAAAATCATCGGCTCGAAGATAAAAATCGACCGTGACTCCGTCGGCTTTTGTCGAGAGCTGGTAGAGTTTTTCCGGGCCGAAGCTCTTCATCCCCTGGAGCTGGAGCTCCTTTTCAAACTTCTCCAAGCTGAATACGCCCGCGTAGAGTTTGGCCAGTGTTTGATAGACGGCTTTCTGAGTCCCGCCGAGCTCCGAGATATTATTAAAAGAATTCCGCCGGACTTTGTCCCCGCCGGCCAGGATGCCTTCGGTGACTACAGGATCTTTTCCCGTCAGGACCTTCATCCGGCCGTCGGAAGCCGTCACGTATCGGGACGAACCGAGCTTGAAGGAAAGATTCTGTATCTGCGCGATCTTCTCCCGCCCCCCGGAAGCCTGAAGATTTTTTTTGATGATGTCCTTGAGGGAAAGCCCGGCTTGAGCCTTGGCCAGATACGGCATGATCACGAGAATGGCCAGGCCGACAGCAAACCGACGATCAGGCATTCTTAACATGCAGGCCTCCTTCCGAATTTCTTTTCTTAAAAGCGGCCTATATTACCACGTTTATTCCTCGGCGAAAACACTTTTTGTTTTTTTCATCAAAATTTCATCCAATCTTCATCATTTCTTAACAGACGGGGGGTATCCTGACATCCACTGAAAAAGAAAAAACCCTCAAAAAAGGCAGGGACTGAAGAGGTGCACCGTCCGCCTGAGAGGTGACAGTGGAATAAGACGTAAGGAGAAAAGCAAATGAACTCAAAAACTCAGAGAAAGGCAGCCCTCCTCGTTGCCCTGACCGTGGCGACTTCGTTGGGGCTCTGGGCCCAAGCTACGACACCACCCCCACAGACATTTACGACAACGATTTATTTCGATTATTCGTTCAACGCGACGAACAACGGCTATCTGACGGGGACCGACGCGGCTAAAGCTCTCAACAACAAGTTCGCTTTCCGCCGGGCTTACTTCACCTATGAAAACAAGATCAACGACAACCTGAAATTCCGCTTCCGTCTGGATGCGGACAACACGGCCAACATCACTTCGATCGATTTCGCCAAATCCTCGACAAAAAAAGACGACAAGCTTCGTCCCTTTATGAAACACCTCTATCTCGACTGGGCGGGGCTCCTCCCTAATTCCAGTTTGAAGATCGGCATGGTCGAAACACAGGCCTTCAAGGTGGCCGAGGACCGCTGGGGCTACCGGAGCGTGGCCAAGACGATCCTCGACGGCTACAAGGATATCACCGGCGTCGATACCCGCACTTCAAGCGCCGACATCGGCGTGAACCTCACGGGGTCCGTCAATAAGTATCTTCGCTACGGAGCCATGATCATGAACGGCGAGGGATACTCTCATCCCGAGCTCAATAAATACAAAAAATTCGGCGGATATCTCCAG
>Ga0209253_10005810_pt1 | contig 10701 bp, 8 predicted proteins | sample FrelakmetBRP12BR_FD_187145 | JGI IMG/M metagenome (GOLD analysis project Ga0209253, IMG submission 187145) | Freshwater lake sediment microbial communities from the University of Notre Dame, USA, for methane emissions studies - BRP12 BR (SPAdes)... | ecosystem: Environmental > Aquatic >... | reverse complement strand
GGATCCAAAATCCTGAATTGCTCACCCTGCTGCTTCCGCTCAAGATTTTCAGCCATTTGAGACTGATATTTCTTATCCACAAGGGATTGATAATAAAGTCTTAGGATGTCGTAATCTCGATTGAGCTGGACCATTTCTTGTTCCCTCTTAGGCGTTTCTTCAATTCTTCTTTGATAAAGTGCAATTTGTTCCGTTAAGATTCCCATTTCCTCTTTCAGTCGCTTTGCTTCTGCCTGGGTGTCTATAAACTGTGATTTATACTGGGTGATCAGCCTTTCGGTAGCAGGATCTAACAAAGGGGAAGGCGCCTGTGAGTTACCGTCAGCAATCATTTCCTCCTGGCGCTTTTTAAGTTCTCTTAGACGTCTTTCTCGCTCTTCCCCCTGTTTCTTCACTCTGAGTTCCAGAGCTGCTATTTTTCTTTTCAGGTCAACCACTTCGGGATGACTTCCTGTATATTTGGATTCGGCGTTGGCCAGATCCCTCTTTAGAGCATTCAACTGTGCCGATAAGGATTCTTCAGGCCCCCGCTCTAAATGAATATTTTCACCTTGCGTAAGGCTTCTCGTCGCGGAAGACCCTCTTTCGGACTGCCGGTCCATTACCTGTTCAATCTGACTCTGGAGGAGTACCATTCTCTGTTCTGCAGCGTTGAGATTGTCACTTGTTGTCTTAAATTGTGCCTGTAATCGGTCAAAGATTCTTAGATTTGCTTCAAGTTGACTTGGCAATTGTCCCAGGTTCTTTTCTTTATACTGTCGGACCGCATTCTCTCTCTTTTTTAGATTTGACTCCATTGTCTGTAGTTCTTTGCCAATAAACTCGGATGTTCCTTCTACGCGTGCCTCCCTAGATCTTAGATTTTCTTCGATAAACATCAAGGCCAATTTATTTGTCACCTGCATCACAGTTCCGGGTTCTGTTCCCTCAAAGGAAATTGAAAATGCATTTTGGCGCTGGACCCTAACCTCGATCTTTGTCTTCATCATGTCTACAATCTCTTCCATGTGTCGTTTGTCTAACATGTCCGAATAGAGATTAAATTCTTTAATCACCCTTTCCAACCTGGTACGGCTAAGAATTTCTTGGCTAATATTGTTTAACCGCTCGGTCACAGATTCAGTTAAGGTAGGCCGGACATAATTTTCTGGGACCTTTTGAGCTTGGACGAGGATGAGTGTGCTTGCTCTATATGTCTTGGGCAGATATTTATAAGCACCAAAAAAAATGACGACAGATAGTGCAAAGGGAATGATGATGTACCATTTTCTCCTAAGACCCAATTTGAAGTAGTTCTGAAGATTGAAAACTTTATCAGTCTTGATCATCTGGGTTTTTGCCCCTCTCTAAATATTTAAGGATTAAAGAGCCATTGCGCGGAAGCCGAAGCGCGTAGCCTTTCTTTTCCTCAATTCATTACAGGTTACCGATAAGTCGGTTGGCCCATTAAAGCCGGTTGAAAACCAGGTCGGGCCAGTGTTATTCTAAAAAACGCACTAAATTCGGTGTAATCGTTAACTGAAATGTTTGAATTATTCCCCCTGTAAGAGGCCTCCAATGACATAGTCAACCATCGAAAGAGCAAATAGGAGGGACCTGCCCTGACACCCCAATCCCAGGCTTTCTCGTCGTTACTGTATATATATCTTGCCATATACCCCGTAAGCCCAACGTTTAACCTCTGAGTTAAGTAATGTTGGATCGTCGCGTACCCCGAGTAAGTCTCTGTAAATCCCCGATTTTCGGCCGTAACATAGTCCTCCGTATACCCTCCTTGAAATGAGAGCGTATATAGAGTCTTTTCTGTTCTCTGTGTAAGGCTCAGATTCCAGAAGGGACCTTGTGAGTTCGAACCTTCCTTAGGAATATTCCACCACCAACCCCCTTGGGCTAGGCCAGTCAGCGTCGGAGTGAATTGATATTGGATACCAAGGCTCGGATTGTGGAGATAGTAATCCACACCAGGAGATTCAAAATCCTGGTATTCAAAGAGATATTCTCCAAAGACCGAGGTCCTCGGATTAAAACGGTATGTGTAACGCGGAGTTATCGCATTCGTTAATTGATCTGGAGAAACCTGATACGTGTTTAAAGTAAGATAATAATCTAAAGATACGCCGTTATTAATATCGAACCAGTAGGTGAGTCTGGGGTTAAGAGTATTCTCCATACTGTCCTCATATTGAGGGCTTTGATTCCTATAGATGTTGTTTCGATAAAGGACGGAGAGGAGGTTTTCTCTTCCGAAACGATACTCTATCGACGGCTCAACAACGTTTCGGATATAGATCGCCTGGACCCCACTTATCGTGGAAGGAAGATATTGATCTGGTTGGGTATCGCCAATGTACTGACCTTCTGCATTGTACAGGTTATCATATCTTTCCTCTCTTGCTGCATCCGATCGGACTAAATAATCCCTGAGTCGAAAAGTCAGCTTCGGGGTCAATGCATACCAGGAGTCAAGCCTCCCTTGGGCACTCCAATAATTGAAATCGTGATTTTTTAAGTAATAGTTATATCCCCCACTAACATCCAGATCAATCCCATAAGCCCCCGCCTGTAATGTGGAGAATCTCAATCCTGGGGTAACAGTGGTAATATATTCGGCTGATTTGGTCGCATTGGGGCTTAGAAAAATATTGTTGCTGTATTCTTCTTGGGCCGTAATATAGGGGTAAAATTTTAATAGGATATCACTGATATCCGCATGGAGAAAAGAAGGAATCCCGATAAAAAATAGTGTAAGAAGCGTCCAGTTCATCCAGCCTATTGTCCTTGCTTTGACAATTTTCCCACTTTTCATAGTACCTCCTTTTAACCCGCGATATCCCATTCCGGTCCTTGCCCTAAATCGGTTCCCGTCATTCAGGGAATAATAATCGTATCGCCTGCTTTTAGAATAACGTCTGAACCCATGTCATTACCGCCCATAATTTTTCTATAATTCACCTTCATTCGTTTCTCCCTTCCGTTTTCTTTCCGGACGACCAAGATCTTTTTCTGGTTTGCCCACTCCGTGAACCCACCCGCTATGACAATAATCTGGGTCACAGTGGTTTCGCTCCGAAGGCGGTGAACACCTGGATTTCTGACTTGACCGATGACATACACCTTGTAGCTGTTTACCTCCACAACGGTTACAGAAACGATCGGGTTCTCAATAAATTCTTTTAACTTCCTCATCACAACTTCCTTTAATTGGAGAGGAGTGAGCCCGGCGGCCTTGATCTCTTGGATAAGGGGAAGGGAGATCTTTCCGTCCATCCTAACCGGAACTGTTCTCGTCAAGGCCTCTTCTTTCCAAACATGGATATAAAGAATATCTTCGGGTCCAATCACATATTGGTCGCCATCAACAGCGACTTCTGCCTGGGCTTCTTTTTTCGAAAGAATTTCCTTATCCGCCTGAGGGTAGGCCATGTTGGTCATCGTTATTAATAATATGAATGTCCCGATGCTTCCGATACTCAGTAATCTTTTCATGTTCTCTCTCCTTCATTCATGAACTCATTAAGGGGTTTGAGTATTTTGTAATACTTTTGTAATACTCAAACACTTTCTCCTTCAACCTTTAACTTAGATTAAGACTACTCTATCCGTAATGCCCGTTTAATAAGATCCGTTGTGTCTGTCCCATTGATAGGAAAACAGACTTGGTCAATCATGATTTCAATGCCCTTGCTTTTAAAGTCATAATATTTCAGAGCCTCTTCAAAACGGGATTTAACATGGGCTCCTGCTTTCATATCCGCATAAGGGAGGAGGACAACTAACCTGTCTAATTCTAAAGAACCGATGATGTCGCTTTCGCGTGTCTCCTCCATCAATAGATCACCCAATTTCCGATAGCAAGCCTCCATCCCTCCCCGATCGCCCTCCTGTGAAAATTCTTTAATTTTGAATAGCATGAGACAGAGAAAATTCTGATAACGCCTTGAACGCTTCACCTCGATGTCCAAAACAAAATGAAACAAGTCTCGATTCAGGATTCTGCCGAATGGTTCCTCCGGCCCGCCTGGGAATTTTCCCCCCCAATTTCCCATCCTCGCCCCTCCATGCCCTGATCCGTTTATGGTTGAAACAAAAATAAGCTGAGTCCCTCAAATGGTCTCCTCTCCGACCTTTCGATATCCTTTGATATCATCTAAATGGTATTTCTGAATCTTATACAGCAATGCCTTATAACTCACACGAAGCAATTTAGCTGCCTGTTTCCGGTTCCAATGAGTCTCCTGTAGAGTACTTTGAATGATCTCTTTTTCTGCAACTTCAGCCGCTCTTTTTCCAACTTCTTTCAAGTTGAGAGACTTATTTTCGGCGGAGGGGTGGGGTAATAAATCATCAGGGGATTTAGGATTCTTTCCATCCTCCAACCCCTGACTGGAAATGCTATGTAGGACCGTCCCCTCCTCGCCAAATAGGACAATCCGTTTAACCATATTTTCTAATTCACGGATGTTTCCAGGCCATGCGTATTCTTTAAAGGCATTGACCATGATTGACGAAAATGGCGGGATTTCTCTCCCGTATTTCTTTTTGTAAAAGCTTAAGTAATATTGCGAAAAGGGAAGGATTTGCTCTTTCCGATCTCGTAAAGGCGGAACCGTGATGTTAATCACGTTGACCCTGAAAAATAGGTCCTCACGGAAGCGCCCTTCCATCACTGTTTCTTCTAAATGATCTTTAGTGGTAGCAATCACCCGGGTATTCACCGTGACATCTCCGTTCCCTCCTAAACGAGAAAACATACCATCTTGGAGGACTTGCAAAAGTTTTGCCTGAATGGAAATGTCTATTTCGCCGATATCGTTCAGCAAGATCGTCCCGCCGTTGGCCAGTTCGAATTTCCCTGGCTTCTCTAAATGGGCTCCTGTAAAGGCGCCTTTTTCAAATCCAAAGAGTTCACTTTCAAGGAGCCCTTTTGGAATCGTCGCGCAATTCACTTTAATAAAAGGTTTATCCTTCCGGTGAGAATTTAAATGGATGGCCTGAGCCAGTAGTTCTTTCCCTGTCCCGCTCTCACCCTTAATTAAAACCGTGATATCCGTTTTGGCCACTTTATCAATCGTCGCCTTGATTTTATTCATCTTAGAGTTAATAGCGAAAAAGATTTGGAAAATGTCCTTCATAAGCACCTGAAAAGAGCAATCAATATGCCAATGAGAGATAATTTCTTACCTATTGACTAACCTCTTGATAATGAACAGGTTTCTTTTGCCCTGCTTGGTAAATATTTTTTCCCCCATTTAAACCATGGGGAAAAATGTGGAAAAAATGTGGAAAAAGTGGAAAATCAATTCCGCTCTAATCCATTTCTTAAAGGGAGTAGAAATTTGATTCTCTTTTTCCAAATTCAATCCAGCAAAAATGAAATCGTTCATATTCAATGATGATCCACTCCGGTTTGCTGATCGTTCACTCTCCACGAAGCCTGAAGTAAGGATTAAGATATTTACGACGCTTAAGGAATAAATCGCTTATCGAGGCTAGTTTCTTTAATCTTATAGAGAAGGGCCTTATAGCTGATATTTAATTTATCGGCCGCCTTTTTACGGTTCCAATTTGTCATCTCTAACGCTTTCAGGATCATCTCAGACTCTACTTTCTTAATGGCTTCCTGATGGACTTCCTTCAAAGAAGGCCAGATCTTTTTTGCGGGGACCACTTTCTTCTTTTTTTCGGGGATAGGATCTTCCTTGGTCACAGGAGTCAATTCTTCAATGATCGTATCCTCGTTTCCCAACACGACAAGCCGTTGGATGACATTCTCCATCTCCCGCACATTTCCTACCCACTGGTGCTCGGAAAAAGCTTCCATCGTCTTATTGGATAAGGGGGGTACCTTTCTCCCGTATTTCTTACCATATTTGTCCAAAAAATACTCAACAAAGATAGGGATCTCTTCTCTCCTCTCCCTCAACGGGGGGATCATGATATTGACCACATTCAGCCGATAATAAAGATCTTCACGGAATCGACCATTCTTGATGCCTTCTTCTATATTCTTATTTGTCGCCACTAATACTCGCACATCCACTCGGATGTCCTTCTTCCCTCCTAATCTCGAAAACTCTCTGTCCTGAAGGACCTGGAGAAGTTTTCCCTGGAGGGAAAGGCTCATTTCTGAAATCTCATCTAAGAAAATAGTTCCCCCATTGGCCAACTCAAATCTACCTTGTTTCTGACGGTAGGCTCCTGTAAACGCACCTTTTTCATAGCCAAAAAGCTCACTTTCCAGAAGATCTGGGGGAAGGGCTGCACAGTTCACCTTGACAAATGGCCTCTCTCTGCGAAAAGAATTGAGATGAATAGAACGTGCCACCACCTCCTTACCCACCCCGCTTTCTCCTTGAATCAGCACCGTGACATCCGTATTGGCTATCTGGTCAATGATTTCCTTAATTCGCTGCATCTTGTCACTGGTGTAAATGAAAATCCCTTCCTCTCGAGTGACTTCACCCACCTCAACAAAAGTAGAAAAGGAAGGGGGAAAGATGGGGACCACTTTGTCTTTAGAAAAAACTTCCCTGGAATCCTTCACCAGCCGGTTTACTTCATTGATTTCCAAAAAGAAACGGGCAGAGGTCAGAGCAGCCCCAACCTGGTTGGAGATATAGGCTAAAGCCAATTTATCCCCTTCATTAAAGGCTCCTTTCTTAGAATGACTGAGGTTGAAGACCCCGACGACCTGATCTTTCTCTCGTATTGGAAAACAGATTAGGGAATTAACCTTATTATCGCCATTACTATTGTTATTATTATTTATTCCCGCCACACTTACGAAACGAGGTTCTCGAATGACATCATTCAGCATTACGGCTTGCCCCTCTTTCAGGACCCAACCCGCAATCCCTTCTCCTGATTTAAATCTTCTTCCATTGCCTGATCGATCTAGGTAAAAGACACTTTTTTCTTCATTCTTTCCGCGGGCTGCACAGATCGTTAAGTCGCCGGAATTCGGATCTTTCAACATCAGAGAGCAGTTTTCGGCATCCATTTCTTCCATGACCGCATCCAAAATAGCTTTGCAGGTGTCGCCAAAATTAGGAACATTATGCATGGCTCCCTGAACCTTCCGAAAAAGCGTGAAAACCTTGGTTTCATTATCAAGCGGATAGAGAACGTTGGTGGATATTCCAGATCTCTTGGGTAGGATATTTGCTTCCATTTTTTTATCCCCTATAGTTTATTTTCTATCTTACAGTGAATGATTTTTTTTGGGACAGACTATCTCTCCTTAAGTCGACCCCTTGGACATTTCTATTTGTCTTTATTTCACTCAATCTTTGTTCCAAGCGTCTCTTTTGAAGAAGTACTTTACGATGCCTTAACCCCTTTCTGAGATGGATAAGAATTCTTTCGGTTGAAATTGGTTTTAGAAACAAATCGTCGATGCCAGCATTCATAATTTTCTTATATTCTTTCTCTTCTAAATTTTCAGCCGTGAGCATCATCACGTAGAGTTCTGGAAAACTCTTTTTCAATTCTCTAATGATTTCAGGAATGTTGGTATGATCGATTCGATCTTCGGTGATAAGCCCTGAGACCTCAAACTCCTGAAAATTTGTTAATGCCCTTTCAATTGTATCCACAGCGAGAACAATATATCTCTCGCTTTCCAGTATCGTCCTTAGCGTCCATTGGGTATTAAAATCCTTGTCTAGGATAAGAATCGTTTCTTTCGACATAAGCAAAATTATTGAAAAAGCTTTAAGAAGTAAATGAGGTATATCATCTGTTTTTGTAAGATATACCCTTTCTTGGACTTCCTGACTTGGAGAGGGTATAAAGCAATTTGCGTACCAATTGAATGCTGTCTTATCTTGTCTCTAACTAATTGATTATAAAAGGTTTTTATAAGAAAGAATTTTGTGCCGAATCCGTCTGTCATATGAAAATGACCCTTTGGCACAATTGTTGAGCCAAAAGGTTCAGGATGCTTGAATTTATTTAACAATTTCAAGCGGTTTTATCGTTGTCCTAAAAAGGGGGGGATTAGGGAATAGGTTATTGAGGGAGGTATTCTTTATCTACTTCTTCCAAAACAGCCTTTAAAGGTTCTGGAATGGAAAACTGATCTGGGTATGTAAATGATCGGAAAGACAGGGCTTGCATGTGGGATCTTAAAACTTCGTCAGATTTGAATTGGGGGTCACCCTGAATTAAGTTTAAAAGCCTTTGCACTAGAGCCTCTGATCCGGTTTGGTCTGTCTCGGGGAGAATGATGCCTATTTCACCATTGTTCTTGCCAATCATGTCTTCTTCTCTTGTATGTCTTTTTACAATTTTTACAAGGTCCATATAAAAACTGTCGAAGCGACTGTCTATTGTCCCCTTGCTTGGCACTTGCATCAATAACAGAGAAAACGGATGGTGATGACGCCTCGCCTTTTTTAATTCCTGACGAAGACATCTCTTGAAAAAGACCGCGTTGAATATCACTTCTTGAATCTCCTGAGCAAATGGCTCAAGAAAGCTAAGCCTTTCCAATTTTTGCTGCCTAAGGATTAAATCCCTTTGCTTTAGACCCTTCTTAACATGGACAAGAATCCTCTCCGGGGAATAGGGTTTTGGAATAAAATCGTCAACCCCGATAGTAAAGAGTTTATCATATATCTTTTCGTCAATGGATGCATTGGTAACGATGATAATGTAGGTTTCAGGGGCATTCTTTTTTACCCATTGAATCATTTCATCGGTCGCCTCAAAGGGAGGGCAATATTCTGTAATGATTACAGAATATTGTCTTTTTTCAAAAAGCTGATATGCCTCTTTTAAGTTTAGTGCAGTCTCGACAAAATATTTCTCTTCCTCCATAATCATGCGATAGGCATTTAGGAGGTTCTTAAACGGGTCCAGTAGGAGAATCCAATTTGAGGTCATAGTTATTTTTGCAGCAAATTTACTGCCAAGTTTTAAAATTAGGCCATCTATTCTTTTGTGGTTTGATATTATACTTGTTGATTCGATTCGCAAGCATTTTTCGAGTGATTCCTAAGAGTCTCGCCGTTTTCTCTTGGTTCCAATCGCTTTCCTTCAGTTTGGCAACAATCCACTTTCTTTCAAGTTCAGAAACCATCTTCACCAATTGGATCTTTCCCCTGCTTTTTCTTTGTTCCAATCCCTCCTTCAGAAAAAGATGAGGCGGGAGATCATTGATACTGATGGTATTTCTTCTACAAAATACCGTCATCTGCTGAATGATATTCGCTAACTCTCTAACGTTTCCGGACCAGGAAAAAGTTTTTAGTTGTTCCATCACTCCGGGTTCAATCCGAATGGACACCTTTCCCTTCTGAAATTTCTTGAGAAAATAGTCGGCCAGCAAAGGAATATCTGAAGGCCGCTCTCTTAGGGAAGGAATCGTAATAGGAACAATACTCAATCTATAAAAAAGATCCTCTCTGAAACTCCCTTTGGACACCTCCTCCTGAAGATTCCGATTGGTGGTAGAAATGATTCGAATATCGACTTTTGTCGATTGACTGTCCCCAACCTTTTCGAACTCTTTCTCCTCGATCACCCGCAAAAGCGTTTTTTGAAGATTGATCGGTATCTCGCCAATTTCATCCAATACCAGTGTCCCCCCATCTGCCGCCTGGAAACGACCTATGGTATCCTTGACAGCACCTGTAAAGGCTCCCTTCCGATGGCCAAACAATTCACTCGTGAGAAGACTCTCCGTCAATGCTCCGCAATTGACCGTAACCAAGGGTTTTTCCTTTCTCAGACTATTGTAGTGGATGGTCTTGGCGATGAGATCTTTTCCCGTCCCGCTCTCCCCCTGGATCAGAATGGTCGCATCCGTTTCAGCCACTCTACTAATAATCTCAAAAATCTCCCGCATCTTGGGATGATTGCCTACGATATTGGGAAAAGAATATTTTTCGGTGACCTCCTTTCGAAGAGAGTCGATCTCTTTTTCCATCTCTCGCGTTTTGAGGGCCTGCCGGATGATGATAAAAAACCTTTCCAGCTTGTCAAAGATAGGTTTTTCGAAGAAATAGAATGCACCCTTCTTTAACGCTTCGACTGCCATCAAAACGGAACCATAAGCCGAGATCAGAATCACTGGAATGGTTGGGTGGGTTTTCTTAACTTCCAAAAGGAGTTCGGTTCCACTCAGATCAGACATTTTTTCATCGGTGATGATAAGATTGACTGGATCGGTTTTCAGTTTTTCTAACGCTTCCCTCCCATTTCTGGCTGAAATGGTTTGGAATCCTTCATCGGTTAAAACCTGACAGATTCCGAAAAGGGAATTGGGTTCGTCATCGACCACTAAAATAGATGGATGAGATGCCATTACTTCACTCCTGAAATTTCCCCTAACGGACGGCCTATGGGTAATTCCACTTTGATGGTCGTTCCCTTATTTTCTTCACTCTCTATACAAATTCTCCCACCATGCCGTTCGTTGATAATTCTGTGGCAGATGGCCAAGCCCAATCCAGTTCCCCTGAGTTTGGTAGTAAAAAATGGGTTAGAAAGTTTGCCCAAATTTTCCTTTTTAATGCCTATCCCATTGTCGATAAAAGTAATTTCTATGCATTTCGGCGAGTCCGATTTGTGGCGAGTTCTTATGGTAAATTGTCCCCCCTCGGGCATCGCCTCAAAAGCATTTTTTACAATATTCAAAAAGGCCTGCTTGATCTCCTCATAATTGACATAAATCTTTGGAAGATTCGGATTCATATC
>Ga0209253_10005809_pt1 | contig 10702 bp, 8 predicted proteins | sample FrelakmetBRP12BR_FD_187145 | JGI IMG/M metagenome (GOLD analysis project Ga0209253, IMG submission 187145) | Freshwater lake sediment microbial communities from the University of Notre Dame, USA, for methane emissions studies - BRP12 BR (SPAdes)... | ecosystem: Environmental > Aquatic >... | reverse complement strand
TTCCTGGTGGCGGAGGCGAACGTCCGCGCCGCCCGGGAGGAGGCGAACAACCTCCTCGCCACCCTGCGCGGCAGGCGGGCGCAGGTCGGCATCGCGGAGAAAAAGCTGCGCGACACCGTGGTGAAGAGCCCCATCGAGGGGTTCATCGAGGCGCGCCTGGTCTCCACGGGCGAGTACGTGAAGGTGGGTACGCCGCTGTTCCGGATCGTGGACGACCACCCGATCCGGCTCCTGGGAGAGGTGCCCGAGTTCTACGCCGCTTCCCTGAAGCCCGGACTTCCGGTGGACCTCACGGTGGACAGCCGTCCCGGGAAGACCTTCCGGGGGACCCTCAAGCGCATCTCCCCCGCCTCCAACCCGGCGAACCGGGCGATCCAGGTCGAGGCGACCTACCCCAACAGCGACCGGGCGCTCAAGTCGGGCTTCTTCGGGAAGGCCGCCATCCTCCTCCGCGTGGACCCGAACGGGGTCAGCATCCCGAAGGCGGCCGTGGTGAGCTTCGCGGGGGTCGAAAAGGTGTTCGTCATCGACAACAACGCGGCGAGGGAGCGGCGGGTGAAGCTGGGGGACGACCTCGGGGACCGGGTGGAAGTCGTCGAGGGGGTCTCCGCGGGCGAGCAGGTCGCCGTCTCCCGGACCGGGAAGCTCGTCGAGGGGAGCCGTGTCCGGATCGAGCAGGGGGACCGGAAATGAAGATCTCCGAGATCTGCGTCCGCCGCCCCGTCTTCGCCACCATGCTCGTGGGGCTCCTGGTCGTGGTGGGGCTCGCCTCCTGGAAGGGCCTTGGGGTGGACCTCTTCCCCAACATCGACATCCCGATCGTCACCGTCACCACGACGCTGGCCGGAGCCAGCCCGGAGGAGATCGAGACCACCGTCTCCAAGCCGATCGAGGAGGCGGTCAACACCGTCTCGGGGATCGACGAGCTGCGCTCCACCTCCCGGGAGGGGGTCTCGGCGGTGGTCATCCGGTTCCTCCTCGAGAAGAAGGGGGAGGAGGCGGCCCAGGACGTCCGGGACCGGGTGGCCACCATCATCAAGAACCTTCCCGAAGGGACCGACCCCCCCGTCATCGTCAAGTTCGACATCGACGCGGCGCCCGTCATGACGGTCGCCGTGTCCGGGAACCGCGACCTGCGGGAGATCACCAAGATCGCCGACGACCAGGTGAAGCAGGTCCTGGAGACGGTCAACGGCGTCGGCGCGGTGGCCATCGTCGGCGGCCGGAAGCGGGCGGTGAACGTGTACCTCAACCCCTCCAGAATGGAGGGGTTCGGCCTGTCCGTCCCGCAGGTGAGAGCGGCGCTCCAGGCCCAGAACCTGGAGATCCCGGGCGGCCGCGTGGAGACCGGGACGCGGGAACTGGTCCTTCGGACGATGGGCCGGATGCCGTCGGTGGACGAATTCCAGCGGCTCATCGTCGCCAACATCGGCGGGCGCCCGATCATGGTCCGGGACATCGGGTGGGTCGAGAACGGCGAGGAGGAGCCGCGCTCCCTGGCCCGTTTCGACGGGCGCCCCTCCGTCAACCTGGTCATCCAGAAGCAGTCCGGGACGAATACGATCGAGGTCATCCGGAAGGTCAAGACGAAACTTTCCGAGATCCGGAAGACGATCCCGGCGGACATCCGGATCGACCCGATCCGGGACCAGTCGGTCTTCATCCTGCGGTCGATCGAGGAGGTGCAGCTCCACCTCCTCCTGGGGGCGTTCCTCACCTCCCTGGTCGTGCTCCTCTTCATGCGCGACTGGCGGACCACGCTGATCGCCTCCATCGCCATCCCCGCCTCGATCGTGGCCACCTTCACGGTCATGCGCCTGTTCGGCTTCACCCTGAACAACATCACCTTGCTGGGGTTGACGCTGTCGGTGGGGATCGTCATCGACGACGCGATCGTCGTTCTGGAAAACATCTTCCGCCACGTGGAGGAGAAGGGGTCTCCCGCGCGCGTCGCCGCCGTCGAGGCCACGAACGAGATCGGCCTGGCGGTCTCCGCCACCACCCTGTCCCTGGTGGTCATCTTCCTGCCGGTGGCGTTCATGGCGGGCACGGTGGGCCGGTTCTTCCACTCCTACGGGATCACCGTGGCGTTCGCGATCCTCTTCTCCTGGTTCATCTCCTTCACCCTCACCCCGATGCTCTCCTCCCGCTTCCTCAAGGTCAAACACGCCAGGCCCGGCGAGGCGAAAGCGTCCTCCAAGGAGAACTGGTTCGCCCGGCGGTCGACGGGCACGTACCTCGCCCTCCTGCGCTGGTCCCTCGCGCATCGCTGGGTGATCGGCCTCGTCGCGCTGGGAGTGGTCGTCTCGACGGTCCCGCTGATCGGGCTGGTGGGAAAGGACTTCATCCCGTACGACGACCAGAGCGAGTTCGAGATCTACATCCAGATGCCGGAGGGGTACTCCCTGGAGGCCGCCGACGCGGTGTTCCGGGAGGTGGAGGCGGACGTGCGGAAGGTTCGCGGAGTCAAGAACCTCCTCGCCCAGATCGGCGACGTGGCGGAAGGGGACGTGACGCAAGGGACGATCTACGTCCGGACGGTGGACATCGACCAGCGGAAATACAGCCAGTTCGACATCATGAAGGAGGTGCGGCAGGGGATGGCGAAATACCCGTCCCTGCGGCCCTCCGTGCAGAACATCTCGGCCCTGGGACGCGGGGGCGGCATCCGGGCGACGCCGGTCAGCTTCGTCCTGAGGGGACCGGACCTCTCGAAGCTTTCGGAATACGGGGACCGGATCGTCGCGGAGATGCGGAAGATCAAGGGCCTGGTGGACGTGGACACCTCCCTGTCGAACCGGAAGCCGGAGGTGCGCGTCTACGTGGACCGCAAGAAGGCGTCCGACCTGGGCGTCAACGTGCAGAACATCGCCTCGTCCCTCAACGTCTTCGTGGGGGGGGAGAAGGTGGGCAAGTACCGGGAGGGGGCCGACCAGTACGACGTCTGGCTGCGGGCGGACCTGCCGTTCCGCTCCTCCATCCCGGAGGTGGCGAACCTCCCCGTGCCGTCGTCGAAGCTGGGGAAGGTGCGGATCCGGGACGTGGCGGGGCTGTCCCCGGAGATGGGACCGGCGCAGATCGACCGGGCCACGCGCCAGCGCCAGGTGACGATCACCGCCAACCTCGACGGGCTGCCGCTGGGCGCCGCGGCGGACCACATCCGGAAGATCGTGGAGAAGATGGACCTGCCGGCGGAATACCAGATCGAGTTCTTCGGACGGGCGAAAACGATGCAGGAGACGCTGGTGAGCTTCCTGGTCGCCCTGCTCCTCTCGATCGTGTTCATGTACATGGTGCTGGCGGCCCAGTTCGAGAGCTTCCTGCACCCCGTGTCCATCATGCTCGCCCTGCCGATCTCGATTCCCTTCGCCCTCCTCTCCCTGGTGGTGCTGCAGGAGTCGCTGAACATCTACAGCATCCTCGGGCTGTTCCTGCTGTTCGGGATCGTGAAGAAGAACGGGATCCTTCAGGTGGACTACACGAACACCCTGCGGGCGAACGGGATGCCGAGAGACCAGGCGATCCTCGAGGCGAACGCGGCCCGGCTGCGTCCGATTCTCATGACCACCATCACCCTGATCGCGGCGATGGTCCCCATTGCGCTGGGGAAAGGGCCGGGGGCGGCGTCGCGCGCCTCGATGGCGAAAGTCATCATCGGGGGACAGCTGCTTTCGCTGCTCCTCACCCTTCTCCTCACGCCCGTGGCGTACTCCGCCTTCGACGACCTGGGGAACCTCTCCCTCCTCCGCTCCTTCCGGGAGCGCTTCGAGCGGGGGGAGGACCGGTTCTGGAGGTTCGTGAAGCGGAAAGCCCCGGCGCCGGGGGAGTGATGCGGCGTCAGGGGCGCGGACCGGGCTCCGTCTCTTTCGCCCTCAGCCCCTCCAGGTTCCCCCTCGCCAGGGCGTGCCCGGGATCGACGGCCAGCGCCCGGAGATACGCCTCGCGCGCTTCAGGGAGCCGCCCGGCCCGCTCGTAGGCGTACCCGAGGTTGTTGTGGGACCGCGCCTTCCCCGGGGACTTCCTCGCCGTGTCCTCCCACAGGTCGACCTCGCTGCGGTACACCGCGTTGCGGGACACCGTGATCCCCCCGAGCACCGCCACGAGGAGCGCGGCGCACCCCGCGACCCACCGTCTTCCCCCCGCTTCCCGAAGGAGGTCCGCCCCCGATGCAAGGGCGAGGAAGAGCCCCCACGAGGCGAGGTAGAGCTGCCGGTCGTTCGCCACGTCGAGACGGGGGATGAAGGAGTTCGTCGGCACGAGGTGGAGGAAGAACCAGAGGATGCCGAACCCCGCGAGGGCCCGTTTCCGGAATGCGCACACCCCGGCGGACAGGAGCAGGAGGAGGAGCAGGGCCTCCGGCAGCAGGGCGGAGGTCCATTCCGGATAGACGGGGAGGTCGGGATCGATGTTGAGCGCGTGGGGCAGGACGAGGCGGGACAGCAGGTATCCGATCCCGTGGATCTGGGTGAACCCGTTCGCCGCGGCGCCGCGGATGTCGAAGCACGCCTCGAGCAGGCGGCCGTACCCGGCGTGGGCGAGGAAGAGAACGGCGAGGGACGCGAGGAGCGCCCAGTGGACCACCTGGGCGGCGAGCGCGTCTCTCCATCCGGTCCTGGCGCCGCGGGCGGCTTCCGAGAGGGCCAGGGCGAAGGGAAGGGTGAGCGCCACCTCCTTCGAAAGCGCCGCGAGGAGGAACAGCGCAGGGGATGCGGCGTACAGGAGGAAGCGGCTGTTGCGGTCCCGCCCGCGCAGGTAGGCGAGGAGGCTCGCGAGGTAGAAAAACGCCATCAGGGAGACGGACCGGCCGCTGATGTACGTGACCGCCTCCGTCTGGACGGGGTGGACGGCGAACAGGAGCGCGGCCAACAGGGCGGCGAAACCGGAAACGGCGGGCCCCCCGATGTTCTCCGCGATCCGGAACAGGAGGACCGCGTTCGCCGCGTGGAGCGTCCCGTTGACCAGGTGGAAGCCGAACAGGCCGATCCCCGAGGTCCAGTTCAGGGTGTAGGTGAATTTGAGGAGAGGACGGATCCCTCGGGGAAGCCCCGATAGGAAGGCCTGCCAGGTGTGGACGGTTCCGTTCCCGACGATGACGTTGAAGTCGTCGAACTGGAAGGCGCCCCAAAAGGAGTTCAGATAGACGGCGGCGACCGCCCCGACGAGGACGAGGACCGGGGGCACCCGATTCACGGCGCGCGCGACGCCGGGCCCCCGGAGGGGAGGGCGAAGGCGGCGTCGAGCATCTCCTCCGCCTTCCACCACCGGTCGGGAGCGTTCAGCAGGACGAGCAGCACCCGCCGGCCGTCCCTCTCCGCGAAGGCGACGAGGCACTTCCCCGCCCGCCGGGTGAAACCCGTCTTGACGCCCGCGGCCCCGCGGTATCGGCCGACGAGCTCGTTCTTGTTCTCCAGCCGGAACTTCCTTCCGCCGTCCGCCGTGGCGATCTCCCCGTCGATCAGGCCGACCATCCGCGCGAACACGGGGTTCCCCATCGCGGCTTCCGCCAGGCGCGCGAGATCCCGTGCCGTGGAGTAGAGCCCGTCGGCGTCGTGCCCGCAGGCGTTGGCGAACCGCGTCCCCGCGAGGCCCATCTCCCGCGCCCGGGCGTTCATCCGGGAGACGAACTTCTCCTCGCTGCCGTCCACATGGTCCGCGAGGGCGTGGCAGGCGTCGTTCGCGGATCCGAGGAGGGTGGCGGCGAGCAGATCGACGACGGGCATCCGGTCGCCGGGCGAAAGCCCCAGGCGCGAACCGGTCTCCCGGCTCGCCGCCTTCGAGACCGTGACCACCTGCCCTAGGCCGGCCCGCTCGAGGACGAGGAGGGCCGTCATCACCTTCGTCAGGCTCCCCGGGGCAAGCCGACGGTCCGGGTCGCGGGCCCACACCTCCCGGCCGTCGACCTTCACCAGGTACGCCGCGCCGACGCTCCCGAAGGGATCGCTCGGGCCGGGGGTTCCGGCCTGTGCCGCCGCCGCGAAGACCCCAAAGCAGAAAGGGAGGAGCAGGCCCGCGCGCAACAGGAAACGAACGGACGCGCTCAGAATCCGAAGAGCTTCCGGATTTCCTTCACCGGATTCTCCACGGTCCCCTTCCCGCTATCGGACGGTTTCTCCTTTCCCGTCGAAGGGGTCTCCGGGGTTTGGGTTTGAAGGTTGTCCGCCGTCCCGCGAGTCCCTCCCGTGGTTGTCGCCTTCCCTTTCGAACCTCCCGTGGCGGCGTCACTTCTTCCCTTCGACGTGTACTCCCACCCCTTCGGGCAGTTGCCGTCCCCCACCCTCCGGCCCGTGACCTTCGTGACATGGAGTTGCTCCATGCCGGGACCCGCGGAGCCTTTCTGGATCGCGACCCCTTCGAAGGAAGTCCCGCTGTAGACGACGCCGCCCCTCGTTTCCCCGCCTTCGTACGTGTCTTTCCATGTGATCTTGTCCTTGCCCCGCTTCACCTTCCGGACCTGTCTGCCCGCCTTGAGGTCCGGCGGGACCGGGTCGTCCTCGTTCAGGCAGACGGTTTTCCGTTTCTCTTCCTTTTTCCGTTTTTCCTCCTGCAGGATGCAGTTGGGCCCGATGCGGCTGGCCTGCTCGACGGTGATCTCGTACAGGCCGTACTGCAGGTTGAGGCTGCCGACCTTCTGCTCGCAATCCGGCGTCCTCGCGAACCCCTCCTGGGCGCACGCGTTCGGATCCTCCGCCGGCATGGCGATCCGTTTCATGAACTCCTCGCATTTCTGCCGGAGGGCCTCCTGCTCCGCCTGCTGCTGCTTCGACTGGGCCATCGCCTGTTCTGCCTGGGCCTGGCGGGCCGCCATCTCGCCGGTCACGCCCGACTTTTGCCCTTTGGGGCAGGGGCCGAGGTATTTCCCGGAGAGCTTCATGACCATCGTCATCGTCTCCCCGCCCTCTTCGGTCTTCTTCCTGCCGGAGGTCGCTTTGCTACCCTTCTTTGTCGCCGTCTCCCCATCCTCTTCTGTTTTCATCTTGAAAGTTCCCTGGTAGCTCTTTCCCGAAGGCGCGTAGGTGATCTCCCCCTCCCCCTCGGTCTTCCCGCACACCACGCCCCAGCTGACCGTGTTCCCCACGATCTTCTGCCTGGTGACCTTGCACTCCTCTTTTTTGGCCGGGACGGCGTCTTCCCGGGTGAGGCATTGCGTCACCCGGGTGGTCTGGGGCGGCATCGACATCCCCTTCATTTCGAAGGACATTTCGGAGATGGTCTCCCAATCCCCTTCCACCATTTCGAGGGCGTGCGCCCAACTTCCCCCCGCTACCAGAAAACAGAAGATCAAGACACCCGCCCGGGAAACGATCCCCTTCATGATGGAAACCCTCCTCCTGTCGCTGCCGGTCAGGTCCGCCGGTTCGGCGCCCTCGGCGTTGCGCGGATTCAAAACATGGTATCACAAACGCCCCTGGTTCTTTTTCCATGTTGTCTCGCCATGATTCGGAGCTTTCCAGCCTCGCGAATCCGGAAAACCCGGAAGAGGGCGTTTTTCTTAAACTTCGCCATCCTCCGTCCGATAAGGGGGGAAGGGAACAACACCCCGTCGGCCGAAAGGCCGACACATGTGCAAGGGGGATTTCATGAGTCGAAACCTTTCGAAATGCTTTGCGATTTGTATCGTTCTCCCATCTTTGCTGATCGCCGCCGGATGCGGGGGGGACAGCGTGCAATCCAATCCCCCGAACGAGTCCAACGCGAGGGCCTCCATCGTCAACGACGAGGCCGCGCTCGCGGCCCGGGTCACCGACTACACGGACACCTTCGGGAACTCCGCGATCGACGTCCCGGTGGACGATGCACCCTCTTATACGGGATATGCCCCCGTCCGCACGTTCGCCCCCCCCTCCCCGTCCGCCCCTGCAACCGTGTCGCTGGCCCTGCTCGCCGAGGCGAGGCCCCCCTCCATCGACGGGCGGCTTCTGCAGGCGACGTCGATCGCCGTCGACGGGAACAAGGTCGTCGTTTCGTACAACAACGCGGGCCTCCCGCAGATCGGCGGGGTCGACGTCTTCAACATCGCCAACGGGTACAAGACCCTGTTGAAATCCCAGGCTTTGTTCAGCGACGCGAAAGTGAACGCGGTGACCCTCGACGATTCGTACGTGTACGCCGCGGAGGCCGACAACACCGACTTCCCGGCCCATTTCGAGGTCATGCGGCTTTCGGGGGTCAACCTGACGCTCGCGGGGAACAACCGCACCCCGTTGCCCAGCTACGCCGGAACGTCCGCCTTCGCCTCCTCGAGGTACCTCTATGCCACCTCGGGCGACAACGGGGCGCTCTCGGTCTACACCCTCGACAATACGCTCGTCCCCCTGAAGACGTTCCACCTCCGCGACGCCCGCTGGGTGGACGTTTCCGACGGGGTGGTGGCGGTTGCGCAGGGGACTCCCGGCACGCTGTCGATCTTTTCCGAGAACTCCATCCTGACGGCGTCGGGGCCGGTGAGCGTCTTCCCCTTCCCCGGGGGGAATGTCCCCGAGTCCAAGTCGACGGTCCAGGTCGTGGGCGGGAAGGCCGTCGTTGCGGCCGGGGACAACGGGGTCCAGGTGATCAGCCTGAGAACGGGAAAGGTCCTCGCGTACGTTCCGCTTCCCGACAACAACGCCCTCGGGCTGGCCAAGTCCGTGGTGGTGAGCAACGCCGTCGCGGTGGACACCGCGGAGGGCGGTACGCTGATGTTCATCTCCAACGGAGAGGCGGGCGTCTACGTCGCCCGGTCCGACACGCCGTTCCGCCAGGACTGGGGGGAGACTCCCCGCGCGGTCTCGATCGTGGGGAAGCTCCGGTTCGGGAGCCTGCAGTCGGTCAACCACGTGACGTACAGCGACGGGGTGCTGATCGTCGCCGCGGGCACGGGGGGCGTCAAGATCGTGAAAATCAACTGACCGGTTTCGAGGGTTCTCGACCCTTCCCGCGCCGTGGAACCGGATCAGCCGCCTTTCCGCTCCGGACCTGCGGCAAACGCCTCCCGGGAGACGGGCAGCGCCGTGGACTGTCCCCTGGCCAGGACGCGGCCGTCGCCGGCGGTCACGGTGAGCTCGCACACCATCGACTGGCGTCCCTTGTGAATGATGCGCGACTCGCCGATCACCGTCTCCCCCGGTTTCGCGGCGCGGAAGACGTTGAGGCTCCACTGGACCCCCACCGCGTCTACGGCGGCGTTCACGGAGAGGGCGAAGGCGGCATCCGCGACGGCGAACAGCAGGACGCCGTGGCCGATGCGGTGGGCGTTCAGGAACCGCTCCTCCACCGTCACCGACACCTTCGCGTACCCCTCCCGGCCCTCGAGAAGCTTCATCCCGAAGTCCTGGATCAGCCGGTCCGCCCGGAAGATCTCCTGGACGCGGTCCATCACTCCCCCTTGCCGAGGTACGCGAGCGCGTACCCCACGTAGTTGTCGGAGAAGGCCCGGTTCTTCTCGCCGGACCCCGGCCCGAGGTCCTTTACCACCTTGCCCGGCACGCCCATCACCAGGGAGTGCGGCGGGACGACCGTCTCGGGGGGAACCACCGCCCCGGAGCCGATCACGCTCCCCCGCCCGATCACGGCGCCGTCGAGGACGACGCAGCCGATCCCGAGCAGGCACAGGTCCCCGATGGTGCAGCCGTGGGCGATCGCCCCGTGGCCGAACGTCACCTCGTCCCCCACCGTCAGGGGGAACCCGTCCTTCGTGTGCAGGATGCAGCCGTCCTGGACGTTGGTCCGCCTCCCGATGCGGATCGGGAGGATGTCTCCACGGATCACCGCGTTGAACCAGACGCTCGAGGACTCCCCGATCTCCACGTCCCCGACGATCCTCGCCCCCTCCGCCACGAACACGGACGGGTGCAGGCGGGGGCGGACCCCCTTGTACGGCAGCAGCATGGTCGACTCCGGGATCTTCGTTTCCAATCGGCTCCTGCCGGTCACTCCGGCAGTTCCGAGACGTCCAGCGTGTCCTCGATGGCGATGCAGCCGCGCACGCTCATCGCCGCGGGGCAGCGCACAAGATAAGACCCCATCGCCTCCCGCGCCTCTCCCGTCTTCCCGGCGGGCGCCTTCAGCGTGTACCGCACCCGGATCCGCGCGATCCGCAGCACTCCGTCCACGTCCTCGATGTCCCCTTCCACGTCCGCGCGAAAGCGGTCGCCGAAGGTGGGAACCTTTTTGCCGGCCAGCACCGTGGCCAGTGTCCCCATCATTCAGGCCGAGACCGCCCCGACGATGTGGTCCAGCGTCGCCGCGTGCTCCTTCTCGGGCTCCACCTTGTAGAAGTTCTTGATCCCCCCGTGAACGCCGTAATACACCGGCTCGGGGAACCCCTCGATCCGCGCGATGCGCGTGGGCCCCTTCTCCCGGACGATCGAGATCCGGGACGTGTGCACGACCGTGCCCATGTGCAACCTCCTCTCTCCTGCCGCGTGGTGATGCCGTGAACCGGCATCCAAGCATGAATATAAACCCGTTTCGCGGTTTCCCGCCGCCTTGACCGTACGTAGTTCCGATGATTTAATGCATCATACCGTAAACTTGCGCACCGGCGGAAAAGCGCCCGGTTTCAAGGAGCATTCCGGCACATCGAGAGGAAGGACGAGGGACGGAAACCCAGGGGCCGGCGCGCGGGCGACCGCAAGCCGGGGAAGAAGGAGGGAGAGAGCATGGCGAAACGGAAACTGATCACGCGGCGCGAGTTCGTGAAGGCCGCGGGGCTCGGGGTGGTCGC
>Ga0209253_10005808_pt1 | contig 10702 bp, 8 predicted proteins | sample FrelakmetBRP12BR_FD_187145 | JGI IMG/M metagenome (GOLD analysis project Ga0209253, IMG submission 187145) | Freshwater lake sediment microbial communities from the University of Notre Dame, USA, for methane emissions studies - BRP12 BR (SPAdes)... | ecosystem: Environmental > Aquatic >... | reverse complement strand
AGACACTGGGGTACCTCAGTATTGACGCCAAAGGAGATATTCTCAAACATCCCACGGCCTTGAAAGATGCATATGAAGCCGGAAAAGAACTTGTGAAGGTTTAATACTTTATAATCCTCTTCCATCTCTTGTGTATCCAGAGCCACTCGGTGGGGTGTTGACGGATATATTCTTCAACATACCATGAAAACCGTTTCGTATCTTCGACTACCGCGGCGTCTCTGTCTTCGGTGGCTGAGAGTTCCACCGCAGGGTGTATCGTTATTATATGCCCCCTCTCGGTCCTGTGTATGAACGCGGGCAGGACTGCCGCGCCTGTTTTCCGCGCTATAAGCGCGGGCATCTTCATGGTCCATGCGCCGATGCCGAGGAAATCAATCACAAAGCCCTCATCCCTTTTTACCGCCTGATCCATCAGGATGCCGACCACGTCATTGTTTTTTAATTTCTGGAGAATCGACTTTAATGCACCGCGCTTATAAATGACGGCATTGCCGTATTTCTTTCTTACCCTCTCGATAAAGCGATTGATGAACGGATTATCGACCGGCCTGGCAACTACGGAGAGCGCTTGAAGTTTCAAGGCCGCTGTAATCGCCATCAACTCCCAGTTGCCGCAGTGCCCTGTAATGATCAGGATTCCCTTGCCTTTCATCAGGGCATCCCTGACATGTTCAACCCCCTCCATTTCGACCGCAGCGATAATTTCCCCTCCGCGATGATAATAGAGTCTAATCACTTCAGAGAATGTCTTCCCAAGGTTTTTGAAATTGTCACGGATCACCGTTTCAGCAGGCTGTGAAAAAGTCAGAGCACCAGATGAGATGACAGCCTTCAGATTCTGAATGGCAATCCGTCTTCTGCTTTGCCAAAGGTAAAAAACGAAAAGGCCGAGCAGCTCCCCGGCCTTCTTAGACCATTTCAACGGCAGTATCGCGAAAGGTATGGATACGATAACAAATACGATGAACTCAAAAAACCATACTGCTCTCTTCATGCGCCTTTTTTATCTTCTTTCTGTTCCCTTTTGTCTTGATTGTTTTCGCGTTCCTCGTCCTTCTCTTTTTCCTTTTTCTTCTCCATTGACTCAGCTATTTCAGTAAGCCGCTGGACCACGAGATAGTTGATGGTGCCCTCAGGGTAAGCGCCATCCTCTCCGAGCTCGCCGACTTTCCTGCCGGTCATGATCTTCAATCCTTCATCAATATTCCGAACAGGGTAGAGAGAGAATGTACCGTCCCTTACGGCTTCAATGACATCTTTTTTGAGCATGAGATGTTTGATATTTTTCTCGGGGATGATCACCCCCTGGGTCCCGTCAAGCCCGGTGGGCCTGCAGAGGTCAAAAAATCCTTCTATCTTTTCATTGATCCCGCCGACAGGCTGGACATCGCCGGTCTGATCCATCGACCCGGTCACCGCGATATTCTGTTTGAGAGGAACCCCTGAAATGCTGCTCAAAAGCACGTAGAGTTCCGCGCATGAAGCGCTGTCGCCTTCGACCATATCATAGAGTTGCTCAAAGGTGATCGATGCTGAAAGGCTGATCGGTTTTTTAATGGCGTATCTGCTCCCGAGGTAATGCGAGATGATAAGAATCGCCTTATCGTGTATTTTCCCGCTCATCTTCGTCTCACGCTCGATGTTCACCACTCCGGCCTTTCCCGCATAGGTTCTTGCCGTTATCCTCGAAGGTTTTCCGAAACGGTAATCGCCCAAATCGATTATGGCAAGCCCATTCACCTGCCCCACCTTCTCTCCCGATGTATTGACGATAATCGTTCCTTCGAGGACCATCTCCCTCATGCGTTCCTCGATCCTGTTCGTTCTGAAAACACGCTCTTCAATCGCTTTCTCAACGTGCCCATCATTCACAACAGCGCTGCCGGATTTTGACGCCCAATAGCTCGCCTCACGCAGAATGTCGGCGATATCACTGAATCGCGCAGAGAGTTTATGCTGATGCTCTGCAAGCCGTGAACCAACCTCGATTACTTTTGCAACCCCTTGTCTGTTAAAAGGCAGCAGTTTTTCCTCCCGGCAGAGGGTGGCGATAAAGAACGTATACATCTTGATGTTCTCATCAGTCCTTTTCATTCTGCTGTCGAAATCAGCCTTGACCTTGAAAAGTTCCCGGTAATCGTCATCGACGTTGTAGAGGAGGTAATAGAGGTACGGATTGCCGATAAGGATCACTTTTATATCAAGGGGGATAGCTTCGGGTCTGATATTGGTTGTCGAGATGAGCCTGTACTGTTCCCAGACATCTTCAATCTTCGCCTCCCTGTTCCTGATAGCGCGTTTGAGCGCATCGTAGGCAAAGAGATTTCGCAAAAGATCAAGGGCGTTGATGACGATGTACCCGCCGTTCGCTTTATGGAGAGAGCCTGCCTTGATCATCGAAAAATCCGTCAATGCCACCCCATACTGTATCTTGTGTTCGATCCTGCCGAAAAGGTTATAGTATGTTGGATTGCTCTCGTATACGCACGGCGCTCCCTTCACGTCCCTGTTGTTGACAAGGACATTGACGGTATACCGTGTGAATGTCGGCTCTGCCCTGGCAAGCTTCATAAAAGGCAGCTGGGGGGACTGCCCTTCCTGCGCTTTAAAATCGCCGATGTGTTCGAGGATATCCTCGCGAATCTCGTCGAGGTATCCTGAAATCTTCGGATAGTCTATATACGTGTCCTTTAGATCATCGATGAGATGCCCTACCTCGGAAAGGGCCGCCTCTTTCTCGAGTTTCGCTATTGACTCCTTCATGATCTTCTCGCTCTCCCGGCTTATACGCACGATGTCATTCAGTTCTTCCTGGAGCAGCTTGCCCATCTCGTCGATCTTCTTTCTGGTAGGTTCGTCAAGCGATTCGTACTCCTCCTCTGTCAGCGGCTCTCCCGTTTTCCTGACAGGAACGATGATCAACCCGCTGACTGTTTTTCGAATAACGAACCCCTTTGCCTGCGCTTCGTCTTCAAGGGCGGTAAAGACTTCCTTCTGCCTTTTCTGGGACTCCTCGATGATGTTATTTCTCTGTCTTTCATATTCCTTTGATTCAAACACTTTGGGGATCTCGACCCTGAAGATCTTTATGATTTCATCCATATCCTTCTGAAAAACCGCTGCCATGCCGGGATCGAGAGAAATGGCGAGCGGGATGTCAGGGTCTTTGAAATTGTATACATAACACCAATCCCTGGGAACAGGCTCCTTCATCGCTTTCTGTGCAAGAAAGGATTTTACCGTCGTCATTTTGCCCGTGCCATGCTCACCGAGAACAAATATGTTAAAGCCGTTACTTTCGAGGCTCAGCCCAAAATCGATGGCATTGAGTGCTCTTTCCTGGCCTATGGTCTCCTTGAAATCCGGCAGATCGTTTGTAGTGTCAAAAGAAAAAATATCAGGGTCACACAACGAATAGAGCTGGTGAAACAGTAATTTCTCAGGCATCGATTACCTCCGCACAGGGATTTGCTCAGTGTAAAAAGTTTACCTGTTTTCCCAGTTCGTTGCAACAGACTTGATGAAAAATGGCAAGAATCGCAGAGGCTTGAATACCTTCACCTCGGCTCCAATGTGTCAGGACAATGCATTGACAATATCCCCTCCCTTGATGGGAGAAGCTTAAGGGGAGGGTGTTGTATGCTTCTTCCTTCACCCTCTCCCTAACCCTCCCCCGTCAAGGGGGAGGGAATATTCCTCTACGCCCTCGGATGGTGTTTCGCATATACCTGCTTCATCCGGTCCGTTGTCACCTTGGTATAAATCTGCGTGGTGGAAATATCAGAGTGTCCAAGCATCTTTTGCAGCGACCGGAGGTCCGCTCCCCCTTCAAGCAGATGCGTTGCGAAGGAATGCCGCATGGTATGCGGTGAAATCTTCAGCCCGATTTTTTGGCCGAACGTCTTGATCGTCTGCCAGAAGCGCTGCCTTGTCATATTCTCCCCTCTCCTGGTTACAAAGAGATAAGGGGAAACCCTGTTTTTTAAAATTTGGCCCCGTTGTTGATTGATATACCTCTGCATGCGTTCCAGCGCACGTATATGCACAGGCACAATCCTTTCCTTGGACCCTTTCCCTAAAACACGGAGAAAACCTGCATCAAAATGGACATCCTCCAGCTTGAGAGATACAAGCTCACTGACACGCAATCCCGAGGAATAGAGGAGTTCGAGCATCACCGAGTTTCTCATCATGAGCGGGTCAGCAGTCTCTGCTTTTGCGCTTTCTTCGAGCAGCGACGTAATTTCGGCAATACTGAGCGACTTCGGAAGCCTCTCCCACCTTTTCGGCGTCTGCAGGTTTTCCGAAGGGTCCCCTTTGATCTCTTTTTCAATGATGAGATATCTGCACAGGCCTTTTATGGATGATATCGCCCTGCAGATGCTCGGGACCGAATATCCGCTGTCCCGAAGAGATTCGATAAAATCGATAATATCCGCCCTCGCAAAGGAGACGAGATCTCTCTTCTTTGACGAAAGAAAAGCCTGGAATTTCCTGAGATCGAATTGATACGACTCAATGGTATTCCTCGACAGTCCCTTCTCCGCGGCAAGATAGGTAAGAAAATTGTTTAGATGCTCCACCCGGTCCTCCTACAACGTATAAATCGCTTTCATCTGATCGGTATAACTGCCGTCTTCGTTGTAGATATAGGACGGCCTTTCCACCTTCAACCCGGTGCTTCCCCCCTTTACTGCTTCGATGAGCACCATTTTGGCCTCTGTTGCAGGAGAAGAATGAACAAACCGCAGCCTCTTTGGTTCCATCCCCCTCTTTTTCAGGGCAACAATAAGTTCCGCGAGTCTGTTCGGGTGATGAATGAGGCAGAACCTTCCTCTTATTTTTAGCAATGTCGCAGCGGCATCGGCAAGTTCATCAAGCTTAAGCATTATTTCATGCCGTGCGATAGCCTTTTCCTCCTCAATATTGAGAAGGCCGCTCTTACACGCCCTGAAAGGTGGATTCGAAACGACAAGATCAAATCGGGACGGAGATGAGAACAAGGCACGGTTTCTCAAATCGCACTTCACTACCTTCACTCTGTCATTCATACGATTCATTGCAGTATTTTTCTCTGCGAGGCTGACAAGACTTTCCTGAAGCTCAAAAAGGGTGGCCTGTGCATGGGGATATTTTTTTGCGAGCAATATTCCGACAATGCCCGAGCCCGCACCGAGGTCAGCAATATTCCGGACGGTTTTGAGGTCCACAAACTCAAACAACAGCAAGGCATCGACTGAAAAACGATATCCCTTTGCCGGCTGGTATAAGTGTATATCACGGATACTGTCAAGCGTGACATCCACATCACTGCCACCTGGGCCGGCGGAAGTGTGCGATATACTATATGACACCTTTGTCTTCAAGCATAGAAAGAAATATCTCAACAATGTGAGGATCGAACTGTGTGCCGGAGAATTTTTTCAGTTCCTTCACCGCTTCTGCCACAGAGAGCGCTTTTCTATAAGGCCGGTCAGTCGTCATTGCGCCGAAGGCATCTGCAACGCCGATAATCCTCGCACCGAGCGGGATATTCTCTCCTTTCAGTCCGTCAGGATACCCTGAACCGTCGAAACATTCCTGATGGTACCTTATTATCTCCTTCGCATGCTTGAGTGGTTCGACAGGTCCGATAATTTTTGCGCCGTCCTCGGGATGCTTTTTTATGATAGCTAACTCTTCATCGGACAATTTATCCGGTTTCATGAGAATATGGTCGGGAACGCATATCTTTCCCAAATCGTGCAAGAGCGCCGCTTTTTTGATATTTTCGACCTCCCGGTCGGAAAGATTCAATTTCTGTGCGATTTCGACCGAGTATTCAGCAATGTCTTTCATATGCTTGTCAGTATACAAATCCCTCGCCTCGACGACGGCAGACAGCGTCACGATCATGGAAAGATACGACTGCTCAAGTTTCTCATAGAGACGGGCATTTTCTATCGCAGCCGCAGCCTGACCGCTCAGGACCGAAAGAAGTTCCATGTCAGACTGCGTGAAGAGATGATCACTGCTTATCCGGCAGATGCAGAGGAGTCCGATTACATTCCCTCTCATCGAGAGTGGCATACAAATGCCCGACGATATCTCCTCACTCTTACTCATCTCCTCAATGCCGGAAGGCAGCTCGCTACCGGCTGTTATGAGAAAGGGCGGGCTTCCTTTAAGGGTAAGCGCAGTCAGCTTTTCACTGTAGTGTTCTCTAAAGTCTTTTTCAAAATGAGATGACAGGCCATGACATACCTTCAGTTCCAGCTTCCCCGATTCTTCATCCATAAAGGCAAGCAATGCCTTATCAGCGCCCGCCTCCTGCACCGCGATATCGATGATCAATCTGACCAATCGTTTCGTATCGGTTTCACTGATGATTTCTTTGCTCACCTCAAAGAGCGGCATTAAGGCACGCATCCTGATGTTTTCATTCAGCAGCCTCGTCTTTTCGAGGGCCTCGGCAACTGCAGATCTGAGTTCCTCCGGCGTAAAAGGCTTCAGGAGAAACCCCTGTGCGCCCAGCCTCATGGCATTGATGGCCGTATCGAGCGTGCCATGGCCGGTGATGATGACGATCGGCATCTCTTTATTGCGGGCTCTGACATGCCTGATGACATCCAGCCCGCTTATATCAGGCATGCGGATGTCGGTGAGGAGAAGGTCGAACTTTTCCGTTTCGAGCAATTCCAATCCCTTATTGCCATCAGATACTGTTTCTATTTCATAGTTGGCCCTCGGCAGAATTTCCTGCGCAAGCTGAAGAATGAATTCTTCGTCATCGATTACGAGTATTCTTTCTTTTTGCATGCGCTGTTTTCTCCTCCCCTAAGACACCCTTATTATACCTTTTTAAAAACAGAATGTTAACCTTGCAGAGAATGCTCTTACCTGAGTATCTTGTGAAAAGATGAAAAATAAAAAGGCCATGCTGAAAGCATGGCCTTTGAGCTGCTATCAAAAAATTGAGTTATCTTCTTTCTGCTACCTGCACTCTTGCGATTGCCCGTTCAAGTGACGAAGTCGACCGCGCGAAATCGAACTCTTCGATCTTTTTGAGTCTTTCTTCAGCCCTCTTCATTGCTGCCTTTGCCCTCTCCATATCTATGTCTTCCGATTTTTCAGCGCTGTCGGCAAGAATCATGATCCTCTCGGAACCGACCTCTGCATATCCCCAGTTTACGAAGACATATTTCGTCGTATTTCCTTTTTTATATGCGAGCATGCCGGCCTTTAAGGTTGTAAAGAAAGATACATGACCGGGAAGCACGCCGAAATCACCTTCGCTTCCGGTGCATGACACTTCGTCAACGTCCTCGCTTAAAATAAGGCCATACGGGGTAACGATTTCCAGCTTTAATTTATTCTCTTTCTCCATTAGTACCTCTCCTGCCTTAGCCGTTTATTCTTTATCCCTGTCTGCTCCATCCAAGTTTCTTCGCCTTTTCCTCGACCTCTTCAATCGGCCCTACCATATAGAATGCCTGTTCAGGCATATCATCGTATTGTCCTGCCACGATAGCCTTAAATCCTTTTATGGTGTCCGCAGTCTTGACATATTTACCTTTTTGACCGGTAAATGCCTCTGCAACATGGAACGGCTGGCTCAGGAACCTCTGAAGTTTCCTTGCCCTTGAGACGAGCATCTTATCGTCTTCCGAAAGTTCCTCGATACCGAGGATCGCGATGATGTCCTGAAGCTCTTTATACCTCTGAAGGGTCTTCTGCACACTCCTTGCAACAGCGTAATGCTCATCGCCGATAACCTTTGGATCAAGAATCCTTGATGTAGAATCCAGAGGGTCAACAGCGGGATAAATTCCAAGTTCTGAAATCTGTCTTGAGAGAACAACAGTTCCGTCGAGATGGGTAAATGCTGTTGCAACCGCAGGGTCAGTAAGGTCGTCCGCAGGGACATAGATAGCCTGCATGGAGGTAATAGCGCCCTTCTTTGTGGTGGTGATCCTTTCCTGGAGTGCACCCATGTCAGTGCCGAGAGTCGGCTGATAACCGACCGCGGATGGCATTCTGCCAAGGAGGGCCGAAACCTCAGCCCAAGCGAGTGTATATCTAAAGATATTATCAATAAATAAAAGAACATCCTGTCCCTGGTCTCTGAAGTATTCTGCGCAAGTCAATGCGCTCAATCCAACGTTTGCCCTTGCTCCGGGCGGCTCGTTCATCTGACCGTAAATAAGGGCTGCCTTCGGCAAAACGCCTGAGTGTTTCATTTCAAGGTACAGGTCATTTCCTTCCCTTGTTCTCTCGCCGACGCCTGCGAAAACCGAGATACCACCGTGGACCATGGCGATATTGTTGATCATCTCCATGATAATAACGGTCTTGCCGACTCCGGCGCCCCCGAACATTCCCATTTTACCGCCTCTGACGAACGGGATAAGAAGGTCAAAGACTTTAACGCCTGTCTCAAATGCCTGGGTGGTAGCCTCCTGTTCAGTAAAGTCAGGCGCCAACCTGTGAATAGGCATCCTCTCTGTTGTCTCTATCGGTCCCAATTCATCAATGGGGTCACCCACGACGTTTATAATCCTTCCTAATGATGACTTCCCGACAGGAACTGTTATCGGCTGACCGCTATCTACCACCTTCATGCCTCTTACAAGGCCGTCTGTCGGTCCCATAGCAATGGTCCTTACCTTATTCTCGCCAAGATGAATAGCGGCCTCCAGGGTAATATGAATCTCGGGTATGCCCTTGGATGGGTCACCCGGATGATCAACCGTCATCGCATCTTTAACCTTTGGAAGTACTTTTTCGAATTCTACGTCTACAACCGCGCCTATTACCTGTGCTACTTTTCCTTCGTTCATCGTGATACCCCCTCAACTATATTAAAATTCTTTAATCCTTAATTCCCTAATCCTTTAATGCCTCAACACCGCCGACAATGTCCATAAGTTCTCCTGTGATGGCCGCCTGTCTTACCTTGTTTGCCAGGAGTGTTATCTTGACAATAAGCTCAGAACAGTTCTTTGTAGCATTTTCCATGGCAGCCATCCTCGCAGCTTCCTCTGATGCTGAGGATTCGAGCAATGCCCTGTAGACCTGTATTTCAATATATTTCGGCAACAGTCTTTCGAAAATCGCTGCACGTGAAGGTTCATAGAGGTAATCTGCTGTCATGGATGTCTCTTTCTGGCCCTCTTCTCCCTCTATCACACCCACAGGCAGAAGTTTCATTATGGTAACCTTCTGGGCAATCATCGATTTGAATTCATTATAAATAACAATAACTTCATCAAAGGTCTCGCCGGTATACCCCTCAATGAGATTACCTGCGGTCTCCTGTGCGTTGGTATAGGATATTCTTCCGGAAAGGCCTACCCATGCGTTTCTCATCGGAATGTTTCTTCTTTTGAAAAAGTCACGTGCTTTTCTGCCGACAACGCTCAGGGTTATTTCAACCCCTTCCTTCTTCAGGCCGTTTATATAATTATTCGCAGCCTTGAGGATATTGGTATTAAAGGCGCCGCAGAGACCCTTATCAGATGTAATAACAACAACTTCCACCTTCTTTTTCAACCTCAAAGCAAGGAGGGGATGTATCTCGCGCTCCGCAACCTTCGCAAGATCGGTCAGGACTGTTCCCATCCTGGAAGCATAAGGCCTGAAATTCAGCATCCGGTCCTGGACCTTCCGCATTTTTGCTGCGGCCACCATCTTCATGGCAGCAGTAATCTTCTTGGTGCTCTGGATTGCTTTTAATCTTTTTCTTATATCCCTTAAAGTTGCCATTTATCTTCTCCTATCGCAACCGTATTATGCTGAGAAGGTTTTCTTGAATGCGGTGATCGCCTCATTAAGCTTTGCTTTAAGGTCATCATCCAGTGCCTTCTTTTCCATAATCTCTTTCTTCAGGGCCTGCTTTTCAGCCCTGATATATCTCATAAACGCTTCCTCAAAATTCCTTATTGAATCAACAGGAACGTCATCGAGAAAACCCTGGGTTCCTGCATAAATAACAATTATCTGATCATCAACCGACATCGGAACAAACTGGTCCTGCTTCAGAAGTTCAACCATCCTTCTTCCTCTTTCAATCTGTGCAAGAGTTGCCTTATCGAGGTCAGATGCGAACTGAGCAAATGCGGCAAGCTCTCTATACTGTGCGAGGTCGAGTCTAATCATACCGGCAACCTGCTTCATGGCTTTGATCTGGGCAGCGCCACCGACACGGCTGACCGAGAGACCCGCGTTAACCGCCGGCCTTATACCAGCGTAGAAGAGTTCGGGCTCAAGATAGATCTGCCCGTCTGTAATAGAAATAACGTTTGTCGGGATAAAACCGGAAACGTCACCAGCCTGCGTCTCGATGACCGGGATTGCGGTCAATGAACCGGCGCCCATTGCGTCGCTCATTTTTGCCGCCCTTTCGAGAAGCCTTGAATGGAGATAGAAGACGTCACCGGGGTATGCCTCACGGGAAGGAGGCCGTCTCAGGATCAGGGAAAGCTGTCTGTATGCCTGCGCCTGTTTGGTAAGGTCATCATACGCGATAAATGCGGCTTGGCCGTTGTCCCTGAAATATTCACCCATTGTACAACCTACATATGGTGCTATATACTGCATCGGCGCAGGCTCACTCGCTGTCGCAACAACAACGATTGTATGCTCTAATGCGCCCATTTCCTCGAGTTTCTTGACGGTATTGACAACCGCCGGTCTGCGCTGTCCGATTGCAACATATATG
>Ga0209253_10005807_pt1 | contig 10702 bp, 10 predicted proteins | sample FrelakmetBRP12BR_FD_187145 | JGI IMG/M metagenome (GOLD analysis project Ga0209253, IMG submission 187145) | Freshwater lake sediment microbial communities from the University of Notre Dame, USA, for methane emissions studies - BRP12 BR (SPAdes)... | ecosystem: Environmental > Aquatic >... | reverse complement strand
CTGGCTGTTCTTCAAGCACCTCTTCCTCCCCATCATCGGGCCCGAGCTGGCGGACCAGTACCAGGCCGGGGTCATCATCCTGGCCGCGGCGCCGTGCACTGCGATGGTCTTCGTGTGGTCGTATCTGACCGACGGCGACCCCGCGTACACGCTGGTGCAGGTCTCGGTCAACGACCTGATAATGCTGGTGGCGTTCGCCCCCATCGTGACGTTCCTCGTGAGCGGCACCAGCGGGCTGACCGTCCCCTTCCGGGTGCTGCTGTACAGCGTGGTCGCGTTCATCGTGATCCCGCTGGTGCTGGGGAGCGTGAGCCGGGCGGTCCTGCTGCGCGCGAAGGGCGCGGAGTGGTTCGAGACGCGGTTCCTGGCAGTGCTGCACCCGGTCACGATCCTCGCGCTGCTCGCCACGCTGGTCTTCATCTTCGCGTTCCAGGCCGACAACATCCTCGGCAAGTGGTTCCACGTCCTCCTGATCGCGGTACCGATCCTCATCCAGGTCTACTTCAACTCCTCGCTCACGTACGGCCTGATGAAGCTGCTCAAGGTGCCGCACAACGTGGCGGCGCCGGGCGCGCTCATCGGAGCGAGCAACTTCTTCGAGCTGGCGGTGGCCACGGCCATCGCGCTCTACGGGCCGGGGTCGGGCGCCGCGCTCGCGACGGTCGTGGGCGTCCTGGTCGAGGTGCCGGTGATGCTGTCGGTGTGCAGCTTCTGCAACCGCACGCGGGGCTGGTTTCCTGAGACAGCCGTCAGCCTTCAGCCATCAGCCGTCAGCGCGCGCGTCTCTGACGGCTGACGGCTGATGTCCATCCTCTTCCTCTGCGTCGCCAACTCCGCTCGCAGCCAGTTGGCCGAAGGGCTGGCGAGGCGGATGGCGCCGGCCGGCGCGCGGGTCCACAGCGCCGGCTCGGAGCCCGGCACCATCAACCCGCTCGCCATCCGGGTGCTGGCCGAAGTCGGCGTCGACGCGTCGGCGCAGCACAGCAAGGGCCTCGACGCCATCCCCTTGGGCGACATCGACCTCGTGGTCACCCTCTGCGCCGAGGAGGTCTGCCCGCTCTTCCCCCGTCCGGTGCGGAAACTCCACTGGCCCCTGCCGGACCCGGCCAAGGCGACGGGGACGGACGAGGAGCGCCTCGCCGCCTTCCGCGCCGTCCGGGACGAACTGGCCGCGCGGCTGCCCGCTCTCTTCTCCGCATAGCCGTCGGCTGACGGCTGACGGCCGACGGCTTAGATTCCCTCCGTGCCCCTCCCGCCCCTCTACGGCCACGAAGCTCTGGCGTCGCGCCTCGCCGGGACCCTCAAGGCGCGAAAGCTCCCGCCTGCCCTCCTGCTCGTCGGACCGTCGGGAATCGGGAAACAGCGCCTCGGGCAGTGGATCGCCGCGGGGCTCCTCTGCGAGACGGGCCCCGCCGCGCCGTGCGGCACCTGCCACTCGTGCCATCTGGTGAACACCCTTCAGCATCCCGACGTACACTGGTTCTTCCCTATCGCCCGGCCGAAGGGCGACGAGTCGAAGCAGGTCGAGGAAGCTGAGGAGATGCTGGTCGAGGTGATCACGGCGCGGCGTGCGGACCCGCTGTATGGCCGGCCGGACGGGCTGCACGGTCTCTTCCTCCCGATGGTGCGCCTGCTCCACCGGCGCGCGATGATGCGCCCCGCGATGGGCCGCGTGAAGGTCTTTCTCGTCGGCGAGGCGGACCGCCTGGTCCCTCAGGCGTCGAGTCCCGAGGCCGCGAACGCGATGCTCAAGGTGCTCGAGGAACCGCCGCCCGACACGCACTTCATCCTCACGACGGCCGAGCCGTCCGCCCTCCTCCCCACGATCCGCTCGCGTCTCGTGCCCCTCCGGGTGCGGCGGCTCGGGAGCGCGGACGTCGCGCGGTTCCTCCGCGAGGTCCCCGCACCGCCCGTTCCCGCGGCGGAAGCCGAGCGGCGCGCGGAGGCGGCGTACGGCTCCATCGGCGACGCGCTCGAGGCGCGGGCCGAGGCGGACGACGTGCAGTCCGCGGCCCGCCGCCTGCTCGAGATGGCGCGGCGCGGCCCCGCGGCCCGCTTCCGCTACGCCCTCGGCGTGAAGGCCTACGGCGCGCGGAGCGACTTCAGCGAGACGCTCGACGCCGCCGCGGGGATCCTCCGCGACGACCTGGCGCAGCGGCTCCGCGGCACCGGCGGCGCCGACCAAGCGGCAGTGCCGGCCGAGCGGCTCCTCGAGGCCATCCGTGAGATCGAGCGCGCCAAGGGCTGGGCACGCGGGAACGTGAACCCGCAGCTCATCGTGGCCCATCTGGGGCGGACCCTCGCGGAGATCGGTCTGTGACACGCCGCAAGCTGTCGCACGTGGACGAGTCGGGCCGGGCGCGGATGGTGGACGTAAGCCCGAAGCGCACCACCGCTCGGCGCGCGGTTGCCGAAGGCGCGATCACGATGAGCCGGGAGGCCTTCGCGCTGGTGAAGGCGAACCGCGTCGAGAAGGGTGACGTGCTGCGCGTGGCGGAGCTGGCGGGCATCGGCGGGGCGAAGCGCACGGCGGACCTCATCCCCCTCTGCCATCCGCTCGCGCTCGATCACGTCGGCGTGAAGGCGACGCTCGATCCCAGGCTCCCCGGCGTGCGCGTGCGTGCGGAAGCGCGGCTCAAGGGCCGCACGGGCGTGGAGATGGAGGCGCTCGCCGCCTGTGCGGTGGCGTTGCTCGCCGTCTACGACATGGTGAAGGCCGTGGACCGCGGAATGACGATCGGGGAGATCCGGCTGCTGGCGAAGTCGGGCGGGCGCTCGGGCCCCTGGAAGCGGAAGCCCTAGGCGGCGCTCAGCTCGGGATGCGTATGGAGTCGCCGGGCCTGATGCGGCTGCGGGCCGTCAGGCGATTCGCGCTGAGCAGGGCCGAGAGCGACACGTTGAACCGCTCCGCGATCCCGGTGAGGGTCTCTCCAGGCCGCACGATGTGAACCCGCTGCTGCACCGGTGTCCCGGAGGCCGTGGCCCGGCCCGGTGCCGGCTGCGCTGACCGCTGAACCGGCTGCCCCCCCCGCACCGCACCCGCTGCGCTAGTGCCGGCCCGCGCGCCGGCGACGCCGCTGCTCCCCCGCGTCCCTGCGGCCCGTGTGGTGGACGGTATGCCGGCGGTGGGAATCACGATCTGCCTCCCGACGCGCAGGTACCGCGACGACAGGCCGCGGTTCGCGGCGGTGATGTCGTCCACGCTCACGTGGTAGAGACGGCCGATCTGGCCGAGGGTCTCGCCGCGGCGGATCACGTGGATGATGTGGGTGATCCGCTCGCGCGGCGGCAGCGCGGCGAGCCGCGTACCCACCACATCCGTCTTCCCCACCGGCACCCGCACCCAGACGGCCCGGTTCGGGGGCGTGACGTTCCGCACCAGCTGCGGGTTGAGGACCTCCATCGCCGCCTGAGAGGTGTCGGCGAGACGGGCGAGCACGTCGAGGCCCACCGCGTAATCCACCGTCACCGAGTCGTAGCGCAGGGGCTGCAGGGGCACGATGTCCGTGAACCCGAAGCGTACCGGCTGCTTCGCGATGATGGCCGCAGCGATGAGCTTCGGCACGTAGTCCTGCGTCTCGCGGCGGAGGTACCGCTCCTCGGCGAGGGCGAAGAAGACGTCGTCGCCCTCGAGTGCGCCGAAGTTGTAGCGGTTCAGTCCGCGACTGACCTTTCCCGGCCCGCTGTTGTACGCGGCCGCGGCGAGGTAGAGGGAGCCGAAGCGGTTGTTGAGCTCGCGGAGGAAGCGGACGGCGGCGTCGGTCGAGAGAAAGGGGTCGCGGCGCTCGTCCACCCAGGGATCCACGCTCAGCCCGTAGCGCCGCCCCGTCTCCGCGATGAACTGCCACATCCCCACGGCGCGGGAGCGGCTCACCGCGTTGGGGTTCATCCCGCTCTCGATCATCGCGAGGTAGACGAGGTCCTGCGGCAGGCCTCCCTCGCGGAGCCGTGCGCGGATCATCGAGTCGTAGCGCGCGAGTCGGGAGAGGTATATCTCGAAATGCGGCCGCGCGCGGCCGGTGAAGTACTCGATGTAGGCCTGGACGCGCTGGTGGCCGGCGTACGTGGCGACGTCGATGTCCCACGTGGGGGCCGACGCGAGCGCCGCGGGAGGCGGCCCGAAGAGCGCGGCGGCCTCCTGGCGCACCACTTCCGGGGGCAGGCTGTCCCGCGCGCGCGCAAGCGAGTCCGCGGACAGCATGCGCAGCGTGTCGAGGAAGGCCTCTTCGGACAGCGAATCGCCAGGCTCGGGCGCGGTGGGCTGCGCCGGGCTGGGAACCGCCGGCGGCAGGGCCTGGGCGGGAACCGGCCGCTCGGCACGGCTTTCTTCGGGGAGGGCCGAAGTCGAGGCGGGCGGCGCGGTCGAGGGAATCTCGGCCGGTGAGGGTCGCTCCTCGCGCGGCGCGGCGGCCGGCGCGAGCGGCGCGGCGGCCCGGCGGGCGCACCCCGGCACGCCCGTGAACGCGAGCAGCGCGAGTAATCCGAAGATCCTGCCGTATGCGGCCATCAGCCTCCGAGCCTTGGCGCGACGCTCTGGAGCAGCGCCACGAGTTCGTCGTCGGTCACGAGATCGGCCTGCCGGAGCAGGCTCGCCTTGTCGAGAGAGGTGAAGGGGTGCAGCGCCCAGAAGGTGCGCACCGACCCCCGCTTGCCCGCGGGCCGGAACCCGAAGATCAGCTGCCAGTCCGCGGTGTTGGACTGTCGTTCGGCCGCCGGGTGCACCGCCCACGTCCGGCCCTGGTGCGCGATCGTCCTCGACGCCATACGCATCCGTGCGCCTCAGCCTCCGCGGGCAACCAACTCCTTGAAGCGGGCGGCGAGGTCCCTGGTGATGGAGCCGACCTTGCCGTCGCCGAGCGTCCGGCCATCGAGTCTCACGACCCCGACGATCTCCGCCGCAGTGCCGGTCAGGAAGACCTCGTCCGCCGTGTACAGGTCGTAGCGGGTGAGCATGTCCTCCCGCACGACGTACCCGGCCGCGGCGGCAATCTCCAGCACCGCGTCGCGGGTCACTCCCCGCAGGATGCCGGCGTGGGCGGGCGGCGTGATCAGCGTCCGGCCGTGCACGGCGAAGACGTTCTCGCTCACACCCTCGGCGACCCCGTCCCCGGCCTCCAGCATCAACCCCTCGTCCGCGCCGGCCGCTACCGCCTCGATCTTGGCCAGGATGTGGGCGAGGTAGTTCAGCGACTTGATGCGGGGGGAGACACCCTCGCGGTGATGCACCGGCGTGGCGGCCGTCATCATCGTGAGCCCGCGCTCGTACACCTCCGCGGGGAAGAGGGCGATCTTGTCGGCGATGCAGATGATGCACGCCTTGGGGCACTTCCGCGGGTCGAGGCCCAGGTCGCCCACCCCGCGCGTGACGACGAGGCGGATGTAGGCGTCCTTCAGGTTGTTGACGCGGATGCTCTCCTCGCACATCGCCGCCATCTCGTCCTTCGGCATCCAGACCCGGAGAGCGAGGGCCCGGGCCGACGCGTACAGGCGGTCGAGGTGCTGGTGGAGGCGGAAGATCCTGCCGTTGTAGGCGCGGATGCCCTCGAAGACACCGTCGCCATAGAGGAGGCCGTGGTCGAAGACCGAGATCTTCGCCTCTTCCTTCTCGTAGTACTTGCCGTCGATCCAGATCTTGGGCACAGCCAGGACCTCCGAGGAGGTGAGGGCGCCATCAAAGATAGCCGGGCCTGGAGGCACGGGCGAGCCGTGGCGTGGCCTCCGTGCCGGCGCCGCCCGCCGGGGCGGTGACGCGGCAGCCGGGTGTTGCGGTAGATTCCACGTCCGATGAGTCCCCGTCAGATGGTCGCCACCACCCCGCCGGTCGAGCGCGTCCTGCTCGTGGGCGCGCCGCGCAAGGGCACCCGCGACGCCCGGCACGTCCACGAGCACCTCGATGAGCTGGCCCGCCTCGCCGACACCGCGGGCGCGGTCGTGGTGGACCGCGTGGTCCAGGCTCTCGAGGCCCCGAACGCCGAGTTCTACATCGGCCGCGGCAAGGTCGAGGAGGTCGCGGCCCTGCTCCCGGCGATGGGCGCGACCCTCGCCATCTTCGACGAGGAGCTGAGCCCGAACCAGGGCCGGCACCTGGAGGACGCCTTCAAGGTGCGGATCATGGACCGCACCGAGCTGATCCTCGATATCTTCGCGCTCCGGGCGCGGAGCCGCGAGGCCCACGCGCAGGTCGAACTGGCCCAGCTGGAGTACCTGCTGCCGCGGCTCACCCGGATGTGGGTCCACCTCTCGCGCATTCGCGGCGGCATCGGCCTGCGCGGCCCGGGCGAGACGCAGCTCGAGACCGACCGACGCCTGATTCGCCAGAAGATCGGCGCGCTGAAAAAGGACCTGGGCCGCGTCGCCGAGCACCGGGCCCGCACGCGGGAGCGGACCCGCTCGCGCGGCGTGATGCGCGTGGCGCTGGTGGGCTACACCAACGCCGGCAAGTCGAGCCTGCTCCGCGCGCTGACGGGGTCCGAGGCCCACGTCGAGGACCGGCTCTTCGCCACCCTCGACACGCTGAGCCGCGAGACGGTCATCGCGGGGCGGCGGGTGCGGTTCACGGACACGGTGGGGTTCATCCGCAAGCTGCCGCACGACCTGGTGGCGAGCTTTCGCGCCACCCTGGAGGAGGCGCTGGATGCGGACGTGCTTCTGCACGTCGTGGATGCGGCGCACCCGGCGTGGGAGGACCAGGCTCGCGTCGTCGATGCCGCGCTCGAGGACGCCGGGGTGACGGGGGAGCGGCGCGTCGTGGTGGTCCTCAACAAGGCCGACCGCCTCTCGGAGGACGACCGGACCGACCGGCTGGCGCGCGCGGAGGGGCGGGGCTGGGAGGCGCTGCTGGTGAGCGCGCTGACCAAGGACGGCGTCGAGGCCCTCGCGCGGAGGATGGCCGGGGACGGGCACGGCAGCGAGCCTACATGAACCACCCCGCGGCGCGCTGCACCGCGTCGCCATAGGACCGCAGAAACTCCATCTCATCCTCGGGCAGCGGGCCCTGGCGCACGGCGGCCAGGGTGTCGGCGAATTCGCGCTCCGAGCGCGGAGCCGTCAGGCAGACATCCACATTCGGATTGCCCAGCACGAAGCGGTAGCACTGCCCCGCCGTCGGGATCGGGCCGTCCTTCGGCCAACCCTTCGTGCGCCGCATCAGGTATCCCCAGCGGGTCGCCGTGTAGCTCACGAGCCCCGTATCGTGCGCCGCCAGGTGCGGGAATATCTCCGTCTCCGCGCCGCGGTGCGCGGCGTTGTAGCGGATCATCAGGCAATCCAGCGTCCCGTCGGCGGCCAGCTGCCCGGCGAGCTTCCGGTCGTGGCAGGAGATGCTCACGGCCCGGACTCGGGGGTCGGTGCGGAGCTTGGCCAGCTGGTCGAGCACGCGCGGCGTCAGATCCTTCGGCTTCATCACACCGAGGAAGTGGAAGACGTCGATGTAGTCGGTGCGGAGCTGGCGCAGCCGTTTCTCGAGCGTCTTCTCGAGGTCCTGCCGCCACCAGATGTAGTTGTAGGCGCCCGTGGCGATGACGCACCGCTCCCGCCGGTCGGGCGGGAGGCGCCGGAGCACGCGGACCATCTGGCCGTCGATGCCGAAGCAGAAGAAGTAGTTCACGCCCTCGTCGAGGGCGCGTTGCACGGTGCGCCCGCCGGGGCGGTAGGAGGCGGCGAGGCCGAGGCGGTGCACCGGGATGCCGGTGCGGCCGAGCGCGCCCCGCAGGAAGTCGTCGTCCAAGGGCGGACCCGTCTACTCTCTGTCCTTCTGCTCGCGCACGAGGTTTGGGACGACCTCGTCCGCGGCCGGGATGGGGATGGCATATCCCGCCCGCCACGTGGCGAGCGCGAGCCAGCCGAAGACCGCCGTGCTGACCAGGTACTTGAACACCGCCTTTACCGCGCCTGCGTCGTACATCCACAGCGTGCGCGGGTTGTCCCGCGGCACCGTACTGCGCAGTTGGAGTGCGTCCAGGAGGAACACGAGGGCAGCGATGAGCAGCAGGAGTGCGGCGACGCCGCTCCCGATCGCCAGAGCCCGCAGGGTCCGGCGGTGCGAGCCCAGCGCTGCCAGCAGGCACAGCCCGAGCATCCCGAACAGCACAGAGATCAGGAAGTTCGCGCCGAGCCCGATTGTGCCGTAGCGCCAGGCGGAGTTGCCGAGCGCGACGGGCCACACCTGGGAGAGGGTGTCGACGATCGGCAGGAGAAGGAAGAGTGCTGCGATGCCGTACGCTGGCGCCGTCAGGTACCGAGCCGCTTCGGCTGTCCGTTGCGTTGCCATGGGTGCCCTCCGACGGCGGCGATAGTGCAGAAGAGCGGAACGGGCTGAGCAAGAGCCCAGCCCGTCCGGCACACTAACCGGGGGGACTTCAGAACCGCAACTTACGCCATCGGGCGGCGGAGAGCGCCCGCGGCCATCAGCTTCATCACCAGGACCGTGCCGAACAGCAGCATCGTGGCCGACTCAGGCGTGACCTGGGTGATGTGTTCCCGGCTGCAGCCACTTTCCAGCCCAGCAGAGGCGACGTCAGTCACGACCACCCGTTTGCTCCGGTTGACGCTCTCCCGGTTCCGTTCTGCTTCCAGAACGTAGGTCGCGATTCCGGTGGCGTCCCGACCGACGTCACTGTAACTGTAGTACAGGGGCTGGCCCGACATGATGTACCAGATCGCGCCGTTGAGGTTGCCGACTTGCTGCGCGGTCGACACGGGCATCTTCTGGGCGAGGTACGCGGCCTTCAGGTAGTTCTCTAGGGTGTTCCCCGTCCCCTTGCGCGTGTACTTGCCCACGTCCCCGCCGTTCGTGCCGAGGTTCGTGAAGTAGGCGCCGTAGGTGCCCGTCTTCGCGTAGTTATTGAAGTTTACGCAGAAGATGTCCACGGTCGGCCCGAACGTGGTCGTGCCAGCCGGCAGCAGGAGCGGCGACGGCGCCTCGTTGATCTGGAACTGCGCACGATAGGGGCTCGTGTAGACGTTCCACGGGGCCGCGCCCGTAGACGAGTTGCTGTACCTGCCCGACGCACCGTTGACGCCCTTCCACGTGACCTGGCCGGCCCGCGTCTGGGCCTGCAGCGAGCCTGCGAGAAGCACGCCGGCCGCAGCCACGAACACGAACACCTTCAAGTTGCGCATCTGTGTGTGCCCCGGTCTGGTTCTTACGGTACCCGGCGCCTCAGAAGGGGCGCCCAGCAGTCTCCGGCCTCAGCATGGGCACACCCTGTGCCACCAATCGGGCTTCTGTCGCCACCGACCAGGCCCCCGTATGGCCCCGACATATCTCCATGTGTAACAACGCAATAGGGGTCGCTCCCTGCGCGTTGGCAGGGCATCGCTTCGGTGACTCCGTGCCGACCACCCCTAGCCTGTGCTTAGAGCCGCCCGCAGGTGTTGCGTGGCGGCCACAAGACCTGTGCGACGCCAAGCCAGCGCAGCAATTACCCCGGCCGACCTCCGACCGGGGCTCACTCGTTGGCGTACCGTATGACCCGGGTGGGCATCGAACCTACGACCTACAGGACCACCAGTACCCCCACGCTGCCGCCGAACTCGTCCGTGGCGAAGCCGGCCCCCAGGGGTACGCCCCACGGGCCGCCGTCGAGGCGCAGGTTGAAGCGGAGCACTCCCGGCGGCAGACCCAACGCGTACTGGTAGCGCCCGTCGCCGGACGCCGCGAGCGCGATCGGCTGCCAGTCGGTGAAGTCCCCCATCACCTCGACGCGCCGCGCGCCGCTCACGCGCACGACGAGGACGGACAGGCCGTCGAGCCGCTCGACGGCGACCCGCGCGCGGTCCAGCCGCGCCGGGCTCTCAATCGTCCCCGGCGCCAGGGACAGAGCGACCTGGCGAACCAGCGCGGCGCGCGGGGACGGCCGCGGAGTGAGGCGCACGCCGGCTGTCACGAAGCGGCCGGAGATACTGCCGCGCACCGGGTCGCTCGGGTAGTTGCCGCCCGCCAAGACCAGCGCCAGGCCGTCGGCGAGGCGCACCGCCGCCGATACGTCGCCGTATGCGCCGGTCCCGCCTCCCCGGCTCGCAACCCGCGCGCCCGCGGCGCCCTCGATGTCGAGCGCGCCGCGCCGCCACCGCACCCGCCCCTCCACGTCGCTGAAGACCGTGTCGCCGACGGCCACGCGCGTCCACGCCGCGCCCAACGCGCCCCGAGGCCCGCGCGCCCACCAGCCCGCCGCGACGCCCCACGCTTCGTGCGCACCGTCACCGCGCGAGACGCGGCCCGCCACGGGACCAGTCCAGACCCCCCACCGGCCACCCAGCAGGTGCACCCGCACCCGCCCCAGCGCGTGCGCGAACCGCGCGAACCCCGCATACGCGCTGGCCCCCGCCTCCGCCGCGGCCTCGACTCGCAGGCGGCCCACCGGGCGCGAGAAGACGCTGCCCGACAGCAGCCCCTGGATGCTCGTGTTGCCGCTCTCGAAGACGAGATACGTCCCCCGCGCCGCGAGCGCGGTGCGCGGGGACTGCCAGGAGACGGACGGAGTGAGGGCGGCGGCCCCGGACGCGAGGTACCCATCGTACTTCACGAACGAGGCAGCGGCGTCGAGGCCGGCCTCGACCTGCGCGGCGCACGGCGCGGCCCGCGCCGCGACGCAGGCGATGGAGAGGGTGAGGAGGCGGCGTGCCGCGCGCTGACGCACGAACGGCGACGCGCTACGGCTTCCGCGGACGGGGCGGGGCGGACGGCGGCTGCTGCCCCGCC
>Ga0209253_10005806_pt1 | contig 10703 bp, 10 predicted proteins | sample FrelakmetBRP12BR_FD_187145 | JGI IMG/M metagenome (GOLD analysis project Ga0209253, IMG submission 187145) | Freshwater lake sediment microbial communities from the University of Notre Dame, USA, for methane emissions studies - BRP12 BR (SPAdes)... | ecosystem: Environmental > Aquatic >... | reverse complement strand
CTCCCTCCTCTATCGCACAGCGAGAACATACATCGGCGGTAGCCCCGCCTTCAAGCGCTCCGGTAATGACCTGTTCAAGATCTCCTTTCGCCTGGATAGCGCATCTTACAACCAGACAGGCGTCGTGCCCCATCTGGATGTAAAGCTTAACGATATCTTTTACGCTTAATTTCTGCTGAATGGCATTTTTTACCGCCTTGCAGATGTCTTTTTCTTCATTGAGGATTTTCGCAAGCGCTTCCTTCGTGGTTTCTTTCGGCTGAGCAAAAGCCAGATCATTTATGAGAAGGAAAACCGCGAATACGGTCATTATCAAAACAGATGGTATAATTCGCTTTTTCATCTTGCCTTTCTTTATTTTATTTATTATTTATAACAGAAAAGGCATTATTTGTCAATCGGTATCATCGGGAACCGGCTTAGGGGATAACTTTATTGAGCGGATATTCTACCAACCCTGAAGCGCCCGCCATTTTGAGTTTCGGGATCAGGTCGCGCACCGTCTTTTCGTTGATCATGACCTCAAGGGCGTACCACCCTTCATCCGACAATGCCGATATCGTCGGGGAATGCATTGCCGACAAAAGGCTCATCACCCGCTTCAGTGATCTCGACGGGACGTTCATCTTCAGACCGACCTTCTCCTCGGCAGCGAGCGCACCCTTTAAAAGGAGGACGATATTCTCCATCTTCCGCCGTTTCCATTTATCCTGCCACGCCTTCTTGTTCGCAATGAACCGTGTGCTCGACTCCAGGATCGTATCGATAATCCTGAGGTTATTCGCCCTGAGGGAATTGCCCGTCTCGGTGAGTTCCACAATTGCATCTGCGAGATGCGGCGGTTTGACTTCAGTAGCGCCCCACGAAAAATCAACCTCGGCTTTTACCCCTTTTGACTTCAGGTATCTCTTTGTGAACCCGACAAGTTCCGTTGCGATACGCTTCCCGTTGAGGTCTCTTACGCTCTTGATCTTAGAGTCGTTCGGAACAGCGATGACCCACCGCACCGGCCTCAGGCCTTCCTTTGCATAAATGAGCTCGGCGACTTCATGCACCACGGCATTTTGTTCCATAATCCAGTCCTTCCCGGTAAGCCCGCAATCAAGTATCCCGTCCTCAACGTATCTGGCCATTTCTTGGGCCCTGATCAGCATTGCCTCGATCTCCGGATCATCGAATGATGGGTAATAGGAGCGGCTCGATATCGCTATATGGTACCCCGCCTTTCTGAAGAGTTTTAACGTCGATTCCTGAAGGCTTCCTTTCGGAAGACCGAGTCTTAACCCCTTGCTCATATGCCCACCTTCCTCACATATATACTGTAAAGCCTGTGATATAATAAAGTTATTTACTTTATCATATTTGCGGCTTTGTTACAACTTGGTCCTATCGGACGGAAAAATCGCGCAACAGGTACATATAAAATAATGCATCATACTATCATATCGTTGAAATCGGCCTTTCTCCCTGCGTTTTGATGGACGTAGCGTTTTTCCACAATAGCATCAAAAACAGCCTTCATGAACTCCGCATTTTCAATCTGAAGGGATCATCCGCCGCCCTTTTTTTTGCCCTCTCCGATGAGCCGTTCCTCGCCCTTGAATTAAATGAAGAACGGGGGCAGAAACTGCACACGGATATCAATTTTTTCAGAAATGCGTTAAAGAAAGCTCCTGTTCTCTTCCTTCCTGATCCCAATGGATCCGGTCTCTCCGGCGAGCGGGCAAAGGTAATCTATTCCCTGACAAAGGAGGACTCTCTCGTCAGTTCCTGCAGGAACCTCCGATCAGCGCTGTGGACACGGGAAACAATAGAGAAAAACATACTGCACCTGGCAAAAGGGTTGGAGGTTCAACGGCAGGGTATCGAACAGAAGATCCAGGACATGGGGTATAAGAACGTCTCCCTCGTCTCGGAAAAGGGGGAATTCAGCAGACGGGGATGGCTTATGGACGTCTTTCCTTCGACCTCGGAAAACCCTCTGCGCATCGAATTCTTCGGAGACGAAATTGAGAGCATAAAGGGTTTCGACGTCGATACCCAGAGATCGGGACAGGATATCCCGGAGTGCATTATTTTCCCTGCAGATGACCCTCAATCCGGCGTTACCCTTTTTCAGCTCAAAGAGCAGAGACGTTTCTTTTGTTCTGATGCGATAGAGACGCGGGATGACATCCCGCCGGATGCCGTAATCTTCTCTTCCTATGCGATACAAGGCCATGGATACGATGCAGGCGTCCTCCCCTTTATGGGGCTCGGCATCTTGCCTGAAGAAAGGAAACATGTCGGACAGCTTCCGGCCGGTATCAAACCCCTCATGAAGGAGAACAGGATCGTGCTGGTCGCCTCATCAAAGGGACAGGCGAACAGGCTGAAAGAGATTCTGAACGCCGGAGGAGTGGTCGCCCCGCTCATCGGCATTGATGAAATATTCGCGTATGAGGGGACCATTTCAATCACCATCGGCGAACTTTCGGCAGGTCTCTATGTTCCCGGGTTTATTGTTCTGACTGAACAGGAGCTTTTCGGGGGCAGAACCGGATACAGGCCGATCAGAAAATCAAAAGTTTCGGGGCTCCTCACATCGCTTGACGACCTGCGGCCAGGTGACTTCGTCGTCCATAAAGACCATGGCATCGGAAAATTTCACGGCCTTGTACCGCAGACCGTAGAAGGCGTGAAAGAGGACCTGATTTTGGTGGAATATGAGGGGGGAAGACTTTATCTCCCCCTTCATAATATCACCAGGATCAACAAGTACCACTCCGAAGAAGGCGTTATCCCGAAGATCGACCGGCTCGGGGGCAAGACATGGCAAAAAACAAGAGAAAAAGTAAGGAAGAAGATACAGGAGATGGCGGAAAAACTTGTCGCCCTCTATGCCGAGCGGGAAGTGTCGAAGGGTTTTTCCTATACTCCGGACACAGAACTTCATGCGGAATTTGATGACTTCTTCCCGTATGAAGAGACCCCCGATCAGGTAAAGGCAATAGGCGATATTAAAAGGGATATGGAATCTGAAAGGCCGATGGACAGACTCATCTGCGGTGATGTCGGATACGGCAAGACCGAAGTGGCGATGCGGGCTGCATTCAAGGCTGTTTACGACGGCATGCAGGTTGCGGTATTGGTCCCTACAACGATTCTCTGCGAACAGCACTGCTGGATCTTCAGGATACGGTTTTCGGCGTTTCCCGTCACGATCGATTCCCTCAGCCGGTTCAAGTCCAAAAAGGAACAGAAGGAAACAATGAAGGCGTTGTCAAACGGCGATATCGACATCATCATCGGCACACATAGCCTGCTGGGGAACGACGTCCGGTTTCACAAACTCGGCCTGTTGGTCATCGACGAAGAGCATAGGTTCGGCGTCAGGCAGAAGGAGAAGCTGAAAGAACTCAAAAAGGGGGTTGATGTTATCACCCTTACCGCCACTCCCATCCCCCGGACACTCCATATGGCGCTGTCCGACATCAGGGAGATGAGTATCATCGAAACACCGCCGGAGGAAAGGCTTGCCGTCAGGAGCAGCGTCTCCGTATTCCGTGAAGACCTCATCAAAGAGGCGGTCGCGCGCGAACGTGAAAGGAACGGCCAGGTCTTTTTTGTTCATAACAGAATTAAGGACATATACAAAATCGCCGACTATCTGACAGGGCTCGTCCCTTCGATACGGGTTGCGGTTGCGCATGGTCAGATGAGCGAAAAAGACCTCGAAAACGCCATGCTGAAATTTTATGAAGGAAGCGTGGATATGCTCGTATCGACGGCGATCATCGGTTCAGGCCTCGACATACCTACTGCCAACACGATCATCATCAACAGGGCTGATATGATGGGACTTGCCGACCTCTATCAACTCAGAGGGCGCGTTGGAAGGGGGAACGTAAAGGCCTATGCCTATTTTCTTATCCCCGGGGACGATCTCATCTCGGAAGAGGCGAAAAAACGCCTTCAGGCGATTCAGGATATGAGCTACCTCGGGGCCGGCTTCAGGCTTGCATTGAAGGACCTTGAGATCAGGGGCGCGGGCAACCTCCTCGGCGCCGAACAGTCCGGACATATCCATGCGGTCGGGTTCGACCTCTATATGGAAATGCTCGAAAAAGCGGTTGCAGACATCAAGGGAGTTACCATCGAAAAGGAATTTGAACCCTCAATAAGCCTGAGGGTAAATGCGTTCATCCCTGAGGACTATATTGAGGACGTTTCTCTGAGGCTGAGCATGTACAGAAAAATAGCCTCTTCCAGAGCACATGAGGGCCTGGAAGCCGTTAAGGCCGAATTGGCGGAACGATTCGGCGGGATGCCGGGCGAGGTTGAAAACCTTATAAACATTATGCACCTGAAGATCACGGCCCGGATGCTTCGCATCATGAAAATCCAGGATGCGAATGGGAAAGTGAGACTGCTGTTTTCACCGGATACGCATATCGAGCCAAAGGATATGTTTGCGCTCAGGGAAAAGATCGGCAGTGCAATGCGTTTTTTGCCTGACGGGATTGAACTGAATCTTGAGGGACTCCCGTGGGACGCAGCATACAAAAAAATTGCGTATATACTGGACGATCTCGCCAAAACAGGCCCTTTACATGTCTGACCGTTTCTGATACCTTTAATGAGACAGATCAAGAGACATACGGAGGATACAATCATAAAGAAAGCACTTGCTGTATTGCTCACCTGCATTCTCTGCTCCTGCGCCTCGGTATCGGAGAAAGACACCCAGCAAGCGAGCGCCCATTATCAGTTAGGGGTTTCGTATCTCAATGACGGTAATATTCAGCCTGCATTTGTCGAACTGCAAAAAGCGCTGGAACTGAATCCTCTTGACAAAGAAATTCATAACGCCATCGGCGTCATCTATCTCGTAAAGCTGGAAGATTATCCAAAGGCCATCCATCATTTTCAGGAAGCATTAAAGATCGATAAGAATTTTCCCGAGGCGGCGAATAACCTCGGGAATGCCTATGCGAATGTCGGGGATTACGCCAAGGCGATTGAATCATTCAGGCTGGCGTTGTCAAATCCGCAGTATAAGAACGCGGCAATGGCGCTCAATAATCTGGGCGTGGTATACTACAGGCTTTCGAGATACGATGAAGCCATGGACGCCTATAAAGAATCAATGAAGAGATTCTCGGATTCTCCGTTGCCTTATTACGGGCTGGCACTCACCTATAATGCAAAGGGCCAGTACGGTGATGCTGCATTCGCCTTGTCGCGCGCCGTCCAACTCGACCCTGCCTACAAAGGGAATAAAGAGAAGGCGCTTGAAGACTTCAAGGACAAAAAATTGAGGGCAAGGGGCGATCAGGAGAAAGACATGGCCGATTATCTCGATATCATGAATTACTAGATTACGTATCCTCACAGCCGCAAATGACATTCGGGGCGTGGCGCAGCCTGGCTAGCGCACCTGCTTTGGGAGCAGGGAGTCGGAGGTTCAAATCCTCTCGCCCCGACCAATCCAAACAATTGAGAGCGTTACTTAGAACATCAACCCCGCTTGAGCACCGACTCTCCAGTTGTTAGCATTTGTATCAGTCTCAATATCTAGTCCCTCTACGTCAAACTCGATGTCATCCGTGAACTGATATTTGCCGTTGATTCCAATGAACCATTGATTGTTGATTTTATAAGCGATATCCGCAAATACCTGACCGCCGAATACCCAGTCTGATGCATCTGCACATTCACTGCAAACGTCCAGTTCGACATCAAACCAGTTATACGACACCCCCGCGCCAAGTGCTATACGCCATTGCGGAGATGCTTCGATCACATATTTCAGATTTAATTCAACCGGCACATAGGTTACGTCTGTTTCTACATCAAAGCTATCCCCGAGCAGATTGACTGTTGTATCATTTTCGGTTCCAGCCCATCCAGCCTCCAACCCGACTTTGGATCAAGCTGTGTGGCTTTTTGATGAAAAGAAATAGCGTCATCAAACTGCCCATTTTCTTGCAAAACAGCCCCAAGACTATTATATGCTTCCGTGAAGTTAGGATTCAGCTGTACAGTCTTTCTAAAACACTCAATTGCTAAATCATAATTATTGAGTCGATAGCAGATGATCCCAAGGAAATGCGTTACTATAGAATTACCTGGGTGAGTCTCCAATATCTCTAAGCAAATGTTCGCTGCTTGTTGCAGTTTCCCTTCTCGAAGATATTTAATGGCATATTGGTAGTTTTCTTCAATTATAAAGTTTTCAGTCATAATCATGCGATTCTTTAAGAAATTCCAGTTATAATCCAACACGCAATCTGCAAAAATAATCAAATGCCGGAGATTGCATTGCTGTCGGTTTTGGTATATACGATATAATAAAAAGCTTTTAAGAATGAAAGGTCCTCATGGCAAAAAGAAAAAAGACCCTTGCTGAACTGAAAAAGGCGGCGGTGACCCGGAAGGAGGAATCTCTCTGCAGGAAGTGCGGGTTATGCTGTCATATAAAAGTGGGATTATCGGATGGAACGTATGTCCTTCATCCGACAGCGACCTGCAAATACCTCACCGCGGATAACCTGTGCAGTATCTACGGCAACAGGTTGAAAGGCGATGCAGTCCCCTGCTTTAACCGGGAGGAGATGATAGCGAAAGATTACCGGCTTCCGGAGAGTTGTCCTTATACAAAAATACGCCCGGGATATAAGCCTGCGAGGCTCGTTACACAGGATGATTTCGATCGGATTCTGGAAAGGGAGTTGGAGGCAGGGAATTACAATATTCTACTGGCGAACCGGGTATTTTAGTAGTTCTTCTTCAGCTCGAAGAGGACCTGCTTGGCGACTGATTTAAGCGTCTCAAACACTCCCTTCCCGGTTACGGCAACTCCCTCAAACCACGGGACCCTGCGCGGATTGAGGAGCTTGTCCATATCCTCTGCAGGAGCGATATTCGGGAGGTCTCTCTTGTTGTACTGTATGGTATAGGGAAGCTTCTCGAGATCATAGCCCTGTTCCGCAAGGTTAATCGAAAGATCTTCGATGCTCTCCATGTTCGACTCCATCCTTTCGATCTGGCTGTCGGCAACGAACACAACACCGTCAACGCCTTTGAGAATGAGCTTTCTGCTGGCAGCGTAGAATACCTGCCCCGGAACAGTATAGAGATGGAACCGGATTTTGAACCCCTTGATATCACCCAATGCTATGGGAAGAAAATCAAAAAAAAGCGTCCGCTCCGTTTCCGTGGCAAGGGAAATAAGTTTCCCTTTCTGTTCGGGATTCGTCCTCCTGTGGATATACTGGAGGTTTGTGGTTTTCCCGCAAAGGCCGGGACCGTAGTAGACAATTTTGCAGTTGATTTCACGGGAAGCGTAATTAATAAAGGACACGTACCGTGCACCTACTTGAAAAGGTTATCGATGTCTTCGTCACTGATTTCAGCAAAAAGGGATTCTTCCAATTTCCCTTCCCCTTTCTCTTTCTCGACCTTCTGGGTGATGTCCTCGAAAATCTTCACGAGAGCTTCAGACGCCTTTTTCACACGCAGCCTGACAAGGCCCAGCGATGACCTGCGGTCGAATATGACAACAAGGATGACTCTCTGGCCTATCAACGAAATATGGATATTGTCTTTCTCGCCCTCGTGAAAAAGGATCGTGAACTCCTTTTCACCCAAAAGCCTGGCGATGCCGCCTGTTGCCGCAATATTCCCAGCGGTCAGAGAAGCCAGGGAGGTTGTATCAATGTCGTGCGTTTCTCCTGCCGAGGCGATAAGCTGGCCATTTTTGTCGACGAGGAAGACGACCATTGCGTTCGCCTGCTGATGCAGTTTCCGGAGTTCCGCATCAATCCTGCTGTACTCCTCTTCGTACATAACAAGGTCAGAACCGGTCATGGCCATAACCCTATCATAACTAATACCCCGGAATCAAGAGGCAAAACAGGTCTCCTCCTTTTGCAGTTTGGCCCATTCCCTGTCGATATCGGCCTGAATTTTAGCCAGCAACGCTCCGTTTTCAGGCTTAAAAAGATGCTTAAACCTACCCTGTGGCTTCAGAAAATCTACAATAGGTTTTTGCTCTTTCGGCCTGAATGTTATCTTTGTAATCCCATTCTCTATCTCATACAGCGGCCAATAGCATGTCTCTACCGCAAGCCTGCTTAACAGTATCGCGTCATCGGTCCTCGATCTCCATCCCCGGTTACAGGGGGTAACGATATTCATGAACTTCGGGCCGTTAATCTCCATTGCCTTCTGCACCTTTTTCATGAGGTCCATCCAGTGGCTTGGAGAAGCCTGGGCTGCATAGGGAATGTTGTGCGCTGCCATTATCTTTGTCAGGTTCTTCCGCTGTTCGGTCTTGCCCTGTACGACGCTGCCCGCAGGCCTGGTTGTGGTATCCGCGCCAAAAGGAGTTGCGCTTGAACGCTGGATACCGGTATTCATGTAAGCGCCGTTGTCATAACAGATATAGAGCATGTCATGACCCCGCTCCATCGCACCGGAAAGGCTCTGCAGTCCTATATCATATGTTCCCCCGTCACCGCCAAAGGCAATGAACTTTATTTCCTTGTCTATCTTGCCCTGTTTTTTCAAAGACCTGTACATTGTCTCAACGCCGGAGAGGGTGGCAGCAGCATTTTCAAACGCATTGTGGATCCAGGGAATCTTCCATGCGGTGTAATCGGATATGCAGCTTGAAACCTCGAGACACCCTGTTGCGTTTGCGGCGATCACAGGATAATCAATCGCAAGGAGGACCATTTTTACGACGGTAGGGGCGCCGCAGCCGGCGCATAACCTGTGCCCCGATGATATCCGGATTTCCTTCTTGGAAAGTTCTTTTAACGTAAGTTTTCCCATGTTATTCCCTCACTCCTATGTATTCCTTATAGCTCTTGACTGTCCCTGTCTTTGCTATCCCGACAAGTTCGTTGAGCACAAGTTCTGCGTGCTCAGGCAGATAATCCCTCCCACCGAGTCCGTATATTTTATTTATCAGGACCGGCTTCTCCTTGTAAGGGGAGAGGCTTGTAGCGATGTCTAACATTACCGGACCAAAGGAACCGCCAAAGGCATCAGCCCTGTCCAGCACACAGAGAGCCTTCAGATGTTTCAGAGCTTCTCCTGTTTCCTTATACGGGAACGGCCGGTATAACCTGGGCTTTAAGAGACCTGCCTTAATCCCCCTGTTTCTGAATTCATCAACCACATCCTTCGAAGTGCCGGCTGCAGAGTTGAGGATGACAATCCCTATTTCTGCATCTTCGAGCCTGTATGTCTCGAATAACTCGTATTTTCTTCCTGATAGTTTCTCAAAATCCTTAGCAACATCCAGCACGATCCCGGAAACCTTTGACGCAACCTCAGCCTGTGCTTTTCTGTATTCCATGTAATAGTCAGTAAGTATCAGAGGTCCGTAACTGACCGGATGCTCTATGTCCAGCAAAGGGTTCAGTTGCTTGAACTCACCGACAAAATTCTTAACCTTCTCATCCTCCAGATACTCTATTCTCTCTATAGAATGACTTATGATAAAACCATCCATACAGACCATTATGGGAAGCCGTATATCCATATGTTCAGCAATACGGAATGCCTGAATAGCATTATCATATGCCTCCTGTGCATTCTCAGACCACAGTTGTATCCATCCTGTATCTCTGGCGCCCATTGCATCAGAATGGTCACCATGGATATTCAATGGGGCTGACAGGGCACGGTTAACTACAGACATAACGATAGGAAGTCTTGTGCCTGAGGCAATAAATAATATCTCCCACATAAGGGCAAGTCCCTGAGATGAAGTTCCAGTAATAACCCTTCCGCCGGCAGCAGACGCACCGACACAGGAACTCATTGCGCTGTGCTCGCTCTCAACAAGAATAAGTTCTGTCTTTACCAGGCCATCTGATACAAAACCAGAAAATCTCTGCATCATCTCAGTCGCAGGGGTAATGGGATACATTGCACAGACATCAGGGTTTACCTGCCGGAAAGCATTTGCAACCGCCTCATTCCCGGTTACGGCAACAATTTTACCCATTATTTGCCCTCCTCTACCATAACGATTGCTTTCTTGCCTTTCTTCCCCGGACATTCAAGGGCACATATCCCGCAGCCCTTGCAATATTCATAGTCAAATTCAGCCCTCTTGCCATCCTTTACTTTCACAGCCATATCAGGACAGTAGAGCCAGCAGAAAAGACATTGTATACAATTCTCTTCTATCCAAACCGGCTTTGAAGACCTCCATGAACCTGTTTTGAACTTTACCGCACTGCCTGCTTCGGTAATGACAGCGCCCGGATTCAATTCTTTCCATCCCTTGAGTTTCATCCTTCTTTTACCCCCTCGTATCCACGCTTTGTTGCTTCGAGGTTGCCATCGATTATTTTCTGTGAAAATTTCTTGCCAAAGCTTTTTTTGACATCTTCAAGGAGGTGCTCAAGGGTTACGATACCTGTCACCTTACATATGGTTCCAAGCATAGGGGCATTTGGCAGAGCCCTTCCGATGCAATCTACTGCAATCTTTGTCGCGTCAACGGTAAATACCTTCTGCTTCGGGCCTGCATTCAGTTTTGCCCTTATCTCTTTCGGATCCTTTGATGAGTTCACAATAAATATCGCATCCTCTGTAGCACCTTCAGCAACATTAATTCCATCAAGCAATGTTGCATCCACCACACAGACAACCTGAGGATTGAGAACAGGACAGTGCATCCTGAGCTCCTTTGCACTGAT
>Ga0209253_10005805_pt1 | contig 10704 bp, 9 predicted proteins | sample FrelakmetBRP12BR_FD_187145 | JGI IMG/M metagenome (GOLD analysis project Ga0209253, IMG submission 187145) | Freshwater lake sediment microbial communities from the University of Notre Dame, USA, for methane emissions studies - BRP12 BR (SPAdes)... | ecosystem: Environmental > Aquatic >... | reverse complement strand
TCCCCTTTGCCGTCCAGGTGATAGAAGCCGTGATCGAGATGCTCGCAGCATGCGACCAGGTCAGGCAAGACGAACCGCTCGAACATGCGCGGGCTGATCATGTAGGAGAAATCGCACTGGAGCATGTAGGTCTTGCCGGTCTGTTCGACGGCCCGGCAGAGCGCCACCCCTTCCGCCAGCGTCGCGTTGCACGAGGTCTCGCTCATCACGTGTTTGCCGGCCCGCAGCGCCTGGATGGCGAAGGGGGCGTGTTCGTGGAAGTAGTTTGCCAGCACCACCGCGTCGAGATCGTGCTCGAGGAATTTGGCGTAATCGGTGTACGTCGCCACGCCGTACTTCTTCCCGACTTCTTGGAGGCGTTCCTCCCACGTGTCGCACAGCGCCACGAGCTTCATCCCCAGGTGCGGCCCCGCCCCGCGCGCAGCCCTCACCCGCTCCCGGACTTCTGCAGCACGATGCGCTTTGCCGCCGTCGACACGGTCGCCGAGACGTTCTTGCTCTTCGCGAGCAGGCGCACGTCGCGCTCGTGCAGCGCACCGAGGAAGCGCAGGGCCATCGCCAGCGGCGTCTTCGGGTTCGTCACCAGCGCGTGCCGCACCTGGTAGTTCTTGGTCCACTCGCGGGTGTCGGCAATCATGCGCAGGAGCTCGTCCTCGGCGGTGCGGCTCTTCGCGACCGCGATGATCTCCTCGTCGCTGATGCGAGGATTGTGCAGGACGAAGCGCCGCACCATGCGGCTGGGATCGCGCAGGAGGAGCATCCGCGCCTCGCGATTCCCGCGCAGCGCGAGCTTGATGCGCTCGCCCACCGCCATGCCCTGGAGCTGGAGCAGCAGGCTCTTCTCGACTGCCTGGCCGGGCGCCGGCTCCTCGACCAGCGCCTGGGGCACGACGATGCCATCGGTGCCGGCACGCACCGCCTCCGCAATCCGCTCCTCGTCCGACGCGGCGGCACCGGGTGCGGGCGAGGGCTCCTCCACCATCACTCGCCCGCGCTCGCGACGCCGCGCTGCTCGCGCAGCTCCTTGATCACGCGCTCGGCGATGTGGGGCGGCACCTCCTCGTAGTGCGAGAAGCTCATGTGGAAGTCGCCGCGACCGCTCGTCATCGAGCGCAGATCGGGCGCGTACTTCAACACCTCCGCCATCGGCACCTGCGCCCGGATCACCTGGTTCGGCGGCTTGGGATCGACGCCGAGCACCTTGCCACGGCGGCTGTTGAGGTCGCCGATCACGTCACCCATCGCGTCGTCGGGCACGGTCACCTCGAGGTGCATCACGGGCTCGAGCAGCACCGGCTTCGCCTGCTCCATCGCCGCCTTGAAGCCCATCGAGCCGGCGATCTTGAACGCCATCTCCGAGGAGTCGACGGTGTGGTACGAGCCGTCGTACAGCCGGACGCGGAAGTCGACGACCGGCGAGCCGGTGAGGATGCCGGTGCGCGACGCCTCGCGGATCCCCTTCTCGACCGCCGGGATGTACTGGCGGGGAATGGTCCCGCCGACGATCTCGTCGACGAACTCGAAGCCCGCGCCGCGCGGCAGGGGCTCCATCTTGATCCAGGTGTCACCGTACTGGCCGCGTCCCCCCGACTGCTTCTTGTACTTGCCCTGGACCTCGGCGCGCCCCTTGATGGTCTCGCGGTACGGAACCTTGGGGGCCTTGAGCTCGACCTCGACGCCGTACTTGCGCTTGAGGCGCTCGACCGCCACCTCGACGTGCAGCTGCCCAGCGCCGGAGACGATGATCTCGCGGCTCTCCGCGTCACGCTCGATGTGGAGCCCGGGATCCTCCTCCATCATCCTGTGCAGGGCCTGCGTCGCCTTCTCCTCGTCGGCCTTGCTCTTGGGCTGGACGGCGAACGAGATCACGGCCTCGAAGCTCGGGAGCTTCGGCAGCAGCACCGGGGCCTTCTCGTCGGCGAGGGTGTCGCCCGTCGCCGTCTCCTTGAGCTTGGCGACGGCGCAGATCTCGCCGGCGATGGCCGATCCGATGGGCGTCTGCTTCTTGCCCTCGAGGCGGAAGAGCTGGCCGAACCGCTCCTTCACGTCGCGGCTCGTGTTCTGCACCGTGGAATCGCTCGTCGCCCGTCCTGACACGATGCGGAAGACCGACAGCTTGCCGGCGAATGGATCGATGATGGTCTTGAAGACGAAGGCCGCGAACGGCGCCCCCGGATCCGCGGGCCGCCCGACGGCGGCACCGCTCTTCGCATCGATCGCCTCGATCGGCGGCAGCTCCGCCGGCGACGCCAGCAGGTCCACCATCGCGTCGAGCAGCGCGCCCGCGCCGATGCCCCTCGCGGCGGCGCCGACCAGGACCGGCAGGAACCTGCGCCCGAGGACGGCCTGCTTGAGGCCGGCGCGAATCTCCTCCTCGCTGAGCTCGCCGGTCTCGAGGTAGTGCTCGAGCAGCGTGTCGTCGGCCTCGGCAACCGCCTCGAGCAGGCGGTCGCGGTACTCCCTCGCCGTCGCCTCGAGCGCGGCCGGGATCGGCCCCTGCTGCGGCGGCGCGAAGTCGCTCGTGAAGGTGAAGGCCTTCATCGTGATCAGGTCGACGTAGCCGGTGAACGTGGCCGCGCCGCCGATCGGCACCGCGAGCGGCACCACCTTGGTGGCGAGGACCTGCGCCACCGGCGCGAGCGCGCTCGCGAGGTCGGTCTCCTCCCGATCGAGCTTGCTCACGAATCCGACGGCGGGCACCCCGACCTCCCCGCACCAGCCCCATGCGCGCTCGAGCTCGACCTTGATCTCGCCGTGCGGCGAGAGCACGAGCACCGCGCCGCTGAGCGCCGCGATCGTGGCGCGCGTCTCCGCCTGGAAGACCGAGTACCCCGGCGTGTCCGCGAGCGTGATCTCGTGCTTGCGCCAGGTCACGTGATGGAAGGCGGAGGAGATGGTCGTCTTGCGGCGGATCTCCTCGGGCTCGTAGTCGAAGAGCGAGCTGCCGTCGTCGACGCGCCCGAGTCGGCTCGTCGCACCGGCGGCCAGCACCAGGGCGTCGGCGAGCAGCGTCTTGCCGACGCCGCCCTGTCCGACGATGCCGATGTTGCGGATCCTTTCGACCTCTTCGACAGCCATGCCAGCCTCCGTCCGGGGCTAATGGTTACGACGGTGGATGAGCCGGAGCCCCTCGAGGGTCAGGAACTCGTCCACCGCCTCGATCGTCCGCGACTCGGGCGCGATCAGGCTCGCGAACCCGCCGGTCGCGATCACCCGTGCCCCGGCGCCGATCTCCTCACGCACGCGCCCGACCAGCCCATCGACCAGGGCGACGTAACCGTAGACCGTCCCCGCCTGGATGGCGTGGACCGTGTTCTTGCCGACGACGCGCGATGGGCGCACGAGCTCGACGCGCGGCAGCTTGGCCGTGCGCGTGATCAGCGCGTCGAGCGAGATCCCGAGGCCGGGCGTGATCACGCCGCCCAGGTACTCGCCGCGCGCGGAGACGCAGTCGAGGGTCGTCGCGGTGCCGAAGTCGACCACGATGCACACGTCCCGGTAGCGCTCGTACGCCGCCACCGCGTTCACGATGCGGTCCGCGCCGACCTCCTTGGGGTTGTCGTAGAGGATCGGCATCCCGGTCTTGATCCCGGGACCGACCACCAGCGGCTCGGCGCGGAAGTAGCTGCGACAGAGCTCCTCGACGACCGGTGTCATCGGCGGCACCACCGAGCACACGATGATGTCGGTCCGCTGCGGCCGCGGCAGGTCGGCGGCCCGGTAGAGGCCCCACAGCAGGACGCCGTACTCGTCGCCGGTGCGGGCCGGGTCGGTGACGACGCGCCAGTGGCGCGCCAGCCGATCGCCCTCGTACACGCCGATCACCGTGTTGGTGTTGCCGACGTCGATCGCGAGCAGATGGCTCATGCGCCGCCGTCTCCGGGCCCCGTAGCGGGCCCGGCCCCGAGACCCGCTGCGGGCCCCGCTCCCAGACCTGCTCCGGACCCCGTTGCGAGCCCCGCGTAGCCGTCCACGACCGTCACGTCACCGGCCACGATGCGCTGCTCGCCACCCGGCCCGTCCAGGACCAGCCGGCCACACTCGTCGAGCCCCTTCACCGTCCCGCTCGAGCGCCGTCCCGCACAGTCCACCGTGACCCGCTGCCCGGTGAGGCACGAGAGCCCGTTCCACTCGCTCGCCAACGCCGCGAACCCCTCGCGAACGACGCGATCATAGACGTCCTCGATCTCGCCGCATAGCGCGGCCGTGAACGCCACGCGGTCGACCCGCGTGCCGGTCGCGATCAGGACCGACGTCGCCGTCGCGCAGAGCTCGGGCGGGAAGGCCTCGGCCGGGGCGTTCAGGTTGACGCCGATGCCGAGGACGATCGCCTGCACGCGATCGCGCTCGGCGTCCATCTCGGTCAGGATGCCGGCGACCTTGCGCCCGTCGAGCAGGCAATCGTTCGGCCACTTGATGGCGACGCGTCCGGGCGCGAGCGGCACCAGCACCCGCGCGACGGCCACCGCCGCGGCCAGCGGCAGCCGGGGCGCCTCTGCCGGCGCGAGCGGGGGGCGGAGGACGAAGCTCGCGTAGAGGTTCACCCCGGCGGGCGACACCCACACGCGCCCCAGACGGCCACGACCGCTGGTCTGGCGCTCGGCCACGACCAGCGTGCCCTCGGGCGCTCCCGCGCGCGCGAGCGTGGCGGCGTGCAGGTTGGTCGAGTCGATCTCGTCGAGGGCGACGAGGCGCCGCCCGAAGCGCGCGGTCGCGAGCCGCCGCGTGATCTCGGCAGGCAGCAGCAGGTCGGGAACGTCGGACGGGCCATACGCGCGCGCGTGCTGCGCCGCGTCCGACCCGGCGCCGCGGGAGAGCGTCATCCCGCCGCCTCGATCCGCAGGTGGAGCGGCACCGCCGGGGCGGAGTGGGTGAGCGCTCCGATCGAGATCCGTGCCGCGCCCGTGGCGGCGTAGGCGGCGACGTTCTCGAGCGTCACCCCGCCCGAGATCTCGACCGGCACGCGCCCGGCGACCAGGCGCACGAGCTCGCGTGCCTCCTCGACGCTGCGGTTGTCGAGCAGCAGGCTGTCGGCGCCGGCGGCGAGCGCCGCTTCCACCTCGGCGGCGCCGCGGCACTCGACCTGGACGCGCAGGCCCGCGGGAGCCGCGGCGCATGCGCGGCGCACCACCGCATCGGTTCCGCCCCCGAGCGCGACATGCGTGTTCTTGATCAGGATGCCGTCGTCGAGGCCGAAGCGATGGTTCACCCCCCCACCCATCTTCACCGCATGCTTCTCGAGCAAGCGCAGGCCGGGTGTCGTCTTGCGGGTATCGACGATCACGGCGCTGCCACCGGCGGCGGCGTCGACGAAGCGGCGCGTGAACGTGGCGATGCCCGAGAGGTGCTGCAGGAAGTTGAGCAGCACCCGCTCGCCGGCCAGGATCGCGGCGGCGGCGCCCCAGATCCGCACCACCGCGGTCTCGGGACCGACCGGCGCGCCGTCCGCGACCAGGCACTCGGTGGCGACGCGGGAATCGATCGCCGCGAACACGACCGGGGCGAGGAAGACCCCCGCCACGACGCAGGGCGCCTCGGCGAGGACGACGGCCGTGCCCATGAGATGGGGTGGAAGCGTGACGGTGCTCGTCACGTCCCCCCGGCCGATGTCCTCCTCGAGCGCCGCGAGCACGGCGCGCTTGACTGACGGGTGCTGTCCGAGGTCCATCCTCCTACCTCCCGTGCACGGGTCGCGCGACCGGTTGTCCGCGCTCAGCCGCCGCGTGCGTCCTCGAGTGTTCTCAGGCTGCGCTCGAGCGCGCTCTTCTTGGCCGTCAGGGCCGCCGCCCGCTGCTCCTGCTCCTCGACCACCTCCTCGGGCGCGCGCTCGCGAAAGCGCACGTCCGCGAGCTTGCGGGTGACGCCGGCGAGCTCCGCGTCCACCTTGCCGATCTCGCGCCCGAGACGCTTCGCCTCGGCGTCGAGGTCGACCAGCCCGGCGAGCGGCACGAAGACCTGCACGCCGTCCACCACCGTCGTGGCCGCGCCGCGCAGGCGCTCGCCCGCGCCGAGGTAGCCGAGGGTCGCGACGCGCGCCAGCGCCCGCAGCGCCGCCTCGTCGTCCGCGAGCGCCGCCTGGACGCCGGCGCCGGGAACCGCGAGCGAGACGTCGAGCGCCCGGCCCGGCGGCAGATTCATCTCCGCGCGGATGTTGCGGATGGCGCGGACGATGCCGATCAGGCGCTCCATGCGCTCCTCCGCCGCCGGGTCGCAGAGGCCGTCCGAGCAGCGCGGGTAGGCCGCATGCGTGATCGAGGCCGGCTCCCCTGGTGCCCGCGGCAGCGACTGCCAGATCTCCTCGGTGATGAACGGCGCGATCGGATGGAGGAGGCGCAGCAGGCACTCGAGCACCCGCACCAGGTTGCGGCGCGTGATGGCTGCCGCGCTCGCACCCGCGGCGAGGGGCAGCTTGCTGAGCTCGAGGTACCAGTCGCAGAACTCGTGCCAGGTGAACTCGTAGAGACGGCTGGCGACATCGTTGAAGCGGTAGTCGTCGAGCGCGCCGCGCCCGCCCGTCGCCCCGCCGACCTCCCCGATCACCTGCTCGAGGCGCGAGAGGATCCAGCGATCGGCCGCGCCGAGCCGCGCCTGCTCCTCGGCGCCGAGGCTCTCGAGGCGCGCCGTGCCGGCGCCGTCGCCGGACGCACCCCCGGCCTCGAGCTGCATCAGGACGAAGCGCGCCGCGTTCCAGATCTTGTTCATGAAGTTGCGGTAGCCCTCGATGCGGTCCTCGGCGAGCTTGATGTCGCGCCCCATGGCGGCGAAGGCGACCAGCGCGAAGCGGAACGCGTCGGTGCCGTAGCGGTCCATGACCGCGAGCGGGTCGACCACGTTGCCCTTCGACTTGCTCATCTTGTGCCCGTGCTGGTCGCGCACGAGGGCGTGGATGTAGACCTCGCGAAAGGGCACGTCCCCCATGAACTTGAGCCCCATCATCATCATGCGTGCGACCCAGAAGAAGATGATGTCGAAGCCCGTGACCAGGACCGTCGTCGGGTAGTAGCGCGCCAGCGCCGCGGTCGCGTCCGGCCAGCCGAGCGTCGAGAAGGGCCAGAGTGCCGAGGAGAACCAGGTGTCGAGGACGTCCGGGTCCTGCTCGAGCGCCCCGCCGCAGCCGCACGCCGAAGGATCCTCGCGGCTCACGATGGTGGCGCCGCAGGCGCCGCAGTACCAGGCGGGGATGCGGTGGCCCCACCAGAGCTGGCGCGAGATGCACCAGTCGTGGATGCGCTCCATCCAGCCGAAGTAGGTCTTCTCCCAGTGCGCGGGGACGAAACGCGTCCGCCCGTCGCGCACGGCCGCGATCGCCGGCTCGGCGAGGGGAGCGATCTTGACGAACCACTGCACCGAGAGGTGCGGCTCGACGATCGTCCGGCAGCGGTAGCACTGGCCGATCGCCATCGCGTGCGCCTCGGTCCGGCAGAGGACACCGTCGCGCTCGAGGTCGGCGACGATGCGCTCGCGACACGCGAAGCGATCGAGACCCGCGTACGGACCCGCCTCCGCCGTCATCGCCCCGCCCTCGTCCATGACCGAGATCATGGGCAGCCCGTGGCGCAGCGCGATCGCGAAGTCGTTGAAGTCGTGCGCCGGCGTGATCTTGACCGCGCCGGAGCCGAAGGCGCGATCGACGTACTCGTCGGCGATGATCGGGATCTCGCGCCCCACGACCGGCAGGCGCACGGCGTGGCCGACCAGGTGGCGGTAGCGTTCGTCCTCGGGGTGCACCGCGACGGCGGTGTCGCCGAGCATCGTCTCGGGACGGGTGGTGACGACCTCGATCGCCCCCGTGCCGTCGGCGAGCGGGTAGCGCAGGTGGTAGAGGGATCCCGGCGTCTCGGCGTGCTCGACCTCGAGGTCGGAGAGCGCGGTGCGGCAGCGCGGGCACCAGTTGATCAGGTAGCGGTCGCGGTAGATCAGGCCCTCCTCGTAGAGGCGGACGAAGACCTCGCGGACGGCGCGCGACAGGCCCGCGTCCATCGTGAAGCGCTCGCGCGACCAGTCGCAGGAGACGCCGAGGCGCTTCAGCTGGTTGACGATGGTGCCCCCCGAGCTCTCCCGCCACCGCCAGGTGCGCTCGAGGAAGGCGTCACGGCCGATCGCGTGCCGGTCCGTGCCCTCGCTCTGCAGCTGGCGCTCGATCACGTTCTGCGTCGCGATGCCGGCGTGGTCGGTTCCCGGCACCCAGAGCGTGCTGTAGCCGGCCATGCGCTTCCAGCGGCAGAGCACGTCCTGGAGCGTGTTGTTGAGGGCGTGCCCCATGTGCAGCGATCCCGTGATGTTGGGTGGCGGGATCACCATGGAGAAGGCCTCCCCCGGGCGGTCGGGGTCGGCACGAAAGAGGTCGCGCCGGAGCCACTCGTCGTACCACTTCCGTTCGACCTCGTGGGGCTCGTAGACCTTATCGAGCGGCATGACGCTGGGTCGGCTACCACGTGACCTGAGGGCAGTCAAACTTTTGTTCTGCCAAGGCTTTCTTGACCCCTCCTCCACTCTGGCAATGCATTCGGACCGCCGTCCGGCCAGGACGGGCTTTCGCTCCAAGCCCGCCTCCAAACGGCTTGCACCTCGAAGACCGTGTCCCGACGGCGTGGGCCGTCTCCGTTCGTCACCCTCCTGCTTCGACCGCGTCGTGCGCGGCCTCGAGCTCGGCGAGGCGCGTGGCGATGAGCGCGCGCAGCCTCTCGTCGTCCGGATGTTCGTAGGGGTCGAGCGCGGCGCCGAAGATCAACCGCACGGTGCTGAACGGGCGCGGCAGCTGCATGCGATCCCAGGCGCGGGCGAAGATCCAGCGCCGGGATGCGACGACGACGACGGGGAGGATGACGGCCCCGGTCGTGCGCGCCAGGTCGATGATGCCGCGGTGCACGTGGTTGCGCGGTCCCCGCGGTCCGTCCACCGCCAGCAACGCGGGCACGCCGTTGCGGACGTGGTCGCAGAGGGCGGCGAGCGCGGTGCGCCCGCCTTTGTCTTGTCCGTGCCGCCGGCTCGATCCCCGCACCGGCGTCACGTGGCGGACGCGCAGGCACGGGGCGAGAATGTCGCCGTCGGCCGATCGCGACACCATGGCGGCCATGCGCGCCTCGTCGTTGGCGAACAGCGCGCTGATCTGGTGCGCGTGCAGCAGCGCATAGGCATACGGCCTGCCGGCACGGCGCAGCTCGGGACGCGGATCGTTCTCGACCCGGTAGCGGCAGGTCAGGCGCCAGAGCAGGAGCGCAAGCGCGCACCCCCAGCCGGCAAGCAGGCGCGTGACGCTGACAGGGCTCCTGGTCACCACCCTCGTGTACGTAGTCTCTTCACAATAGTAAACCGTGCTCTGGGGCGCCCACGCCGCGACCCTCGCTCTCGCCGGGCTCGCGCAGCTCCAGTCCGCCCTTCGACGCGCGCACTGCGATCGTGGCTCCAGCCGAGCCTCCGACATCGCAGTGACACTGCAGCAGGCATGCCCGAGGGAGGGACGACTCTGCCGATGACGCCGTGCGAGCTTGACGGGCCTGCTGGGCAGGCCATTGTGGCCATGTGAAGACGGCTGCGGTCACGGACCTGAAGAACCGGCTGAGCCATTATCTCCGTCTCGTGGCCCGTGGTGAGAGCGTGACGATCCTCGATCGGGGCCGGCCGGTCGCCCGCCTGACACGGGTGGAGGCCGGCAACGCCGAGATCGAGGCGCTCGTCGCTTCCGGTCTCGCCCGCGCGCCGCTGGCACCGCTGCCCAGGGACTTCCTCACGCGAGCACTGCCGCGGCCGAGGGCCTCCGTGCAGGGCGCGCTCCTCGAGGATCGTCAAGACCGCTCCTGACGGTGCGCTACTGGGACGCATCCGCCCTGGTGCCGCTCTGCGTCGCCGAGCCCGGGACGCCGGCGGCGCGGCGCCTGGTGCGACGAGGCATCGTCACGTGGAGCATCTCGGCCGTCGAGATCGCAGCTGCGATCGAGCGCCGGAGTCGCGAGGGCACGTTGACGCAGAGCCAGCGCGCCGCGGCGCTCGCTGCGCTGGTCGACCTCGCGGCAGCCTGGACGGAGATCTCGGCGCTGAGCCCGGTGCGAGAGCGGGCGATGCGGCTGGTGGCCACGCATCCGCTGCGCGCTGCCGATGCGCTGCAGCTCGGCGCAGCGCTCGTCGCCGTCTGCGACCGGCCGACGGGCCACGAGTTCGTCTGTGCGGACGCACGGCTGCGCGACGCTGCAGAGCGCGAGGGCTTCCTCCTGCTGGACCTCGCCTGACGCGGGAGGGCGCGCCTGGGGCGGGAATCGCCGAATCGCCCGGGGCGTCCGGCCTCAGGCGTGCCCGGGCGGCCGGCGCGACGCCCACGGATGGGCGCCCTCGAGCTGCGAGGCCACCCGTAGGAGCAGGTCCTCCCGCCCGTACGCCGCGGCGAGCTGGACGCCCCCTGGCACCCCGGTGCTGCCGCTGAGCCTCGGGCGGCCTCGCTGAGGCGCTCAGCAAGCCATTCTTCGTCCTCCGTTCGCCGGGCATAGGGAGGCTGCCCCCGTGCCGTTGCGTCGCTCTGGAGGCGATTCTGCGCGTTCGGACGATGGTCGAGTTGCTCCGGGTTTCCTTCACAGGCGTCTCTCGGAGCACTCGACGGGGTGAGTGTGGTCGCACTCACCTCGTCCAACCTCTTCCTTGGCGGGCCCCGCGCCGGGTGCTCCGTCTCCTTCGACGGTGCCTTCCTGCGCTTTCCGCCGGTGCAGTGGCGGG
>Ga0209253_10005803_pt1 | contig 10704 bp, 13 predicted proteins | sample FrelakmetBRP12BR_FD_187145 | JGI IMG/M metagenome (GOLD analysis project Ga0209253, IMG submission 187145) | Freshwater lake sediment microbial communities from the University of Notre Dame, USA, for methane emissions studies - BRP12 BR (SPAdes)... | ecosystem: Environmental > Aquatic >... | reverse complement strand
GGGCATCGTGGAAAACATGAGCATCCACATTTGCAGCCAGTGCGGCCACGCGGAGCATATCTTCGGGGAGGGCGGCGGCCAGCGTATGGCCGAGCAATATAATGTGAATTTCCTGGGCGCGCTGCCGCTCGACATCCGCATTCGCGAACAGGTTGACAACGGTAATCCCACGGTGGTGGCGGACCCGGATGGGCGCATCGCCCAGCTCTACCGGGATATCGCCCGTCGCGCTTCCGCCAAGCTGGCGTTGCAGGCCAAGAGCTATGGCCATAAGTTCCCCAACATCGTTATCCAGAATACGTAAGCGGGGGAAGCTAGATGAGGTTGTGCGATCGCGATATCGAAGCCTGTCTTGACGCCGGCAAGATCCGCATCGATCCTCGCCCGCCGCAGGCACGGATCAGCGGTGTTAGCGTCGATCTGCGGCTGGGGAGCTGTTTTCGCGTCTTTAATGATCATGCCGCCCCCTACATTGATCTGAGCGGTCCGCGGGAGGAAGTCGACAAGGCCGTCGACCGGATCATGGGCAAGGAGATCGAGATCGCGCCGGATGATGCCTTTTTCCTGCATCCCGGCGAACTGGCATTGGCCGTTACCGCTGAATCCATCACTTTGCCGGACGATATTGTCGGCTGGCTGGACGGCCGCTCCAGCCTGGCCCGGCTTGGGCTGATGGTCCACGTTACCGCGCATCGCATCGATCCCGGCTGGAGCGGGGCCATCGTCCTGGAATGCTTCAACAGCGGTAAACTGCCCTTGGCGTTGCGGCCCGGTATGACCATCTGCGCCATGAATTTCGAAACGCTTTCGGGACCGGCGGCGCGCCCTTACAACAAGCGTGCCGGCGCTAAGTACCGTGATCAAACGGGCCCCGTGCCCAGTCGTATCGGCGCCGATGAACCGCGCCGGGGCGGCGCATAACGGCAAGCACGGTATTACTGGCCCAACAGGTAACGGAGCGCGCGTTTCCGAAGGATTGGTGATTAACTTATGCGCTTGAGAATACGTCAATGCCGTCAGTAATGCGAAGACGAGAACGCTGACTGTGGCGCCGCTTGCCAGCGCTAGCTTGCGCCATCGCTTCATGGTTCAGCAGAATGCGAACGCAGCGACCGGGCGAGGGCTAGCGATTACTTTTCGCTACGCCCCTGTACCGATTTGATCACCATCCGTAACGTTTCCTTGCTGTCCTTTTCTTGAGCGATCTGCACGGTCAGGTAGCTGAGCGCGGGCGCAAACCAGAAGGTGGTGATGCGGGTACTCCCCGGCTTGCTCTGACTGATCCGTACCGTGTCCAGATTGCCCAGTGGGGTCTTGAGGGTTTCCTCGCCCTCCAGCTTGATCTGGTAGGTTTTTAGTTCGGTGCCATCGACCAGTGTGTACTGGGTAGGCTTGTGACCCTGTTGCAAGTCCCACATCACCTGCAAGTGCAGGCTTAACGGATCGACGATGCCAGCAGTTAGGGGAATGATCGCCTGTTGGGCATTATGTTGCGCGTGCAGGGTGCTATGCTGCCAGTCGAAACTGATCTCGGTAGTGGACGATTTGCTGCCGCTGCTTTGTTGCTTGTAGTCGAGGGGACGGATGACGCCGTCCCGGAATTCGCCGCTGGCGCGCTCGTTGATCTGGACCGCAACCAGCAACGCCAGGGGGGCGTAGGGGCGGACTTCGGAGCGCATGTCGTACTGGCCATTGCCACCATCGGTCAGCGTCATGACCCCTTCGCCAAGGGGTATCCCCTTGCCGTAGACGGTGTAATGGGCCTCGAAAGGCGCCACTGGCAGCGCGGCCATGGCGACCGTGTGGTGGCCGAGCCAAAGCAGGCTCAGAGAAAATAGCAAGTATCTATAGGGCATTGTGAAATCCTTCGGCGGTTTCCAGAACTCGCGGGGTCAGCAGGGGTTGGCCATCGAACAGCGGATTGGGGTCACGAAACACGATCCGTCCCTCGGCAAACCAGCGGATCGCCAGAGGGTAGATACGGTGCTCCTGTTCCAGTATCCGCGCCGCCAGCCCATCGGGATCATCCCCTGGCAACACGGGGACGCGGGCTTGCAGGATCACCGGGCCGCTGTCCAGTTCGGGTGTCACAAAATGGACACTGGCACCGTGTTCGCGTTCACCCGCGGCGATGGCCCGCTCGTGGGTATGCAGGCCGCGAAATTTGGGAAGCAGGGATGGGTGAATGTTGAGCAGCCGTCCTCGATAGTGGTCCACGAACTCTGCCGTCAGCACCCGCATGAAGCCGGCGAGAATGACCAGATCCGGCCTATGGCTGTCGATGAGCGCGGTCAGGGCTGTCTCGAAGGCGGAGCGGTCGGGAAACGCCTGATGGTCCAGCGTCACGGCGGTAACACCTGCCTGGCGGGCACGTTCCAGGCCGAGAACTCCCGGGCGGTTGCTGATGACGGCGCGGATGTCAACCGGCAGTTCACCACTGACCGCGCCGTCCAGAATCGCCTGCAGATTGCTGCCGCGCCCGGAAATCAGCACGACCAGGCGAATGCGCTTACGGGCATTGCTCATCCGCGGATCTCCACCCAGGGTGCGGCGTCGGCGGTGCCGGTGGCGATGGAACCCAGGGGCCAGGCGGTCTCGCCGGCATCCCGCAGAACCGCTAACGCCGTGTCCAGATCCGCCTGGGCCACGCATGCCACCATTCCTACGCCGCAGTTAAATGTGCGCAGCATTTCCGCGTCCGCCACCCGACCCTGATCCTGTAGCCAGGTGAAGATGGCCGGCCGTTGCCAGGAGTCGGCATCGAGTACGGCACGGGTTCCCTTGGGCAGGACCCGCGGCAGGTTTTCTGGCAGGCCGCCGCCGGTGATATGAGCCAGCGCGCGGACGTCTACCGTTTCCAGCAGCCGCAGCAGGGGTTTGACATACAGGCGGGTAGGGGTGAGCAGGGTATCACCCAGGGTGCTGTCGCCGAAGGGATCGGCAAGCGCCGCCTCGCTCAGTTCCAGGATCTTGCGGATCAGCGAGTAGCCGTTGGAATGGGGACCGCTGGAGGCCAGTCCGAGCAGAGCATCCCCTGGCGCGACGCGGCTGCCGTCGATGAGTTTATCTTTCTCCACGACGCCCACGCAAAAGCCAGCCAAGTCATAATCATCGTCACTGTAAAAGCCCGGCATCTCCGCCGTTTCCCCGCCTACCAAGGCGCAGCCGGCCAGCTCGCAGCCGCGCGCGATGCCTTGAATGACGGTGGCAGCGGTGTCCACCTTCAAATGGCCGGTGGCATAATAGTCCAGGAAGAACAGAGGTTCCGCGCCGGTAACGACGATGTCGTTGGCGCACATGGCCACCAGGTCGATGCCGATGGTGTCGTGCTTGTTAAGGGCGAGCGCCAGCTTCAGCTTGGTGCCTACGCCATCGGTGCCGGAGACGAGTACCGGTCGCCGGTACCGGTCCACGGGCAGTTCAAACAAAGCGCCGAAGCCGCCCAAGCCGTCCAACACGCCTGCGCGCCGGGTGCGCTGGGCGTAGGGTTTGAGGCGATCCACCAGGCGATTGCCAGCGTCGATGTCCACGCCAGCGTCCCGATAGCTTAGGGAGCGAGTCTCGGAATAGGGGTTTGCCACGAAGATCCTCCGCGCGGTATGGAGATGAGTGGGAAGTGTACCCTTCCCCCGTGTAAAAACTATGTTATTTTACACAGCCGATGATAGTCACCGTTAATGCCATTGCGCCCATCCGGAGCGCCCTGTCCATCACGCCGTGGTAGCGATTACCTTGAGAGCCCGTGATATCCCCAACCTGATCACCGTCCTGCGCATCTTCCTGGTGGTTCCTATCCTGTGGCTCCTGGTGCAGCACGAGTATGGAGTGGCCCTGGCCTTGTTTATCATCGCGGGCATTTCCGATGGTATTGATGGCCTGCTGGCTAAACAACTGGGTTGGACCAGCCAACTGGGCGGCATTCTCGATCCGGTGGCCGATAAGTTGCTGCTGATCGGCACCATCCTGACCCTGGGTTGGCAAGGCGATTTGCCGGCCTGGCTAGTGGGGTTGGTGATCCTACGGGACGTGGTGATCGTCAGCGGGGCGGTTAGCTATCATTATCTGTTCGAACCTTTCGAGGCGACTCCCCTGCTGGTCAGCAAGCTCAATACCCTGGCTCAGCTCATCCTGGTGCTGGCAGTGATTTTCAACCGTGGCGTGGTTCCGCTGCCGGGAGGCTGGTTGACCCTACTGATTTATCTCACGGCATTGACCACCGTGTGGAGCGGGGCCGCCTACGTGTCGAAGTGGGGTCGGTTGGCCCTGCGCAAAGGAAAGAGCAAACATGACCAATGAAGTCCGCTTGTGGTTCTGGCTGGCGTTCGGCGTCGCCGTGGGCGGGTTGCTGTATTTATTGGCCCCGGTGCTAACCCCGTTTCTGGTATCCGCTCTGCTGGCCTATCTGGGTGACCCGGTCGTCGATCGTCTGGAGGCGCGCAAATTCTCCCGCACACTGGCGGTGGTGACGGTATTCCTGGTGATTATCGTCTCCCTGTTGCTGCTGTTGCTGTTTCTGATCCCGTTGCTGGAAGGGCAGGTGCGCAACCTGATGCAACGCCTGCCCACGTATCTGGACTGGTTTCAGGTCAGTATTCTGCCTTGGTTGCGGGATGACCTGGGTATGGACCCCGCTCTGTTCGATCTTGGCAGACTGCGGGCCGAACTCCTTCAATACATCGACAAGTTCGGCGGTCTGGCCGCTGGCGCGCTGTTTTCCTTCACCAAGTCCTCTGCTGTGGTGCTGAGCTGGCTGGTAAACTTGTTGTTGATCCCCGTGGTGACTTTTTATCTGTTGCGCGACTGGGACATCCTGGTGGCCCATGTGCGCGATTTGTTGCCGCGGCGGATCGAACCGGCGGTCGCCAACCTGGCCGAGGAATCCAATGAAGTGCTGGGCGCTTTTCTGCGCGGCCAGTTTATGGTGATGGTTGCCTTGGGCTCCATCTATTCCGTGGGACTCGCTATTATCGGACTGGATTTCGCCCTGTTGATCGGCATGCTGGCCGGGTTGCTGAGCTTCGTTCCCTACCTTGGGTTTATCGTCGGTATCACGCTGGCGGGTAGTGTCGCGATCTTGCAGTTTCAGGACGTCATCCACCTGCTGCCAGTCACACTCGTATTTGGTATCGGGCAGGCCATCGAGGGGATGTTGCTGACGCCCAAGCTGGTGGGCGATCGCATCGGCCTGCATCCAGTAGCGGTGATCTTCGCCGTGCTGGCGGGCGGCCAATTGTTTGGCTTTTTCGGGGTCCTGCTGGCTTTGCCAATGGCGGCGATCATTATGGTGCTGCTGCGCCATACCCACGACCAATACCTGCAGAGCATGCTGTACCATGACTAAGGGATGTACCCATCATGAACCCGCAACTGTTGCTTACCCTGGGCCTCAAGGACAGCGCCACCTTTACCAGCTTTTTCCCCGGACCCAATGCGGAAGCGCTGGCGCATCTGCGCCAGTTGACGGGAGGTCCCTGGGAGCCGGGCGTGTACCTTTGGGGTGGACCGGGCACCGGTAAGAGCCATCTGTTGCAAGCGGTTTGTCACAGCGCCGGCGAGCGCGGTGGCGGCGCCGTCTATTTGCCCCTGCGCGCGGCGGAGCCGTTTCCTCTTGAGGCTCTGCAGGGTCTGGAGAATGTCGGCATGGTTTGCATCGACGATATCCACGCCATCGCCGGCGATAATGCCTGGGAGGTGGCTTTGATTCACCTGTTCGAGCGTATCCGCGAGGCCGGTGCCGGCTTGGTCGTAGCCGGCCATGCCAGCCCGGCCGAGTTAGGCCTGAGTTTAGCGCAATTGGTATCGCGGCTGGCTTGGGGGTTATCGTTCCAACTGCATCCTTTGGACGAGGAGGATAAGCTGAACGCTTTGCGCCTGCGCGCCAGCCGCCGCGGTATCGCTTTGCAACCGGCGGCAGAGCGCTATCTGGTGCGCCATTATGGCCAGGATATGAATCTCCTGTTCGGCGTTCTGGAGTCCCTGGATCGGGCCTCCCTGACCGCTCAGCGCAAGCTGACCATTCCGTTCATACGGGCCGTGCTTAAGGACGATCATCAAGACGGGGTTGTTTGAAGAATCTTGTCACCCCGGCGGCCAGGTCAGTAGCGCGAACGTCTCAAGACGGTCTGCTGTGGCTGGTCACGCAAGCGCGTATAGGCCAGGCAGCCAGCAAACAGCGTGAGGCTCAGGATCAGCTCCAACCAAGCCAGAGCGCGCACCGCCATACCGCCCGCTAGATCATCCACCCCCAGCACGAAATAATACAGCGCCAAAAAACTGGTCAACAGGGGGGTATCGGGATGCCCGTGTAGCAGCCCGCGCAAGGGCAGCAGCAGGGGGCCGACCAGCACCAGCAGGCTCAATGAAATGGGGAAATGGGGATTGGGCGCCAGCCAAACCGTCCCAAGTGTCAGCAGGCTCAGCAGGCTGAAATAACTGCCCAGGACCGTAAACCGGCAGAAGCGCATCATGGCGCGCCGAGTTGCCGTGCCGTTTCCGCCAGACGGCGACCCAAGGCTCGGCACAGCTGTTTTTCCTCCGGGCTCAGGGTAGGGCGCGCTTCCAGGCCGGAGTAATGGCTAGGTCCATAGGGGGTGCCGCCGCTGCGGGTTTCCATGAGCGCCGCCTCGCTGTAGGGTATGCCGACGATCAGCATGCCGTGATGCAACAGGGGCAGTATCATAGTCAGCAGAGTCGACTCATGGCCGCCATGCAGACTGGAAGCGCCAGTGAACACTGCCGCCGGTTTGCCCACCAGTGATCCGGACAGCCATAGGCTGCTGGTGCTGTCCAGAAAGTACTTGAGCGGGGCGGCCATGTTGCCGAAGCGGGTAGGGCTGCCCAGCGCCAAGCCAGCACACGCTTTGAGATCGTCGAAGGTGACGTAGGGCGGCCCGGAGTTGGGAATCGTGTCGGCCACGGCCTCGCAGACGGTGGACACGGGTGGTACGGTGCGCAGCCTTGCCTGCATCGCCGGCACTTCCTCCACGCCCCGGGCGATCAAACGAGCCATTTCCGCTGTGCCGCCAGTGCGGCTGTAGTAGAGCACCAGGATCTCGGCCATATCAGAGAATCTCCAGGATTTTTTCCGGCGGCCTGCCAACGACGGCTTTGCCATTGGCCACCACGATGGGGCGTTCGATCAGGATGGGATGCCGGGTCATGGCAAGTAGCAGCGCCTCCCGGTCCAGGTTAGGGTCGGCCAGACCGGCGGCCGTATAGTCCGCCTCTTGGGTGCGCAGCAATTGGCGGGGTTCCAGTCCCAGCAGAGCCAGGAGGCCAGTCAGCTCGGCTACGGTAGGTGGGGTTTTCAGGTACTCCACGATGCGCGGTTCAATACCCCGCTGGTGCAGCAAATCGAGGGCCTGGCGTGACTTTGAGCAGCGCGTATTATGATAAAGAGTGACGGTATCTAACATGGGCAAAGGTGGCGAGTATGGATGGGCTTGCTTGACGAAGCCGGGGACGGGTGCTAGGTTGAAATTCCACATAGCGCGTTGGGTCCGCTTGAATCGCTGCCAGTAATCTTAAATAAATTGCGTACAAAACTCACTCTTCTTTTGGCCGTACTGTTCGCCATGCTGGCTTGCGCTACGATGCCCCCGGTGCAGGAAATGAGCGATGCCCGCCAGGCCATTCGCTCCGCTGAGGAGGCCGGGGCGGCGCGCTATTCTCCGCAACAGTTGCGCCAGGCGCGGCAGTTGCTGGACCGGGCGCAGACCGACTTGGAGGCTGGGGCCTACTTCAATGCCCGTCGTTTCGCCCTGGATGCCAGAGAAGAGGCTATCCGGGCCAGGGAGAAGGCCGGCGCCGAGGGGCTTAAACAGTAGCTTGATGGCGAGCCGCAAGGGGTTATTGCCGTGAGAATATGCGTGTGCTGTTATGTGTCTGGCGTCGTGCAAGGGGTATCGTATCGGGCCGCCGCCCGGGGCAGGGCGCGTGCGCTGGGTGTCGCCGGTTATGCTCGCAATCTGGCGGATGGGCGGGTGGAGGTGCTGGCCTGCGGCGAGGAAGAAGCCGTTGCCGCCTTGCGGGAATGGTTGTGGAAAGGCCCTCCCTGGGCCCGCGTGACAGATGTTTATTGGGAGGCTGTCGCCTGCCAGGATAGGATCGGTTTCACCATAATGTGAACGCGCTGGTCAGCTTTTTCTCTTGACTTATGCACATTCTTCCGCTATTCGCCGAAAGGACTGGCTGCAGGGTTCGATATCTTCCGGTTTTTTCACGTTTTGTTTTTAAGTTTTTGTTTTTAAATCATATTTTTTTCTGCTTAAAAAGTCATCAAAGTGTCATTTGACCAATCGGGACACGGACTTAGCAACGCTGATCTGGAGTTATCCACAGAGTTATCCACAGGTTTTGTGGATAACCGGGAATTTTGCAGGACCAGAAAAGAGTTAGCGTGACCCGCTTGGAATTCCAGCGTTATCTCCCTACGCACGGGCCTAAAACCAGGCGATTGTCCCGCCTAGGCGGTGAGCCGCTCCCGCAGAAAACTGAGCAACCGCGTTCGGGCAACCAACGTGCTGTCGTTGTCGCGACGCCCCTTGTATTCTACCTGGCCAGTGTCCAGCGTCCGTTCGGCGAGCACCACCCGATGGGGAATACCGATCAACTCCATATCCGCGAACATCACGCCTGGACGGACCTCCCGGTCGTCCAGCAGTACCTGCATGCCGGCGTCCAGGAGTTCCTGATACAGCGTCTCGGCAGCCTCCCGCAGGCGCTGGGATTTATGGGCGTTGATCGGCAACAGTGCTACCTGGAAGGGGGTCATGGCGACGGGCCAGAGAATGCCCCGTTCGTCATAGTTCTGTTCGATGGCGGCGGCCACTACCCGCGATACGCCGATGCCGTAGCAGCCCATGAGCATGGTCAGGCTGCGGCCGTTCTCGTCCAGCACCATGGCATTCATGGCGGCGCTGTATTTATCGCCCAACTGGAAAATGTGTCCCACCTCGATGCCGCGCGCGATGGCCAGTCGGCCCTGGCCGTCCGGACTGGGGTCGCCAGCCACCACATTGCGTAGATCGGCGACGCTGGGTTCGGGCAGATCGCGCGCCCAGTTGACGCCGGTAAGGTGCCAGTCGTCCGCATTGGCGCCGGTGGTGAAGTCGGCCATCGCGGCGGCCGTGCGGTCGGCGATTAATGTGCCCGTAAAGCCGACCGGACCGAGCGAGCCAGGGCCGGCGCCGAAAGCCGCGCGGATGGCGTCCGGCGTGGCAAAGACCAGCGGCTGCCGTACCTGCGGCAGTTTTTCGGCCTTGAGCGCATTCAACTCATGATCGCCGCGCAGCAGCAATAGCACCGGTTGCCCATCGCTGCCCTCCACCACGATGGCCTTAATGGTGCGGTCGACCGGGATCTTCAGGAAATCGCACAACTCGGCAATGGTCTTGACATTGGGTGTGGGCACGCGTGCGAGCGCCTCAGCCGGGGCCGGGCGTGGGCCTGCCGGTGCGAGCGCCTCGGCCGTTTCCACGTTAGCGGCATAGTCGCTGGCATCGGAGAAGGCAATGGCGTCCTCGCCGGAGTCCGCCAATACATGAAACTCCTGAGAACGGCTGCCCCCGATAGCGCCGCTGTCCGCCAGTACCGCCCGGAATCTCAGGCCCAGGCGGGTGAAAATCCGGCTGTAGGCGGCATGCATGGCGGCATAGGTCGCCTGCAGCGAAGCTTGGTCCGCGTGGAACGAATAAGCATCCTTCATCAGGAATTCGCGAGCCCGCATGACGCCGAAGCGGGGGCGGATCTCGTCGCGGAACTTGGTCTGAATCTGGTAATAATTGACCGGTAACTGCTTATAGCTCCTGATTTCGCGGCGCAGTAGATCGGTAATAACCTCTTCGTGGGTGGGACCGAAGCAGAAGTCGCGGGCGTGGCGGTCCTTCAAACGCAGCAATTCCGGACCATATTGCTCCCAGCGGCCGGATTCCTGCCATAACTCGGCGGGTTGGATGGCCGGCATGAGAATCTCCAGTGCCCCGCTGCGATCCATTTCCTCGCGGACGATGGCTTCCACCTTGCGTAGCACGCGTAGGCCGAGCGGCAGCCAGGTATAGACGCCAGTGGCAATCTTGCGGATCAAACCGGCACGCAACATCAGCTGATGACTGATGACCTCAGCATCGGTCGGGGTTTCTTTCAGGGTAGAGAGTGGGAAGCGTGATACTCGCATGGTGCTCCTGGTCGTGGTTGCGGCGCCAACGCCAGCGGTAAGGCTAACCGGATGGAGGATGGCTGGAAGTGTCCTCGCATCGGCTTTGCTACCTACCAGGCTCGCTGTCCGCCGCTTCGCGTGGGCTAAGGGGGTTAGGGCGCACAAAAATAATCCACGTCTTTGCGAGCCTGGTTGAAAGCTTGCTCGCGCTGGGGACCTTCGAGGAGGGTTTTGTTGCCCTGGGCGTCGGTTTTGTAAACGAGCTTATCACTTTCCAGCGTCTGCAAGTTAGTCTTGGCCCGCTCGCAGTTGGCGGCGCGTTGCGAGGCCTCATTCTCGGTGGCCTTAGCTGCTTTGTCCTGCTGTTGGGTGTCTTCGCGGGTTTTATCGACGGCGCTCACTTTGTCCTTGAGTTCCTTCATGGCGATGTCAGGATCTTGGCTGGCCGGTGGGGGTTTGTTGATAACTTCATAGCTGCCTTTGGCAGGCGGTACCGCAGTGTACTGAACAGTACCGTTTTCATCCGACCATTTATAAATTTGCGCTTG
>Ga0209253_10005802_pt1 | contig 10706 bp, 9 predicted proteins | sample FrelakmetBRP12BR_FD_187145 | JGI IMG/M metagenome (GOLD analysis project Ga0209253, IMG submission 187145) | Freshwater lake sediment microbial communities from the University of Notre Dame, USA, for methane emissions studies - BRP12 BR (SPAdes)... | ecosystem: Environmental > Aquatic >... | reverse complement strand
CCGCGCATTCGGCAAAGGCTACGACGAATTCTACAGACGAGCAAGAGACATGGACATCGACTTCATAGCCGGCGTCCCCTCCGAAACCCACCAAGCAACAGACGGAACACTCTACTTCGACGTCTACGACAAAAACACCAACAAACTTCTACAAGTCCACGCCGACCTGGTCGTACTCGGAACAGGACTCGTCCCCAACAGCGACCTTGCCAAAATCAGCGCGTTATTCCACGCTTCAAGGAGCGCGGACGGTTTCTTGCTGGAAGCTCACCCGAAGCTGAGACCACTCGAAAGCGCCATGGCAGGAGTGTTCTTGGCAGGCGCATGTCAAGCACCCAAAGACATCCCAGACACAGTCGCACAGGCAAGCGGAGCAGCAGCCAAAGCCATAGACCTGCTTTCAAGCGGCGAAATCGAACTCGAACCACTGAAGGCCATTGTTGACAAGGACCTATGCAGCGGATGCAGAATCTGCGAATCCATTTGTCCCTTCGTCGCGATAGAAATGAAAACTGACACCGTGAAAGGCGAGGAAAAACTCACAGCCGAAATCATTGAGGCCATGTGCCAAGGCTGTGGAGCATGCAGCTCAGCCTGCCCAACCAGCGCCATCAAAATCCAACAATACAACAACAAACAAGTCCTGACCCAGGTTGAAGCCGCGCTAACAGAAATATGCCCAGAAGGAGGCAAATGAATTGAGCCTCATCGACCTGATGTCAATGGCCAAGCCCAACCAACAATCACGGACCAAAATACTCGCCAAACTCAAAGGAAAAGAACTGGTCAACTGCTTCCAATGCATGAAATGCACAAGCGGCTGCACCGCACTCAAATTACTGGAACTAAAGCCAAATGAAATCGTCAAACTCGTCAACCTCGGCTTCGTCGACGAACTCCCGTCTTCAGACATCATCTGGACATGCGTAACCTGCCTCAAATGTGTAGAAAGATGCCCACAAAAAGCATCACCGTACCATGTAATCATGGGATTGAGGAACCTTGCCGTCGAAAAAGAAGCAAAAGTCCCAGAAGGTTTTCTGAAAGCTGTCTCACAAATACTGGAAACAGGATTGGCAGAACCTCCCCAAAAAATCGTCACAAGAAAAATGGAAACCCTCGACCGCACATGTCTCAAGCTTCCAAAAATCAAATCTCCTAAAGAGAGCTTCCAAGCCACCTTCATGAAAGCCATGGAGGAGAAAATAGAGTGAAAATCGCCGTCTTCTGGGGCTGCTGCATTCAAGCAAACCAATACGCCTACGAAATGTCAGTGCGAGAAACACTCCCAGAATTCAACATCGAACTCGTCGACCTACAAGACACAACATGTTGCGGAGACCCAGTCAAAAGCATGAACGAGTTCGCCGCAACCTACCTAGCCGCAAGAGTCCTCGCCCTCGCAAACCAAACAGGACTCGACAACATACTCGTTCCATGCAACCGCTGCCACTTCACAATCTCTGAAGCAAAGGACACGATCAAAAGAGACCCAAAGACAGCCAAGAAAGTCTTTGAACTGCTAAAAGAAGAAGAATTGGAGTTCAACCCCAACATCAAGATATGGCACACAATCGACCTGCTACATGACCTTGTGGGACTGGACAAGATAAAGAAAGCCGTCAAGAAACCGCTCAAAGGCTTGAGAACCGCATCCCACGTTGGCTGCCAAATAGTGCGATACACGGATCTTGGAAGAATCGATAATGCTGAAAACCCCAAAAAGCTCGATGAGCTGATAGCCGCGCTTGGCGCCGAATCCATAGATTATCCTGAGAAACTGGACTGCTGCGGAGCCGCACTGAACCGAAGCCATCCTGACAGCGCGCTTTCCCTCGCAGGATCTAAGCTTAAAGCCGTTCAAAGTCTGAACATTGGATGTATGCTCGTCTCATGCCCAGACTGCCAGCTGATGTTTGACAGCAAACAGAAGGAAGCAGGAACAACCGTGGGAGCAAAACTCAACGTCCCAGTAGTCTACTACACCCAGCTTCTCGGACTAGCGCTAGGTATAGACGATAGGAAGCTCGGTTTGCAGTTGAACCAGAGCCCAGTTGAAGAACTTGTGACAAAGATTCAAGGTTGACGTCCTAAACATCTGCGTTCTGCTCTAACACACCATTTATCATTAGATACAGCAGTCGATTTGCAGAAACATTGATTATTCCAAAAACCATAAAAGGTTCAAAGCAGAATAATAAAAAACGATTCTGTATGGAGAATTTGAAACCTATCGACTACGAGCTTCTCTGGGAGTTGGTGAGGAACAGCCGCCGAAGCGACCGAGAACTGGCCAAAGTGCTCGGCATATCTCAGCCCACCGTGACTAGAAGGAGAACAGTCTTAGAGAGAGAACTAATCGACGGGTACACTACTACCCCAAAATGGGAAAAACTCGGCTTTGAGATTCTGGCCATGACATTCATCAAGATCAGATCTGAAATTGCCGCGAAAAAGGAGTATGAAGCCACCCGGAAGAAAGGGTTAGAATGGCTCATGAAACAGCCTAAGATCATTATGGCCGGTGCATGTCGAGGACCTGGAGTCGATTCCTTCATGATATCAATGCACAAAAACTACTCAGACTATGACGACTTCATGCGCGACTACAGGCTTGAACTCGGAGACTACGCGAATGACATCCAGTCTTTTCTCGTCAACCTTGCCGGGAAAGAACTTCTGAAACCACTGAGTTACAAATACCTGGCAAAGACCAAATAGATACATATCGTCAACGCTTGCGGCACCAATTTCTCACAATGGGTTCACTCGCCAAAGCTAGAAAACAGTGTGAGACTATTGTAGCATCTTCTTCAAGGCGTCCCTCAACGCCGGCACGATTTGATAAAGATCTCCGACAACGCCGTAGTCTGCAACTTCGAATATCGGTGCTTCTGGGTCTTTGTTGATGGCCACAATTATCTTCGAGTCACGTATCCCAGCCACATGCTGAATGACACCTGACACGCCGCATGCAATGTACAGCTTCGGCTTAACTTTATGACCCGAAAGCCCTATCCAATCCGTGAACCATTTCCTGTCCTCAACCAGCGGACGCGAGCAACCAACCTGACCGCCAAGTATTTTGGCAAGGTCTTGGAGCAATCCTATGTCATCTTTCTTCTCCAAGCCTCTTCCACCTGAAACTATAGACTGCGCCTCCTCAATTCGGACACTTGAGGTCTCAAGAGGTCTTCTTTCCACAACCTCGGTCTTTGCCTCTTCAACCTTGAAGTCAGACTTCACTACTTGCCCGTTGTGATCCTTCTTTTCAGGTTTCTCAAAGGCTCTCAGAGGAACTGTAGCGATCTGCGGTTTGGACTTGAACGTTATCTTGGCGATAGCATTTCCACCGTACGTTATTCTTTCTCCGACCAGTCTTTTCTTGTCGTCTATGCTCAGCCTTATGCAGTCAGGTATACATCCTGCTTCAAGACGTGTTGAGAGTCTGGCAGCAAGAGGCTTTCCGTTTCTGGTAGATCCGATCAGCAGAATTTCGGGAAGACCTTTCAGCGCCAAGTTCTGAATAACACCCAAATAAGCTTCTGCTTGAAAATGCTCCAAGGCAGAATGGTCAATCAAGTACACCTTGTCCGCGCCGTACCTCACCAATTCATTTGCCTTGTCCTGTACATTGTTTCCAATTACGATTGCCGAAAGCTCGGTCTGGAGCTTGTCTGCCAGTTCTCTTCCTTTTCCAAGCATTTCCAATGTCAAGTCATAGACTTCCGAGAAAACCCAAACGCCTTTATGCCCATTCATGGCGGTCACCTTCCAACCACACCTTCTTGAAGCAGCGCCTTAGCCAGTTTCTCTGCGATTTCCTCCACAGTCTCGCCTGCAATTTTAATTTTCTTTCTCTCCATCTTGGGCGCCAAAGCTTCCAAAACCTCGATTTTCGCTTCTGTTTTCTCGGCTGGAATATTGAGGTCTTTCAGCGTCCACGCAACTATTTCTTTCTTCGAAGCCTTCATTATCATCATGAGCGACGGTATTCTAGGCTGATTTATCTCCCTTGTAACCGACAACAGAGCAGGCATCTTCGCCTTCACTGTCTCAACGGCGTCCTCAAGCGACCTCTCCGCAATTACTGTGTCACCTTCCACCACGACTTTCTTGACGGAAGTAATCTGGGGCAGGTTCAATAGCTCACCCATTCTCGAACCGACAAGCCCTGAGAAACTGTCCAAAGACGAATCGCCGCAAAGGATAAGGTCAAAATCACCGACTTTTCCAACCATCTCGCTCAGGACGTAAGAAGTGCCAGATGTGTCTACTCCTTGGAAAGCAGGATCAATAACACAGTAAGCCTTGTCAGCGCCCATCGCAAGCCCTTCCCTCAAAACGGCCTTGGCGTCTTCCGGACTAACCGTCAGAGTGAAAACCTCGACACCTACGTTCTTTTCCTTTATTCTGATGGCTTCTTCCAAAGCGTTCTTGTCAAAATCACTGATCTTCTTAGGCGCACCAGCAGTCACTAACTGTCTAGTCGCAGGATCAACTTTCAATTGTGAAACATCGACCGCTTGTTTCAGGCAAACGAGTATTCGCTTCAAAAAATTTCACCGAGCAATCTTAATTGAAGAAACGAAGGTAAGGGTCAGCAATATTAAAACTTTCGCCCGAGTTCGTTCAATCGTAAAAGAGGCAAACAAGGCGCACGTTTGTTCATCCTTGTCATTCCGTTGTACAGCTTTTAGAACACTCTGTTCGTTTGTATAGAATTAAGTGAAAAGAATACGTACTCCTCGTGTTGACCTCTATGAACATTGTTGAGGGGTTGCCAAAGAAGGCAGTTTCTTCACTGGTTCCGATTTTGCTCACGTTCCTCTTCATAAACGCCCTGTCTCCAGCCGTCAAGGGAGACCGAGGTGGTTTCTCACCGAGGAGATTGCGAGTGACCGAGACGGCACAAAAAGCCATAATTGCATGGAACGGCACTCGCGAGGCACTCATACTATCCACGAATGTTTTTTCTGGCAATGAAACTGAAGTAGTCGAGATCATGCCATTACCATCAAATCCATCAATAAGCAAAGCGGAAACACAATCTTTCACAAAAGTCACTGATATAGTGAACTACTATTTTGATCTAACAGAAAACTGGCGTCTCAATCGCTATTTTCTCTATAGCACTCGCCAAAGTGGAAGTTTCGGTGTAGGCACCGCTCCCAGAGTCTCGATCACCTTTCAAGAGGCAATAGGCTTCCACTTTCTCACTGTTGTGGAAGCAGAGGATTCAGAGGAACTGACACATTGGTTGAAGGATTTCCTTCTAAGCAGAGATAATGTCTCTGAACTCCCCACGAACTTGAACGAGTTGATCGACATGTATATCGAAGACGACATAAAGTTCTTTGTCATCGACCTGATAAAGACAAATTCAACAGAGAAAACTGTGGACCCGCTGATCTACGAATTCGATACGTTGAAACTGTACTATCCTCTTCGGATATCCAGCCTTTTCTCGGGCGACACCAGTATTTCCCTGTTTACTATAACAACTAGCGAGCTGAAACAAGATTCGATTCTTGGAGGGACATTCCGAATCGGTGCACAATTGTATATTCAGAAGGACGCTCCAGGAAAAGTCTGCTCCAATCTCACTGGATTTTTCTCTGCCGATCCTAATCTGTGTTATTTCACATATCATGGTTCACAACAGGAATTCTATGATGATGTTGAAGCCGAGTTTAAACCAAGTTCTGACACGCCAGCTTTGGTAACGGCCACCTTGAACGTGGGCTTCGGACTCACACTTCTACTCTTGTTTCTGGCTTCAAAAATGGGAGGTCTCCTCAACCGGCGAATCACTAAGCATGAGTTATTCCAAAGGGGTTTTCTGCTGACTGGGTTCGTAGGCATGTGTCTAGTCTGGGCTGGCTTCGTTGTTCCTTGGGGTTTGGCGCGATTCGGAGACGTTTTGTTGCCGGCTGATGGAGCTTACGCTACCTCGCTATCCAGCACGTTCACCGGCCTTCTTTACATGCTACTTCTTCTCGGCGTGATTCCTTGCTACGTTTATCTTCTAATACTTGAAGGAACGTCCAAAAAAGCAGCTACACACTTCGTGGCGACGGGAGTTTGCACGATTGTTGTAACATTGTTAACAGGCGCTTCCGTGCTACATAGTGTAAGCATCGGCATGAATATCACTATCACAGGATCTGCATTCCTGATTCTGGCAGGCGGGTTGTGCCTCCGCAAGCTGAAATCAGAATCCATCTCCGAATACAAGACCACAAACTTCCGAATTTACGTGGCGCGTAAATTCCTCTTGGCTGTTCTAACTCTGATCGGAGTTCTGCTTTTGATTTTCTGGCTGATTTCGCTATTACCACACGGTCTGAGGATCGGACCTTACTGAGGGCTACTGCAAGAAACATTCCTCGTTACCGGAGAGAGTATCAACCGTGCCCGCGCGCGCCGAATCACCGATTTTCCAGTAAATGAAAAACCTTTTCAGAAAGCTGCACATACCATTGCAATGGTCACCTTCGTGCCAGACGTAACAAACGTTGACAAAGTTACAAACCAAGCTACCACACAGGAGAACGAATATCATTAGATGGAAGCAGTCGAATCTTGCAGCGCGCGCAAAAATCATGTAGCTGGCATCAAGTGAAGCCCTGTAACATACCCCTAACATGTGGTTGGTTTCGAAAAGCCGCCCGTCCGCCTCAAGAAAAAGAGCGATGTAAAAATGAAATTGGAAATCAAATGCTCAGTTTGCAGCAAGTTCACCACTGAGCCGCTCAGCTTCAGGTGCCCTCACTGTGGAAACCCTTTGGACGTGCAGCTTCGCCCAGATTTTAGAAAGTCGAAAATCCGTCGAAACGACTACTCAATTTGGCGATACAGACGTTTCTTCCCCTATGTCGAGGATGAGGACATCGTAACCCTCGGCGAAGGGTGGACGCCATTAGTGAAGTTGTCCGGCAGAGTCCACTTGAAACTTGAAAGCCTTAATCCAACGGGCTCTTTCAAAGACCGAGGGTCAACAGTACTTGTCTCAGCAATTCACAAAGTGATAAAGAAGCAAAGAGGCTTCGTTTCAGAAGATTCTTCGGGCAACGCCGGTGCATCAATGGCTGCCTACGCAGCTCGGGCCGATTTGAAAGCCAGGATATATGTTCCTGATACCGTTTCAGGCCCCAAGTTCAGTCAAATTCAGTTTTACGGCGCCGATGTAGTGAAGGTCTCAGGTAGTCGAAGTAAGGTTACGGAAGAAGCACAGAAACCTCAGCCTGGAAAAATCTATGTAGGCCACATACTTCATCCGCTCTTCCGCGACGGCATAAGAAGCCTTTCATATGAAATCGTTGAGCAGCTCCGTTGGAAGGTTCCGGACTATGTCTTTGTGCCTGTATCGGCTGGAACTTTGCTTCTTGGCGTGATCAGCGGTTTCAGACACCTAATGGAGTCACACGCGATCAAATCAATGCCGACTGTAGTGGCTTGCCAAACCTCGCAAGTTTCTCCACTTTACCATCGATTCAAGAACCAGAGCTACAAGCAACCCACAATCGTCACATCCATTGCAGACGCGTTGGTCAGTGTAGACCCTCCTCTGCTGGAGCTCATGGTGAAAAGTCTGAAAGAGGCCAAGGGCGACTCTGTCATTGTGGAGGAACATGAGATAATTGAAGCCTTCAGAGAACTTGCACAAAAAGGCTTTTTCGTGGAGCCAAGCTCAGCTGTTGCGTATGCGGGGTACAAGAAACAGTTGAAGAGCAGAGAAATTCAGGAAGAGGCCCCCGCCGTTTTGGTCTTGACGGGCATGGGGTTGAAAACAACACTTAGACCTTGAACGTGTCGAATTTCAGGAATTAACGTTCAAAATCTGACTTCTGCCGGATCCTTTTAGAAAAACTTATATTGAGAAGCTGTTTTTCATTGTCCACGCGAAAAGGAGGATTGTTTAAGACTTGTCACAACAAGGTGTTCCAGTACTAGTTTTGAAAGAAGGTTCTAACCGTTCAAGAGGACGAGAAGCTCAACACACTAACATTGAAGCTGCACGAATAGTGGCGGAGGCGGTGAAGAGTTCACTCGGACCAAAGGGCATGGACAAAATGCTCGTTGATAGCTTTGGCGATGTCACCATAACAAGTGATGGACGAACAATACTTGACGAAATGGACATCCAACATCCAGCAGCCAAAATGATGCTGGAGGTCGCAAAGACCCAGGACAACGAGGCTGGAGACGGAACGACAACAGCTGTCATCATATCCGGTGAACTGCTCAATAAGGCTCAAGAATTGATAGAAAGAAACGTTCATCCAACGATCATAATCGACGGATACAAGAAAGCTTCAGAAAAAGCGCTTGAAGTCCTAGAGAGGATCGCGATAAAAATAGATCCTACTACCACAGATTATCCGAAGAAAGTGGCAATGACCTCAATGGCCAGCAAGCTCGTCGCGGATCATAGAGAATACTTGGCCGACATAGCTGTCAAAGCAATACTTGCAGTCGCTGAAAAGGATGGCGACAAATACAAGGCAGATGTTGACGACGTGAAAGTCGAGAAGAAACCAGGCGAATCGGTAAGAGACACAAAGCTCATCCAAGGAATAGTTCTCGACAAGGAAGTCGCCCATTCGGGAATGCCGAAACGCGTTGAAAGAGCCAAAATAGCCCTACTTGATTGCCCTCTTGAAATTGAGAAAACCGAATTTGACGCCAAGATAAACATCGAAAGCCCCGAACAGATGGAAGGTTTCCTCAAACAAGAAGAAGACATGTTGCGCGACATGGTCGAAAAAGTAGCAAAGACAGGCGCAAATGTCCTTCTCTGCGAGAAAGGCATCGATGACATGGCACAGCATTTCCTAGCCAGAAAAGAAATACTTACAGTCAGAAGAAACAAGAAGTCAGACATGGAAAAACTAGCCAAAGCAACCGGCGGAAAGATAGTAACAAACCTAGACAGCATTACTTCGACCGACCTAGGCTATGCTGCACTCGTCGAAGAACGAAAGATAGGCGATGACAAGATGACTTTCATAGAAGGATGCAAGCACCCCAAGGCCGTCACCATACTCATAAGAGGCGGAACCCAACGCATCGTGGACGAAGCGGAACGATCAATCCACGACGCCCTATGTGTGGTCAGAGACGTTGTTGAAGAGCCAAAAATCGTTGCTGGAGGCGGCGCCCCGGAGCTGGAAGTTTCACGCAACCTGAAGAAGTATGCAGAGACTCTTCCAGGAAGAGAACAACTCGCAGTCAGAGCGTATGCAGAAGCTCTTGAAGCCGTGCCAATGACCTTGACGGAAAACGCGGGACTCGATCCGATCGACATCCTGTCAGAACTCAGGGCAAGGCATGAGAAAGGCGAAGTATGGGCAGGCATCGAAGTAAACAATGGAAAAGCCCAAGACATGGGAAAAGCGGGCGTTTACGAGCCACTAGCAGTCAAGAAACAAATCATCAAATCGGCAACAGAAGCCGCAACTATGATCCTGAAGATTGACGATGTTATTGCTGCTGGAAAAATGAAAACTCCCCCCACACCTCCGGGAGGAATGGGTGGCCCAGGAGGCCCAGGTGGATACCCAGGAATGGGGGAGTACTAGAACACGTCTGAACAGAGCAGAATCACTGTAGGACCGCCGAAACTGACTCGTTTCGAAAAAGCGCGAGTAGTGGGAGCCAGAGCTTTGCAGATATCAATGGGAGCCCCCATACTCATCGACTCCGAACAAAGCTTCACTGGTCCAATCGACATAGCTCTCAAAGAGCTCGCAGCGCGAATTCTTCCTATGACAATCAGACGAACATTGCCGGACAGCACCTACCAGGACATACCGTTGAAGTGGCTCTTGACAGAGCGCTAAAACCACATTTTCTTTTTATTGTTTCTCCAATATTTCTTTAGCCTTACACAGCGAATTGCTTATTCTTGTCCAATGTGCCCCTTGCCAGTAAACTTGTTGGCATTTTGAGCATTGCCAGAATTCATGGTAATGTTCAAGAGTGTTCTTTTCTACTTTGTCCGAAGCTTCTTCTGGGGAGATGGGCTTAATTAGCGAATTGCATTTTGGACACCTTGATTCCGACATGTCTATTTCTAGGGGTAGGCCATATCTTTTCGCGACCTCTGCCAGCTTCTCTTCGCCGGTTAACCCTTCAAGGTAGAAGGCTTCGACACCTTTGCCTGTGGAACGTTGATAGAGTTCGGAGTCTCTTGTCAGCAAAATGCGCCTTTCCTCTTTCGCTATCGCAAGAAGTTCCGAGTCTTCCATGTTGTTTGAATACTCGACATCTTGCCCCAGCATGCGGAGCCAACGTGTCAATTTACCAAGCATGCCGTCAGCGACGAATCTCAATTTGAACTCTCTCTCCGAACAATCTTGCCGATGCCCGGCTTGGCAACGATTTCCCCATCTTCCATGACCAGCTGCCCGGCAACCAATGTCTTTGCGGGTTTCCCTTCGACTGCGCTTCCTTCAAACGGAGAGTATTTCGCCTTAGACAGAAACTTCGATGGATCAATCCGAAATTTAGCGTGAATGTCAATTACGGTCAAGTCAGCGTCCTCCCCCTCTGTCAAATGCCCCTTGCCTGCGAATTCAAAAACCTGAGACGGCTTCTCTGCCATGAGTCTGACAACATCTCCAATAGACAAACGCCCACGGTTTACCTGCGTCAGCAACAGTGGCAACGTCGTCTCCAACCCAGGTATTCCGACTTTAACA
>Ga0209253_10005801_pt1 | contig 10707 bp, 11 predicted proteins | sample FrelakmetBRP12BR_FD_187145 | JGI IMG/M metagenome (GOLD analysis project Ga0209253, IMG submission 187145) | Freshwater lake sediment microbial communities from the University of Notre Dame, USA, for methane emissions studies - BRP12 BR (SPAdes)... | ecosystem: Environmental > Aquatic >... | reverse complement strand
AAGGGCACCCATGTTGGTCTACGTGCGGCCGTCGAACGAGGCCCTTCTCAGGGCGCGCGTTCCGGGAGCACAGGACCAACGTGGGTGTCCTTCCAATCCCTTTCATCGTGCGCGTTCTGCGAGCAAGAAGGGCACCTGGCCGCTCCCTTCCTCGTCCTACACTGGGCAGGGTACGAGGACGGTTGGGCTGGTCGAGGGCAGGACCCGCGAATCTTAACTGACCGATCCCAGCTCCAACTTCTTTTCCCACTTTCGCAACATCGCGTCCCGCAATCCTTGATGCGCCGCTGCCTTCAAACCGGGATCCTGTTTCAATAGTGCAACGGCCTCCTGCCGCGCCTGCTGAAGCATATCGGCATCCCGCACCAAATTCGCGACACGAAATTCCGGCATGCCCCACTGCCGGATCCCAAAAAACTCGCCAGGCCCGCGAATGCGGAGATCTTCCTCTGCAATGACAAACCCGTCGGTCGATCGCACGAGCGCCTCCAGCCGCTCCCTGGCGGCGGATGGGGTGGTAGGGGTAGCGGGATAGGGGGATAGAGGGGTACCTTTACCCCCCGATAGCCATGAGGCCATCAGCAGACAATAGGACTGGTGACCGCTTCTCCCAACGCGCCCGCGCAGTTGGTGCAACTGCGCCAGACCGAACCGCTCGGCATGCTCGATCATCATAACCGTAGCATTGGGCACATCGACTCCAACCTCCACCACCGTTGTCGCGACCAGGACCTGAATCTCCCCCTTCTTATACGCTGCCATGACCTGTTCTTTCTCTTCCGACTTCATCCGGCCGTGCAACAGCCCGACGCGAAACTCGGCCAACTCGTCCGCTTGCAACTGCTCTGCACCTTGCATAGCCGCCTGCAAATCGGTCTTTTCAGATTCCTCGACGAGCGGATACACGACATAGGCCTGCCTGCCGCTTCGCAGTTCATCGCGCAAAATCTGATACGCCCTTCCGCGTTGGCCGTCGGTCAGGAGAAATGTCCGCACCGGCTTTCGCCCTGGCGGCATCTGATCGATCACCGAAACATCCAAGTCCCCGTAAACGGTCATTGCCAGCGTGCGTGGAATCGGCGTTGCGGTCAGCACCAGCACATCAGGCTTATACCCCTTCTCGATAAGCATCTTCCGTTGAAGGACGCCGAATCGATGCTGCTCATCGACCACTACGAGTCCAAGTTTCGCGAAGGTGACGCCTTGCTGGATAACCGCATGGGTTCCGATCACAACCTGTGCAGCCCCGGAGGCTACCTGCTCGCGAATTGTTTTACGCGCTGCCGCACGTCCACCACTTCTCACAAGCGCCACGGAAAGTCCGAGCGGCTCCAAAAGCCCCTTCATCGTCCGATAGTGTTGCTCGGCAAGAATTTCAGTCGGCGCCATCAGTGCCGCCTGATAGCCCGATCCACAGGCCAGCACCATCGCTTGCACCGCCACAATAGTTTTGCCGGACCCGACGTCGCCCTGGACCAGGCGGTTCATCGGTTTGGACGACGTCATGTCCGATAGAATCTCGCGATTCACACGCTCTTGCGCGGTAGTCAACTGAAAGGGCAACGATCGATCCAGCTTGCCGAGGAGCGGCGTCTTCGGATTGAACGACACCTCCTTGACCTCTTCCTTCATGACTCGTTGCCGCGAGGCCAATGCGAGTTGGAGCACGAACAGCTCTTCAAACGCCAAGCGCCGATGCGCAGGCGTGAGGCCTCGATCAAGCTGTCCTCCATCCGTCCCAGCCTGAGGAAAATGCACGTCCTGAATGGCTTGTTGAATCGGCAGCAATCGACAGCGGGCACGTAGCGGAACCGGCAACACCTCTTTCGCTTCGGCGGCATGCACATCCAGCAAGCCTTTCATCAGCGCGCGCATCTGCCGGGATGTCCACCCCTTGGTTTCGTGGTACACAGGAACAATACGCCCCACGTGCAGCGGCGCTTCGGCTTCCACGCCTACCACTTCGTATTGCGCGACCTCCATCTTCATCGCCACCCACCCTTGCGCGCCTGCCACTATCTTCCCGGTCAGCATGATGCTCGTCCCAACGGTAAAGAGGGACTCGAGAAACGGCTGGTTAAAAAACACCGCCTGGAGACGCCCTGTTGAGTCCTCCACCACAATGTCGAGGATGGTGAGGCGGCGACGGCGGGCGCGCTTCGCCTCGCTGCGGACAATCGTGCCGCAGATGGAGGCCTGCACCCCAGGCACTAGCTGTCCGATCGGGGTCATGATCGAGCGGTCTTCATAGCGCCAAGGCACAGTCCACAGGGCATCCTCCACCGTCTCGATCCCGAACCGTTGGAGCAAGGCTGTACGCTTCGGGCCGACTCCCTTCGCGAAACGGATAGGCTGTTCCCACCATGCGCGCGATGGGACTTCATTGATGACAGACTCACGTACGACAATAGGCTCCGGCTCCTGCCAGGCCCGGACCGGATCGTGAACGGCCTTGCGCAAGACTCCAAGAATGACCATGGCTTCCTGTAGCCGACGCTGTTGATCCTTGGCCGGAAGACGATGCTGGTCTACAAGAAACAACTCACGTAACTGGAGTAATGCCGCTTCAACCGCCCGTGGATAGACGCGATCGGACAGGGCCTGCATCACCTGTGAGGAGACAAAGCGATTCAGGTTCTTAACGGTGGGCAGATGTGCGAACGCATCGCGTGTCGCGAATTCGATCGGACGCGCAACACGATCCAGCCATTGCTGAAACTGTTCAGAGAGGTTGGGCTCGGAAGAGCGCCGTATCACAGGGCGGATGGTATCATAGCCTCCGCTCCTCCTCAACGAGCAGGACTGGTTGATCTGGTTTGTTTAGCTTATTTGGTTGATTTGGTTCGTCTGGTTAGTTTCGTTCAACCAAACAAACTAAATAGACCAAATAAACCAGTCTCGCCGATTAGCCGACAATCCTTTGTCACTCCTGCCCGGGGTGATACAGTGGATTTCATCCGAATAGGGCCCCCTATGTACCGTTACAATATTTTTCACATTTTGCTTCCCATCGCCTGCCTCATCGGGCTGTTCGTCGTCTATCAAGCCTGGCTCAAACCGACCTATTTCCCCACGCCGCCGCCAGGTCAGCTCGATGCCGTCGTGAATGGCTCACAGGACGCGCCGCCAGAACCGCGTCGTGAGGGTCCACAGGAGCTGGAGCTTAAGCAGACTCGTCTGATCGATCCCAGCGTGGTCCCCAACACAACACATCACGAACTATTGGAAACGATCCGCGACGAGATCGAAAAAGGGAATATCAAGACCGCAGAAACGAAATTAGCCGACCTGCCGGCATCCATCGCAGATGACAACATCACGCGCCCCTATCTGTCCATCCTCTGGAACAATTTAGGCATTCAACAGGAAAAGCATGGCGGAACTGTTGTCTCGATCGAGGCTTTCAAAAAAGCCGCGTCGCTCGATGCGAAAAATCCCGTCATTCTACTCAATCTCGCCCATGCCTACTGGGAGCTGCGCGACCCGGCTATGACCCAGGAGTTTCTGGAACAGCTGGTCACCCTGGCTCCGAACGAACCCTTCCCCCATCTGGCGCTGGCCGATCTCTTTCAGGGACGGGATCAGCTCGGCGAAGCGGCTCAGCATCTCGATCACGCCACCGCGCGTGCGGGCAAAGACCCGGTTGTGCAATCCTATCTGCGAACCGTCACGGCCAAAGTCCGCGGAACCGAGAAGAGCGAAGCCCGACTGACCAGCCGAGACAGCGCGCACTTTACCGTGAAATTCGACGGAGAAGCCGATCAGACCACCTGGACCGCTGTGTTGGAGATTCTTGAAGAGGCCTACCGGGAAATCGGCCAAAAATTCGGGCACTTTCCATCGAAGACCATCGTCGTTGTCCTGCATGCCAAATCCACATTCCAAAGCGCGACCGGCAGCCCGATGTGGGCCGACGGCCTCTTCGATCCCGTGCTCGGGCGCATCCAGGTTCCTGCACAGGGCGCCTTGACAGACCGTGCCTGGCTCACACGCGTCCTGCGGCACGAGTTCGTCCATGCCCTCCTGCACGACCAACTCGGCCAAGCCGGCAGTGCCGTTCCAACCTGGCTCAATGAAGGCTTAGCCATGGAATTGTCTGGAGATCGCTGGTCGGATCTCGATCAGATTATGAAACAGGAGTTCACACTGATCCCTCTGCCTGCCTTAGAGGGGGCATGGGGAGGATTCTCCGGCGATGCCGCGACCGTGGCCTACCTGGAGGCCAACTCGGCCGCGCACTATCTGATCGACCGCTTCGGCATGCATCGGGTGCAAGATCTTCTTGCACACCTCAAAGCAAAGCAGGGGCTCTCCGCCGCCATGCAGTCGCAGCTCTCGCTGTCGTACGAGCAGTTCCAGTCCAGGTGGGTGGGTCAATTACAGCAGCACGGAAAGAAAAGCTAACAGGATGCTGAAAAAGTCGCTCTCAAAAAACGTAAAAGGTAAAACGTGAGACGTAAAATGTTTCAAGAAGTCTCAAGGCCTCGGACAAGTTCCCTCGTTTAACGTCTAACGTTTCACGGATCGCTGGAAGGCCTATTAGATCGCTTCCCGCTTCATCTCCTCTCGCCCCTCACCACGCCAAACCGGCAGGTTCTCGGCTGCATCATCGTATCCGGCTGCCATATCTGTTCCTTCCACGGTCGGCTCCATCGTGTCTTCCCATAGCATCTGCCGGCCCCGATCATCCATCATGCGGATGCGAAACTCGATCTGCTGTGATGGGCCCATCAATCCCTCTGTCTGGCCAACGACGGCTCTGCTGATTCGTTCTGCACGAGCAAGCGGGCCGGCTCCGGCTGCGAAATGATCTGTCCACACAAGCTGTCCGGTTGCCGAATCGACAGCACGAAGGAAAAATTGGGGTTGACCACCGACAGCGCCCCGGCTGCGGACCTTGGTTACCGTTGCCTGTGGCGGAGCAAGATGGGCCACCGCTCGGTGGCTGGAATCGGACTCGTGATTGCCGACTCCGAGATTCAGGACACCTTCCCAGAGAAACTGGCCTGTGGCCGAGTCATAGACGCGAAGCCTGAAGGCTGAAAGTCCGTCAGCCCCCGGGCCGACCCCTCCCGCAAAAATCCGCTCACGCGGTAAATCTCCCTCAGCCGCTGCGTCCTCTCTTACATTCAAGTCATACGTTTCATCGGAAAGAATTGAGCCGGTCTCAGCATCGTAGGTTTTTACCGTAATCGTTGCCGTCTCAGCATTCTCGTACCCGACACCAGCTGCCACGACCATCTTGGGTTTCGCCGGTGCGAGAGACGACAGGTCTGCAGTCCAGGCTATCGACGGAAAGCCGGAACCGACCATCGCACAAGCGATCAATGCGCCGTAACAAGCCTTCTTCCTCCACCCATCTATCCGCCGCTGGATAATCGTCATGTGCGAGTTCTCCTTCGCTTGTGCTGGAGTCTCTCATTGACGCCCTACAGCGTAAATTCCCCACTGTGGGGAGAAAGCCCATCGAAAGAGGGGGGTGCGAGCGAGTAGCCATGCGAGAAGGGCGGGACGAGCGAGAAGGGCGAGACGGGTGGATTCAGGACATGCACGTCGCGCCTGTCGCGCTAGGCGTGCCAGTCGCGCAGTTATTTGTGCGGTGGTTTTTAATCCGGTTTAGCTGGGTTCTCGGAGGCTCCCGCAAGTGGAACCTGGCCAAAGATCGAATAGCGGTACCGGGCCACAAACCAATACAACAAATAGCCGAATGGCTTAACTAGTGGAAAACTCAAAAGAGCTGAGAGAGCCCTCCCACCCTTGATGCCAGGCAAGAGGGCTAGAAAGGCATCGAGTCCGCGTGCAATCTCTCCATCAGGACGGACCAGGAAAGCGACGTTGGGACGACCGGGCAGATAGCTCTTCCCCAAAGCCTGCTTGGCCTCTTCGCTCTGATACGGAACCATCCGTACCGGGGTCGCATCCGCGTGAGTTTCCAGGCGCTCAAGACCCTTCTTGGCGGTGACACAGAGGCGACATTGGCCGTCGTAGACCAGAAGACAGGTCTGAAACGTACGGGACGGGTTGATCTGGTTTGTTTTGTTTGTTTGGTTGATTTCGTTCATCTGGTTAGCTTCGTTCAACCCAAAAACCAAACAAACGAGACCAACCAAATAACGGCCTTGTTCGGCTGGCGGGCTTTTTCAGCATCCTATTAGTCCTGTTGCTGTGCGCAGCAGAACAAAGGTATCATCCCATCCATGCGACACACCTGGGTACTGATCGGCCTGCTCGCGGGGCTCTGCCTCATCGGCGCAACGACCACTCAACTCATTCCTGCTGCGACAGAGACAGGACGAATCGGATGGGTGGCCTACCTGATCGGAATTCCCCTAGCTCTCGCAGGCCTCATCTGGATGGGATGGCCTTGGACCGCGATGGCCTGTGTCATCTATGGAACGATAGGATTAGCCTTAGACCTTGCCACGGTCACGAGCATCCTGGGAGGAAAAGGCGAAACCGGCGCCTTGTTTCTCTTCAGTGCGATGAGCGGGATCGTGAACTTTTTATTGATCCTGTTCGGCGGGCGCGCGTTTTTGCATTCGTTCCAGGGTACCACGCTTCCAGTATCCCGTCCTCCCAGTCCTCCGTCCCCTTCTTCATCTTCAAGACCTTGATCCGTTCAAACCCGGCTTCCGTCAACCAGGCCTTGGTCTCGGCTGCCGAATAGGTATTGCCCCTCTCGGTGAACAACAACATCGACACGGCAAAGAGACTCGCCTCTTCGGGGAACAGACCTTTTCGGTCATGGAGAAAGGCATCTTGAATCAGCAGGCGGCCTCCGGGATTCAATGCAGCCAGCGCGCGCCGAAACAGCGCCTGATTGTCTTTCGGCGCATAGATGTGGAGCACATTTGAATACCAGATGACATCGTAGGAACCGGGAATAGCTTCTGTCAGCAAATCCAGCGGCAGATAGGAAAGTCTCGCACCAGCCTTATGAGTCGACGCAATCTCCTTCGCCACGTCGAGGGCAGCGGGACGATCGCACACCGTGGCATGAAGCCCACGATTCTTTGCAAGGAAGGCCATCGCATAGGTACCGGGACCGCCCCCAAGATCGAGTAGGGTCCGCGCACCATGCAGGTCGATCTGGGCCGCAATCTTCGGAGCCGTCTCCAAGGTTCGGTGATGCATCGCCCAGGTAAACCGGCGACGATAATCCGGCTCATCCGGCTCGTCGTGATCCAACGGCAATCCTGTCTTCACCGATTCCAGCAATCGTCCCCAATCGGTCCAATGGCTCGTGATCAGCCGGAGATAGTCCCCCCGATAGGCAGGATGCTGTGCGTTCAACGCTGTGGCGCCCAACCGGCTGTTCCGATAGGTCTCGCCCTGTTTCTTCAACAGACCGGCCATCGCGAGATTTCGGCAGAGAATGGCCAGCCCCCGCTCGCTCATCTTTATCTCACGAGCCAGATCAGGAATGGTCCGTGGATCCGTCCCGATGGCCGTGAAAAGGTCCAGTTCAATGGCGGCAATCAGAACCCGCGGCAACCGGTATGCCGTAATCGCACTGCGAAATTCGTCGAACGTGACGATCTGCTTGCTCATTTGCCCACATTATTCATGACGATTCGTCGCGAAATCGCGGAGCCGCGTCGCGAGACCGGCGCGCGGAGCCGTAAGGACCCGATGCGTACTCTTGCAGTACGTGGAGGGTCCGAGGGGCGAGCCCGCCGGCCAAAGGCTCGTCGTAGCAGCGGATCGGCGATTGCAGCAGAAGCGTTCATGAATAATGCGGGTTAGGAGACGCCGATCGTCTTCACACACCAGCGCATCAAGTCCTGAACGGCTGTCGGGTTTGTCAGGTCTACGTTCCGTTCAAAGCGAGCAGCCACATAGTCATCGTTCATCTCGGCCTGTTCAGAAAAACCTGATTTCAGCAGAATCGTACGGTACTTTGAGACCGCCGGTTGGATGTAGTACTTGGCCTGCTTCGCGATCTCGTCGGTACCAAGATCCTCCGGCGTCCCATCGGACAGCAGCGCCATCACGTCGTCCAGGGCCATGCCATACTGACAGAGCAGCAAACCGTCCGGTGTCAGTTCCAACAGCCAGCCATCGGAGCCAAGATCCATCATCAACGCACCACCGGTATCCGATTCCTGCAGTTGAGGGAATGCAGAGGCCAGTAAGGCCCTGAGAGATGTCCAGGCTGGCGAGGCTTCGTCACTCATACATGTGTCTTTCGCTGCAAGGCAACCCCATCCTGACCCGAGAGTCTGGCACGCAGGGCCGCCAATCGTTGAATATTCTCTTCAAGTTTCGGCAGCTGATATTTGCGATCCATGTGTACCACCAATTCAAGGAGTTCCGCAGCCTCATGCAGCTTGCCGGTCTCCTCATAACATTGAACCAGTACGTAACGAGCACCGCCTGTCCTCAGCTCATCGCGCGCTCGTTCGGCAATGGATTGGCTGGTTTGGCAACAGGCAATAGCATCACCGTAACGCTGCTGGAGTAAAAACGTCCGGCCGATCATGCGCCAGGCGTCGGCGACGCCGCCCTCATTCCCCAATCGCCGCATCAAGGCCAGCGACTGTTCGTAGTAGCCAATCGCCTGCTCGAACTCTCTCGTCTCCCGCGCGACCAACCCAAGATCCGAAAACAGCACCGCCTTGCCTGCCTCGTCGTGGGTCTTGCACATGAGGTCCAACGCTTCGAGATAATAGGCCTTGGCGCGATCCCATTCGCCCGCATCGGCTCTGAGATTCCCTAAATTACCCAACGTCGTCCCGATTCCCTTTTCATCCCCAAGAATCTTTTGGAGTTCCAACACCTCTTGATAGTAGGTCTGAGCCGACTCCCGGCGCCCGCTGACCGCACTAATGTTTCCGAGATTCCCCAGCGTAGACGCCAGCGCCCGTTGATCACCGGTCAACCGGTCGCATTCCAATGCCTTGGAATAACAAACATAGGCGTCGGTATAGAGCCCGCGTGAGAAATGCACATTGCCCTGGCGATTGAGTTCTTCGGAAAGTCCGTTTCGTAGCGTCATAATGAAGGCTGGAGCAATCGTTCGACGGCCAGCTTGGCGCCCGTGAGGATCGAGACGCCGTCGCCAACCAACAGACTCTCGAAGTTGTACTTGAGGAGACGGCACAATCCCTCTCGGGCCTTTCCCACATCGGCATACTTCTCAGCAGGCAGCATACTGACGGAGCCGGCAGGCTTCCCGATCAAGGCATCGCCGACAATCAGCACCCCTTTCCCCTGCTGAATGAATAAAGCCGACTCACCGGCAGACTTCTGGTCTTTCAACTGAATCGCCCAGATCCCACCCGTAAGCAATTCCCCATCTTTGAACGTTTTGGTCGGTTTGAGATCCATCTGCGCTGCATCCGCTTCCGGCACGTGCAACTGGCAACGAAACTCGCCTTGGTACCTCGCCGCTTCACGCGCATGATCGCGATTCGTCACGATGATGTAATCGACGGGACCATTGCGAAGAATCACGGAATTCGCATCGCCTGTCATCGGCGGAGGGTCGATCAGAATCTTGTGTTCCCCGACCGTCAAGAAGAGCCCGTTGAAATCGAGCTGCTTCTCCTCAGAGAACCAGGACCATTGCCAGATGCCGGGAAGCAGGTTCTTCATGAGATACCTAGGTTGAGGCTAAGGCTGAGGTTGAGCAAAGTTCTTGACCTTAACCTTAGCCTTCTTAGAGCGCCGCGATGGCATCTTTAACAGTTTTTGTCATCTTAGCCAGGATACTGGCTTCGTTGGGCAGATCGATGATGTCGTCTTCCGAGACCGTCATGAATTTTCGATTCGGCCCCTTCGTGAGAGAAATCAGAAACATGCTATTAGACGGCGTCACAGGAATCACCACCTGCACAGCAGCATCAGTCCCCTTCACCACCTCCAAAAACTTCTGCTTACCCTCTTCCATCTCATCCATTCGCGTATGTCCTTCCACGCCCATCCATTGGAGCGAGTATCACCGCGGGTGTCGCCGACCTGGGAGCCCAGCCGCCCGCAGCGGGGTCCCTACACCGGGCGGGGTGCGAGGACGGCTGGGCTCCCAGGTCGGCGACAGGACTCGCTACATCTTATTATTCGCTCCCGCCAACAGCTTTTCGACTTCTGCCACAATCACTTCTTCACCGGCCAGGTCCATATTGCCGACACGCTGCCACCGAATCACGCCCTGCTGATCGATCACATACACATTGGGAATAAACTTCCCTCCGCCGTACAGTTTATCCGTCACCTTGTTCGGATCGAGCAAATATGGATACGTAACTTTCACGGGAAAGGCGGATAAGAACTCGCCGACATTCTTCTTGGAGTCACCGGAAGAATTGACGCCGAACACGGCCACGTCTTTTCCCTTTGTCATCTCAGAAACTTTTTGAAGCGCCGATCCCTGCACCATACAAGGCTCGCAGATATGAAACAGTCCGAGCACCACGACCTTCCCCTTATACGTATCCAGCCCCACCGTCTCACCGGTGATAGCCGTCAACGCAAACGACGGCGCCCTTTCTCCTACCTTGAACAGTCCTGCGGCAAGAGCCAGATGGGCCGCAAACACAGAGACCAGCAGCGCGAAGAGTGCAATCCGCGTTTTCTTCATAAGACCCTCTTAGTCCTTAATGTTCAATTTCAGGCCAGGCTGAAATACAACATTGTTCATTCATCATTCGCAGCTCCTGCTGCGTTGCTATCCTACCATGCAGATTTTTTGAGGGGCAATGGCGCAGG
>Ga0209253_10005800_pt1 | contig 10708 bp, 11 predicted proteins | sample FrelakmetBRP12BR_FD_187145 | JGI IMG/M metagenome (GOLD analysis project Ga0209253, IMG submission 187145) | Freshwater lake sediment microbial communities from the University of Notre Dame, USA, for methane emissions studies - BRP12 BR (SPAdes)... | ecosystem: Environmental > Aquatic >... | reverse complement strand
CGAAACTCTTGGTTCAAATACGGTCTTATGTGTAGATAAAACAGGGACTCTTACCCTGAACCAAATGTCAGTGGATAGAATATCCGTTGGTGATGAATTCTTAAATGTAGACTTGAATACAGCAAAGCAACCGCCGGAAATATTTCATCAACTGATAGAATTCAGCATATTAGCCAGTCAGGCTAATCCTTTCGACCCCATGGAAAAGGCGCTCAAGAAACTGGGGGATCATTATCAGAACATGACTGAGCACCTGCATAGCGACTGGGCGTTCATGCGTGAATACCCATTGTCAAAGAAACTCATGGCTCTCTCTCGTGTCTGGAAATCACCCAACAGTGAAGACTATATTATCGCGACTAAAGGTGCTCCTGAAGCTATTATTGACCTTTGCCATTTAAGCGAGGCTGAAACACTAGAATTGTCAAAACAGGTTGAACGTATGGCCGGCGATGGGCTAAGGGTGCTTGGCGTAGCCAAAGCGAATTTCAAACAAGTCTCACTTCCTGGTGACCAGCACGACTTCAAGTTTGATTTTCTTGGTCTTTTAGGATTTGCTGACCCGATACGTCCTACGGTTCCGGCGGCTATCCAGGAATGTTATAAAGCGGGTATCCGGGTAGTAATGATTACGGGTGACTATCCGGTTACCGCACAACATATTGCGCGTCAGGTAGGTCTGAAACCATTGGACGAGGTTATCACCGGCGCCGAATTGTACAACATGAGTGATGAAGAGCTTAGAGATCGTATCAAGGCCGTAAATATATTCGCACGGGTAGTCCCAGAACAGAAACTTCGCCTGGTGAATGCTTTTAAGGAAAATGGCGAGATTGTATCAATGACCGGGGATGGGGTAAACGATGCGCCGGCATTGAAATCAGCAAACATCGGGATTGCTATGGGCGGAAGAGGTACCGATGTCGCCAGAGAGGCAGCAGCACTGGTATTGCTGGACGATGATTTTTCCTCCATTGTCAAAGCTATCCGGCTTGGCAGACGCATATTCGATAACCTGAGAAAAGCTATGGCTTATATATTAGCGGTCCATGTGCCCATTGCTGGCCTATCGCTAATACCGGTGTTGTTTGGATGGCCTCTAGTGCTGCTGCCGGTTCATGTGGTATTCCTTGAACTAATTATTGACCCAGCATGTTCAGTAGCGTTTGAAGCTGAGCCCGAAGAACCTAATGTTATGAACCGTCCACCGCGCAATCGTAAAGAACCACTCTTTAGTCGCAGAACTATAATCTTGAGCCTAATGCAAGGCGTTGCAGTTCTACTCGTTACGCTGGCCATTTACGGATTTACTTTGAATCAAGGGCGAGGTGAGATAGAGGCACGCAGTTTAGCTTTCACTACCCTGGTGATCGCAAATTTGGGGCTTATACTCTCTAATCGTTTCTGGTCAAAGAACGTATTAGCGAGTCTGCGTTATAAAAATACGGCATTATTTATAATAATAGCGGCCACTTTAGCTATCCTGACTCTGGTGATTTATGCGCCTTTCCTACGCGAGTTGTTCCACTTTGGTATATTGCATCCCAATGACCTGGCGCTTTGTTTTGGAGCTGGGATTGTTTGTATTTTGTGGTTTGAAGCAGTCAAATATTTTAGCAGGCCGATTTTTTTTCAACCTAAAAAAACAGCATTAGAAAGTTGATTAATAATGCCGCTTTGTCCTTTCCGAGCTGCTGTTTTCAGTCCGGACAGACTTTTTTTTATAAAAAATTATTCTGTCCGGCTGTTGATTTAATATTTTTTTTATTGAGTAACACGATAAGGAATGCCTCATAGGGAGCGCCTGTGGTATAGTGGCAGCACAACAGTTCAGGAGGAAACCCCATGCGCGAATTCATAAAGCCCCAGAGAAATCAGCTGTCGATGCTGCAAACCGTTGATCTTAATTCCATAGCACTGCCGGTGATCAGTAATTTTTTATAAACGAGACATTCCTGCTGCTGAAAAGATAGACCGGGTATTTAATGCCTTCCAGCAGGTAGCAGCTGATACCCATATCACTCTGCCACCAGTTGGATTCATTAAAAAAGTTGTTCGCGGCACCCATGGCCTCGACGCAGATGCCGGTTCCGTTAAACACTTTCTGGAAGGCATACAGGGCGCGTCGGGTATGGTGGGCATCGGTTACGATGATGAGATGTTTAAAATGATTCTTTGTGCAGTACTCCCGCAGGTCATAGGCCTCGTCAAACGTGGAGGTCACCCCTCCCGGTTTCAGGGACGGAAGATACACCGGCGATGCAGTGGCATGCAGGGCCTCGATGATTGACGGAGCAATCTGCCATTCATCTCCGCACACGTGCCGTAAAGCGGGATAATTCTGGCGCTGCTCAGTGAAAATAAGGCGCGGCGCATACCCCTGCTGATACAACTCAATCGCACGCGGCAGGCGCGTCAGGATGCCCCCGGCGAGCACCACCAGAGCATCTGCTCCCCTGGTTCCGGTATTGACGGTAAAAAACTGCGCATAGCGGGTGAGCAGGAAGGCATGCTGAGATATCGCCCCCGTTATAACGAGGGCAAAAAGGGCGCATATGAGGAGAAGCTTTTTCACGATGGACCCCGCATCGGCACGTATGCAATGCAGTCGTGATGATACCGCACGAAGAAGATCACCCGTCAGCATAAAAACGCTGGCAGGAACTCCCCGGGATATTAAAAAACCCCTCTTGGCGGTATTGCAGAAGGGTTTCCCTGATGCCGGTTACAAAGTGAGTTTCCCGCACCAGTTATTTAAACATGGTATTATAAAGCTTCCCGCCTGCACGGCGGGGTTAGCGAGGCATGCAACCGGTCAGTGGTCAATGAATCGTATCCTTGGGCTGCAGGGATTCAAATATTTCATCCACTTCATCAATCATCTTATCTGCAAGGCCGCGGCTGACCAGGATGGGTGCCTTCTGGCGTATCGCCACCGCGATGGCATCACTCGGCCGGGAATCGATCGCAGCCTCTTTGCCGTCATAGGCGAGGCTGATGATTGCATAAAAGGTGTTTTGCTTGAGGTCTGTTATGACCACCCGCGTTACCGTGGCATGCAATCCCTGAATAATATTGCCGATCAGATCATGGGTCATGGGACGCGGCGTCCAGCTCTCTTCAAGCCCCAGGGCGATGGCGTTTCCTTCAAAGTGTCCAACCCATATGAGCAGTATGCGCCCGGTTTCTTTGTCCTGTAACACCACCTTGTATTGCCCGGATTGCATATCAGGGGAAACGCGCTTTACCACCACTTCGATGAGATCATTCATACCGCTATATTGTCACCTGCATGCCAGCGTCAACTGTTTTAGTGTTGATAGCTTGTCTTCGTATCATTTATAGTATCAACAAAAATTTTCACCATGCTCGGATCAAACTGGCTTCCTGCAGCTTTTCTAATCTCGCGCAAAGAATCATCCACTGACAGTGCCCTCCTGAAGGACAGGTCAGAGCGAAGGTAATCATAGGTGTCGGCAACGGCAATGATGCGGGCGTTTAAATCAATGGTGTCGCCGGCAATACCATCAGGATAGCCCTTGCCATCAAAGCGCTCATGGCATTGTCTGATACTGGCTGCAAGCGGCTGGAGGAATTCTATTTTGCCGACTATTTTCTCTCCTATCTCGGGATGCTTCTTAATCAGGAAATATTCCTGGTCGGTAAGCCGCCCCGGCTTACCGAGGATGTTTTCGCTGATGCCGATTTTGCCTACATCGTGCAGGAGTGAGGCAAGCCGCAGATCGCGCAGCTCAGATTCGCTCAGTTCCATCTGGACACCAACCTTACAGGACAAATCGGCGACCCGTGAAGAATGGCCTGAGGAGATGATGTCCCGTTCATCCAGCGCCTTCATGAGCGCTTCAATGGTTGTCATGTACTGGCTGAGCAGGCGATTGTAGGCATTGGTGATTTCTTCCAGAGTGAGCTGCGGTTGCACGCTTTTTTCTTCAACAACAAAGCCCAGGTCCTGCAGATCAATCCTGCGGACCCGGTGATGGCCTCCGGGTGTCTTTAGTGCCTTGAGCTTGCCGGAATAGATGTAATTCTTGATCGTCTGGGTAGTTACCTTGATGAGATTGGCAGCCTCCCGGGTGTTTAGTACTTCCTTGCTTGCCATTTCTTTTATTCTTTTGACCATAATTCACCCCCTTTTCTTCAATACATTAAATAGCAGAATTCAAAAAAAAATTACCCTTGACTTTTTCCCTTCTTGGGGAAATCATGTTATTTATCCGTTTTTATATCATTGTACCAACCTTTTTCAGTTTTGCAAGTAAAATCTTTCTAAATACATAAAAATTTTTATAAAAATAAAACAGAATGCCCCGCTGTTCTACAGAGACGGTGTCGTAATCTGAATTCTGCTAGCCGCAAGCTTCAGCTTGCGTTTGTTGTCACATGAAATTTCAATATATTACGCAGCCTGAAGGCTGCGGCTGCAACCCCATTTTTATATTGTGATACAGTCTCGGGGGGATGACATTTTTTATAGATAGCCGTATGTATAAATAACAAAAGTGGAACGGGGAGACGAGCATTAATTGATTATTCTGAGCCATGAGTTGCGTTAAACGGCATTGCCTCAATCAGGAGCTGGTGTTAGCAGGATGCTTCACAAAACCGGAAATAATTTATTTTGGGGAGGGCGTCATGCAGCAGACAAAAACCGGTGAAACTATTTCATCTGTGCTGCTGGTACTGAGTGCTGTGCAACTCTGGCTGATGTTCAGTTTTTCTGTTGCCAGCGCTTTGCCGGAGCAGAGCGATCCCTTTGCTGCGAAGAGGCACGTGATGATCGAGAGGGATATTAAGGGGCGTAATATCACAGATCCTGCGGTGCTGAAGGCTATGGAAAAAATACCGCGGCATCTTTTTGTTGATAAGCAGTTCCAGGACCAGGCGTATGAGGATTATCCCCTGCCCATTGGCGCGGAGCAGACCATCTCGCAACCCTATATAGTAGCGCTCATGACCCAGAGCCTTGGATTAAGGAAAGAGGACAAAGTGCTGGAGATAGGCACCGGTTCCGGCTATCAGGCAGCAGTGCTTGCTGAGATTGTGCAGCAGGTATATTCTGTGGAAATCATTAAAACCCTGGCAGGCCGGGCAGAGGAGCTTTTGAAATCGATGGGATACCGCACCATAAAGATTAAGACCGGAGATGGCTATCAGGGGTGGAAGGAATATGCGCCCTATGATGCCATACTGGTGACCTGCGCGGTTGGCAGCATTCCGCCGGCGCTGACAGCACAGCTCAAAGAGGGTGGCAGGATTATTCTGCCGCGGGGAGACACCAAGTTTTTGCAGCTCCTGGTGCTGGGAGTAAAAAAGAACGGAACCATAGAAGAGAAAAGTATCAGCACGGTGCGCTTTGTTCCCATGACGGGTGAGGCACAGGGCCCGGGCCGTTCTTCGCAATAGCCGCTTGCAGCGCACGAGCATTATTGCCCGGCAGCGTCCAGGTAATAGGGCATAGGCATGGTGCCTTCCTTGAAGCACTCGAAGATAGTTACTTCCGAGGCACTTTGCGGAGCGAATCCTGTTGCAGGATTTATTTTTGCAAAGACCACGCCTTCCGGCACCTCAAACAGCTTGACCGGAATATCCTTTACCACCTGCTGCATGAAGTTAAGCCAGATGGGAGCTGCTACCACGCCTCCTGTTTCACGTTTTCCCAGTGAAGCGTTATCATCATAACCAACCCAGGCCCCGGTTACCAGCTGCGGCGTGAACCCGATAAACCAGGCATCCCGGAAATCATTGGTCGTCCCGGTTTTGCCCGCGCACGGGCGGTTGAGAGCGGAAACCTTTTTCCCGGTCCCCTCTTCAACAACGCTCTGCAGGAGGCTGGTCATCAGGTACGCAGTCTGTGGATTAAGAGCCTGATAGAGCTGCGGAGAGTTTTCCTCAACCAGAGTGCCGTCACGGTCCAGAATTCTGGTGATGGCAAGGGGCTCCACCCGGACACCGTGGGCGCAAAACACCGCATATGCCTGCACCATCTGCAGCAGCGTAAGATTAGGGGTTCCCAGCGCCAGGGTGAGGTCCTTATTGAGCGGCGTATCAATCCCAAACTGCCGCGCGTACTTGACGGCATAATTGATGCCGATATCCTGCAGTATTTTTATGGTCGCCACATTGCGCGAGAGGGTAAGCGCTTTCCGCAGCGTTATGGGGCCCAAATACTTCTCATCATAATTTTGCGGCTCCCACAGTTTATTTTTGCCCATTTTAAACGCAATGGGAGCATCTACGATAATGCTGGCCGGGGTGTAGCCCTTATCCAGGGCAGCAGCATAAATGACCGGCTTAAAAGCAGACCCGGGCTGCCGCTGCGCCTGGACTGCCCGGTTAAACTGGGTGTTGGAGAAATCCCGTCCACCAATCATGGCCCGGATGTAGCCTGAATAGGGGTCCATGCAGACCAGTGCCGCCTCAACCCTTTTTTTATCCAGGGACGCCTTCTTGTGCCTTTTCTCGTATTCTTCCAGCCCGTAACGGATGGCTTCCTGGGCAGCCTGTTCCATGGCGATACTGAGCGTTGTCTCAATGCGCAACCCGGCTTCATAGAGCGCCTGTGCTCCATATTTTTTCTCCACTGCCTGCCGGATATATTCTGTAAAATAGGGAGACCGGGTTGCGTTGATGTTTTCCAGCTGCTTGAAACCGAGGGGCTCTTTTTCAGCTGCCTGTTTTTCGTCAGCAGTGATGTAGCGCTGCTCCAGCATCCGCTCCAGCACATAGCTCTGGCGCTGCCGGGCGCGCTCCAGATAGCGAAGCGGTGCATAATAACTGGGGGCTTTTGGCAGCCCTGCCAGGAGCGCGGCCTCAGCCAGGGTCAGGGCGGCTGCCGATTTTCCGAAGTAGGAGCGCGCGGCTGCCTCAACACCATAGGCCCCCTGGCCAAAGTAGATCTGATTAATATACAGGGTAAGAATATCATTCTTGGTGAGAGAGGTTTCAATGCGCCGTGCCAGAATCGCCTCTTTTATCTTCCGGGCATAGCTTTTTTCAGGCGTGAGGAGCAGCGATTTGGTGATCTGCTGGGTGATGGTGCTGCCGCCCTGTTTTATCTCTCCGGACAGCAGATTGATGAGCGCGGCGCGCAGAATACTCTCGTAATTGATGCCCTTGTGTTCAAAAAACTGGGCATCTTCTGCAGCTATAATGGCCTTGATGAATACCGGAGCGACCGCAGGGAGTTTCACCATGTAGCGCCGCTCCGTGCAGAACTCGCCGATCAGCTCGCCAGTGCCGGCGTAGACTTCAGTGACCAGCGGCGGCCGGTAATCATTTAACGAATAGAGACGGGGCAGATTATAGCTGAAATAGTTGTAGAGAATGACGCACGCGGATACCGCCAGTATCAACAGGCTCAAGGGGAGCACGACCAGAAAGGAGAGCATTAATCCCGGAGGCTTCTTTTTTCGCTGCAATAATTCCATTGATGCCTTGTGCCTGTCAGAAAAGATTGAGTTCAAAAGCGTTTTGAATAAGCTCGACCGTGTGTCCGGCAGGTAACAGGTTTACTGCTACCACATCAAAGCGGGCAGGTTTATTTTCCAGCCGGTACCGCTGGATAAACTCCAGTGCAACTTTACAGATCTGCCCCTGCTTTCTCACGGTGACTGCCTCCTGTGGTGTTCCGTGTGATTGGGAACTCCTGGTTTTTACCTCAATGAAGGTGAGGACCTGGCCCGGGTCGCGGGCGATAATATCTATTTCCCCATAGCGGCAGCGGTAATTTTTCGCCAGTACGGTAAAACGGCTCTTTTTGAGAAATGCCAGGGCAAGTTCTTCCCCCCGCGCTCCCAGATGTTTCCTGTGGTCAGTCATGGCAGGCCGAGGTTAAGAAGGTTTGTCCGTGCATAAAGCTTTGTCTATGAATAGGAGAAGGCCCGCAGGAAGCCAGCGCGCGGAAATGCTCTCTGGTACCATACCCCTTGTTGCGGGCAAAATTGTACTGGGGGTATTGTTCATGGTACTGCTTCATAATGGTATCTCTGGTGACCTTAGCCATAATAGAGGCTGCTGCCGTGGCGAGGCTGCGCTGGTCGCCTTTTATAAGGGGGGTCTGGGGGATTACCGTAGCTATCGGGTAGATACCGTCAATTAAGAGATAATCAGGGGTGAGCGGCAGTGCTTCTACGGCACCCAGCATTGCCTTGAGACTTGCCTGAAGAATGTTTATCCGGTCAATCTCGCGGTGATCAACTGCCGCCCAGCTCCAGGCAAGAGCCGCCTGACTGATAACAGCATAGAGCTGCTCGCGCTTTTTCTCGGTAAGCTGTTTTGAGTCCCGTATCGCGGGGTGCGTCCAGCTGCAGGGGAAAATTACCGCGCCGGCCACTACCGGACCGGCGAGCGGACCTCTGCCAACCTCATCAACTCCTGCAATATACACATATCCCCGTTCAGACAGGATTTTTTCCGGACAGGGGGAATCCTTGAGCAGTGAGGACAGAGACGTCATGTGCTCGCGTGAGGGTTATTGCACCGTATGGCGGTCAGTGGTTATTGAAACTTTTTTTCTTTTATGCGGGCCGCTTTACCCTTTAAATTTCTCAGATAGTAGAGACGTGCCCTGCGCACCCTGCCCCGTTGTACGATCTCAACCCGGTCAATCGTGGGAGAATGAAGGGGAAAGATTCTTTCTACGCCAACGCCATAGGATATCTTTCTGACCGTAAAACTTGAACGCAGGCTGCACTGTCTTTTGCTGATAACCACCCCCTGGAATGCTTGGATCCTCTCCTTGTCCCCTTCTTTGATCTTGACATGAACTTTGACCGTATCTCCGGGACGGAAGGGGAGGATATCGGTGCGCATTTGCTCTTTTTCCAGGCGTTCAATGTAATTCATTTTTACTCATCTCCATTGTGTTATCGGGCGTTACTTCCTGCAATACCTTTTTGTCTTCTTCAGTTAATGAAGCCTGCCGCAAGAGATCGGGTCTCTTGTGCCGGGTTTTTTTGAGCGCTTCGGCTCTTCTCCACCGGTATATCTTCTGATGGTCTCCGCCCAGGAGCACCGGCGGCACTTCAAGGCCGCGAAAGCTGCGCGGCTTGGTATATTGCGGATATTTCAAGAGCGAGCCGGAAAACGTATCTTCCACCACCGAGGTCGGCTCTCCCACGACCCCCGGCACCAGCCGGGAAACAGCATCTATAATAACCAGGGAGGCGAGCTCTCCGCCGGTGAGAATATAATCACCTATTGAGAGTTCTTCGTCAATAAAAAACTGGATCCGCTCATCCACGCCTTCATATCTTCCGCAGACAAGGATCAGATGAGAACCGGCGCTGAGTCTCTCCGCTGCCCCCTGGGAAAACATGGCGCCCTGGGGAGACATGAGAATCACCCGGGTCTGTCCCGGACGTTTAAGCTGCTCAATGCTCTTTACTATGGGCTCAACCTTCATCACCATCCCGGCGCCACCGCCGTACGGAGTATCATCCGTGACGTGGTGCTTGTCGTCGGTGTGGTCCCGGAGCTGGTGAATGCCGATCTTGATCAGCCCGTTCTGTTGCGCCCGTTTGAGAATACTTTCCCCCAGAGGGGAAATAAACATCTGGGGGAAGAGGGTAATTACATCAAAATGAATCATGTGCGAAAGGCCCGGTTGTTAAACAGCGGGGATACCAGCTCACAGAAACATATGCTTGATCAGCACTGCAGAGCTTAGTAAAGGACCTTTCAGGAAATCATCCTGTCTGGATGCACGGTACAGGCAATTGTTATGCTACCAAGTGATGCGAGGCACCGGGAGCCTCACTTGAGGCTCTCTATTCAATAATCTCCAGTACCGCTCTCTTGCCGAGCTTTGCTGATGCAGCGGAAAGAATAGTCCTGATTGACTGGGCGGTTTTGCCGTGTTTTCCAATAATCTTCCCCAGGTCGCCTTTTGCCACTCTCAGTTCAATTACCGACGTCTGCTCTCCCTCAACTTCATTCACCGATACCTCATCCGGATTGTCCACAAGTGCCTTTGCAATGTATTTTACTAATTCTTTCATGGTACCTCCGCTGTTATACGTTGCTGCAATGCCTGATTACAGAAACACCTGTATTAGTAATGCAAGGCGGTTACTGAGCAGGTGGAGTAGGTTTTTGGAAAACGCCCCCTTTTTTTAACACCTGAGTTGCCGACTGTGTCGGTTGGGCCCCTTTTGCAATCCACGCTAATGCTTTATCTTTGTTTATCTTTGCCGTAGCCGGCGCGCTGCAGGGGTCATAGGTTCCCAGCATATCAATAAACCTTCCATCGCGAGGTGACGTATCCTTAGCCACAACTATTCTATAAAACGGTCTTTTTTTCTTGCCATATCTAGCGAGGCGAATTTTAACAGCCATAGTTAGGTATCTATTGTCCTCCTTTCAATTAGATTTGTGCTATGCTTGTAAGTGGTTTATCATGCAGTCTCATAGCACAATAACTGCATCTTTTTTAATTTAATGGGAAAATGTATAATTTATATGTATTATATTTTTTTTGTCAAGGGAAATTATTTTATAGAAACAGAAATTTAGCTGACAGGGAAGATAATAGGAAAAATAAAATATAGCATATCCTCTCCGAGAAGGCTTTGGTTAAGAGAGAAAAATATCCTTGCAATGCTAAAAACCCTATGATAATTTTTTTACTAAAATGTTTCTGCACATTTTATGCATAGTTACTCCGCAGCCGTTCACATAAAAACTACCA
>Ga0209253_10005798_pt1 | contig 10711 bp, 8 predicted proteins | sample FrelakmetBRP12BR_FD_187145 | JGI IMG/M metagenome (GOLD analysis project Ga0209253, IMG submission 187145) | Freshwater lake sediment microbial communities from the University of Notre Dame, USA, for methane emissions studies - BRP12 BR (SPAdes)... | ecosystem: Environmental > Aquatic >... | reverse complement strand
ATCGCTCCGCCCACGAGCGACCCGGCCACCATGGCGACCGCGTTGGCGAGGTTGAAGGTGGTGAGAATGCTGGTTCGCTCCTCTTCGCGGATCGCCTCGAAGACGAGCAGGAAGGTCGCGAGCTCCCATGCTCCCCACATGATTCCCGCCAGGATCTGAACGACCACGAGATACGGAAACCAGTCGGATACGAGCCAGAGCGCCGCCATCGGCGTGACGCCGACGCCCCCGAACCAGAGCAGGTTCCGTGCGCTGAAGCGACGTGCCAGCGTCCCGAACGCCGGCATCACCGCGATTCGCGCGCCGAACGAGACCGCCACCAGCAGCATGTACTGCTCGTAGGTGAGGTGGAGCTGCTTCAGCCAGTAGGGCGCGAAGAACGGCGCCGCGATTTGCACCGCGATCTGCACGGCGAGCATGTAGCCAAGAAGCTTCCCCTCGTGGCTGCGGCGAAGGTTGGCGAGCAGCTCGCGCGCCGGCACGTGGCGAAACTCGGGTGGCATCGGCACGGGCTCGCTCTGGCTCGCGAGGTAGCCCGCGGAAGCGAAGCGACAGGCGCCTGCCAGCAGGAACAGGGCGGCGTAGGCCTGCATCTCCCAGCCTCCCGCCTTGCCGGCCGCCAGCAGCGCGCCGCCGATCACGAGACCGACGACGGTGCCGATCTGCGTGACGCGGGTGCGCCGCGCGAAGTAGCTGGCGCGGATGCCGCGCGGCACGAGCGTCCCCACCCAGGTGTTCCAGGCCGGCCCCGTGCTCATGCCCGCGCCCCAGTAGATCGTCGCGATCAGGAAGGCTGCTGTGGCAGGGATCCGTCCAACCAGCGCAGCCACGATCAGCGGGAGAAAGCTCGCGGCCTGGATGACTGCACAGAGCACGACCCAGCGGCGGTGCGATCGGAGGCGGTGGACGGCTGCGGGAGACGCGAGCTGCAGCACGGCTCCAGCCAGGGGAGGCAGCGACGCGATGAAGCCTGCCTGTACCTCGCCGAGGCCGACGGCGAGGACGAAGGGAGCGAGATAGGTCTCGCCGCTTCCCACCATGACGCTGAATGCGGCGCCATCCCCCAGGATGGCACGCAGGTCCCGGCGAATCTGGGTCGGTGATGAGGGCGGCATGACGCGTGCAACGCAGGGAACGGGACCCTCCGAGGGGTGTCAAGTGGGGCCGCGCGCAATCGATCGGATCGGTATCCTCCACGGGGCGGACGATCCATGCGGACCGCAGGAGGAGAGCGACGTGGCGGAGGCCGTGAAGGAGTACGACGGAGCGATCGACAAGGGCCTCGAGGGCGTGGTGGCCTGCCACACCAGCATCAGCGCCATCCACGGTACGACGCTCATCTACCGCGGCTACACCATCGAAGACCTCGCCGCCCACGCGACCTTCGAAGAGGTCGCTTATCTGCTCTGGCACGGGCGGCTCCCCTCGAGCAAGGAACTCGCGGATTTCGAGAGCGCGCTACGACAGAAGATGGCGCTGCCGCCGAAATCCTTCGGCTGGTTCCACGGCCTGCCCACCAACGTGCATCCCATGGACTTCCTCCACGCCGTGGTGGCGGGCCTCTCGCTCCACGATCCCGACGCGAACGTGATGTCGGACGAGGCGACGCAGCGCAAGTCCCTCCGCATGACGGCGCGCTTCGGCACGATCATCGCGGCCTACCACCGCGTGCGAAGCGGTCAGTGGCCGCTCCAGCCGCAGCCCGACAAGAGCATCGCCTGGAACTTTCTCTATATGCTCTTCGGCAAGGAGCCTTCGCCGGAGCGCGTCCGGCAGTTCGACACCTGCCTCATCCTCCACGCCGACCATGAGCTCAACGCCTCGGCCTTCTCCGCACGCGTCACGTCGAGCACGGAGTCCGGCATCTATTCGAGCATCATGGCCGCCATCGGCACGCTCAAGGGCCCGCTCCACGGCGGCGCCAACGAGCAGGTGATGAAGATGCTGCTCGAGATCGGTAGCATGGATCAGATCGAGCCGTTCCTGAAGGATGCGCTGGCGGAGAAGCGGAAGGTCATGGGCTTCGGCCACCGCGTCTACAAGGAGGGCGATCCGCGCGCGAAGATCTTGCGCGGCATGGGCGAGACGCTCACGCGCGAGGCGGGCCAGGCGCACCTCTACGAAATGAGCGTCCGCATCGATGATGTCATGCAGCGCGAGAAGCACCTGCTCCCGAACGTCGACTTCTATTCGGCCACCGTCTACCACGCCATGGGAATCCCCCATGACCTCTTCACGCCCGTTTTCGCCATGAGCCGCGTCGCGGGCTGGTGCGCTCACGTGATGGAGCAGTACGCGAACAACCGCATCTATCGCCCCCGCGGCCGCTACGTGGGACCGACGGGTCTGCAGTACGAGCCGATCGATCGGAGGAAACGATGAGTGAGTTCCAGAAGAAGTACACGCCGAAGAGCTACCCAAACCTCAAGGGATTGAAGGGCATCAGCGACGACCTGCTCGCGACCCACTTCAAGCTCTACGAGGGCTACGTCAACCGCTGCAACGGGCTGACCGAGACCCTCTACAAGCTGAACAAGGAGGGCCGCGCCGCGGGCAAGGATCAGATCTACGCCGAACTGACCCGGCGCCTGGGCTTCGAGTACAGCGGCATGATTCTGCACGAGTACTACTTCGGGAACCTCACCCCGAGCGCCCAGGCCTCGATGCCCAAGGGCAGGTTGTACGACGCCGTCGAGAAGAGCTTCGGCAGCTACAACACCTGGCTCGCCGACTTCAAGGCGGTAGCCACCATGCCGGGTGTGGGCTGGGTGATCCTGTACCAGGACCCGACCACCGGCTGGCTCTCGAACCACTGGATCAACCTGCACCAGGACAACCACCCTGCCGGATATGCGCCCCTGTTGGTGATGGACGCCTGGGAGCACGCCTTCATCCCCGACTACAAGGCGACCGACCGCGCCACGTACGTCGATGCATACCTCACCAACATCGACTGGGCGGTTGTCGAAAGGCGGGTCCGGTAGTCTCGCCCGTGTAGAACTTCGGCACGAAGGCCGCGGGGTACGCCATCTCCTCAGGGCTCCGCATTTATGGCGTCAGCCGCCACTTCGCACGAGTGGCCAAACCACCAAGATGCCCAGATCCCAGACCACGTGCGCGATGATCGGCACGACCAGTGAACGCGTCGCGACGCGGAGTCCGCCCCAGAGCACGGCACAGCCGAACGCGCAGACGATCAGAAGACCGCTTTCGAGCGTCGCCATGGCCAAGGCGTAAGCCACTGCCAAGGCGAGGACGCGGAGCAGATCATCTCGATCCACTCGGTGGAACAGACCTTCTTGCCGCCTCGCGGGGGGCCCCATCAGCGCGCCGCGAAAGATGACTTCCTCGGAGCTGGCGATTGCGACGATGAACCCTACGCGGGCCGCGGGCGAGAAGCCACTGACATTCAGAAGCTCGAAGAGTCGGGCGGTCGCGGTTCGCGCTTCGGACAGGAGTGGTGCCACGAAAGCGAAGGCAGCGTGGGTCAGCACGACCATGAGCAGGCCAGCTGCCAGTCCGACACCCGCTTTCCGAAACGACGGACGCAATAGCGCACGCGTCGCGGCGTCAGACCAAAGCGCCAACGCCGCGAGCGCCGGCCCCGTTAGCGCAAATAGTGTCCACGTGCCGAGCCGGAGTAGAATCGCGAAGCCCACGAGCCATGCGGCGACGGCAAACCCGAGCATCGCCAGGCGCCAGACCGTGCTCTGCGACGTCACGCCGACGACGACAGTGGCGCCCTCATCCACGCCGCGTCCGTGTCACCGTCAGCTCAAGGGTCTCTCCTCCGCTCGGGCCACTCATTGTCGCACTCCAGCATCGCGCGACTCGCTGGCCAGAGCGCGGCGGGCGGCATCATCGAACGAGACGAGCTGCGTGTGGCCGATGAGGTTCCAGAAACGTTCGTTTGTCGGAAGAAGGTCCTCGCCGAGCCCCAGGACCAGCTCACGCGCCAGCGTGAAGTCGGTGCGCGTAACTAGCCGAAGCCAGAGGGCCGACAGTTGCGGCGTGAGCATGGGCACCTCGACTGCGAGGATGCGCCGGCCTCGCAGAGCGGCAATGCGCTCTAGGATCTGCCGGCCGCTCATGATCTCCGGGCCCGGGATGTCGAACCACGCGCTCGTTTCCAGCGGCAGCTCGGCGGCAGCGATCAATGCCGCGACCACGTCATCGAGGGCTACCGGCCGCGTACGCGACTTGAGCCATCGCGGGAGGACCATCGCGGGAAGGCGCATCGCGAGGTCGCGAACGATCTGCCAGGACGCACTGCCGTTCCCGATGACCATCGAAGCACGAAGCTCGACCGTCAGGACCGGGCCCGCCCGCAGTATTTCCCCCACTGCAAGACGGCTCCGCAGGTGCTCCGAGGGGCGCCCCGGCGGGGCTGGCCCACCGAGGTAGACGATACGCTCGATGCCGGCACGCGCTGCCGCGTCGACGAAAGCCTCCGCGGCCCGGCGTTCGAGGTCGCGGAAGTCCGCGTTCCCTCCACCCATGCTGTGCACGAGGTAGTAGGCAACGCGCACGCCAGCCAGGGCCGCAGGGAGTGTTTCCGCACGAAGCAGGTCACAGGTGCGCCACTCCACACCCGCGCCGTCATTCGACGCGGCTGCCCGCCGGCTAGCAGCCACAATCTCTCGACCCTGGGCACGCAGCGCCGGTACGAGAGCGCGGCCGATGAAGCCGGTCGCGCCGGTCACCAGGGTCTTGCGATCAGTCCCGGCTTGCATGGGCTCTCTCGCTCTCTTCGAGCAGTGACGCCTGATTCGCTAGGAGTGGGTAGCTCTGCATCCTGGTCTCGACTTCGGCCGAGCCGTCTCTCGCGGTTGGACTCGGAGGCTGTAAGGTACGTACGAGACGGGAGGTCTCGTAACCCTGCGCAGCCAGCCTGCGGAGGATGCCCTCATACAGCCCGGGGTCCATCGACGGAGTGCGCGAAAGGATCCAGAGATAGTCGCGGCTCGGGTGGCCGACGACGGCGTACGAGTAGTCGTCGGCGAGGTCGATGATCCAGTAGTCGCCCCAGAACGGCCGGAAGAAGCTCACCGTGAGCTTCGCGTTCGTGGAGAGATCGACGACGTGAGCCCGTCCGATGGCTGATTTCTCCTCTCCGTCAATCGATTCCTTGCGACAGCGATTCAGCACGTCGATGTCGCCGTCGCCGCGAAGCGTGTAGCTCGCCGTCGTGGCGGTGCAGCCTCGCTGGAAGATCTGCGGGAAGTTGGCGATCTCGTACCAGGTCCCGATGTAACGCGAGAGATCGACGTGCGCGACCGTTTCGAGCGGGGGCAGACGCAGTCGGTCGGTCGTGGTGGTGGCACAACCCGTGGCCACGAGCGCGCAAACCAGGCTCGCAATGCACTTCATGGGTCACTCTTCATGGGGAGGTGATCCCCTTCGCGCAGCAGCGGCAATCCCAAGCCGACGCTGCGGTCCCTGCAAACGGAGCCGATCTCCTCGGCGATCTCGCCGAGCGCCTTCTCGTCGCTCGACGCTGCGGACGCCGAGAGGGCCACCATCGCCACCTCGCCCCCGCTGACGAGCCGCACGATTTCGGTGACCGGTGTGCGACGGCCGAGCCATAGGGAACTCCAGCCGTGCGAAAGAACGGCAACAGCCCTTGGTCGGCCCAGGGCTTGATGGTGAAAGGCGCCACGGCCGCCATCCCGGCCGTCTCGGTCGTCGTGAGTACGGCCCCTGCCCTCATAGAAGAATAGTAGTATGATTTGGCCGTTGTTGAAGGTTCAGTCGACTAGACCGTTCCCGATATGCAGCGTCTTCACCAACTTTCGCGCAGCCAAGTGGTGGCCAGGCCACGATCCGAGGTCTTTGCCTTCTTTTCCGACGCGGCGAACCTGGAGGCGCTGACGCCGCCGTTCCTGCGCTTCCGCATCCTCACTCCGATGCCGATCGAGATGCGCGCCGGCGCGCGAATCGACTACTCGCTCTCGCTCTTCGGCGTGCCGGTCCGCTGGCGCACGGCGATCAAGGACTGGCAGCCCGGAGTGCGTTTCGTCGACGAGCAGGAATCGGGTCCCTACGCGCTCTGGCGTCATACTCATGAGTTCGAGTCGCTCGGAAGCTCGACGCGGGTTCGCGATGTCGTCGACTACGCCGAGCCGCTCGGCCCGCTTGGTTTCGTCGCACATCTACTCTTCGTCCAGCGCATGCTCGACCGGATCTTCGACTACAGGCGCGATGCGATCCGAGCCCTGCTCGAAGAATCTGCGGAGACGTGCGCCCGCGAGTCCGAGGAGACGCCCTCGTCGCGAGGAAATTCCGGGTGAGGACCATCGTCTGGTTCCGCGGCAAGGACCTGCGCATCTCGGACCATGCGCCGCTCGGAGACGCGATCGAAACCGGCGAGGTCATCCCCTTGTTCGTGCTCGACCCCTATTTCTTTGCACCCGCGCGCGCTCGCGAGGTTCCGCACCGCATGCAGTTCCTCCTCGATTCTCTCCGAGCGCTCGAAGGAAATCTTGCAGAATGCGGCTCCCGTCTCGTCGTCGTCTCGGGCAAGAGTGTGGAGGTCGTCCCACGTCTGTGCAGAGAATGGAAAGCCGATCGAGTCGTCGCCCAGCGGTGGGTCGAACCCTTCGCGCGAGAGCGCGACCGGCGGGTATGCGAGGCCCTTGGCGCCAGGTTCGAGCTGTACGAGGGTGAGACGTTGCTGCCACCCGGCATCCTGCGAACGGGCGTTGGTAATCCCTACTCGGTGTTCAGCCAGTTTTCCCGGGTGTTTCACGAGACAGCGATCATCGGCAAGCCGCTACGAACGCCGCGCGTCTTGCCACCGCTGCCGAAAGACATCCGAGCCCGCGCGACCACGATTCCGACCTGCGAAGAACTCGGAATCCCGCGTAACGAGGCGATCCTGCCCGGCGGAGAGCAGGCCGCGAAGGCGCGGTTGCGGCGGTTCTTGAGGAGTGCCGCGGCTGTGTATCCAGAGCACCGCGATCGAATGGACCTCGCCGGCACGAGTCGACTGTCGGCGGACCTCAAGTTCGGCACCCTCTCCGTACGTCAGGTGTGGAGCGCAGTCGAGAAGGCTCTGGATGGGACCCGGGCCGCGCGATCCTTCTTGAACGAGCTCGTCTGGCGCGAGTTCACCCATACCACCTTATGGGATCGGCCCGAGCTGCTCGAGAAGCCATTTCGGCCCGCGTTCGTGGGCTTCCCCTGGAAGTATGACGACGCCCTGTGGCAGGCCTGGGTGCTTGGCCAGACCGGAGTTCCCCTCGTGGACGCCTCGGCCCGCCAGTTGCTCGGCGAGGGCTTCGTTCACAATCGGGCCCGGATGATCGCCGCGAGCTTCCTGACAAAGCACTTGCTCATCGACTACCGGCGCGGCGAGGCCCACTACATGAAGTACCTCACCGACGGGGACTGGGCGCAGAACAACGCGGGCTGGCAATGGTCCGCCGGCTGTGGCTGCGACGCGCAACCCTACTTTCGCATCTTCAATCCGGTCACGCAGGGAAAGAAGTTCGATCCAGAGGGCAACTATGTCCGCCGCTGGGTGCCGGAGCTGGGGCGGATGCCGGCGCGCTACATCCACCACCCATGGGAGGCCCCCGACGCGGTGCTGCGTGCCGCCGGGGTTCAATTGGGCGAGACCTATCCACGGCCCGTCGTCGAGCACCGCTTCGCACGGGAGCGATTCCTAGCGCTGGCCGCGCAGCACTTGAAGCGCCGTGTCGGATCCGCCGCGGCGCCACGGCATAGAGCGAGCACCATGTCATGAGTGAAGTTTTCCAGAGCCGTGCGCTCTCCGCCTTCGCATGGCTCACGCAGCCAGCGCATCGGGCACACAAGCCAACGGGCCTCCCCGTCTGACCACGAGCTTCAGGCCTTGGCGATCTCGACGGTCTGTGCGCGGGGGCTGTGCCCGGGGGCGCTGTAGATGGCGCGGTAGTGGATCTGGCCATAGCCACCCGCCAGGTGCAGCGCCTTCCACGGCGCGGCCACCGGCTCCTGCTGACCCTTCCAGTTCTTGAACTGATAGGGCTCCCAGGCGTGATAGATGATCGCCTGACCCGGCTGCACCGAGGGCGCCACCTTCGCCACCGCCTCGAACTCACCCACGTCGTTGAAGACCCGAATGCGATCCCCATCGGCAATCCCGCGGGCCAGAGCGTCTCGCTTCGCCACCCACACCGCCGGCCCACCGCGCTGCAAGCGCAACATCAGAGATGAGTCGCGCCAGGTGGCGTGGATCGACCAGCGCGTGTGCCCACCGGTAAGACGCAACGGATAGTTGCCTCCCGCAGGTGGCGGATTCTTGTGCACCGGCAGCACCTCGCCCACCTCCTCGTACCAGGGATGGTCGATCAGGAACTGCTGACGACCCGAGAAGGTCGGCCACGCTTCCTTCTTCTCCACGAAGCGCGCGTGCGGATAGAGCGTGCGGCCCCGCTTGTAGTCGCTGCCCAGCGCGTAGAGCATCTCGGGCTTGCCCTCCGCCTCGAGCACCGGCAGCAGACCCGTCTGCTTCCCCTCGTCGAAGCCCTTGTTGCCGGTGATGTCCGTCTCGCGCAGGATCCAGTCCAGCGCCCCCTTCGCATCGCTCTCATGGAACTTGCCGTCATGGCTCCAGAGATCGTAGACCTGCGAGAGATTCACCTCGCCTCCCACCGAGCTGCGCACCGTGCTGACGCCGCGCGCCTTCGCGCGCTCCTGGATCTTGCGCGCCAGCAGACCGAAGATCTCCCACTCCGGCTTGGCCTCGCCGAGCGGCTCTACCGCCTTCTCGCACAACACCAGGTAGGGCAGGTAGGCCTGGCTGTACTTGAGCGAGTCGCGCTCGTAGTAGCCCCCGGTCGGCAGAATCATGTCCCCCTTCATCCCCGACGTGCTCGCCTTGAAGTTCACATCCACGATCAGGTCGAGCTTCGGCCACAGGTGCTTCTCGGCAATCTGCGGCGCCGGCCAGCGGCGCAGCGGATTCGAACCCGTGAACAGGAACACGCGCGGCTCGGTCCCCGGCAGCGGCCGCACCGGAATCCAGCCTTTGCTCACCGCCTCCTTCATGTACTCGCCCGTGCTCCGCGGAGCGGCCGGATCCTGGAACTCGCGCTTGTCCCAGACCTCCGAGTAGCCCGCGTGGGTATAGAGGAACGGCATCAAAGGCGTCATGCCACGGTGCGGCGTGATCTTCTGCATCAGGTTCTCGAAGCTCCGCCAGCTCCGATCCCGCATGTAGATCTGCCACAGCAAGCGCGTCTGCTCGAGCAGCGGAAGGTTCCCGCGCATCCCGGCGTTGTTGAACTTGTCGAAGCCCCGGATCGGCCACCAGGACGCGATCCGCAAGCCGCCGCCGCTCTTGCCCTGGTTGCCCGTGAGCGCCATCAGCAGGATCTCCGCGCGCTGGGCCAGGTCTCCGTGGTAGAACTTGCAGGTGCCCAGGCCCGAGAAGATCATGGCGCTGCCCGCGGCGGCCAGCTCGCGGGCGATCCTCTCGATCGTCCCCTTTGCCACACCGGTCAACGCGCTGGCCTGCGCCGGCGTGTAGCGCGCATCCAGGTGCCCGCGCAGGTGCTCGAGCAATGGACGCACCGTCACCAAGCTCCCGTCGACCCGCTTGACCGCGTGGCTCCCGGAAAGCGCGGGGCGCAGCGAACCGAGCGCGATCGACTGGCTCCCCTCGCCTTGGCAGCCCGGCACCTCCATCAACCGATCCGACGCAGCGTCCCAGAAGTAGAGCAGCTCGTTGCTACCGCCCTTCTTGAGATCGGAGGCGCGCAGATAGCGACCCGTGTCGGCGCACACCAGGATCGGCAGGTCGGTCTGCTCGCGCACGTACTCCTCGTCGTGCAGACCCTCCTTCAGGATCACCTGCGCCATCGCCAACGCCAGCGCCGGGTCGCTGCCCACGCGCGGGTTGATCCAATAGTCCGCGTGCACCGCGCTGGCACTGAAGTCCGGGGAGATCACCACCAGTTTGGCGCCCCGGTAGCGCGCCTCGTGCATGAAGTGGACCTCGGGCATGCGCGTGTAGGCCGGGTTGCCGTTCCACACGATGATGAAGTCCGACTTGAACCAGTCGTCCGAGGTGCCCTCGCAGTTGTACATGCCCCAGGTTTGCACGGCGCCGGTCGGCATGTCGCCGACCCCGGCCCAGGAATCGATGGTCGTCGCATTCATGCTGGCGAAGAGCCGCATCTCCGAGGCGGTGTCCGCGCCGAAGTCGATGTTGGTGGTGCCGTGGTCGTAGATGATCGCACCGGTGTCCTGTTTCACCGCCGCGTCGATCATCGCGTCGGCGATCACGGTCAGCGCCTCGTCCCAGGACACGCGCTTCCACTTCCCGGCGCCGCGCTCACCGACGCGCCGCAGCGGGTGGGTGATCCGCGACGGCTCGTACATCAGGTGTGTGTAGCAGGCCCCCTTCTGGCAGCCGCGCGGGTTGAAGTCCGGCACTCCCGGCTCGGATGTCTCGTAGATCGCGTTCTGCTCCTCGCGCCAGGCGATGCCTTCCTTGACGAAGACGTTCCAGGAGCAGGTGGAGACGCAGTTGGCGCGCGCGTGAGAGGAGTGGACCACCTTGTCCCAGGTCCAGCGCTCCTTCCAGACATCTCGCCAATCGCGATATTCCGCGATGCGAGGCGTTTCTGGCGCAGCCCCTCCGGGCGCGGGGCTGCGCGCTTCAGCCGCCGGGGTCAGATGGAGGAAGCCCAGCGCGAGGAGCGCTCTACCGCCCTGGACCAGA
>Ga0209253_10005797_pt1 | contig 10712 bp, 5 predicted proteins | sample FrelakmetBRP12BR_FD_187145 | JGI IMG/M metagenome (GOLD analysis project Ga0209253, IMG submission 187145) | Freshwater lake sediment microbial communities from the University of Notre Dame, USA, for methane emissions studies - BRP12 BR (SPAdes)... | ecosystem: Environmental > Aquatic >... | reverse complement strand
TGCTCCAACTGCTCTTGCCGGTCAGCCGCCAGCTTCACCTGTGCATCGCGTGCCCGGGTCAGGTTGTCGATCTGCTGTTGCCGCTCTGCTGCCAGTCGGCTTTGTTCCTCTTTCGCCGCTGACGGGATGCTCTTTTCAAGCTCAGATAATTCAACAAGCCGCTTTTCATTTTGCTGATTCAGTAGATAGTAACGCTCAAGTTCTTCCTGAACTTGATGCAGCTGATGAAGCAACAGTTCATATTCCTCCTCAAGTTGCGCATCATGTTTCTTGAGGTTTTCAACCGGCCCTGCGTCGGTAGTTTTTGAGGTCGGGCTGAAATTATTCATAGGTACCTCTATACAACCGCTTCCTGAAAGTTCTGTCATCATTTTCCGCAAATTGAGACCAATCCGGTTCTCATTGTTTATTCTCCGACATCCTACCGCTCTCTGATTCTCCCCTGCCTCAGTCCCTTCTTGCCGATTCCAAGTTTCACGTACAACAAGCGAATGATGACCTAGTTGCGTAGAGAATCTGGCCCATGCGTATAGCGCATTCAGATGTGATTGTTCGTAAACAAGGTCAGTTCAAGGTCTATGGTCTTGGCACTGCTACTCTCTCTACGCACTCGTGCCGCAGCGGCCGCAGACATAGCCGAAAATAGCTCAGGGGAGTGATAGAGCTTACCAATGCTCTCCGCTAACCCCACTGCGTCCTCCTGCGGTGCCAACATTCCACAGGTCTCATCGACGAATTCCGGAATGGCGGCAACCGCGTTGGTTACGGGGACCAAGCCCGATGCCATCGCTTCATCCCGGGAAACACCCTGAGTATCCATGCGAGATGGGCACAGAAAGATGCCGTATTCACGATGAAACGCTGCAATTTCCACATGTGTCAGGAAGCGCCGTTCAATGTGGACGTTATCGAATGCACGTATAGGCTCGAGCACCTCGTCGAATAACCTGCCATCGCCGACCATGCGGAACTCGAGATCCTTGAAATAGGGCTTTTCAGACAGTGCCAAGATCGCCCTCACACTCAAGTCGTTTGCATAGGTACGAGATGTATAGGGCCGGATCGAAAGGATTTTCTTTCTCTGCTCTGCCGATTTCTTATGGTACGCAAAAAGATCCGTATCGATCGCATTGTGAATGACCCTATATCGCGAATCCGGCAACCGGAATCCGAAATCCTCCATCGTAACCTCAGCGAGGTACTTGGACACGAAGATGAGTGTCAGGTTATCGGGCATCTGCCTGAGGAGACTACGCCAGAAGGTCAAACGTGCCTTACTCTGAACCTTGGCTTTATCCCGCTGTTGTTCGTTCTCGAAGTTGTCTCGCCGATGAAACGGTTGGATTTCAAAACCATGTACCCAGACGAAAACCTTGACTCGCTCGATATGATGTTGCAGCACGCCCCACATCGCCTCATCGAGAAAATGCACCAGCACGCTTTGGTATCGCCCGCTGGAGAGCATCCGGTGCAACACCTCCTGGGAGCCTGAAATCACATTGACATCTTCAAACTCATGATACGAGACGGCTTCGTCGGGGCGCAGTCGGAAGACATCGACTGTGGTCCCGCGCGCGGCGTACGCAGCCACGCGGGTATGCACAAAGCCGTTCCGATAGAGATCCTCGTACGAAGGGTACTGATGGGTGAGGAGTAAGTGGTCGGCCTGGCCGATGAGCTCCGCCGGCTGCAAATTTTTGTGGCCGAGCACCAGGCCCTGGATCTCGGCCTGGCCACTGGCATAGACCCGCAACCCGAAGCGAATCCGAACGGTACTCGGCGGAATGACGACCTCCTGGTTCCGATTCGCCGGGATGAGGGCGTGGCTGATCTTATGCTTCTGGGCATCCAAAAAGAGCACGGCCAACTGAAGATTCAACCCCGGCGTGACCTCGAAGTAGCCCTTCAGCCGTTCGGTGACACCCAGTTCGTCTAGACTGTGGTCGGCCGTGGCATAGAAATAGTCGTGCTTGCCGTCCGGCAGCGTGGAACCGACCCGCCAGCTTTGACCTTCGACTGCCAGCGTAATCGCCGCACTGGGCTTCTTGCCAAAGTCTTTTGCCAGCTGTGCACCGGTAAGTCGTGGCGCATCATCACGACTGTTGTTTCCAGGGGCGATGCGTTCGGCAATGGCCAGCAGGTCGTCGATCGCAAGTCCGGTATTGAGACCAGGCAGGTCGTCGACGGTTTCTGTTATCAATTCGGCATCGGCTGCCATGCCCTGCTCGCAGTAGTTGAACTCGTCGATGGCTAACCCACTGTCAGCGTGCAACTGGCAGGTGCCCAGCGATTGCACCCATACCAGAACGTTTTCTTGGGCGATCACCTGACGCCGGATGGCCGCAGCGCGAGCCGGCAGGGACTGCACCTGGTGATAGGCCTCTTCCGGCTGCTTAAGCTCGAATCTGCCACCGTCCCAGGTATACCGAGCCGCTTTGCCGATCACTTCCGCCTGCGTATACCGCGTGGCCAGGGCAATGTCCTCCAGATAGTTGGGCCCGTAATAGTCGGCCGAGACCATGCCGGCGACGAAGTCGGCCTTACCGTCGAGCCTGTCAATCACCATCTCCTTGGCCTGTTCATTATTAATGAAATGGATTCGGGCATCGCCACTCACTGGTGGAGAAACCCCATCGCCGATAACCATATACAGTGTGGAGTTGGCATAACGCTGGCGCTGATAATGGGCCTGGATAAAGTCTAGCTCCCTCGGGCTCCCGGCATAGGCGAGCACCGCGATGTACGGCAGTGATTGTTGGATGGCCTTGCCGCTCACCTTGGAGACGAGATAGGCCAAACGCTGCCCATAGGTGTGCTCGCTCATCACCTTGCGTAGGGCAGCCAACCTGAGCTTGCGGCTCTGTGCTTCGTTGTCCGCCAGCGTATGCAGACGGCGGACAATTTCATGACCGCTGTCACTGGTGATGACCAGATCGCCAAAGAGGAGGCGGACGCCGCGTGAGAAATTGCTGATGGTAATGGTATTGGACGCCAGCAACTCGAACACGCGCCTGGCAAACATCGATTGCGATTGCTTGATCGAGTTGAGATTGATGGCGTACCGGTAGCCTTTATAGGCTTTGTCGATCTGGTCAAACGGAAGCGTGCCGACAATATAGGGCCGGTATTCCTCTGGGAACTGATAGTTGGGATCATTTTTTCCGTAGTTCCGGTCGTAGATCTCCAGGGGCCGGAAGGCCGGAAGTTCCAGGACAAAGTTACCCAGATCGCGCGTGCGCTCGGGATAGCGCACATAATAGGCCCCGGCAAAGCAGAAGGCATCCTTGCGTTCGTACGTTTCAATGGGATTGTTGGTGGCCGGCTGACAGGCAAAGGGCAAGAGGTACACCCGATCATGCCCTAATGCCCCTTTGTACCGATGGATGCAGTCGATATCCGTGGTAAACACATAATCGAACAGCTTAGCGGTATTGAGAAAGGTTTCAAAGTGGATCGGGTCTTCCTTGCACCAGAACACAGTTGGAATCTTCTTCGCACGGCACCACTCGACGATACCTTGCACTTCTACGCTGGTATGGCCGACCTTGTTGCCCCAGAGTTCCTCCTTTCCGTACCCAGCAGACTCGATAAACAGCAGGTCGGGCTTAGCGGCCTCCAATTCCGCCCGCCAGTGGCTTGGGGTCAGTCGATGTAAGGTAGCTTCTGGGTGAAAAGCGCTAAATATGATCTCGTCCAAGATGCAGGCAATGTTCAGTTTACGATCGGAAGCAGAGGCACTGGTGGACTCAGCGGGGAAAAGCGAGGGGGCGTCAGCCGAGATCATACGCCTATTTGATGGTTGCTCTTGCGGCAGGGAATCCGTTAACGCAGCAGGTCTCGATACGATATAAGCCGGCTTTGATACTGGCAACAGCTGAGGAGGACTAGGGACGAATACTTTTTTTTTACGGCGCTGGAGGGTTTCTTTGCGAAGTGCCCACAGTGCTGATGGTAGTCTTAGTAAGCCTTTTGCCGACTTGCAGTTATGAATTAGCAGATAGCCCAATCGAAATGAAATACTGGTCGCGCGTGTCTTTTCCAGTTGATGGCCCGCAGCTTCTATCTGTTGTCGCCCCTTTTGAAGCTGTTTGGTTGTGTCAGTAAGCGCTTTCCTGCTTTCTCGCAATTCGAGACGGGTTTGTTCAAGCGTAGACCGCCCATCACGCGCCGTCGAATATTGCATTTCAAGTTTGCTCTTTAATTCCGGAATCGTCTCCGTTGTCAACTGTCGGTTTCTAGATTTGGCCTGTTCCAGCCAAGTGGTGGTCTTGGTCAGTGCCTCTTCTGTCACTTGGCGGGCCGTCTCTGCCTGTGTTACCCGTTGCTTCAGCTCGTTGACCTGTTCGCCGACACCAAGATTCTGCTGGTTTGCTGCCTCCAGCTCCGCTTTTAGGCGGAGGAGTTTTCCTTCCATCTCGTGCACCGCGACCCTCTTCGCCTGCTCTTCAGCGGTCAACTGTGTGAGCTGCTGCTGCAACGCCGCACGTTCCTCCTGGAGGCTCTGCTGAGTCTGTTCCAGCTGCATCGTAGCCTGAGCCAACGCCTGCTCCGCCGCCTGACGGACTATCTCTTCCTGTGTCAGCCTTTCTTGCAGAGTAGCGACCTGTTCGGTGACACCCCGATTCTGTCGGTTCGCTACCTCCAGCTCCGCTTCCAGGCGGAGGAGTCTTCCCTCCGCCGCCTGACGGGCGGTTTCTTCCTGCGTCAGCCATTGCTGCAAAACAGTAAGCTGTTCGGTGGCAGCCTGATACTTCTGGTTCGTCTCTGCTAACTTGGTCTCCACGCGGAGCAGTTTTCCATCCGCCTCCTGCACCGCCACGCTCTTCGCCTGCCCCTCGGCCGTCACCTGAGCCAGCTGCTGCTGCAACGCCGAACGTTCCTTCTGCAAGTTGCCCTGGGCCTGTTCTAGCTGCATCGTAGCTTGAGCCAATGCCTGCTCCGCCCCCTGGCGGGCCGTCGCTTCTTCCATCACCCGCTGCTGCAACGCAGTCACCTGTTCGCCAGCCCCACGATACTGCTGGGTGGCCGCCTCCAGCTCCGCTTCCAGACGGAGGGCTCTTCCCTCCGCCTCATGCACCGCGACCCTCTTCGCCTGCTCTTCAACGGTCAACTGTGTGAGTTGCTGCTGCAAAAGCGCCGCGCGTACCTCCAGGAGGTCGCGCTGAGTTTCTTCCAACTGGTTACTGGCCTGAGCCAACGCCTGTTCCGCCGCCTGACGGGCCGTCGCCTCTTCCATCACCCGCTGCTGCAGCGCAGTGACCTGTTTAGCGGCACCCCGATACTGCTGGGTGGCTGCCTCCAGCATCTGCCGTTCAGTCTGCAGCTGAGCTTGAACCTGGGCTGCCTCCTTAGCTTGATCTTCCTGCTGACCGCGCAGCTTCAGGAAGGCCCCGTGGAGCGTCTGCCGTTCCGTCTCCAGTGCACCGCGCTGCGATTCTATGTCCACAAGGCGCTTCTCGACCGTTGCCGCATCCTCTGTAGCCTTGAGCACCAGATCTTTCGCTGACAGCAATTCGGCAGTACGCTGCTTTGTTTCTAGGCTATACTGCTCGGCGAGATTGGCATGGACATCCTGTTGTTCTTTGAGTCTGTGTTCTGCCTCAAGACATGCCGCCTCGGCCTGTCGGATCCGCTCTACATATTGCAGGCGAACTCGTTCTAATTCCTCACGATGGGCTTGTTCCAGCACCAGAAGACGTTCGGCGCGCGCCGATTCGCTCTCTCTCAAGGCTATTTTTGATTGAGCAGGAAATTTCCGACTCAATGCCCTATCCTTCAACATGATCACCGTGGCACGGGAATCCTTTTTCCCTTTCCTCGTCGCCATTTTCGGTTGAGCCCGCAGTTTCCCACTCATTGCACCATCTCCCAGGGTAGTAAGATCTTGAGTCGTTGTCGTTGTGCGATGGGAATACAGATGGACCGATCGATTACCGTCACGCAGTGCTCTCCCTGCTCGATGATAATAAGGAGAATTTGACGTGTGGAAGATCACGTCCACCCCTTAGCTATCAATGCGCCAGGCTCCCGCTAAAACATATTAAACACCACACCAGCCATCAATGCATACTGGAACAGCATTTGAGTCAATTCCTTCGCGATCTGCCGATATTTCACATCGATCCTGGGCAGCACGAGAATGTGGTCTCCCGCACGGATCGGTGGTGCTTTACTGAAAAATCCCTCGGTGCTTTCAATAAAGCTGCCATCGCGGTGGGCGATAATCACCTTCGATCCATCGGCATTCTGTGTGAACCCACCGGCCCGCTGTATATAGTCTTGCGCTGACAGTTCGCTTTCGAACGGTAACGTATTGGGGAACATCACTTCGCCACCCACCAGCACCAGGCCGTCTTTGACCGGCACGCGGACCGTGTCGCCATTTTCCAACAGCAATTCGTCCCGTTGGCTCGCCTTCGCTATCAGGACCTGGCCGGAAGGCTCTATGTCCTTGGCCCGCTCGACCCACTGCAGAATAAGAGCAGCTTCGTTGGCCCGCAGCGTAGCCTCATCATTCGTGCCTGAACGGGCGGTGAGCACGGCGGCTTCCAAGCTCTTGAGCGAGGTTTGCAGTACCTGCCTTTGGCGATCTTTTACGCTGAGGCGAAAGAGTTGCAGATTGGCGACGTCCGAACGCTCGGAATACTCGATACGCTTCAGCAGTTCTCCTATCCTCGTGCCATAGGGTAGCTGATGCTCCTGGGAGCTCTGATGTTCTCCTTCGACCCGCACAGTGATGGTGCCGGGCCGCTTGTCGGCAGTAAATGCGAGTTCATCGCCATTGATCAGCTGTAGGCTTCCGGCTTGATCCAGCGGGTAATACTCGAGGTTTCTGATAGTGCCGGTATTGCGTGTCACACGCATATGTGTCGCCTGCGCAAGGGGTTTCGCCAGTTTGATGAGATCCGCTCCATTCAATTCTGCGCTGGAGAACTCAAAGCGCTTGGCGTTTTCTGCCAGGCCGGAGACCGTGACCGTTTTTTGACGGGGGGAGACAAAAATGATATCGCCGTCGGCTAACTGTACTTGAGGAATCTTGCCCTCAAGCAGGAAATCGTACAGATTCAGGTTCGTTCGGATATGGGTGCCGCGTTTGACCTGAATATTTAGAAAAGATCCGCGTTCCGGATCGATACCCCCTGCTTGATCCAGATAATGAAGCAGGCTGTCCATCGACGTGCCGTTGTACAGGCCTGGCCGATTGACAAACCCTCCCACATACACCCGTACCGGTTGCGCTTCAGACAGACTCGCGTAGCTGTACACATTGGTCCGGTAAACTCGATGGACGGCTTTTTCTATGACGCTCTGTAGGTCCTGATTACGGACTCCCAGGATGGTCACCGGGCCGACAGCGGGGATGAAGATGTTCCCCTGAGGATCGACCATTAGGACATTGTCGAATATTGCGCTGCCCCACAGCCGCAGCCTGATGCTATCGCCAATGGCTACGAGATAGTCCGGATTAAACTGGGTCGGCCCCTGGCGAGCGAACGCCCCGGTGAAGAGGGACGCGCCAAAAACCTGGCTGTTACGATTTGCCGTGCTAACGGCTGATTGCTGCGGTCCCGGACGAATCTCACCCACCGATTCCTGTGATGAGGCTGGTGCCGGAAGCTCTGCTTTTCCCGGGGACGGAGCCGGTTTGATTAACGGCGGTGGGCTTGGCTGAGGTTGGCTTCCGCCAGATTGCCCAAAGATGTTCCCCAATAAACCGGGACTCTGCGCCAATACAGGATTGGCGAATACCAGCGCTATCAATGCGATCAGTATGTGGCGCATAGGTTAGTCTCGATGCTCTCGAATGATGGTGCTCAACAGACTGACGATCCCTGCCAGCATGAGCGTTGCCACAATAAACACTGCCGTATTGTAGATTCGGCGCGGCTCCATCGGGTACTGGGGCTGTGTGGGGCTCTGGATCACCGACACCATCTTGACGGTTCTCACGGAGTCGACTCGCCCCTTTTCCAGCGCCGCCAACGCCGTCTTATATATATCCTGCGAAAACTCGGCGTTCATCTGCAGCCGCGTAAACTCTTCAATCGCACGATTGAGCGTTTGACGTTCGGAGGAGGTCAGGCGGGCTTGCTGCCGCGCAATCTGCTTCTTGACGGATGCGATCTGCAAATCAAGCTCAACGACAGAAGAATTTTGAGGATTCAGATATCCCAAGAGGGCGCCCCGCTGAGTATTGAGTGTGGCGAGTTGCCCTTCAAGCTGGCTGATGATGCCGAAGACGTTTTCAGCTGTCCCTTGCGGTGACACTATATTGCGTTCGTTTTGATAGGCCAAGACCGCCTGACGGGCTTGCATGACACGCTCGCTGATTTGTGCGACTTGCGTTTCGAGAAAGGAGACCTGCTCTTGGGCGAGCCGGCGGGCTACTATGTTCATGTAGCGCTCTCCCTCTTCCATCAACATGCTCGTCATGGCGCGAGCTTTATCCGGGCTGAAGGCCTCCGTGCGAATAACCAGCAATCCCGCATACTCATCGAATTCCACGCTCACCCGGGACAGGTAATATCGATGAAACCACTCTCGGGATATGTCTTCAAACCACATGCGAGAGATGAGGTCGCGGCTGCGATCGCTGTAGTGTTCCCGCAAGTCCAACTCCGCATCCAGCTTCTCAAGCATGTCGACCGACAATAAATGGTCGCGAAGAAGCAGTTGATCCGCCCTGTTGGTGCCGCCAGAAGTGCCAAGAAGGGTCGAAAGGCCCATCGGTTGAACTGATCCCATATCCATCTGCTGAATGATGACGTGGGCTTCCGAGACATAACGGTCTGACGCAATGACTCCCCAATACACGACGGCCAGTAGGCAGAGGACCAGTGCCGACCAGAATGTGTAGCCTTTCCCGCGAAACGGCTTGAATGCCCTTCCGGTAGACGCGAGGCTCGTCGAAAACGTCGCGACGCTTGGTTGGGTTTGCTCCGGTGGCATGAAATGTAGCGGCATCATCGGTGAAGACTTTTCTTGTACTCAGTCAGCGCGTCGTTGATACTGTCGAACCAGTAGGCTCGTCCCTCGTGCAGCCAAATACCGGCCTTGCAAAACTCCTTGAGGGTCCCTTCCCCGTGCGAAACCATAATCAGACCGGCTCGATCAGAGAGCGCTTGGAATGCCGCTGCCGCTTTGTCCCTAAACGCGGCGTCGCCGGCGGCGGTAACCTCGTCTGAGATGTACACATCGAAGTCGAACGCCAACGAGAGCCCGAATTGCAACCGTGACTTCATCCCTGACGAATAGGTTTTAATGGGCTCATCGAACGATTCTCCGAGTTCTGCAAAGTCCTCGATGTAGCGAAGGCGGTCTTGCAGGTCCTCTTCATGGCCGTGGATACGGCAGACAAATTTGGCATTCTGGCGTCCGGTCAGAGACGCCGCCAGGCCCCCACCGAAGCCCATCGGCCATGAGACGCGGCAACGGCGTTCGACCAAGCCGCGTGTCGGCGTATCGATTCCACCGATCAACCTTAATAACGTGGACTTCCCTGCCCCATTCCGTCCTACTAACCCAACATTGAGTTTGGGCGGAATCGTGAAGCTTACGCCTTGCAACACCCACTTGCCCATGCCGTGGTCGGATCGATAGCGCTTGTAGACGTCGTCCACGATAATCATTTGGCTACAAGCCTCGTGGCAAATCGAACATGGAGTGCGAGTCCGAGCCAAATCGTGACCATGGCAAAGGCCAACAGATAGCCCATGCTCACCCCCGGAATCGTATGGTATTGGGGGAAAAATCCGGTCCGAACTGTTTCAATCCCATGGACAAAGGGATTCAACAGAAACCAGCTTTGATAGGCTGGGGGGATCGTCGAAGGCGGGTACATGATCCCGGACAAGAAATACAAAGGACCAAACAGCATTCCACTCACTTTCCCGGATTCCGGAATCAACTGAGACGCAACGGAAAATATAAGCCCCAGGCCGATACCGGCCATCCATAGAGCTGCGAAGGCCAACAGAACTTGCAGGAAGTCGTGAGGAAACACCTCGTACCCAAATAGGCCAAGTCCCGTGACAAGACACAAGGCACTGATCAAAAACAGGAAAGCCTCTAACGCAGCACGCACCAAGACTGTATCGATCGGGAATACTTGCCGGTAGGTGAAGAGTGTGTCGTTGGCATTGATGGCTTCCTTCGATCGAGTGGCTGTGTTCCGCGCTAAGATAAACCCGAGTATGCCCGTGGCAATAAACAGACTGTAATCGATGCCGGAAACGACTCGTTGCAGAAAAAATCCGAACAACACGAAGATGAAGATGAGATGCACAACCGGTTCAAGGAGGAGCCACACCCATGCCGCTCGCCCTGCCGATAGCCGGGTGACCGCTTCTCGCAGGAAGAGGGCTTTCCAAACTGTCCAGGCTATGGATGCCGGCGACCGCTCAGAATTTCTGTTCTGAACGTTGGCCGGACCGTCGGATAAGGCCATCACGATTCTCACCTTGCAGGGTACGTTAATAGGTGGCGTCCAGAAAGCAGATTTGCAAAACCAGACGCCCCACTGGTTCGAGCAGGATCCACGCCCAGGCGGCTCGTCCCGCGAACAATCGGACAACCACACAGAATTTCTGTTCTGAACATTGGCCGAACCGTCGGCGAAGGCCATTACGATTCTTGTCTTGCAGGATACGCGATGAGGTGACGTCTACAAAGCAGATTCACAAAACCAGCGGTACCACTGTTTCGACCAGGAT
>Ga0209253_10005796_pt1 | contig 10713 bp, 5 predicted proteins | sample FrelakmetBRP12BR_FD_187145 | JGI IMG/M metagenome (GOLD analysis project Ga0209253, IMG submission 187145) | Freshwater lake sediment microbial communities from the University of Notre Dame, USA, for methane emissions studies - BRP12 BR (SPAdes)... | ecosystem: Environmental > Aquatic >... | reverse complement strand
CGCTCCGAGTGTCAGAAGGGATTAGCGAAGTACTGGGGTTTACAGGTGGACGCTCAGGGAGCGCTGCAGGGAACGAAGAGAAATCTCCAGCGTTTTCAGTCGTTTCTGGAATCACTGGATAATGACGGTACTTCTACGCTATAATTATATCATTGGAGGTCGCTTTGGAACTGAAATTACCGGTGAAACGAATATACTGTCCCTCCTGTCACCGCCTGGTACGAGGACAGGGGAAGAAAAGCAACGGCACCACCCAGATTTTATGTGATATAATCATTATGGTCATCAACGGAGAAGGAAAAAATGAGAAGGATTATGATATTCTTATCTCCTTGGGTCCTTTTATTAGGTATTTTGGCCTGTTCAACTCATTATCAAAAAGAATTCTTAAAAAAGATGAATTACATCTCAAAGCCCCGAGACTCAGCAACGTCCATCTCTGTTGGCATATGGACACCTGATGTCGTTGAATTCAAGATCCGGATGATGCACGATCAAACAGGACGAGGTTATCATTACCATTTTATCCTGGATGGTAATGAGATCATAGCCGAGAATTTCTTAACTGCCCGAGATGCTCTAGAACTTTACTGGGTTAAGATGAAACCGAAAAAAGGTTTCCGTTTTCAGCCCGATAAAATATATCGCTTTTGTATTAGCGATGGCTCTCCGGAAGGAGTCACTTCATATCATGATTACTATTATTGCCTCGTAATTTATGAGTTTGTCCTTCCTCAAAAAGGGAAATCGTAGAGAGACGACTTGAAGGGCCTAATATAGGGTCGGCGTTTGAATACAACCCGAGCCGCGTTTAAGAATCTAAATTAATGATCTTAACCCCCCTTATCCTCCCTAAGAATCAGAGGGGACCCTGAAACATGTACACGGCTCGGCTGCAAAATTAAACCCGAAACGCCTTTAAGACTTTTATTTAGTAATATTAATCTCCCCAACCCCTCTTATGGAATTAAGAGGGGCCCCGAAACATGTAGGCGTTTCGGCGGCATAAATAAAACCGGAGACACCTTTAAGAATAATTTTATTGGTCTTAATCCCCCCTTCCCCCATTGTTAATTCAAGGGGGCCCCGAAAAAGGAAAGAGTGTGAAAACAACCCGAGCCGTGCTTAAGAATCTAAATTAGTGGTCTTGACCCCCCTAATCCCCCCTAAGAATCAGGGGGAACCCCGAAAAATGTTCACGGCTCGGCTGCATGTGTGGCGGGAGGGTATGGGAGTCGAACCCATCCGGGACCTTCGTCAGGCCCCATACTGGATTTGAAGTCCAGAAGGCCCACCGGAACCTAGACCCTCCCGGGAAGGACCGCCCAATATTACCTTAAGACGTGCCGGTCTTCAACACGTTTGGTCAGGCCGATGGTATCGAAATATTCGAGAATGGCATGGGAATATTTGCGCGACATCCGGAGCTTGTCCCGCAGCTCGGCGATGGTGATGCTCTTGGACTTTTGGAGTTGGCCGGTCACGACCTCTTTGGCCGCTTGGAAGGCATCCTTGTGGTAAACGACTTTGCGGTTGAGCCGGACGAGCTTTCCCTGCTGGAACAGGCTGTTCATCAGCCTTTTGAAGACGGCATGCTCCAGCCTCAGCTTCTGGCAGACTTCATCTTCCAAGGGCGTCTCGAACCGCGCCCTTCTAAATTCCTGCTCGATCCTGTCGATGAGCTCCTGGTCCTTGGGCTTGAGCTTCATCTCATGTCCGACCAGCCCGATCTGGGAATCTTTCCTGTAGATCAATTTGCGATTCACAAGGTCGTCCAGGAGCATTTTGAAAGTGGGCTCGTCCGACACTTTCAAAAAATGAGCCCTGAGGTCGGAATGAGGGATGTACAGAAACGTCGGATGGTCCTCTAAATATTTTTTGATAGACTCGAGCAGCTTGTCGCGAAGTTGATTATAAGATTCTGCCAAAATATATTTTTCCTCTTTTTCTAAACCGAGTTTAGCCAATCTGCCGCGGCTGAGGAGGCCTAGGAGAGTGGCGTGAATTTCTTCTTCCGATCTACCCAGGGAAATCGCGATTTCCTTTTGGCTCAAAGGCTTGAAGATCGATTTCGTCAGGGCCTGTTCGACGATGTCTTCTCCAGTCCCTTCCCACCGCTTTAGGCTTTCGATGACCTGCGCATCCTGCAGCTTGTGCCTGGCCGGCGTCGCATCCAGGATCTCTCCTCCGCCGATCGTCATCAAGGGAGAAAACGTGCGAATGATGAAGCGATCCTTGAGCAGGCCGACCGTCGGCGATTCGAGGACGAATTGGACGAAGTTTGATTCGCCTGGGAGGAGTTTGGGCTTTTCGAGCAGGACGACTCGGGCGATGATTTCATCGGTCCCGATATGAAGCCTGATGCGTTCCCGGTTTTTCAGCTCGACGGGGCTGTCGCTGAGGAGGCGCAGGCGGGCATCCACTCTTTGCGTCGGCATGAGAGAGCCTTCCATACCCGCGCACTGGCCTCGCCGGAGCGCTTCTTTATCGACATCCTGGAGGTTGAGGGCCGTCCGCTTGCCGATCTCGGACTTTTCCCGCTGCGCTTTGTGGACCTGGATCCCCCTGACCTTCGCTACGATTTTTTCCGGATAGATTTCGATGCGGTCGCCTACGCGGACCTCGCCGGAGAGGACCGTCCCTGCGATGACCGTTCCGAATCCATGGATCGTGAACACGCGATCGACCGGCATCCGGAAAAAGCCGCTGTCCTGGCGCTTCTCGACGCGGCGGCCGATTTCCATGAGCGTAGATTTGACTTCGGGGATGCCGGCTTTTGTCACGGCGGAAACAGGAATGATCGGCGCCCCTTCGAGGAAAGTCCCCTTGACGAAATGAACGATTTGAGCCGTCAATTCCCCAATTCGCGCCTGATCCACCAAATCGGCTTTGGTCAAGGCGATCATCCCGTGTGGGATGCTCAGGAGCTGAAGGATGTCGAAATGTTCACGCGTTTGGACCGAGATCCCCTCGTCCGCCGCGATCACGAAAAGGGCGGCATCCACACTGGCCGCGCCGGCGACCATGGTCTTGACAAACCGTTCGTGGCCCGGCACATCGATAAAGACGATTTGCTTTTCGTAATCAGGCAGATCCATGAAAACAAAGCCCAGCTCGATGGTCATGCCGCGCTCTTTTTCTTCGGGGAGCGTGTCGGGGTCGATACCCGTCAGCGCTTTGACCAAGGAAGACTTGCCGTGGTCGATATGGCCGCCGGTTCCGATAATGACGTGCTCTTTTTCAGACATCGGTTTACTTCAGAAGGAATCCTCCGGCTATTCTTTCAGGATTTTAAGGATGGCGTCGCGGACCTTCTCATCCTCGTCCGGCTGGATCGTGCGCAGGTCGAACATCACGCAGTCGTTCTGGATCCGGGTGAAAATGGGAGGCACATGGAAACGGAGCTTTCGGGCGAAGTCGTCGGCGATAAGCGATCGCGGCTTAACGGCCAGGAATTTTGTCGGCAGCGTTTCAGTGGGAACAGACCCGCTTCCGACATAAGACCCGCCGTCTTCAATAAATACTTCGGTATTCTGAAGCACGCTGTCCTCAAGCTCATTTTTCAGGCGTTCGGCTCGGACCATAAGCTCCATGAGGTCGACTGCGAACATCCTATAGATCGGATGCTCTTCCCGCAATTTTTTCGGGTTTAGAAAAAGCTTGAGCGTGGCTTCCATGGCGGCAAGCGTAAGTTTGCCGCAGCGGAAAGCCCTCACCAGAGGATTTTTCTTGATCTGCTGGATCGAGTCGGCTTTTCCGACGATGATTCCCGACTGGGGGCCCCCGATGAGCTTGTCTCCGCTGAAGCAGGCCACATCCGCTCCGGCCGCCACGCTGTGCTGGACGAGAGGCTCGCTCTCGAGACCGAATTCCTTCAAATCGACGAGAGCGCCGCTGCCAAGGTCGTCGATGACCGGGATGTTGCGCGCCCGGCCCAACTTGACTAGATCCTCGATCCCCGGCTCCTCGGCAAAGCCGATGATCCGGTAGTTAGAATGGTGGACCCGCAGAATCGCCCCCGTGTTCGGCCCGATGGCATTCTCATAGTCGCGAAGGTGTGTTTTATTGGTCGCCCCGACTTCGCGCATGATGGCGCCGCTTGTCTCCATCACCTCCGGCATGCGGAACGAGCCGCCGATTTCGACAAGCTGGCCGCGCGAGACGATCACTTCTTTGCCCCTGGCCAGGGTGTTGAGGATGACCACGGTCGCCGCTGCGTTATTGTTGACAATCGTGGCCGCCTCCGCTCCCGTCAGTTCGCAGAGGATTCGGCTGACATGGGCGTCCCGCTGGCTGCGGCGTCCGGTTTTAAGGTCCAAAGCAAGGGTACAATAGCCACGAGCGGCCTCGAGGATCGCTTCCTGGGCGGCTCTCGACAGGACAGCCCGGCCCAGTCCTGAGTGCATGATGACGCCCGTGGCGTTTACGGCGTTGCGCAGGGAAGGGGAGAACTTTTGGGCGAGGCGCCGCTCCATTTCATCGAGAAGACGGCCAGGCATGAGATCGGCTTCGGCCAAGGAGGGAGCCTTTTCATCGAGAATCGTGCGCCTGATATCCTCGAGAACCCGCTGGGCCGATTTCAGGACTTCTTCCCGGCCGAATTTTTCTACGAATTGCTTTTCCTGGGCTTTCTGGATTAAAGCCTCGACGGCCGGAAGCCTGCGAAGAAGGGTTTCTTTCATAACATTCCCCTTAATCGATTATGCAAAATGCTAATATAGGGGATATCTCTTCCTCCGTCAAGACGAGCCGGGCTTATAACCAATGTTTACGCGATAAATTAAATTACACTGTCATTGCGGGCCGTCCTTGCGGCGTGGCAATCCGACGCAGTCGTTTCGAGGAGCTTTGCGACGAAGCAATCTGACCCATAGGGTCATTCCGAGCAGAGCGAGGAATCTCCGCTTTTTGCGCAGAGCGCACGAGATTGCCACGGCACTCCGTGCCTCGCAATGACCCATTATGTTAGATCGCCACGTCGCTTCGCTCCTCGCGATGACATCTTATTTAAAGTACCGCCGCAAATCCCCGGACGTAAGTCCGGGGTTTAGGTTCAATGCGTTTAAACGTGGTTCCTGTTACCGCCGCTTATTTGCCCATTCGGACCAGGACATTGCAGACGGGCTTGTCTGAAATGGGCAGGACCTTGCCCGAAATAGGCTGGCCGTCGACGATGATGGCCTTGACGCCGGATTCTGCACATCCGGGATTCTTGACCTCTATCTTGTAGCGCGTGCCGCGGAAAACCCGCTCTGCCTTGAATCCTTTCCAGTCCGAGGGAATCACAGGGTCGATCATCAAACCTTGATAGGTCGGCCTTATTCCCAGGATATAGTCGAAGCTGACCCGATACATCCAGGCCGCGCTCCCGGTCTGCCAGGAATGGCTGGCCCGGCCGGCTGTTTCATGCTCGTCGCTCGTGATGTATTGAGGGTAGACGTAGGGCTCCGCCACGAAAATATCGGAATCGATCCTGTTCGGGAGAAGCTTTTTATAATAGTCAAAGGCCGCGTTGCCCCGGCCGAGCATACACTCCGCTTGGATGAGCCAGGCCGCGGGATGGCAGAAAACCGCCGCATTTTCTTTCTTGCCCCAGACACATCGGGTGATCAGCCCGATCTTCGGATCGATCTCCCGGAAAGCCGGAGCGCAGATCTTCGGCCCGAACTTCGTGTCCAGCATCTTTTTAGCGCTGAACACGGCCTGGACCAGCCGCTTCTTGTCCGGCAGCCCGGCGATGACCGCCCAGCTCTGGGTGTTGATGAAAATCTTGCCGTACGTATTGTCTTTTGAGCCGATTTTCCTCTTGCCCTCGCCGAAAGCGCGGATGTACCATTCGCCGTCCCAGCAGGATTTCTCGATAGCCTGGTTGAGATGGTCACGCAGTTCCAGGATATCTTTGGCCGCCTCTTCAGCCTTTAGGTACTTTAGCAGCTCGACGAAACGATTGAGCATGGCCACATAGAACATTCCGCCCCAGACGCTCTCTCCGCCCTCCTTGCCGCCGATGTAATCGAGCGTGTCGTTCCAGTCGCCGCGTCCGAAAATCGGAAGGCCCTGGGGGCCGAGATGATTTTTGGCGAACTTGAGGACGGCCAGCAGATGCTCGAAAATCGTGCCCTCCTGGCCGTCCAGGAACGGCTCGGGACTGTCTAGGATGGCGACATCGCCCGTCTCTTTGATGTATTCCGTGACCGCCAGGATGAACCAAAGCGGGTCGTCGCAGTGCTCGGTGAATTCTCCCTGTCCGTCGCCGTAGAAATGATGATAGACTTTTCCGTCGGTCTGCATCTGGCGGGCGAGCAGCAGGATCCGCTCCCGCGCCTTGGTCTGGTCCGAGATCGTGATGGCGATCGTGTCCTGGGCCGTATCGCGGTAGCCGAAGCCGCGGCCGATGCCCCAGTAATAAAAACTCGCCACGCGCCCGACATCGAACGCCACCCTGGCCTGGTAGGGAGTCCAGGAGTTCATGAAAATGTTGACGTCCTTGTCGGGAGAATCCACTTTGGCGTAGGCCAAAAGATCTTCCCATTTTTTCTTGACGTTGAGATAGGCGGCTTCGACGGCGCGCAGGTCATGGTATTTTCTGGCCCCTTGTTTTTTTTGCTCGAATTCAGCCTTGGGAATGACGCCGAGCGAAAAAATGAGCTTCTTGGACTCTTCGGGCTTCATCTCGATGTCGACCTGAAGAACGCCCACGGCGTTGCCGTAATCCGTGTTCTTCGAGCTCAGCTCGCCGGCTTCGATCGCCAGCGGGTTGTTCTCGTTACGGTAGAGGCCGATAAAACGCTCCCGCAGCGTTTCATAGCCGGCGACGGGCAGGTTGACCGTAAAAAACGCCCACTGGTCCCATTCCTTGTTCTCCTGGTGCTGCGTCCCCCGCGTCTCCGTGACCCAATAGGTCTTTGTCGCGAACAGGGCGTTGAGGTCCTTGTCGAAATGGACTCGGTTGAAATGTTGGTCGTCGCATTGATTGATGATGTCGACGAGGGCATGGCCGAGAGCAAACTCCACATAGCCGAAGACAGAGAGGCGGCGTGTCTTGCGCGATTTATTCGTCAGAACGGTCTTCCAGATTTCCAGGTCATCTTCGAGCGGGACAAAATACAGGACCGAGGAGGCGATCTTCTCGACATCGGCCTCGACGCGGGTGTAACCGAATCCATGGGCAACCTGGTAGGCTTCCACATGCTTTCCCACAGGCTGCCAGGTCAGGCTCCAGGTTTCTCCGGAGTCTCTGTCCTTGAGATAGATATATTTTCCCGGCCTGTCGTGCGGAACATCATTGATCCTGTAGCGCGTGATGCGGCCGTGGAGAGGAGTCTTGTAATAGCTGATGCCTCCGCCGTTGTTGGAGATCGTGGCGAAGTACCGCCCGTTGTAGAGGTAGTTAATCCAGGGACTGGGCGTGGCCACGTTGGTGATGATGTATTCTTTGCCGTCTTCCGAAAAATGCCCGTAGTCCATGATGGATTGCCCTTACTGATCGACCTCATCCAGATTCTTGCCGTCGACCACAAATCCTGAATCCCGATGATCACGCTTCATGGTCTTCAGCTGCTTGATCATATCCTTGAGGTTAATGATCCCGCCCGTCGAGAACCAGATGACCACGATCACCGATGCTATCAAATAAGCCCAGACATAGATCTTCCAGAAGCTCATCCAGGACCCATTGCCCACATCCCGGGTTAAGTTGATGATCGTGCCGATGAGGAATACCATGACCCAGGTAAAGGTCCACGCGTACGTCATCACGTAGATGAATTTATCGCCCCGGGTGAATTCCTTCCCCATGCCGAGCACTTTCCAGCCCTTGAGCGGCTGCTCCTCGACGACCTGGGTTTCTTTCTTGATGTCGTATCGACCTCGGTGAAGCATGCGGTCCATGTCGAACGCTTGTCGCTTGCCGAGCAGAGAGACGAGAATATAGACGATCGATGACGCCGCCATGGCCAGCCCCCAGAACATCTGTCCATTGATGAAGAACCGGGGCTGGATCTGATGAATGACGATGCCGCCGACGGCAATGACCGAGCCTGTGATCATGGCCGCCCAGGCCGCAGCCGCCGTCCCGCGCTTCCAATAGAGGCCTCCGATGATGACGGCGCCGCTGCCGCCGGCAAAAATCGCTCCGGTGATCGCGAAAAAGAGAAAAATGTACTCGCTTTGCTGGAAGAGCAGGCTGAAGAAATAGATGAATACGGCCACTCCCAATATGGCCAGCTTCAAATATTTAATGTGCTGCTCCGGCGCAAAGGGCTTTTTCCGGATCGGCATGACCACGTCCTGGATTAAAATGCTTCCCCACGAATGCAAATAAGTCTCGTGGCAGGCGATCGAAGCGGCCAGCATCACGGCGGCAAAGGCGCCCATCAGCCCCACGGGCAGAAGCTTGGTCAGCACCAGCGGCACCGTCAATTGGCTTCTCAGCGCATCCGAGCCCAATCCGTTTAATATCGGCTGGATGGCGGCCGCCTGGCCCGCGAAGGCTTGATGATGCAAAAAGGTGTAGGCGATGATCGGGACAAAAACCAGAAACAGCCCCCATTGGGGGATGCCGCGCCAATTCGCCAGGACATCGCCCATCTTCGCCTCGTGGGCGCTTTTCGCCGAGGCGTTATAGGCCTGCGTGCCCTGCCAGGAAAGCTTCCCGTAGATGACTCCGATCATGCCGATGAAGAAATACCAGAAATTGTAGTCCTTGGTGCTCCCGGTTTTGAATGGATTGATGAGAGAAGCGTCGGCCGGCGCCTGGGAAACAGCCTGAAACAAGTGAGCCCAGTTGACCTTGAGCATCAGGACGATGATGATCACGATGAAGACGGTATTGACGAAGATCCCCTGGAGGAAATCGGTGATCATCACAGCGATCTGGCCGCCGGAAAAGACAAAATAAAGAGGAATCCAGAGGATGACGATCATAATCAGAGCAAAGGTCGAGACGGAAACGCCGAAGATGTCGATGGTCTGGGGCAGGCCGCAGAAATAGATGAAAAAGCGGGCGCTGACGGCGGGAAAAATGCCGAAATTGATGATGCCGGAGAAGAAGGCGAGGAGCCCGGCGAATATCCGGAAATTACGGCTGTAGCGGATCTCGAAAAACTGGGCCATGGTCAGGGCGCGCGTTTGACGGAAACGGTAGAGAACCCAGCCGGAGACGCTGATGGCGACCAGGACAACGGCCATGATCATCTCCCACCAGCGCAGGCAGAACCCCGCGATGTAGTTCATCTCCAGCATGCCGACGATGGTGATGGCGCCCAGGGCTGCCGTGCCCTGGGAGAGGCTGATGAGGTAGCGTCCGCCGGTGCGGCCGGCGGCCAGGAAGTCGGAGACGCTCCGCATGAGCTTCTTGGAGGCGATGACGATCGAGATGATGAAGGCGAAGACGATGACGACGATGCCCCAGTCAAGGACGGTGAGGTTCAATCGTTACTTCCTTCGACAGGATCGATCATTTTCAGTTGACGATGATCTCGTCGGCGAAGAGCCAAGCCTTCTTGCCGGCGCCGGGATGCCCTTCCGGGCAGGTGCCGATGTTTTTGGCCCGGACCCGAAGGTACCGGGCTTTGGTGATCGGAAAATTCGCCGAAAAATCTTTGATGATCGCTTCGGCCAAAGCGGGAGAAACATCATTTTTTTGGGATGCTACGACCTTGTAGTCTTTGCCATCATCCGAAACGGCGAATTCGACCTCGGTCGGCAGAAAAATCCAGGAACCGCTGTTTTGCAGGCAGCCGAGCGTGGCCCGGTTGAATTTTTGCTTTTTCCCGAAATCGATCACGGCGATGAGGTCGTCCCCCTCGAAGCCCTGCCAGCGGCCGTCGGTATGACTTTTCGATCCGCGCAATCCGTCGAGGAGCGCCAGCTTCCAGCCGCCGCTGTATCGTTGACTATAAGGAATGACTAGGCTGATGGGCTTTCCCAGCGCCTTGTGGGCTAGATATCGGATCTCCGTGACAGGACCCATTGGCTTTCCATTGGCAAAAGTGGCGGCCTTCAGCGTCCCTGTCTTTTTGATACGAATGGGCTGGGAGTAACGTGCCGAATTAGCCGTCGGATCGCGCCCGTCCAGACTGTAGCGGATCTCCGGCTTGAGCGTTTCAGCCTCCAGCTTGATCAGGACCTCTTCCCGAGCCGCATTGAAGGCAGGCTTGAGGCGCACGGCATAGAGGCTTCGGGCAAAGTTGATTTTGGCTTGGACATAGCGGTCGAGCTGTCTTTTCAGTCTCCCCAGAAAGTCTTCCCAGTTGCGGAGCTCTTTGGCCGACCAGGTCACTTCGGCCATGGCCGCGATCCGCGGCACCGTCATGTATTGGGCATGCGCCGGCGTCGAAACATATTCTGTCCATAAGTTAGCCTGCCCTCCCAGAATGCGCTTGGCCTCTTCAGCCGACAAATCGGCCGGCACAGGCTCGAAGGAATATACCTTGCCGAGGGGGAGATACCCGCCGATGGCCGGCGGTTCCAGACCCGGATCTCCTTGATAATAATCAAAGTAACAGTGAGATGTGGGCGTCATCACGCAATCATGCCCCGATTTGGCGGCGGCGATCCCGCCTTCCATGCCCCGCCACGACATGACGGTCGCGTTCGGCGCCAAGCCGCCTTCCAATATTTCATCCCAACCGATAAGCCTTTTGCCGTTCGCGTTCAAAATTTTTTCGATCCGGCGGACGAAATAGCTTTGCAGCTCCTCCTCGTTTTTAA
>Ga0209253_10005795_pt1 | contig 10715 bp, 10 predicted proteins | sample FrelakmetBRP12BR_FD_187145 | JGI IMG/M metagenome (GOLD analysis project Ga0209253, IMG submission 187145) | Freshwater lake sediment microbial communities from the University of Notre Dame, USA, for methane emissions studies - BRP12 BR (SPAdes)... | ecosystem: Environmental > Aquatic >... | reverse complement strand
GACTGGCAATGACCCAGGCGTCTGCTCTTAGTAATTTCGGGTATATTTCCTGCATGTCGTCTTTGATCGCACATCCCTTGCTGTCACTCTTTTGGCAGGTATTACAGCCCCGGCAGGGACTGATTTTCAGGCCATGGAGGAACACAGTTTCCACTTCCGCGCCAGCGGATTCCGCCCCACGCGAAATTCGGCCTGCTAGGGTAGAGCTGTTTCCTTTCCTCCTCGGACTACCCAGGATGACCACTACTTGTTTAGTCTTTGCTTTGTCTTTCAATGTTCTTGCCTCCTAAATTACATTCAGAAGACTACTCCCAACTCGTGATGCTAATCCTCGCTCCCGGGCCTGTCGGAGACCGTACGGCAAGGAAACAAGCTGACTAGCTCAGTCTATTTTCTTGAACATCTTGCCCTTGGTTCCGCACACAGGGCAGCTATCGGGTGGTTCTTTCTCCGAGGTATAGCCGCAGACGGGACACACATAGTAGGAATAGGTCTCTTTGCCGGCGCTAGGGCTGTCAAGAAGCTTCTGGTAAAGCTGTGCGTGAATCTTCTCTACCTCGTTGGCATAATGAAATGACCGTTCTGCCTCTTTATGCCCTTCGACTTTGGCAGCCTCCATCATCCCGGGATACATGGCCTTGAATTCATGGGTCTCCCCTGCTACGGCTTCCAGCAGGTTCTCTTTGGTGCTCTTGATCCCCTTGAGCGCTTTGAGATGATTATGGGCATGAACAGTCTCAGCTTCGGCAGCCGCTCTAAATAGCTTGGCTGCCTGCGGATAGCCCTCCTTGTCAGCAGCGGCAGCAAAGGCAAGATACTTCCGGTTGGCCTGCGATTCTCCGGCAAAAGCGTCTTTCAAGTTTTGCTCTGTCTTCAACATGACTGGTTCTCCTCCTTTCAATACTAGATCTCCTTGGGCGAATGGGCTCATTATACTATCGGCAACGAGCCGCCGCCAGTCTTCAGCCGGAACGGGCTAGGATAGTAATCGCACTTGTTCAGGGGTAATGATATGTCTACAGGGTTGCCTCTCAGTCTTGTACTTTCCGTCAAGAGTAAGGTACCATTCTACTTGAGTATTTTCTGTGCCATACTTAGACGTAGATTTTGATCAGTCTCTGCCAAGGGGGTGAAAATGAAAGTAGCTAGAGTGGATGAGATGAAAGACCTGGACAGGCGTGCTACGGAGAAATTCGGCATCTCGGAAGACCTTTTGATGGAGAACGCCGGTCAGGCAGTGTACTTCGTCATATCACAAGAACTGGGCATAAAGGACAATAGATTCGTAATCTTCTGTGGTGGCGGCAACAACGGCGGAGACGGGTTGGTTGTGGCCAGGAAGATTCACTCGAGTGGCGGAGAAGTGAAAGTTTTCCTTCTGGAGGACGAAGCCAAATTCAAGGGGGCAGCAAGAAGGAACTTCGAAATAGTATCCAGAATGCCGATAGAGATGTTCAGAGTCAGCTCAATTGGCTCCGTATTACCTGAAGTCCTTGATTGCGATGCCATCGTGGATGCTATATTCGGCACAGGTCTTGTTCGCAGGGTCAGCGGGATATACAAAGACGTAATCCAGCTGATAAACGAGAGCCAGAGTGCCGTATTCAGCGTTGACATCCCCTCAGGCATAAACGGCAATACCGGGGAGGTGATGGGTGTGGCAGTGGAGGCAGATTACACGGTGACCTTTGGACTGCCCAAACTGGGGAATATGCTCTATCCCGGGCATGACCACTGCGGAGAGCTGTACGTTTCACACATATCTTTCCCACCCGCCCTCTACGATTCCCGCGCCATAAAGGTGGCAATCAATCATCCCGTAGAGCTGCCGGAAAGGGCCAAAGATACTCACAAAGGCAGCTATGGGAAGGCTCTGTTCATTGCTGGCTCTTCAAGTTACCTCGGCGCGCCGTATTTCTCTGCTCTATCTTTCCTTAAAGCTGGAGGAGGGCTTTCCTACCTGGCCACACCCAAATCTGTTGCACCATTCATAGCCAGCAAGGGAAGCGAGATTGTCTTTGTGCCTCAAGAAGAAACCGCTTCAGGAAGCATAGCAGCGAAAAACAAGGATGAGCTTCTGGAGCTCTCCCAGACGGTGGACATAGTAGTCCTGGGCCCCGGTCTCTCTTTAGCCGGAGAGACGCAGGAACTGGTGCGGAAACTCGCCCCCAAAATCAATAAGCCTCTGCTCATAGATGGCGATGGGATTACCGCCGTTGCCGAAGGCTTGGGGGAAATAGGAAAAAGAGGGGCACCCACGATACTCACGCCCCATCTGGGCGAGATGTCTCGAATCGCTAAGATCGACATAAGCGAGATAAACAAGAACAAGATAGACGTTTTGCAGCGCACTACAAAGGAACTCAACGCCATAATTGTCCTGAAGGGAGCCCATTCCCTCATAGGCTATCCCGACGGGACTGTGTTCATCAACGTGAGCGGTAATTCCGGCATGGCCACGGCCGGGAGCGGCGATGTCCTGGCGGGAACTATTGCTGCCATGTACGGTCTGGGGCTAGGTCTCGACGACGCGGTGAGAATGGGCGTGTTTATCCACGGATTTTCCGGTGATGTGGCTGCCGTAGACAAAGGCGAGGACGGGATAACGGCGCAGGACATACTGGACTACCTCCCCGAAACCGTGAAACTCTACAGAGACAACTTCGCGGAAATTGCCAAGAATCTTTACGAAAGCATCTTCGTGGTATGAGGCAGTATCGGGACTATTTAGCACGCAGTGCAGGCACGACACGAAAACAGTCTGACGTTTTGCTGCCCAGGGGTAAGAGAGGTGGAACGATGAAGGCAGTGGTGCTCAACAGAATCTCCCCGGTTGAAGAGAAGCCCTTGGAACTGATGGATTTGCCCCGGCCTGTTCCCGGACGGGGTCAGATCTTGGTCAAGGTTTCTGTCTGTGGTATCTGTCATACCGAGCTCGACGAGATTGAGGGGCGGGTTTCTCTTTCTCGATTACCTATCGTCTTGGGTCATGAAGTTGTTGGCAGGGTGGAAAGCCTGGGGCAGGGGGCAGGCAAATTCAAAAGAGGCGATAGGGTGGGCATCGCCTGGATCAACTGGGCTTGTGGCAGATGTTCGTTCTGCCTGAAAGGCGAGGAAAACCTCTGTGATTCTGCAAGATGGACAGGCAAGGATGCCGATGGAGGCTATGCCCAGTATACCGTGGTTTCAGAGGACTTTGCCTATCCCATTCCCGAAAGGTTTACCGATGTGAAGGCCGCTCCGCTCTTATGTGCCGGGGTAATTGGCTACCGCGCCCTGAGACTTTCGGGGATGGAGGACGGCAAAGTGCTGGGACTTTACGGCTTTGGGGCCTCTGCCCATATTGTGATTCAGATTGCCAAATACAAATACCCCAACAGCAAGGTTTTCGTCTTCACCCGACCCGGCCAAAAAGAGCACCAGGATCTAGCCAGCAAACTGGGAGCGGACTGGATTGGAGCCACGGGCGATGCGTCCCCGCAGAAGCTCAACTGCGCCATTGACTTTACTCCTGTGGGAGAGCCGGTGCGCGAAGCTCTGAAGAATCTGGAAAAAGGGGGAAGAGTAGTCATAAACGCCATTCGTAAGGCAACTCGTGTTCCGGAATTGGACTACACCGAGCATCTCTGGCATGAGAAGGAAGTGAAAAGCGTGGCCAATGTCACCAGAAGAGATGCTCAAGAGTTTTTGCCTTTAGCTGCGGAAATCCCCATCGTGCCTGAAACTCAGGAATTCAAGCTAGAAGAGGCCAATGAAGCATTAGTCCTCCTCAAGGAAGGCAAGATCCGCGGCGCAGGAGTCCTGAGAATAGCCGAGTGATATGGTCAAAGGCCCCGCAGTGACGGGAAGGAGGTCACGATGTTGCGAGATTTAGTAGCAAGAAACAGAAGCTACCGGCGGTTTCATGAAGAAGTTGACATAACACTTGAGACCTTGAGGGAACTTGTCGACCTTGCCCGGCTCTCGGCATCAGCAAAGAATTTTCAGCCCCTCAAATACATCCTTTCCTGCGACCACGAGAAGAATGCACTGGTATTTCCGAACCTCGTGTGGGCCAGATTTCTGACGAACTGGCCAGGTCCTTCTGAAGGGGAAAGGCCGTCAGCATACATCATCATCCTCGGGGATGCGGAAATAAGTCGCTTTTGGGACTACGACGCTGGGATAACTGCCCAGAGTATCTTGCTGGGGGCAACTGAGAAAGGTTTGGGTGGCTGCATGATTGCCAACGTGGATAGGGAAGGGCTTCGTAAGGCTTTGGAGATACCGCAGCGATATGAGATACTGCTTGTGCTGGCTCTGGGCAAGCCCAAAGAAAAGGTGGTGATAGAAACCGTCGGGTCAGACGGAGATACCAAATACTGGCGTGACAACAAGGGTGTGCATCACGTGCCCAAGCGACCTCTCGATGATATAATTGTCAGCTAGGTACAGCCCCTGAGGGGAAGGCAAGACGATTATGCCACGCTATTTTGTTTGGACCATCGGCTGTCAGATGAATAAGGCAGAGTCCCGGCAAATAGCCGGCTGCCTGGATTCTGCTGGCTATCAGGCAGCAACGTCCTTTGACAGCGCCGATCTGGTGGTTCTCAACACCTGCGTGGTAAGACAGAGTGCTGAGCACAAGGTCTTGGGCACTCTGGGTCTATTGAGAGGCCTGAAAAGCAAACGTCCCAGTCTGCAGATAGTTGTCACCGGCTGCTTTGTTAACTCTCACACTGAGGAATTGCAGAGACGATTTCCTCACGTTGACCTGCTGTTCAGGCCTGGCGATTATCCTGAGCTGGTTGCCTGGGGACAGAGGCAGGGCATACCCGTCGAGCAGAGCCTGCTTCTCCGCCGCAATGGCTCCGGAGTAGCTCCCTCGCCATGTGCCCTTGTTCCCATCATTCAAGGCTGTGACAATTTCTGCTCATATTGCATTGTCCCGTACAGGAGGGGTAGAGAGGTAAGTCGCCCCCGGGAAGAGATAGTCTGCGAAGTGAGGGAACTGGCAAGACAAGGCACAAAAGAAGTTACTCTGGTAGGGCAGAACGTTGATTCTTACGGACATGATTTGCCCGGACATCCCGACCTTGCCGACTTGTTGAGCGAATTGCACAACATAGATGACCTTGCCAGGATCCGCTTTTTGACCAATCATCCCAAGGATATGAGCCTGAAGCTCATTGAGACCATGGCTCGTCTAAACAAGGTTTGTGAACATCTGGAGTTGCCGGTGCAATCAGGCGATGATGATATACTGAAGGCCATGAGGCGAGGATACACCGTGGAACGATATCGAGAGCTGGCTCAGACTGTTCGTAATGAAGTCCCTCAAATATCCTTGAGCACAGATATGATTGTGGGTTTTCCTGGAGAGACTGAGGCACAATTCGGGCGCAGTCTGTCTCTGGTCGCGGGAATGAGGTTTGACGTTGTTCATGTGGCAGCTTATTCTCCTCGTCCGGGCACCACTGCCTGTCGGGAATATCAAGACGACGTTACTGCGGAAGTTAAGAAAGGAAGGCTCAACAAGATTGAAGAGCTTCAAACAGTTGTAGCTAGTGAAATTAACTCACGGCTTCAGGGCAAGGAGGTGGAAGTGCTGGTAGAAGGCAGGAAAGGAGGAAAATGGTTTGGGCGCAACCGGAGCAACAAGCTGGTATTCTTTGAAAATGCCGGCGACTGGCTGGGCCAACTAGTGATGATCCAGATTGAGAAGACAAGTCCCTGGTCACTGGGAGGCCAGGTTAAAATAGCTAATTAAAGGAGGATACATGTCAGAAATTCTAAGCAAATATGGAATGATTATCTTTTTGGTAGTAATTTTCGCCGTTATGTATTTGTTGATGATCAGACCGAGGCAGAAGCAACAAAAACAACACGAGGCAATGATGCAGGAATTGAAACCGGGAGACAGGGTGATTATGGCCGGCGGGATTTACGGGCAAATTGAGAGTCTCAGTGAAGATACTGCCATTTTGAGGATAGAGTCCGGGGCAACTATGAAGGTCGCCCGAAGCAGCATACTCGGCAAAGCGGAAGGTGAGGAAAGCGGTAAGGGAATATTCTGAGGTTCATGCCTGAGAAGCTTTCTCTAGGCAGGCTCTTTTCTCCCAGCAGCGTCGCTATCGTGGGGGCTTCCCTGAATCCTTTTTCCGGGGGATATCAGTTCACGCGTTTTCTTATAGACCACGGCTTCCAGGGCAAACTTCATCTAGTGAACCCGGCATCGGGTGAGATTCTGGGGCTTAAAGTCTATCCTCGGCTAACAGAAATCCCTGAGCCAAGCGTGGACTATGTAATCTCCTGCATACCTGCTGAGAGTGTCCTGCCTTTGCTGGATGACTGCAGCAAGAAGAATGTCAAGCTTGTCCACTTATATACGGCCAGGCTGAAGGAGACAGGAAGAGATAAAGAGACAAGGCTTCAAGGTGAGATCCTGGGAAAAGCGAAGAAGCTGGGCATCAGGATTCTCGGCCCCAATTGTATGGGAGTCTATTACCCGAAGCTGGGGCTGTCTTTTAATCACGACCTACCCAGGGAAAGTGGGTCGGTGGGGGGCTTCTTCCAGAGTGGCGGGGGAGCCGCTGAATTTGTCCGTTACGCTGCCTTGAGAGGAGTCCGTTTCAGTAAGGTCATAAGCTATGGCAACGCCTCAGATATTGACGAAGTCGAACTACTGGACTATTTCGCCTCTGATGATGAAACGAAGGTAATCGCCTCCTATATTGAAGGAGTCAAAGATGGCAGGAGATTCGTTGAGTCCCTGGCACTTGCTGCGAAAAGGAAACCGGTCATAGTCCTCAAGGGAGGAAGGGGCAGAACAGGAGCAAGATTAGCGCTCTCACATACAGCATCACTGGCTGGCTCTCTCAACGTGTGGAAAGCAGCGTTAAAGCAATGCGGAGCTACTATGGTGGGCGATTTTCAAGAGCTGATAGACCAGGTCGTCGCGTTTACCTTCTTGCCGCCTATCACAGGCAGGAGAGTAACCATTTCTGGAGGCGGGGGTGGCAAGAGTATGGTCTCGGCTGATGTTTGGGAAGAAGAAGGCTTTGAGCTACCGGAATTAACTGCCGACTTCAGAAAGAAGCTCAAGGAGACAGTGCCTGGACTCTGGGATTGGGTCAGGAATCCGATAGATGCCTCTCTTTTCATAGGCACACCCGTGGTGGACATAAACGTGCTGGAGTGGCTCAGCAATGAAGAAGGATCGGATATTCTGGTTGCCAATTTGACTCAGGACGACCCTTTGCCTGAAGATATATGGGAAAATGTGCTGGTGCCGAACTTTCTTAACAGCGTAATGGCAATAAAGAATAGAGGTAAAGCCATAGTCTGTGTTATTGAAACGGGCGAAATTGGCCCGGCGGAGATGGAAAGGTGGAAATGGAGAGCTATTGCTGAGACGAGAAGGCAGATTGTCAACCAGGGTCTGGCTGTTTTTCCTTCTCCGGAGAGGGCGGCCAAAGCAATAAGAAAGCTGGTAGATTACTGGGCATGGCGGAAGAGTGAAAACGAATTACTATGACTACATCATAGTGGGCAGTGGCATTGCCGGACTCTATATTGCCCTGCTGGCTATAGAACGGGGCAGCGTCCTCGTTCTGACTAAGGGCAGCATAGACGACTGCAACACCAAGTACGCGCAGGGCGGCATCGCTGTGGCCATGGGCAAGGACGATTCTCCCGAGCTGCACTTCAAGGACACCATGGCTGCCGGGGCCGGCTTGTCTGATGCCGAGGCGGTGTGCATTCTGACTGAGGAAGCTGCTGATTGCATGGCTGACTTGATCAAATTCGGAGTGCCCTTTGATACGCTCAATGGAGAAATTACCCTGACCAGAGAGGCAGCACATAGTGTGTCGCGGGTCATGCATGCTGGCGGAGATGCTACCGGCGAGCATATCGAGGTCACTTTGAGCCGGGAGGTGCGTGCTGCTCCTATCAAAGTGCTGGAGAACTGTCTGGCTACCGAAATCTTGGTCCAGAAGGGCAAAGTGGTTGGCGTCAAGGCTCTCGATTGCCAGACCGGCTCTGTGGATGACTATGTTTGTAATTCTCTTATTCTGGCTACGGGCGGTGCCGGGAGGTTGTTCAAATATACTACCAACTCGGACGTAGTCACCGGCGATGGGATAGCTTTGGCTTTTGAAGCTGGTGCCGAAATAAGCGATATGGAGTTTTTTCAGTTCCATCCCACTGTTCTTCGCCTGCCGGGAGTAGCTCCTTTCCTGATATCGGAAGCGGTCAGAGGAGAGGGCGGCATACTCAAGAACGTGGAAGGTCATCGTTTCATGCCTGATTATGCTGCCAAGGCTGAGTTAGCGACCAGAGACATAGTGGCCCGCAGCACTGTCCGTGAGATGAAGAAAACTCACAGCGACAGAGTTTTTCTGGACGTTACCCATCTGCCCTCCCGGTTGATTACTACCCGCTTTCCTCACATATACCGCTTCTGTCGAAATCACGGCCTGGATATCACGAAAGGGCTTATCCCCGTCGCGCCAGCCGCCCACTACCTTATGGGAGGGGTGAAGGTCAATAGCTGGGGAGAGACGAATATCCCCGGGTTGTTTGCTGCTGGGGAGACCGCCTGCACCGGCGTGCATGGTGCTAACAGGCTGGCATCGAATTCCCTGCTTGAGTCAGTTGTTTTCAGCAAGAGGATAGTGGAAAGGACCAAAACAAGTGCCTCTCCTGAGAGCTGTCAGCCGTCAGCTGTCAGCCGCCCGTGTTGCCTCCCGGAACGTGAGGCATTGCCCAAGGTGCCATCACTTACTGTGCCCAACCTGCAGTCGCTCATGTGGGACAAGGTGGGAATCATTCGTTCTGGCAAAAGCCTCGAAGAGGCAGCAGGCATTGTTGCCACCTGGGAAAGCTGCCTGCCTCAACCCGGTGACCGTCCGTCCTATGAGTTGAATAACCTGGTGTTATGTGCCAGGCTCGTGACTGAGGCTGCTCTGCTCCGCGAGGAAAGCCGCGGCGCGCACTTCCGCACAGATTTCCCACAGACTTCGCCCGAATGGCAAAAACACATCGTTTTCAGGAAAAATGCCGTCAAATAAACTCCAGATTGAAGAGATTATAGACCGCGCCCTGGCTGAGGACCTCTGCAGAGGCGATGTCACTACTGAGGCCTTGATATCCGCCGACCGGCGAGGGACGGGCTTCATCGTGGCTAAGAAAGAAGGCATCCTGGCCGGCATAAACGTAGCCAAACAGGTTTTCCATCGGGTCGATCCAGAACTAAAGGTAGAGGTCCTTCTGGAAGACGGGGCTCAAGTCAAGCCGGGCAGCAAGGTAGCCAACGTGTCGGGCAGCATCGCCAGCATTCTGGCGGTGGAGAGGGTCGCCCTGAATTTTCTCCAGCGTCTGAGCGGGATTGCCTCGGAGACCAATCGCTATGTGGAAGCGGTGAAGGGACTGCCTGTGCGTATCATGGACACCAGAAAGACCACTCCGGGCTTGAGGTCGCTGGAAAAGCATGCTGTCAGGGTAGGCGGTGGCGAAAATCATCGTATGAGTCTGGGCGATGGAATACTGATTAAGGACAATCATCTGGCGGCGCTCCGCAGCCAGGGACTAAATACCAAACAGATTGTGGCCAGAGCCAGGCAAAATTCTCCGCAGCGGCTGCCGGTCGAGGTGGAGGTCGGGACCGTGTCGGAAGCCTCAGAAGCCGCGGAGGCCGGGGCAGATATCGTCATGCTCGACAACATGAGCCTCGAGGATATGCGTAAGGCGGTGAAGTCGATTCATGGCCGTGCTTTGATTGAAGCCTCGGGTGGGATTACGCTGGACAATGTTCGGGCCGTGGCCGAGACCGGCGTTGATTTCATTTCCATTGGCGCCCTCACCCACTCCGCCCGGGCCCTGGACATCAGCCTTGAGCTTGAGGTGCAGTAGTCAAGACGTCACAGGTAACTATAATTGGCGGGTCCTCTTCTCAGCAATAACCAGATAACGTTCCGGTCTGTCCTCGAAGTGAGTTGTTTTCAATCCCGCCTGCTTTAGCATCGCTCTCAGCTGAGATTCATCTGGCAGAAGGTCGTTGGCGACTATGCCACCGACTGATTGATGGAAATGGTTGAGCATCTCCCGGCTCATGGTATGGCAGATGACCAGGCGGCCGTTATTCTTGAGCACCCTGGCTATTTCCTTCAATGCCCTGACCTTGTCGCTGAAGTGAGGAAAGGCACTGTTGCATATGGCCACGTCCACAGAATTGTCAGCGAGGGGAATGGCGAGGACATCAGCCTGGGCAAAACCGACTATAGGCGGGAATTCCTTGGCTTGCGCTTGAACCAGCATCTCCGCCGAAAAATCCAGGGCGATGATTCTTCCTTCACCGTTCAGTTCTGTGACCAGAAAGGGCAGAAGGACGCCCGTGCCGCTGCCGATGTCAAGCACACAGTATCCGGGTCTGATGCCCAGCTCCTTGACGATCTTGCCCAGGCACTGCAGCCTCTCCGGGGTAAGCTCCTTGTCCCAGGTCGGGGCCAGCTGGTCGAAGTATTCTTGAAGTTGCATGCTAACCTGATATGGGAGCCCGTTGCCATCCCTTGACTTTTCTCTTGGGAGAGAATGCTGTTGCCAGACCAAAGATAATAGCCGAAGTTATCACTATGGCGGCGCCTGAGGGAATGTCCAGCAAATATGAAGCTGCCAGTCCGGCCCAACAAGAAACGACACCGAAGACGACGGCGATGAGGAGCATCTTCTTCAAG
>Ga0209253_10005794_pt1 | contig 10715 bp, 12 predicted proteins | sample FrelakmetBRP12BR_FD_187145 | JGI IMG/M metagenome (GOLD analysis project Ga0209253, IMG submission 187145) | Freshwater lake sediment microbial communities from the University of Notre Dame, USA, for methane emissions studies - BRP12 BR (SPAdes)... | ecosystem: Environmental > Aquatic >... | reverse complement strand
CATTGTAGCCCCAGTGGAGGCATTTTGAGTCCAAACTATGCTTGTTGGAGAAGAAGCCGTCCAAGCAAATGTTGCTTCTTCAAAGTTTCCAGACGTGGTGGCGGATTGGGTTTGAGTCGAGGGCCAAGTGTAAAGGTATTGTCGGTCGCCACCGCTAGAAACACCATACATCGACCCGTCTTTGGACAAATTTATGCCGCGACCAAACTGGTAATTATGTGAAGTTGTTCCATAAACTGTGCCGCCATGACTGAACGTAGTGCCGGAACGAGTGTAATAGAAAACAGCGCCTGCTGGATTGGCGCTCGTTGTTTGAGCAACGGCAGAAATGATCAGCTTAGATGCAGAGTCATCATAATCTAAGTCCCAACCAAACCAAGTGCCTGACAACCCAGCGGGATTTGTCAGTGTTTGACCGAGCGCGAAAGTCGCGCTTGGCGTCACGCTGTTGGACGCGGCACTTGCAGGGCCAGTTCCCGTTCCGTTGGTCGCGGTTACCGTGAATGTGCCCGGCGCTGCGCCTCTGCCCGCTTATGCAGTCTGGCGCTGGCGAGATCCTCCTGCGCATACCGCAGGCTGGCCTGCAGGCGTCGGCACTGACTCTCCTGCTTCTTCGCCTTGCTCAGCGCCAGTTCATGTTCGCGGGCGACGCGGTCTTCCTCGGCCTTGCGGGCGCGGTCGAGCGCAGCGACACTGCGCGCATCCTGCTGCAAGCGCTGCTGCGCAGCTTTCTGGTCGGCGGCGCTGGGAGCGCCGGCCGGTGGCAAGGTGCGCATCGCGGTCGACCCGGGCGGGCAGGGGCCGTTGGCGTAGCTGACCTTGCCGTCGTCGCCTTCGCAGCGCTGCACGTCCTGCGCCGCCGCCGGCAGTGCTGCCAGCGCGATCAGCGCAGCAAGGAGCAGGCGGAACCGGTTCATCGCTGCCGCGGGCAAAGCGCCTTGTAGTCGTCCTGCGCGCGGCGCAGCGCCAGTTCGGCCGATGCGCGGGTCGCCGGCAAGGCGGCATTGACGTCGTCCTGCAGCCGCTGCAGTTCGCGCGCGCGCGCTTCGCACTCGCGTCGCTGCTCGGCCAGTTGCGCGCTCAGCTCTTCGTCGAGCTGAGACGGATCTTCGGTGCGGCGCGCGCGGGACGGTTCGACCTTGGCCGGTGGCCGCGACTCGCCTGCCTTCGTCGCCGGGCGCGCGTTGTCGTGCACGACGACCGGCGGCGTCGGCTCGATCTTGCGGACCAGTTTGGTGTTCGGCGGGCACTCGGCGTTCGAATACGTGACTTTCCCATCGGCGGACTCGCAGCGGACGATCGCCGCCGTATCGCCGGCGAAGCCGGCGGCGAGCAGCGCGGCAAGGGCAAGGGTGGCAGTGGCGAAACGCATGGGTCGGTCTCGGATGCAAGGCCAGTCTACCCAGCACGCGTTCCGAACCCAAGAGCCAGGGAGCGTGAATCTTCCTCTTGCGCGGCCCGAAATCGGCGAGTCCGCGCAGATGATGCAGAGCTCTCTCAGATCACCTTGCCGGGGTTCATCAGCCCGAGCGGATCGAGTGCCTGCTTGATTCGGCGCATCAGTTCGAGTTCGACCGCCGGCTTGTAGCGGCTGATCGCCTCGCGCTTCAGTTGCCCGAGGCCGTGCTCGGCGCTGATCGAGCCGCCGCGCGCGTGCACGGCGTCGTTGACGACGTCGTTGATTGCCTTCTCGTGCGCGAAGGCGACGTCGATCGGCGTGCCTGGCACCGTGCCCATGTTGTAGTGCAGGTTGCCGTCACCGAGGTGGCCGAAGACGATCGGCTCGATCCACGGGTAGCGGCTGCGCAGCGCGGCATTGGTCGACTCGACGAATTCGGCGATGCACGATACCGGCAGCGAAATGTCGTGCTTGACGTTGCCGCCGCGCTTGGCGTGCGCCTCGGGAATGCCCTCGCGCAGTGCCCAGAGTGCCTTCGCCTCGGCCAGCGAGCGGGCCACGGCGGCATCGACGATGTCGCCGGCCTCCAGCGCATCGGCCAGGATGCGCTCGAATACCGCGGTGGCGTGTTCCTGCCCTTCGGCGTCGGAAAGTTCGAGCAGCGCGTACCACGGCTGCGATAGCGGCAGCGGCATGCGCAGGGCAGGCAGTTCGTCCACTGCATGCCGCAGCGTGATGCTGCCCATCGCCTCGAAGGCGGTCAGCGAAGCGCCGGCGGTGGCGCGCGCTCGTTCGAGCAACCGCCCCGCGGCGACGAGCGACGGCAGCGCTGCGAGGGCGGTCATCTGCGCCGCCGGCAGCGGATAGAGCTTCAGCGTCGCCGCGGTGATGATGCCCAGCGTGCCCTCGGCGCCGATGAACAGGTGCTTGAGGTCGTAGCCGGTGTTGTCCTTGCGCAGGCCGCGCAGACCCTCCCAGATCTCGCCGCTGGCCAGCACCACCTCGAGGCCGAGGGTGAGGTCGCGCGCATTGCCGTAGCGGAGCACCTGCGTGCCGCCGGCGTTGGTGGCGAGGTTGCCGCCGATCGTTGCGCTGCCTTCGGCGGCGAGGCTGAGCGGGAACAGGCGCCCCCGCTCCTGCGCCGCCTGCTGTACCTCCTGCAGCACGCAGCCGGCGTCGACGGTGATGGTGTCGTTGGCGGTGTCGATCGAGCGCACGCCGTTCATCCGCTGCAGGCAGATCACCACGGCAGTGCCCGAGCTGTCCGGCGTGCCGCCGCCGACCAGCCCGGTGTTGCCGCCCTGCGGCACCATGGGCGCGCGCGCGGCAACGCAGGCGCGCACCACGGCGGCGACCTCGGCAGTGGCGCCTGGCCGCACGACCGCCTGTGCGCGGCCGCGATAGCGCTTGCGCCAGTCGGTGAGATAGGGGGCGGCGGCCTCGCCGGTCAGCACGTTCGCCTCGCCGACCGCGGCGGCGAGTGCCTGCAGGAGGTTCATTTCGGTGTCCTTGCGCGCGCCGCCTTCTTGAACGGACGCAGGTAGACGATCGCGGCGGCGAAGAAGAGCAGGCCTAGCGCGATCTCGATCATCGCCAGCGTACCGGCCGGCGGCGCGTCGGCAACGCGCACGCTGCCTTCGGCGATGTACAGCAACACCAGCAGCAGCGCCCACTGCATTGCCTTCAGGTCGCCTCGCAACACGCCGCGCAGCGGCAGCAGCAGCGGCACGCCCTTCAGCACGAGCCAGGAGCCGCCGGGGCGCAGCGGCGCCAGCAGCCATTCCCAAAACACGGTGAGCACGAGCAGTGCCAGCCAGCTTGCCGCCGCAGCGCGCCAGGCCGCTCGCTGCGCCGGCGACAGCGCCATCGCGCTCATCCGCGCAGCTTCAGCGCTGCCCACGCCAGCCGCTTGCCGAGCGCGATGGCCAGCCGTCCCTCCTCGGCGGTGACTGGCTGCTGGGTCAACCGTGCGTGATGGCTGGCGCCGTACGGCGTGCCGCCGCTCGACGTTTCGTTCAGATCGGGCTCGGTGTAGGGCAGGCCGACGATCAGCATGCCGTGATGCAGCAGCGGCAGAATCATCGACAGCAGCGTCGATTCCTGGCCGCCGTGCATCGAGTTGGTCGAGGTAAATACCGCCGCCGGCTTGCCGGCCAGCGCTCCCGACAGCCACAACCCGGCCGTGCTGTCGATGAAGTGTTTGAGCGGCGCCGCCATGTTGCCAAAGCGCGTCGGCGAGCCGAGCGCGAGCCCGGCGCACTGCTCGAGGTCGGCGAGTTCGACATAGGGGCTGCCTTCCGGCGGCACCGGCGGCGCGGCAATCTCGGTGGCCGGCGCCACCGGCGGCACCGTGCGCAGGCGCGCGGCGGCGCCGGGTACGGCATCGATGCCGTGCGCCACCAGTTCGGCGAGTCGCCGCGTTGCGCCGTGGCGCGAGTAGTACAGCACGAGGATGTCGGCGACAGCGGGCACGGCGAGCTCGGTAGTATCAGGGCGCCCGATTATATGAACGCGATGTCGAACGCTTCCCTTGGCTACGCACGCGACGTGCTGGCATTCGCAGCGCGACGTGCGCGCGATGTGCGGCTGGCGCAGGTAGCCGGCGGCCTGACTTTCGCATCGACGCTGTCGATCGTGCCGCTGCTGGCGGTGGCGCTGTCGGTGTTCGCTGTCTTTCCGCTGTTCGGCGAGTACCGGGTGGCCCTGGAGAAGATGCTGCTGCGCGAACTCCTGCCGCCGCAGATCTCCGCAACCATCCTGCGCTACCTGAACGACTTCACCGCCAATGCGGCCGGGCTGACCGCCTACGGCCTGTTGTTCCTCGTGGTGACAGCGCTGCTGATGATCCACACGGTGGACCAGGTGCTGAACGACATCTGGAAGGTGCAGGCCCGGCGCAGCGTGCTGGGGCGCATCCTCGTTTACTGGACGCTTCTCACCGTCGGGCCGCTGGCGATCGGCGCGAGCCTGAGCGCCACCTCGTACCTGCTCGCGCTGTCCGGCGGCCCGCTGTCGCGTTCGTCGGCATTCATGCGCGCCGTGCTCGACCTGGCGCCGTTTGTCCTCGGCGGCCTGGCGCTGGCCGCGCTCTACGTGCTGGTGCCGAACCGCAAGGTCGAATGGCACGACGCGCTGATCGGTGGCTTCGTTGCTTCCGCGCTCGGCGAGCTGCTCAGTCACGGCTTCGGCTTGTACATCCGCACCGGCACGCTCGCCGGCATCTACGGCGCCTTTTCCGCCGTGCCGCTGTTCCTGCTCTGGGTGTACCTGTCCTGGTACGCGATCCTGTTCGGCGCGGCGATCGCGGCCACGTTGCCGATGCTGCGCGCAACGCGCTTTGCCGACGAGCACCGGGCCGGCAACCGCTTCCTCACCGCGGTCGCGCTGCTGCAGGTGCTGCTGCGCTCGCGCGAGCAGGGCGTCGACGACGGCCGCATGACACTCGCCGCGCTCGCCCGCGCGGTGCGTTTTTCGGATGACGGCGTCGAGCGCCTGCTGGTCGAAACGGAGAAGCTCGGCTACGTGTCGCGCCTGGACGGCGCGCACGCCGGCAAGTGGCTGCTGACCTGCGACGCCGGCCGCACGACACTGCGGCCGCTGTTCGCGCGCCTGGCGATCGACCCGGTCAACTCGCTGCTTGCGGCGCAGCCGGAACTCGGCTCCTGGCTCGATTCCGGGCTGCGGTCGCAATGGCTGGAGCAGCCGCTTTCCGCGGCGCTCGGTGCGGGGACAGCAGGCCGGTCCGCGGCTTGATGCCGCGCGATGCGGCCACGGATCAGGCGCGTGAGACGCTGACCACCATCGCGGCAGCGGCAAGCACGAGCACTCCGGCGACGCGATCGGTGAGGCGGGCAAAGCGCGTGTCGGTGGCCAGCCTCGCCGCGCGCGAGGCGGCGAAGCCGTAGCCGGCGAGGATGAAGAACTCGGGGATCACCGAGCCGGCGGCCAGCCAGATCATTTGCGCCCCGATCGGCAGGCGCGGATCGACGAACTGCGGCAGGATGGCAACGAAGAAGACCAGCGTCTTCGGATTGGCCAGTTGCAGCGTCAGGCCCGACCGGTAGATCGCCCCCGGCGAGCTGCCGCGCGCGGCCGACTTCGACACGGTGATCGGCGACGGCTGGCCCAGCAGCGCGGCGAGACCGAGATAGACGAGGTAGGCGGCACCGCACCACCTGACGGCGGCGAAGAAGGTTTCGGAGGCCACCAGCAGCGCGCCGAGACTACTGGCCGACAGCGCGAAGTACAGCGCATTGGCCGACAGGATGCCGAGGCTTGCCCATAGCGAACGGCGCGCGCCCTGCGCCAGTCCGTAGGCGATGACCAGCATCACCGCGGGCCCGGGCGACAGCGACAGCGCCGCCTCGGTCGCCACGTATAGCCCGTACGTGTCCCAGTTGACGGCGTCGAGCATTGCCTCGTCGTCTCAGGCGGCGACGCCTGCAAATACCGTCTGCGCAAAGGAGGCGAGCGCGCGCCGAACACCGTCGGGGTTCTCCGTCATCATCGCGTGGCCGGTGTCCGCCAGCGTGACCACCTGCGCACGCGCGCAAGCGCCGATCAGCGACTGCGCTGCCTTCGGCGGCGTCATCTGGTCGCGGCTGCCGACGATGAACAGCGCCGGGCACTGCAGCGCGCGGGCGGCGCCGAGCGCACCGTCGTAGGCATTGCAGGCGGCGAAGTCGGTCGGCAGCACGTCGGCGCCGTTGACCGCGGCGATCCGCTGCATCAGCCGCAGGTTCTGCCAGACGATGTTGAAGCCGGGTGCCGGGCAGCCGGGCCGCGGCGCGAACGGCGCCACGACCGGGCTGTGCGACCAGACGTTGATCATGTCCATCGCTGCCGCCGGATCATCGCGCGTGGCGGCGAGCAGCGCGTCGGACACGCGCATCGGCGCCGCGGTGCCGAGCAGGGCGACACCGGCCACACGGGCCGGGAGCCGCTGCGCGAGTTCGAGTGCGATCAGCGAGCCCATGCTGTGGCCGGCGAGCAGCAGGCGAGGGCTGGCCAGCGGCGCGAGCGCAGCGGCGATGCGCGCGGCCATCTCCTCGACAGAGGCGGCCGGCGGGCCGTCGCTGCGTCCGTGGCCGGGCAGGTCGAGCGCGAGTACGGCGTGGCCGTGATGGGCGAGGAAGCGCGACTGCAGGATCCACACGCTGTGGTCGAGCTGCGCGCCGTGGATGAACACCACGCAGGGCAAGGCAGAGTCGAAGGGCTTGCCGCCGGTGTAAGCGTAGATACGGCTGCCGGGGATGCCGAGATCCATCTACTTCACCTTTGAAGCCGATTTCAGTGCTCGCGCCAGATCGTCGAGCAGATCGGCCGGGTCCTCCAGGCCAATCGACAGGCGGATCGTTCCCTGCGTGATGCCTGCGGCCGCCAGTTCGTCGTCCGGCACGCGGAAGTGCGTGGTCGAGGCCGGGTGGATCACCAGCGACTTGGCATCGCCGACGTTGGCCAGGTGCGAGAACACCTGCAGCGATTCGACGAACGTGCGCCCGGCGGCGCGCGAGCCCTTCAGATTGAAGCTGAACACCGCGCCGCATCCCTTCGGCAGCAGTCGCTTCGCCAGCGCATGGTCCGGATGCGACGGCAGTTCCGGATAGGCGATCGACTCGATCTGCGGCTGCGCGGCCAGGAACGCCACCACTTTGCGCGCGTTCTGCACGTGCCGCGCCATCCGCAACGGCAGCGTCTCCAGGCCCTGCAGCAGCAGGAAGGCCGTGTGCGCGCTCATGCAGGCGCCGAAGTCGCGCAGCCCCTCGCGGCGCGCACGCAGCAGGAACGGCGCCACCGTGCTCTCGTCGGCGAAGGTCATGCCGTGGAAACCCTCGTAGGGACGGGTCAGCACGTCGAACTTGCCGCTCGCTTGCCAGTCGAAGCGGCCGCTGTCGACCAGCACGCCGCCGATGGCGGTCCCGTGGCCGCCGATGAACTTCGTCGCCGAGTGGTAGATGAGGTCGGCACCCAGTTCCCCCGGCTGCATCAGGTACGGCGTGGTGAAGGTGCTGTCGACCAGCAGCGGCAGGCCGTGGCGGTGCGCCAGTTCCGACACCGCCGGGATGTCGAGCACGTCGAGCCCCGGATTGCCGAGCGTCTCGCCGAACAGCAGCCGGGTGGCGGGACGGATCGCAGCGCGCCATGCATCGAGGTGGCGCGGGTCGACGAAGCTCGTTTCGATGCCGAACCGCTTCAGCGTGTAGGCGAGCAGGTTGTGCGAGCCGCCGTAAAGCGCACGGCTGGCGACGATGTGGCTGCCCGCGCCCATCAGCGTCGCAATTGCCAGGTGCAGCGCGGCCTGGCCGCTGGCGGTGGCGATGCTGCCTACGCCGCGCTCGAGCGCAGCGACGCGTTCCTCGAACACCGCCACTGTCGGGTTCGAGATGCGCGAGTACACGTGGCCGGCGCGCTCCATGTTGAACAGCGACGCCGCGTGTTCCGAATCGTCGAAGCAGAACGACGTGGTGGCATAGATCGGCACCGCGCGGCTGCCTGTGGCGGCGTCCGGGGCCTGGCCGGCGTGCAGCGCCAGCGTGTCGAAGCCGGGGTATCTGCTCATGGCGGGAGGCGTAAGAAGAGTGGGAGCCGGAGGCAGGCCTGCATCCATCCGCTCGATGCAGGCCGCAGAAGAGCCGGCGGCATAATGCCACGCATGGACACGCGGTCGGATCTGCGGGCCGAGCTTTATCCGGCGCTGGAGCCCTACGACCAGGGCATGCTCGCGCTGGACGACGTGCACACCATGTACTGGGAGACCTGCGGCAATCCGCTCGGCGTGCCGGTGCTGTTCCTGCACGGCGGCCCGGGCGGAGGCTGCTCGGTCGAGCATCGCCGCTTCTTCGACCCCGAGGTGTTCCGCATCGTGCTGTTCGACCAGCGCGGGGCCGGCAACTCGACGCCGCTGGGCGAGGCGCTCGACAACACCACGCGGCACCTGGTGCGCGACATCGAGACGCTGCGCGACTACCTCGGCGTGAACAGATGGCTGGTCTTCGGCGGTTCCTGGGGCAGCACGCTGGCGCTTGCCTACGGGCAGGCGCATCCGGAGCGCTGCCTCGGCTTCGTGCTGCGCGGCGTCTTCCTCGGCCGGCCGGCCGAGATCCAGTGGTTCCTCTACGGCCTGCGCCAGGTGTTCCCCGAGGCCTGGCGTCGCTTCGCCGGCATGCTGCCCGCGGCCGAGCGCAACGATCTGCTCGGCGGCTACCTGAAGCGTCTGTTCCACGCCGATGCGCGGGTCCACGTGCCGTTTGCGCGCGCCTGGAGCGAGTACGAGGCCAGCTGCTCGACCCTGCTGCCGAATCCGGAGACGGCGCGGCAGTACTCGGACGAATCGATCGGGCTGGCCCGGCTCGAAGCGCACTACTTTGCGCACGAGTGCTTTCTCTCCCCTGAGCAGTTGCTGACCGGCCTGCACCGCATCCGGCACCTGCCATCGGCGATCGTGCATGGTCGCTACGACATGGTCTGCCCCATTGCCAGCGCCGACGAACTGGCCCGTGCCTGGCCCGACGCCCGCTACGAGGTCGTCCCCGACGGCGGCCATTCGGTGTGGGAGCCGCCGGTGCGCGCGGCCGTGATCCGCGAAGTGGAGCGCTTCAAGCGTCTGCTCGGCTGATGCGGCGCTTCGCCGCGGATCCGTGGACACGGCCATTGCGCCAGGTTCGGCAGCGAGTTCCGTCCGGCGCGCCTTGCCGCCGGCTGTACGTCGGCCGGGTTAGGCTGGATGCGGGGCGTCTGAATGCGCTACATCCGCGCTGGCACTCGATCGCCGCCTGCCGGTGGCAGCGTAGGATCGCGGCTTGCAGATGCATGCCGGCGACCGGCATGGGCCTGAGCGAGGAGGCGCGGCGATGAAAGTAGCGGACATTCTTCGGGTCAAGGGCAACACGCTGTTCACGGTCTCGCCGCAGGCCACGCTGTGGTCGGCCGTGCAGACAATGGCTGAAAACGACATCGGCTCGGTCGTCGTCATGGACCGCGGCGAACTGGTCGGCATGCTGACTTTCCGCGAAGTGCTCGGCAAGGTGCACAGGAACGGCGGTGCCGTCGGCGAGGGCACGGTGCGCGCGGCGATGGCGGCGCCGCGGATCGTCGGCCCGGACACCGACGTCATGGAACTGCGCCGCATGATGCTCGAGGAGCACGCGCGCTACCTGCCCGTGCTCGATGGCACCACGCTGATGGGCGTGGTCTCCTTCTACGACGTGGCCAGGGCGGTGCTCGAGGAGCAGAGCTACGAGAACCGCATGCTCAAGGCCTACATTCGCGACTGGCCGGAGCAGGAGAAAGTCGGCAATTGACGAAGGCCAGGCGGTTCGCGATCGTCGGCGCGGGCATCGCCGGACTCGCCTGCGGACACGCGCTCAAGGATGCCGGGGCGACGGTCGCCGTCTTCGAGCGCGAGGCATTTCCGGGTGGACGCGCGGCGACGCTGATCAACGGCGCCGGCCCGTACGACCACGGCGCGCAGTATTTCACCGCCAGCGACGACCGCTTTATCGCTGCCCTGGAGCGCTGGCAGGCGGTCGGGATCGTGCAGCGCTGGCAAGGGCGGATCATCTCCTTCGACAGCGGCTCTCGCCAGGACAAGACGGCGGCTGCCGAGCGTTTCGTGGCGGTGCCGGGCATGCGCAGGCTCGGCCTGCACCTGGCGCAGGGACTCGATGTCCGCTACCTGGCGCCGATCGCGCGATTGCAGCGCGGCCCGGCCGGCTGGCACCTGCACTGCGAGGGCGAGGGCGAGGAAGTGCACGGGCCTTTCGACACGGTCCTGGTCGCGCTGCCGTCGCCGCTGGCTGCGGACCTGCTGGCGGGCCTGACGGCGCTGGCGGAAGTGGCCGGGGCCGTGAACTGGGATTCGTGCTGGGCGGTGGCGATGGCGCTGGCGCAACCCAGCGGTGCTGACTTCGAAGGCGCGTTCATCAACGACGATCCGATCCTTGGCTGGGCGGCGCTCGACAGTGCGAAGCCGCGTCGCGGCCGGGTCGACGGTGTGGCCGAGCGCTGGATACTGCATGCCCGGCCGCAGTGGTCGCAGCGATACGCCGGCCTGAACGAACTGGACGTCACTTACTGGATGGTGCGCTCGTTTGCGGCGCGTCTGCGTCGCAACCTGAACCCGCTGCATACGTGGGCGGTGCGGTGGCCGCTTGCCACGCCCATCAACCCGCTGCCGCGGCCGTTCCTGTGGGACGAGGCGCAGCATCTGGGCATGGCGGGCGACTGGTGCGGCGGCCCGCGCGTCGAGGGCGCCTACCTGTCCGGGCTCGCGCTCGCCGACGCAGCGCTACGCTAGAAGCTGGGCAGCGCGAAGCGG
>Ga0209253_10005793_pt1 | contig 10715 bp, 11 predicted proteins | sample FrelakmetBRP12BR_FD_187145 | JGI IMG/M metagenome (GOLD analysis project Ga0209253, IMG submission 187145) | Freshwater lake sediment microbial communities from the University of Notre Dame, USA, for methane emissions studies - BRP12 BR (SPAdes)... | ecosystem: Environmental > Aquatic >... | reverse complement strand
TCAACGCCTGCCCGTGCGGCTTGGTAAGCTCTGGCACCTTGTACATCTTGCGTGGAAGTGGCATGTTGAATACTGGTAATATTGAGCGCATATGCGCCCAGTGCGGCCAATATCACCAATATAAATATTGCAGCAGGTAACAAAAAACCTTGTTGATAGCGATTTATCATGGCGAATTCACCACATTCACTTGATGCATAAGTTTGACATTAGCTGCGTCCTGCGTAAAACCGAGGTAAATTGTGACCACGCCGCTTCTTTGTAATATGCCAGCCACATAATTGATTTGGCACGAGGTTAAGTTTGCAGCCAATTGCCGCGCTGTAGCTAGCCCATTGAGTGCTGCTACACTGGAAGGCTGTGCGGATTGAATGGCATAACCGCTATATTGCAGGAGTACATGATTGGTCATATCGCATGCATATGTAACGGGCGTAGTTACTATATAAAATCGGCTGGAGGGCGAGGCCTGTGGGAATGTTCCGCCATTGAAATTCAAGATACTGAGTGTGCCTGTGGTAAGTAGTGCACGGCTGTTGGTGCCTTCATACACATCCGAACTGGGAATGCCTAAATTATAAATCACCAGTTTGTCGCCAGCGGCTATCGTAACGCTTGAACCTAGCACATCAAAAGTATCTGCAGAAAGTGAAAAATCAAGCGGATTATCGCTGACAGAAGATCCAACTTCGGCGCGGTATCTACCGGCTGCTTTAACGGGTACAAACTCTATAAAGCTATCAGCACCATTGGTGGTAGTGCGTATACTATTTGGTAAGGCATTACGAATATCACGCGCCATACGTCGCAAGGCAGTATCAACGCGGTCTGTGAGGTTGGCGCGATTTTCGCTATCAATAAATGATTGCGCAGGGTTGCGAATTAGCTGGGTGGCGGCCGCGGCAAGAATGGCGACAATGGTAATCACAACCACCAGCTCGATCAAAGTAAAACCTTTTGATTTAAATGTTGGGCGCATAGCGGACCCGATACCCGGTTAAAGTTACATCAGTATTTGCTGGGCCAGTGACGCGAACACTGATTTTTAACACAGCATCTAATGCAAAGCTGGCATAAGGTGCCACAGCTCCGGAGCGTGAAATGGTGACAGTTGCCGCATAGCCAGTTAATCCAGAAAGCGGCGTGTTGTCGCCAGGGCTGCAAATTCCTGAGCAGCCGCCGCCAGGCATGGTGAATCCGCCATAATCTGCGACATTGTCAAACGGGTCAGTGTTGCTGTAGCGGGTTTCTGTATTGGGGAAAGGCCCAGTAATTGCACCAGTCGCCGTTGGAGCGGGGTCTTGCGTGGTGCTGGCACAAGTTGTTGCTGCGGTGGCAGTGGATGCATTAGCGTCATCAGGATCGCACCAAGTGAATGGTTGTTGCTCTATTTCAAGCATTAACGATTCGGCAATAGAAAGCGCTTGTTTACGTACAAGCGGGTCTGCGCTACCGCGATTGGTAATATCCAGCACTTTTAGCACGCCTATTAAAGCCACGCTGATAATCACTATAAAAACGACCAGCTCGACTAATGTCACGCCTGTCTGTTTATAGCTGTATTTTTTATATCTAGCGCACATAACCAGTTTCCGCTTCAACAGTAATGGTTCGGGTGGATTCGCTTGGAACAACCGCGTTTTGAATGGTAAAAATCGCTGTTGCATTTGGTACTGGTCTGCCAAGCCCATCAAACCCAATCGGGGTGGTCGATGCCGTGATGGTAACGTTGTTAGAAAGTGTTTTGAAGTACGCGGCTTGTGTGGCGGGGTCGATGACTGCGCTACTGCAATTGCTGGTATAACCTAAACAAACCGTTCGTGCGCTGGTATTGATTGCGGCATACACGTTTCTGCGTTGCGCGATGGCGGTTTTTTGCGCATAACGCAATGCGGAAGTTAATGTACCGTAACTTCCACGGGCATTAAAGGCATCCGCGCCAATAAAGCGTGGCGCGGCAATAGCCGCAACAATTCCAGTAATCACCATCACAGCGACGAGCTCGACTATTGTGAAACCGCCTTCATGCAGAAAACTGTGTTTCCGTCGCATATTGTTATATTTACTTCGAATTTACTCAGCACTAGCAGGAGCTAGTACTAGTACTGAGTAATGGCATTAACAGCCGGAAGTAGTAACAACAACAGCACCAGTTGTGCCGTTATAGCTGGCTTGGCATGTGGCACTACCACCATTGGTTGGTCTAAATGTCACCGCAGTCGCCGTAGTATAATCGGGTGTAAATCCATCAATAGATTGTAAGGCATTACCAATCCCGGCAGCGGCGCCAGTTGGAATGCCTGTAGTTGTGCTAACTGCTACAGTGGTGCTGTCCACCATTGTCACTGGCGTACTGTTGGTGCCAGTTGCAAAGAAACGCGCCTGTACAACCCCAACAGCAGAACGAAGTCCACCGGCCATGCCATTGACTGAAGCTATACGAGCATCACCGGTTAAGTTAATAAATCTTGGCAATGCGGTGGCTGCCAAAATGCCTAAAATTACAATGACTACGACTAACTCTATTAAAGTAAAACCAGATTGTTGTTGTTTCATTTCTATTACTCCTTCTAAATAAAAAAATAGGACATCGGTACAACGCTTGAATCAAAAAACTATTAAATCAATAAACTAGCAGCCTGCCGTAGTGGCGGCAGTAATAGCTGAAATTACTGGTGCGGTATTGGCAACGGTTGGTTCGGTATAAGTAAACTGACAGGTGGCTGGGTTTGGTGCGCCTTGTATCTGGAAGGTGGCGACAGTAGCCGTAGCAGTATAGTTATAGCCATCTGCTTGCAGCTCAACCAATGTAGGGTTAAACGTCGTGGTGAGGCCGGCCGCTGAGAGCAAGCCTGCAGTGCCAATGGCCGTAACATCCGGGTAGGCGAATACCGTAGCAACAACACCCGCTTCCGTACATAGCGTGCCAGCCGCACCATTGTTGTTATTCGCAGTGATTGCAGTTCCAGGGCAGGCGGCCGCATCGGCAATATTATTTTTTGCCAACAAAGTAGCATGTGTGAGTGTAGCCGCAGCAGCCACACTGCCTTTGGCTGCATTGAGCTTGGCAATGCGCGCATCGCGTTGCAGGCTGGTGAATCGCGGCAGGGCGATTGCCGATAAAATACCAAGAATAAGTATCACCACAATCAACTCAATTAAGGTAAAACCTTTTACTTTATTCAACATGACGAATCCTTTTTAATCTAAAAAATTATTAATTCCATTTACTTTTTACTACTTTATTTTTTAACATCCCGTACTAAATCTAAACCACCAATACTCAATACAGAGTACTTTGCTAGACCTGCCGTACCAACCAGCGTATATGCGGCTTGCCGGCCATCGTTAAATACATAAATCAGTTGCTTTTTTCTTGTATCAAAATACCAAATCGCCTTACTTGTCTTTGGCGCTTGTGCAAGCTCTCCCATATAATTACCTGGCCATTCCGCGATCAATCGCATGGGGTTGCTGCCTTTTAATGCTTCAATATTTACCGGCTGATTCGTTACACTTTTATGTATCCACGTTTCAGCCATGCCGAGCCGCAAATTGTTGAGCTCGGTGTTCAGTATTATTTTTTCAACTTCAGCTTGCGCCTGATTTAAGTAGTGCAATAACCAAGTTGCTAGCATTCCAATAACGCACAGCGTCACCGCGAAATCAAAACGATGTGCGCTCGGTGCATGCCTTGATAATGATTCACTCACATTCAAGTTCTTTTTAGTTTTTATGCAGTGCCACGTTGCCAAGATCCCAAATCGGCAAGAAAATGCCTAATGCTAGAATCAATACCATGACACCTAAAAACACAATCAATATCGGCTCAATTTGTGCACCTAAAGTCTTAATCTCATATTCCACATCGCGCTGATACATATCAGCTACTTCTTGCATCAAATCATCCAGTGCGCCAGATTCTTCGCCTACTGCAATCATTTGCAATACAACCGGGTTAAATACGCCGCTATTGGTAGCTGTGCGCAAAATGCTTTCGCCACGCTCTACACCCTCGCGCATCTGCTCGATTTTGCTCGAGATATAATCGTTATCGGCAGTTTGCGCGACTAACTTTAGCCCGCTGGTAATGGGGACGCCGCTTTTGTTGGCTAATGCAAAACTTCTTGCGAATCGTGCCATGGTGGCTTTGTGGATAATTTTTCCTGCAAGCGGAGTTTTTAGTTTGAAGCTATCCCATTTAAATTTTCCTGCGCTGGTGGCTATATAAGTGCGAAATAGAAAAATCGCACCGGCAATGCCGACCAATAGGAACGGCCATGTCGTCACCATGAATTTAGAAAATGCCAATAAAACTTTGGTCATTAAGGGTAATTCCGCACCGAAACTTTGAAATACCTTGGCAAAAGCAGGTATCACAAAAAGATTAACTACAATAATCGCAATCGCCATGGCAATCACGACAAAAGTCGGGTAGCGCAGCGCAGACTTGATTTGATCTCGCATGAAGCGCTCAAATTCAAGGTGATCAAATAAGCGTAGAAATACCGTCTCTAGCATGCCGGTAGTTTCGCCAACACGCACCATGCTGATGTAAAAGCTGGAAAATACATTTGGGTGTAAGGCAAGTGCAGAGGAGAGTTCACGTCCGCTGCCTAAACTTTCGCGTATATCGCCGATGACAATGGCAAAGGCTTTGTTTGTAGTAGAAGCCTGTAGGCCGTTAAGAGCGTTCATGATCGGGATGCCGGCCTTGAGCAGCGTGTACATCTGGCGGCTAAACAGCATCAGATCAATAGTTCTAATTTTTTCCTCAAGTAGATTAATCGAAATATCTTTTGTTATCGTCTCGGTCTCTTGTGCCTTAATTTCAATGGGCGTAATGCTGCGATTAAACAGTAAACTGGCGAGGGCGTTAGCATCTTGCCCTTCCAGAACACCTTGTACCAAAGTGCCACTGCCATCACGACCTTTGTAATTAAAAATCGGCATTTTTATTCTTCAAACTGATTGCTGATGCGCATAGCTTCGGCAATGGTGGTACGTTGTTGAATGATTAAATCCACCGCACTTTTGCGCAAGGTTTTGTCCGCCATTTGTTGTCGTCCAAGTTTAATAAAGTGATGCGGGTCATGATGATTGGCTGCGTCAACAAGATCGTTAGTCATTTCAAGCAGTTCGTAAACACCCACCCGGCCCTGATAGCCGGTGCCATTGCATAGACTGCAACCTTTGCCATGAACAAAACTGTGCTTGCTCACGTCATTGCCAAGTTCATGCTGCAACCAGGCATGTTCTAATGGTTCGGGCGCGTGTGGCTCAGCACAGCCTTCACATACTAATCGCACCAAGCGTTGTGCTACGACTGCTACAATCGACATGGCTACCATGAATCTAGGTGCGCCCATGTCAATCATCCTTACCGGCGTACTAACAGCATCATTGGTATGCAAAGTTGAAAGTACCAAGTGGCCTGTCATGGCGGCGCGCAGACCGATTTGTGCGGTTTCTTGATCGCGCATTTCACCGATGAGCACGATGTCAGGGTCTTGCCGCAATGTGGAGCGTAATACACGTGAAAAATCCAAATCAATTTTTTCATTTACTTGCACCTGATTTATACCCGGGAGGCGATATTCCACAGGGTCTTCTACGGTGATGATTTTGTTCGAAACAGAGTTCAGCTCGTTCAACGCAGCGTAAAGCGTAGTGGTTTTACCGCTACCGGTTGGACCTGTAACCAGCACCATACCGCTTGGGCGGTGAATGAGTTTGCGGAAACGTTCTAACATGTCAGGCGGCATGCCGAGTTTCTCCAGAGAAAAGCTGCTGGTATTTTGTATAAGTAAACGCATGACAACAGATTCGCCATATTGTGTCGGCATACTCGAGATACGCACGTCGACCATTTGTTGTTTGACTTTAACTGCGAAACGGCCATCCTGTGGCAGACGTTTTTCTGAAATATCCAGGCCTGACATCAGTTTTAAGCGCAGCACCAAAGCTGATGCAATCTTTAACTCAGCCTGAGTTTGCATATGCATCATGCCATCGATTCTAAAACGAATATGCAGTTTGCTTTCTTGCGGCTCTATATGAATATCAGAAGCACGCACTTGCACTGCGTCTTCAAATATCGTTTGTAATAACTTAACTACGGGTGCTTCTTCGACGTTTTTGCTTGCGCCTATGGAAGAAAAGTCAATTGCGGAGTCGCCTAGATCTTCCCCTAGTTCCAAGGCTAAATTGGAAATCTCATCGGTGCGGCGATAGTTGCGGTCGATTAACTGCAGCAGTGAGCCTTCCTGTATGACTGCAAGTTCGATATCTTTGCGCAAAATACGTACTAATTCGTCATAGGCAAATAAATCGGTAGGGTCTACCATGCCCACTAAGTAAGCAGCACCTTTATCTTCAAGCACAGCACTACGATAGCGCCGAGCCTGCCCCTCAGGCAATTTATTGAGGAGCTCAGGTTTGGTGCTGTACTGATGCAAGTCAATGAAGGGAATTTTTAATTGACGTGCCAAGCTCTCAGAAATTTGCGTTTCTGTCACATAGCCGTTATCGACAAATATCCGCCCCAGTTTCTTGCCGGTGCGTTTTTGTTCTTCAAGTGCCTTGTTTAAGTCATCAGCAGAAATTAAATCTTGCTGAACTAGAATTTCACCAAGACGAAACTTTCTAGGGCTTGCCATTTAAACTCCATCAATATGCGTTCATACCCTAAAATATATATCGGCATGAACGAATTCAATTGTGAGAATAAAGGCAGGATTTGCCCTGAAATCCGCGGTCTGGGTTTGCTGAAACGCTAAGTTTTGCTGTGGATGTAGTTGCTGATATCTACAAAGTCTTTTACAGAGAGGTTCTCGGCACGAAGTTGAGAACTTATTTGTAATTGTTCAAAGTCGATATCGCTTAAAAAATCTTTGAGTGTATTGCGGATGGTTTTGCGGCGCTGACCAAACGCTGCTAAAACGATTTTAGCAAATAAAGCTTCATCTTTAGCTACAAAAGGCAACGCTGCGTGCGGCACACAGCGGACAAAGGCCGATTCCACTTTGGGGGCGGGTTCAAACGCTTCTGGCGGCACGGTGATTAAATACTCCATGACTAGGTGATATTGCAGCATGACGCTAAGCCGCCCGTATGCTGGTGTAGAGGGCTGCGCTACCATGCGCTCCACGACTTCTTTTTGCAGCATAAAATGCATGTCGCTAATTTGTGCTAAATTGTCTAGCAGGTGAAACAAAATCGGTGTGGAAATGTTATAAGGCAGATTTCCGACAACGCGAATATCTTTTCCTAAAGTTGCAAAATCAAATTTCAGCGCATCGACATTATGAATCGTCACCGTATTTTTTGCGTATTCGTTTTGCATCCAGCCGACAATGTCGCGATCAATTTCCACTACGTGTAAGTGATTAATCTTTTTGAGTAATGGTTTGGTTAAGGCGCCTAATCCAGGGCCGATTTCGACAATAATTTCTTCAGTTTTTGGGTTAATCGCGTCAATGAGGCTGGTAATAATGCTTTGATCAGTTAAGAAGTTCTGCCCAAATCTTTTTTTGGCTACATGCTTCATTTTGGTCTGGCGTTTAATTTCTTGTTGGCTAATTCAATCGCTAAATCAATAGCAGCCAGCATACTGCCAATTTCAATAGTGCCCGTGCCGGCCAAATCCAGCGCGGTACCGTGATCGACCGAAGTACGAATAATCGGCAAGCCGAGGGTGATATTGACGCCATTGCCAAAGCTCGCGTGTTTCAGCACGGGCAAGCCTTGGTCGTGGTACATTGCGAGCACGGCATCAGCGTTATCAAGAAATTTTCTAGTGAATAGTGTATCTGCCGGTAATGCACCTATAAGCTGCATATCTTCTAGGCGCAGCTTTTCTAGCACAGGGTTAATGATGCGAATTTCTTCATCGCCCAAATAACCATTTTCACCTGCGTGCGGGTTAAGCCCAGCTACCAAAATGCGTGGATTTTTAATGCCGAATTTGGCAATTAATTCTGCATGCAGAATGCGGAGTGTGTTTTCTATACCGGCTTTGTTTATGGCTGCAGGTACGTCTTTAAGCGCTAAATGCGTGCTGGCCAGCGCAACGCGCATGCCTCCACCGACTAACATCATCACTACTTGCGAAGTATTGGTGTATTCCGCCAAAAATTCCGTGTGGCCGCTGAAAGCAATCGCAGCATCGTTAATAATACCTTTGTGCGCTGGTGCGGTCACCATGGCATCAAACGCGCCGCTCAGGCAGCCATCCATGGCGCAGGTGAGCGTGTTGAGCACATAGTTGCTATTGGCCACATCCAGTTTGCCCGCGGTGACCGTGTGCGCGACCGGAATATGCAGCACGCTGAGTTTGTTTGGTCGATTCGCTTCATAGGGTGGAAGATTAATATCGAGCTTAAGTTGATTGGCACGCGCGGCGAGCATTTGCGCATCGCCAATCAGCGTAATTTCAGCTTCGATGTTATGTTTTGTCAGCATCACGCAGAGGTCAGGGCCAATGCCGGCAGGCTCGCCAGAGGTGATTGCAATGCGTGGAATATGCTGGCTTAAAGACATGCTTTAAAGCGGTAAAAATTAGAATTTATCTTCTAAACGCAATTCAACAAAAGCACGGTCTCGTAGCTCACGTATCCAATCTTGGTAGGCCTCTTCAGATTTTCGTGCTCGAATTTCTTGGCGCGCTTTAAGGCGAGATGCTTCTTTGGTCATGTCTTGCTGGCGGCGTTCCAGTACTTGAATAATATGCCACCCGAATGGTGAAAGTACTGGATCGCTGATTTCGCCCAGCCCAAGCGCATTCATGGCTTTTTCAAAAGGCGGCACGGTATCGCCGGGATTCACCCATCCTAAATCGCCGCCATTATTGGCGCTGCCATCTTCGGAGTATTGTCGTGCCATTTCTTCAAATTTGGTGCCATTGTCAATACGTTCTTTAATTCCGTCTATTTTGCGTTTCGCATCTTTCTCTGAAACCACTTCGCTAAGTTTGATTAAAATATGGCGTGCGTGGGTTTGTCCTATTACTAATGATGAAGTACCACCGCGGCGATTGGTGAGCTTTATAATATGAAACCCGTTAGGGCTGCGGATAGGTTTTGAAACTTCACCTGCTTGCATGCCTTTTAATACTTGTAAAAATAGTGCTGGCAATTGTGAGCCGCTCTTCCAGCCCATTGTGCCACCTTCAAGCGCATTGGGAGCATCTGAAAAGCTTGCCGACACTTGCGTGAAGCTTGTGCCATTAGCCAGTTGTTTTAGCACTTCTTGGGTTTTTGTTTTGGCTTTTTGCAAATCTTCAGGACTAGCATCTTCTGGGGTGCGAATTAGTATATGTGAGATTTCAAATTCATCGTTTTCTTCGCCGCGGTTGGCTTGTGTGGTTAAGTAATTATCCACTTCGCCTTCCGATACGCTGAGTTTATTATCCACTTCACGCTCACGCAGTCTAGCAATGGTAATTTCACTGCGAATATCTTCACGAAATTTGCGCATGCTGATACCGTCTTTTTCTAGTGCTGCTTTAAATTCTTCCACGCTTAATTTGTTTTGCTCAGCAATGCGTTCTATAGTTTTATCAAGCTGAGTATCGTCCACTTTCAGGCCGGTTTGTGCAGCTAGCTGCAATTGCAAGCTATCCACAATGAGCCGCTCCAAAATTTGTTTTTCTAGAATATTTTGTGGTGGTAACTCTGTACCCTGTTTTTCTAGTTGAGCACTGACTGTGCGTGTCCGGTCAATAAGTTCTTGCTCAGTTATGACGCTTTGATCGACGATGGCAATAATGCGATCCATCTTAATGACTTCGTTGGCTTTTTTTGCCCCCCCACTTTCTGCCGATACTGCTAAGCTGGAAGTAAAAAATATGCTTAAAATCAATATATTAAATATATTTACTGCTGAATTTAGTAATTTCATTGGTTGTAATTCTGTTGCCTATAAATGTTAGGGATTTCACTAGAACTTAAGTAGCCCGGAATATCGCGCCGTAATAAGTTAAGTGGGTTTGCTCCGATGGAGGCCAAGCCGCCAAGTTCTAGCTGAAAGAATAGACCATAGTTTGCGTTAGCAGTTGCAGTTTCTACGCGTTGAACCACTGCGCGCGCTTGCCAACAGCCTGCATCGTATTCTAGGCCTCCTAAGCTTTCAATTGCTTTATTGTCGCGAATGGAGTAGTTGTATCGACCTACACCATACCAGCCGCGGCTTAGCGGCCATTGTGCTGAAACGTTAATTTGCTCCAGAAAAGCTTGTGTGTAACTGTAACCAATGTTTAGTAGTTTGCCTGGCTCTGGATTATAACGTGCAAGTACATTGGTGCGCACTATGCCGTTTCCGCCGGTGTTGTATAACCATGATGCATCTAAATTCCATTTGTTAGAAAGCCTCGCTGTGAGTGCTGCAATAATGTCAGAGGAGTTGTTGTGGGACACTGATCCACCCGGCAAGACTACATTTTGGTCATCAAAATAGTAACGCTGGCCGATGGTAGCGGCGATACGCTCAGCGCCAGTTTCTTTATCAACCATGCGTGAGGTTAAGGCCAAACTTACCTGATTAGCATTATTGATTCTGTCGTCACCAGTAAATTGGTTTTCAGTAAACAACGTTGTGAGATTTAAGTCGGCTAATGCAGAATCGAATACTGGCAATAAATCTTGTTTTTTATTGGGGATATACACATAAAACATTCGTGGCTCAATGGTTTGTGTGTAGCTATTTTTTACTATATT
>Ga0209253_10005792_pt1 | contig 10716 bp, 9 predicted proteins | sample FrelakmetBRP12BR_FD_187145 | JGI IMG/M metagenome (GOLD analysis project Ga0209253, IMG submission 187145) | Freshwater lake sediment microbial communities from the University of Notre Dame, USA, for methane emissions studies - BRP12 BR (SPAdes)... | ecosystem: Environmental > Aquatic >... | reverse complement strand
TCCCGCCGAAGCTCGGACCCGCGCACTACCGCTTCCCGATCCAGGGCGGCAGCGCGTTCGCGAGCATCGACGCGCTGCTCGAGCTGCTGGAGGAGGAGCTCGACGGGCGCGACCTCACCATCCACCTCGGCTGGCCCACGTCGTCCTGGCTCGACCGCATGGCCACCGGGGTGTTCGTCGCGAACATGATGCGGCTGCCGAAGCTGTACCCGCACATGACGTTCGCCATCGAGTCGATGCCGCACATGGAGGCCGAGCCGGATACGGACGTCGGCCACCTGCCGGTGCAGCGCTCGTAGCCGCCCGCGTCAGGGCCGGCCGGCGCCCGGGTCGTTGCGCTCCACGCGACCCAGGAAGTCGGCTGCGAGCCGGCCCACCTCGTCGCGGTCGTGGTCCTCGGGCAGCACGTGCCAGCTGCGCTCGAGCACGTGCGCCTCGATCCAGCGCCCGCCCAGCCCGCGGCGCAGCCGCTCCTGGCAGTCGAGCGGCACCGTGTGGTCGTGGCGGCCGTGCAGCAGGAGCGCCGGTTGCCGCACGCGCCCCAGCTCGGCGCCCACCCGGTGCTGCAGGTCGAGGAGGTCGAGCAGCGCGCCCACGGGGATGCGGTCGTAGGCCCGGCTCGTGACCCGGGCCTCGGGATCCGCGATGTCGCGGCCGCCCTTCGGCAGCATGGCGAGGCGGCGGCGGACCGCCGGCAGCCGGCAGAGCCACGGCAGCGCCCACAGGCCGGGGGTGCGCAGCGAGAGCGCGGCCGCGCACAGGACCAGCGCCTCCACCTCGGCGCCGCGCTCCGCGGCCAGGCGCAACGCCAGCAGCCCGCCGGTCGAGAAGCCGACGACCGCCACGCGCGACGTCGCCTCGCGCAGGGCCGCGAAGCCCGCCTCGACCGAGGCGAGCCAGTCCTGCCAGCGCGTCCGCGCCAGGTCGTCCGGGCTGGTGTCGTGCCCCGCGAGCCGCACGACGCGCACCGGGAACCCCGCCGCCGCCAGGCGCTCGGCGAGCGGCCGCATCTCGTCGGGCGTCGCCGTGAGGCCGTGCACCAGCAGGCAGCCGAGCGTGCGGTCGCCCGGGAGCACCAGGCCGTCGTCGCCGGCAGGCACGGGAGCCGGCTCAGCCGATGGCGTCGGTGTTGACCTCGAGCGCGCCCTCGCGCTGCGCGCGCTCCTTCAGGAAGGTCATGAACTCCTCGAGGGCGAGCTGCTGGCGCTCGCGCACCAGCGTCTGGCGGATCTCGGCCTTGGCCTCCTCGAGCCCGGCCGGATCCGCCGGATCCTTCCCGGCGAGGGCGACCACGACGGCGTCGCTGCCGATGACGTACACCCTGGGCGCCAGCGGCGACTCGGGGGTGAGCGTGAAGGCATCGGCCCGCAGCTCGGCGTTCCCGCCGCCGAGCTGCGGCACCGTACCGGTCCGGCGCTCGAACGGCCCGGTCGTGTCGAGCTTCACGCCGGCCTCGCCGGCAGCCTTCTCGAGCCCGACCTCCTTCGCCCGGGCGAGGAGCCGCTCGGCCCGCTCCCTGGCCGCGGTCTCGGCCCGTGCCCGCTTCACGTCCGCCTCGACCCGGGCGCGCACCTCGGCGAGCGCCGGGACGGCGGGCTCGAGCCGCTCGATCGGTTCCAGCAGGTAGATGCCGCGATCGGTCTCGACCAGGTCGCTCGGCTGGCCGACGCCGAGCGCGAAGGCGGTGTCGGAGAAGCTCTTGGCAAGGCCGATGCCGGGCACGAGTCCGCCCTGCTCGAACGGCTCGGTCTCGCGGACCGGTCGCTTTCCTGCCGCCTCGGCGAGCGGCTTGCCGCCCACGACCGCACGGCGGTCGGTTTCGGCCTGCTTGCGGGCCAGATCGAGGCCGCGCTCCTCCGCGAGCGTCTTCACGATGTCGTCGCGCACCTCGTCGAGCGGGCGCACGCCGCCGGGCCGCTTCTCCTCCACCCTGATGACGTGGAAGCCGAATTGCGACTCGACCACCTCGCTCAGCTGCCCCGGCTCGAGCGCGAACGCCGCCGCTTCGAATTCCGGCACCATGCGGCCCCGGCCAAAGAACCCGAGGTCGCCGCCCTGAGCCGCAGACCCCGGGTCGTCGGAGCTCTTCTTCGCCAGCTCGGCGAAGTCGGCGCCACCCTTCGCCCTGGCGAGCAGCGCCTCGGCCTTCTTGCGTGCCTCGGCCTTCCCGGCGTCGCCGGCGCCCGGATCGGTCTTCACGAGGACGTGGCGCGCGTGCACCTGCTCCTCGACGGTGAAGCGGTCGCCCACGTGGTCGTCGTAGTACGCCTGCACCTGCTCGGCGGAGGGCTTCGCCAGGTCGGCGAAGTCGGCGGCGGTGTAGGCGACGTAGCGCACGCGCACGCGCGGGCGGCTGCGGTACTTGTCGGCATGCTCGTCCAGCCACCGCTGGAGATCGGCGTCGCCGACCGCGGCCTCATCCGAGGGGTCGCCGGCCGCGACGCGGGCGAAGCGGAGGTCGATCGTGTCGCGATCGAGGTGGTAGCGCTGCCCGACCTCGGCGTCGCTCACCTGCACCCCGTCGAGGACGAGGCCGCGCACGCGCTGGTTCACGAGGTCCTGCCGCACCTGCGCCTCGAACTCGCCGCGGTCGCGCTGCGCCTCGAGCACGCGCGCGAGCAGCTCCCGGTCGAAGCGCCCGTCCTGCTGCAGCTCGGGCATCGTGGTGATCGTGCGGATCACCTCGTCCTCGGTGACGTCGAGGTCCAGCCGGTCGGCCTCGTGACGGAGCAGCGCGTCGTCGATCAGCCGCTCGAGCGCCTGGCTGCGGAAGTCGATGGTGGGCGGCAGCGCGGCGCCGCGCACGAGGTCCTGGAAGCGGCGCTGGAGCGCGGCGGTCTGGTCGTCCAGCTGCCGGCGGGTGATGCGCTCGCCGTGGACCTCGGCCACGACGTCGAGCGCGCTCATCCGGGAGAGGCCGACGGTGCCGACCCCCCAGCCGACGAACGACAGCGCCAGCACGGCATAGAGCACCTTGGTGGCGGTGGACGAGTGGAACTTCCTGAGCTGCGCGAGCATCCAGCCGCGGGACGCTAGCGAAGCCCCCCGGCGTTTGCAAATTCGCGCCGCGGCAAATTGCCGGCCTGCGGGGATCGTGATAGGCGCGCTCATCCCCACATGCTCTTCGACCGTCTCCTCGGACTCTTCTCCAACGACCTCGCCATCGACCTCGGGACCGCGAACACGCTGGTCTACGTGAAGGGCGAGGGGATCGTCTGCAACGAGCCCTCGGTCGTCGCGGTCCAGAAGGAGCACCGCGGCGGCCGCCGGGTGCTCGCCGTCGGCGCGGAGGCGAAGCGGATGCTCGGCCGCACGCCGGGCAACATCAACGCCATCCGGCCGCTCAAGGACGGCGTGATCGCCGACTTCGAGATCACCGAGGCGATGCTGCGGTACTTCATCCAGAAGATCCACAACCGCAAGACGCTCGTGCGGCCGCGCATCGTCATCTGCGTGCCGTTCGGCGTCACCGAGGTCGAGAAGCGGGCCGTGCGCGAGTCGGCGGAATCGGCCGGCGCGCGCGAGGTCTACCTGGTGGAAGAGCCGATGGCGGCCGCCATCGGGGCGGGGCTGCCGATCACCGAGCCCACCGGCAACATGATCGTCGACATCGGCGGTGGCACCACCGAGGTCGCGGTGATCTCGCTCGCCGGCATCGTGTTCTCGAAGTCGGTGCGCGTCGGCGGCGACAAGATGGACGAGGCGATCGTCCAGTACATCAAGCGCAAGTACAACCTGCTCGTCGGCGAGCGGACCGCCGAGCTGATCAAGATCACGATCGGGTCGGCCTATCCGGGCAACGAGGTCCAGACGATGGAGATCAAGGGCCGCGACCTGGTGGCGGGCGTGCCGAAGACCGTCGAGATCACCGACGAGGAGATCCGCGACTCGCTGCTCGAGCCGATCAACCAGATCGTCGAGGCGGTGCGCATCGGGCTCGAGCGGACGCCGCCCGAGCTGGCGTCCGACATCGTCGACAAGGGCATCGTGCTCGCCGGCGGCGGCGCGCTCCTGCGCAACCTCGACACGCTGTTGCGCGAGGAGACCGGGCTGCCGGTGATGCTCGCCGACGACCCGCTCACCGCCGTGGTGATGGGTGCCGGCAAGGTCCTCGACGAGCTCTCGCTGCTCCGCGACATCGCCATCCAATAGGCCGCGCCCCCGGCGGGGGTCATGGTCGAGTTCCTTCGACGGAATCGCGTCCTGGTCAGCACGCTGGTGCTTCTCGCCCTCGGCGCGGCGCTCGTGGTCGGCACGGTCGGCCAGCGCTTGCGCGAGGACCGCCTGGGGCAGCTGTTCCTCGAGCTGATGAGCCCGCTGCAGCAGGCGACGACGGCCGTCAGCCAGGTGCTCGAGGACGGTTGGGACAGCGTGTTCGGGGTGCTGCGCGCCCGCGGCGAGGCCGGGCGGCTGCGCGAGCGCGTGGGCGAGCTCGAGCGACGCACGAGCCGCCTCGCCGAGGCCGAGCTCGAGAACGCCCGGCTGCGCGCCTTGCTCGACTTCCGCGAGACCCTCGCCGGCGACCTGCTCGCCGCCCGGGTGATCGCGCGCGATGCCACGGCGCTGTCGCGGACGCTGACCATCGACCGCGGGACGTCGGACGGCGTCGACAACGGCGCGGCGGTGCTGGCGCCCGAGGGCATCGTCGGCCACGTCTTCCTTGCCAGCGCCAACGCGGCCCGCGTGCTCCTCATCACCGACCACAACAGCGGTGTCGACGCGGTCGTGCAGCGCACGCGCGCGCGCGGGATCGTCGAGGGCACGGTGGACGGGCGCTGCGGCCTCAAGTTCGTCAAGCGGACCGAGGATCTGCTGGTGGGCGACCCGGTCCTCACCTCGGGGCTCGACGGCATGTTCCCGCGCAGCACCCCGATCGGGCGCATCGTGATGGTCGACAAGCGCGGCCAGGGCCTGTTTCAGTACGCCACGGTGGAGCCCGCCGTCGATTTCGACCGGCTCGAGGAGGTCCTGGTCGCCCGGGGACAGGTGGAGCGGATGGTGGAGCCGCCCGCGCCGCCGGCCGACGAGGAGGTGCCGGAAGAGGCGGTGTCCGAAGAGGCCGTGCCGTTCGGGCCCGAGCCGCCGCCGGGCGAGCCGGCGCCGGTTCCCTACGGCCCCGAGCCGCCGCCCAGCGGCGCCCCGGCTCCACGGGGCGACGGGCGTCGTCCGGGCGAGGGGGCCGCGGCTCCGCCCACGGCCCCCGCCGCGGCGAGATGAGCGGGCATGCGCTGGACACTCGCGAGCGCAGCCGCCGCGATCCTCGCCATGCTGCTGCAGACCACGGTGCTGCCGGCGCTGCTGCCCCGTGGCTTCGTGCCGAACCTGCTCCTCGTGCTGGTCGTCTGGCTCGGGCTCCGGCAGCGTGGTGTGGGTGGCGCGGTGGGCGCGTTCCTGCTCGGGTACTTTCTCGACACCTTCTCCGGCACCATCCTCGGCATGAATGCCTTCGCCTTCACGGCGGTGTATCTCGGCGTGTATCTCGTGGGCCGGACGCTGTGGACCGAGGGTGGAGGCCCCATGGCCGTGGCCGTGGTCTTCGCTGCGGCGCTGCTGCACGCCGCCGCCGCCGTCAGCCTCACCTGGCTGGTCGAAGCCGGCGCGCCGATCTGGCACCATGCATGGCGGTACGGGCTGCTCGAGGCCGGGCTGGCGGCGCTGGTGACACCGGCGGTGTTCGTCTTCCTCGGGTGGGAGCAGCGGCTGCTCGGCCTGGCCTGAGACGACGATGGAGATCGGACGCATCCGCGTGAAGCCACGGGAGATCCCGGTCGAGCAGACCCGCCGGATCGTGGTCGCCTTCGCGATCGTGATCGTGGCCTTCTCCCTCATCTTCGCCCGGCTCTGGTTCCTGCAGCTGGTGAAGGGCCCGGAGATGCGGGCCAGCTCCGAGCAGAACCGCATCCGGCTCGTGCGCGTGCCCGCCGCCCGCGGCGTCGTCTACGACCGCAACGGCGAGATCCTGATCGACAACCGCCCGTCGTTCGACGTCGTGTTCGTCCCGGAGGACGTCCGCCAGGACCGCCGGGCGGTGCTGCGTTCGCTGGCCAGCCATCTCACCGAGCCGGAAGAGGCCGTGCTCGACCGCATGCGGGCACCGTCGAAGCGCCCGCCCTACGAGGGCATCGTGCTCGACCGTGACCTCGACTGGGAGCGGGTGGTGGCGCTCGAGACCCATCAGCTCGAGCTCCCCGGCGTCAGCATCCACGTCGGGCCGCGCCGCTACTATCCCTTCGGTCCGCTCGCCGCCCACCTGATCGGATACGTCGGCGAGATCAGCGACAAGGAGCTCGAGGCGCGCGGCGGCCCCACGAGCGGCCTGCGTCCGGGCGACCTGGTCGGGAAGGCGAACCTCGAGCGGGCCTGGGACGCCGAGCTGCGCGGCGTCCCAGGCGGCCAGCAGGTCGAGGTGGACGCGATGGGGCGGCGGGTGCGCGTGCTCCAGGAGGTCCCCGACGTCCCCGGCGACACGCTGACGCTCACCCTCGACCGCGACCTGCAGGAGACCGCGGAGTGGGCGCTGGGCGACCATGCGGGCGCGGTCGTCGCGATCGACCCGCGCGACGGCCAGCTGCTGGTCTTCGCCTCCAAGCCCACGTACGACCCGAACATCTTCGCGCGCGGCATCCAACGGACCGAGTGGCAGGGGCTGATGCGGGACCCCCTGCGGCCCCTCAACAACCGCGCGGTGCAGGGCACGTACCCGCCGGGCTCGACCTTCAAGATCGCCGTCGCGACGGGGCTCCTCGAGATGGGGCGCGGCAAGCCGATCGGCGGCGTCCACTGCGCCGGCGGGGTGCCGTTCGGCAACCACTACTTCCGCTGCTGGCGCAAGGGCGGCCACGGCGGCATGAACCTGCACGAGGCGATCGTCCAGTCGTGCGACACGTTCTTCTACCTGAACGGGCAGCGGCTCGGCGTCGACGGCATCGCCGAGTACGCCCGGCGTCTCGGGCTCGGCATCCCGACCGGCATCGCGCTCGACCACGAGAAGCCGGGGATCATCCCGGACACGCAGTGGAAGCGGACGCGCTTCAAGCAGCCGTGGTTCGCCGGCGAGACGCTGTCGGTGGCGATCGGGCAGGGCTACGTGACCGCGACGCCGCTCCAGATGGCGCACTTCGCCGCCACCGTCGCGAACGGGGGGACCCGCTTCCGGCCGCAGTACGTGAAGCGGATCGAGGCGCCGGACGGCACCGTGCGCTCCGAGCTCCAGCCCGACGTCCTGAGCGATGCGCACCTGCAGCCCGCCACGGTGGCGGCGATCAAGTCGGGCATGCGCGACGTCGTCATGTCCGACCGCGGCACCGGCAAGCGGGCGCGGGTCGCGGGCGTCGAGGTGGCCGGCAAGACCGGCACGTCGCAGGTGGTCTCGCTGGCTGAGTCGAACAAGAAGTCCCGCGGGTCGCGGGACCACGCGTGGTTCATCGCCTTCGCGCCGGTCGAGAACCCCGAGATCGCGATCTCGGTGCTGGTCGAGCACGCCGGTGGCGGCGGCGGCATGTTCGCGGCGCCGGTCGCCCAGAAGGTGCTCGAGCGCTACTTCCGGCGGCGCGACATCGAGCCCGGCACTCCGTACGGCCCGGCGCTGCCGCCCGGGCATCCCAGCGCGCCCCCGCCCGCCGGCCTCGTGCCTGCGCGGGCGCCGTCGCCCCAACCCGCGCCCCCGGCCTCGCCCGGGCCGGCGCGCGCCGATGCGCAGAGGTCCCCCGCCCATGGCGATGCGGTTCGACAGGCGGCTGCTGACCCACTTTGAGTGGCTGCTGCCGCTGCTCGTGCTCGCGATCTGCGGGCTCGGGATCACGTGCGTCTACAGCGCGACCTACACCCCGGGACGCCAGGGGCTACCGCCGCTGGCCGCGCGGCAGCTCACCTGGTTCGGCGGCGGCATCGTGGGCATGCTCCTCATGCTCACCTTCGACTACCGGCGTCTCGACCGCCGCGCGTACCTGCTCTATGCGCTCGTCATCGCGTCGGTGCTCGCGGTGCCGCTCATGGGCGAGGTCGCCGGGGGATCGCGCCGGTGGATCCGCCTCGGGCCGGTGTCGGTGCAGCCGTCCGAGTTCGCGAAGATCGCCATCGTCGTCGCCCTGGCGCACTACTTCGCGCGCACGCCGGGCGTGCGGCTCGGGCTGCGGCACGTGGTGCTGCCGCTGGTGCTCGTCGCCGTGCCGGCCGTCGCGATCCTGCTCCAGCCCGACCTCGGGTCGGCGGCGCTGCTCGGCTTCGTCGGCGTCACCATGCTCGTCCTGGGCGGGGTGCGGCTGCGCTGGCTCGTCCTGATGGCGCTGCCCGGGATCGCCCTCGCGCCGCTCCTCTACCAGCACCTGAAGGAGTACCAGCGCCAGCGCATCATGATGTTCCTCGATCCCGCGCAGGATCCCCTCGGCGCCGGCTACCACATCATCCAGTCGAAGATCGCGGTGGGTTCGGGGATGCTGTGGGGCAAGGGGTTCCTGGCCGGCACGCAGAACCACCTCGACTTCCTCCCCGAGCAGCACACCGACTTCATCTTCTCGGTGTTCTCGGAGGAGTGGGGCTTCGTGGGCGCCGCCACCCTGATGGGGCTCTATCTCGCGGCCATGCTGCGCGGCATGGTGATCGCGTCGCGTGCCCGCGACCGCTTCGGCGTGCTGCTCTCGCTCGGCATCATGTCGATCGTGTTCTGGCAGGTCGTGGTGAACGTCGGCATGACCACCGGCCTGATGCCCGTCGTCGGCATCCCGCTGCCCTTCTTCAGCTACGGCGGGTCGTCGCTGCTCTGCCTGCTCGTCGGCACCGGGCTGGTGATGAACGTGTCCACGCGCCGGTTCCTGTTCTGACGCGGCGGCGGTCCGGGGCTCGCCGCCCGGCCGGACCGCTCAGACGACGACGGTGCCGATCGCCGCGACCAGCCGGGACTTCGGCACGGCGCCGACGATCTGGTCCTTCACCTGGCCGCCCTCGATGAGGAGCAGGTTCGGGATGCTGCGGACGCCGAAGCGTGCCGGCGTGTTCGGGTTGTCGTCGACGTTCATCTTCACGACCTTGAGCTTGCCCGCGTAGTCGCGCGCCAGCTCGTCGACGACCGGACCGATCGCGCGGCAGGGCCCACACCACGGAGCCCAGAAGTCGATGAGCACGGGCGTCGGGCTCTGCAGGACCTCGCGCTCGAAGGTGTCGTCGGTGACCGAGTGGACGTCTGCCATGCGAACGCTCTACCAGACGCGGCGCGGTCAGACCATCTCACACCGCCGTCCGCCCGCCGCTCACGCGCAGCCGCGAGGCGACGGCAGGCCGCAAGCCGCCTGCCGCGCGCGTGGGTAGCGCAGCTGGAGCACGCGGTGTAAGGCGTTGCGGGCCGTGCACCGGGGAGAGCGGAAGTCGTTGTGCGTTGCGCCGCGCACGCCGCGCGGCAACCCGTCGTCCGCCGCGCTGGCCGCCCTGCTCGCCCTCGTCCTCCTGGCCGCGGCGTGCGCGCGCACGCCCTACACCAACCGCTCGCAGCTGATCCTGGTGTCCGACGCGGAGTCGGCGCAGCTCGGCGCCCAGGCGTTCCAGGAGGTGCTGCGCGAGAGCGACGTGCTCCGCAGCGGACCCGCGGTCGAGCAGGTGCTGCGCGTGGGGCGGCGCATCGCGGCCGCCAGCGGGCTCGACGCCGACTGGCGCTTCGCGGTGATCGACGACGACCAGCAGAACGCGTTCGCGCTGCCGGGCGGGAAGGTCGCCGTGTACACCGGCCTGCTCGAGGTGACGCAGAGCGACGCCGGGCTCGCGGTCGTGCTGGGACACGAGATCGGCCACGTCGTCGCGCGGCACGGCGCCGAGCGGATGAGCCAGGGGCTCGCCGCGCAGCTCGGGGGGACGGCGTTGTCCATCGCGCTGGGCGGCGGACCGAACACCCAGGCCGTCATGGCGGCGTACGGGCTCGGCGCCGAGTACGGCGTGCTGCGTCCCTTCGGGCGCGGGCAGGAGGCCGAGGCCGACGAGATCGGCCTCATCGTCATGGCCAGGGCCGGCTACGATCCCCGCGAGGCGATCCCGTTCTGGGAGCGCATGGAGCGGTCGAGCGGCAGCCGGGGCAGGCCCCCGGAGTTCCTGTCGACGCATCCGAGCCACGGGACGCGCATCGAGCTGATCCGCGAGAAGCTTCCCGAGGCGCTGCGGTACTACCAGGGCGGCGGACGCGCCGCCGATGCTCGCTAGCGAGCACATGGTGCAGGGTGCTCGTCGGGCCCCGCTGCTCGCCGCCGCGGCGCTCCTCGCGCTCTGGATCACGGGCGGCGCGGGCGGCGCGAGCGCGGACGGCGGCGACAAGACCCTGCGGCGCATCCACGACCCGGTCGTGGTGCCGACCGGGCGCCTGGCCGGACTGTCCACCCGCGACACGGCGTCGCTGCGCCTCTACCGGTTCGAGGGCGGCCGTCCCGTGCCGATTCCCGTCCAGTTCGACGCCCGCGACCCGGACGGCGAGGTGCTCGTCGGCGGCCCGCGCGACTCCACGTTCGACGACGACGACGAGCTGGTCTTCATGGCCAAGGACGCCGGCGACCGCGCACCGGCGGGCGTGCCGCCCGAGGGCTGGGGCGCGGCGCTCGAGCTCGAGATCGTCGACGGGCGCCCGGACAGAGGCGGGCGGGCGTGGGCCTACCTGGTCCGGGTGCCGGCGTCGGCGCCGGCCCCGGCGCGTCCAGGGGAAACACCAGCAGGCCGGGCCACGCGCCCTCCGGGGGCGCGCGC
>Ga0209253_10005791_pt1 | contig 10719 bp, 15 predicted proteins | sample FrelakmetBRP12BR_FD_187145 | JGI IMG/M metagenome (GOLD analysis project Ga0209253, IMG submission 187145) | Freshwater lake sediment microbial communities from the University of Notre Dame, USA, for methane emissions studies - BRP12 BR (SPAdes)... | ecosystem: Environmental > Aquatic >... | reverse complement strand
AATCTTGGGATTATAAATGCATAGTAAAATTCAAAGATTCCGGGGATGGCGGTGCATCCTTCGTCGGCGCAGCTGCGTTCACTGAAAGCGAATAAGCTTCCCGATGTGCAATCTGCAAGAGCGTTACCATGTTGTCCTCTGTTGGATATGCAACACTCAAAGATAAGGCGAAAGCGTCAGCAAAGGCTGATTCAACATTCTTTCTAGTTCCGTCCACATCCAATCGCAGCTGTTCCTCAGTTATTATCAAGCCCTCGTCAAACGCGATCTTCATCGCCAGTCCGGCTTCGACGGGTTTTATCCCAAGTTTGGAGAGAATGCTCGCAAGCCTTTCTGAAATCACTTCGCCCTTCTTGACAACCAACGTGTCCTTGTTTACCCAGACACTTCCCGACTCGATTCTTGTGGGCAAACCAACAGCATTCAACTGGCTGATTATTGGCCCTGGAGGTTGTCCTGTGTTTCCCGCTGGAACTACTACATCAAAGGCGGCTATATCGCCTGACTTAGCGGTTGTTTTGACTTTCCCTCTTTCCAGGATGAGTGCAAGCCTGAAGGGGTTTAAATCTGTGAACATGAACACATTTGATCCTGTCATGTATTCCTCGAGTTTCTTCAGGTCTGCTCTCTCTCCGCAATTCTCAATAGCAAGCTTCATCAGCGTGTTCTTCAACACTATCATGAAGACTTTGTCTGCCAAGTTTTTCTTGAATTCTTGCAGTTGAGCGGCTCTGACTTTCTGTAAGCTGGCGATGCCAATTATCCTGTAACCTTTAAGAAGATCGGATATCTCTTCGACTTTTTTGACTTTCTGCTGCAAAACTTGCTCTGACGGCATTGCTTTTCCCCTTTTCCTTAAGGTTTAATCTTCACGGGTGCACCCATGGCGGTCTTAATAAACAAAGACTTGATGTTCTTTGTTCCTTTCTTGAGTTTTCCCTCTAAAACCCTTAGAACTGCCTGCACGTTTTCCGTGATCTCTTCGTCTTTCATGTTTTCCATTCCAACTCGATTCTGTAACATTGGTTGGTTGCGCAACCTCACAACGATCGTCTTGCGATGTTTAGTCATCAGTCCAGCGATGTCGGCAGACGGCGGCACCGGTATAGGCATCTTTCCTCTCGGTCCCAGAACTGAGCCCAGTGTTTTGCCTACGAGAGGCATCAATGGGGCTTCTGCTATGAAGAAGTCATATTCGTTGGCGATTTTCCGCATTTCCTGTTTCTTGCCCGCTATTGATTCAAGGTCGGATCTTTCGATAACATGGTCGGCGTTGGCTTTTCTGGCTTTCATCGCAAGTTCACCTGAGGCGATTACGCATATTCTATTTTGTTTTTCCAGTCCATAAGGAAGTTCCACGACTTCTTGGATTTTGCTTTCCGGCGCTTTCATATCAATGTCCTGCAGTTTGAGAATGAGTTCTATCGACTGATTGAATTTCCTTTTCTGAGACTTTTCCTTTGCTTCTTTTACCGCAGCAAGGATTGTCTTTTGGTCTAAGGGCAATTTATAGTCCTCGTGCCATTGAGGGAATGGGGTGCGGTTATAAAAATATTGTCTTGTCAATGACTGTTGCTTAACGCTGCGTCATACTTACCATTGTCAATTTCTCGCTGAACTTCACGTGGGTCTTTTCCCTCAGCAGTGACTCCCATGCTGACGCATACGCCAAGAACTTCCTTGGTGGCTCCTTTCAAGGTCTTCGCTAGCAGCTCTGCTCGTTTCATTTTGGCTATACGTATAACTTGCTCCATGGTAAGGTTTCCGACTTTCTGTGTGCTTGGGGTTCCTGAACCTTTCTCTATCTTTAGTTCGCTAACGATCAACGCAGATGCTGTGGGTGTTCCAACAGTCACCTCAAACTGCTTTGTATCAGGATCAACGATGACTTTGACTGGAACTTTCATTCCCGAGTAATCCTTAGTTAATTCGTTGATCTTATTCACAATAGCCATCACGTTGACACCGAGAGGTCCAAGAGCTGGACCTAATGGAGGACCAGCATTCGCCTGTCCACCGCTCACTAGAAGTTCTACCACTTTCTTGTCGGTCATCTCATGCTTCACCACTGGCTTCGATCTTTGCTCTCTCCACAAGCTTAACGTATTCTGAGTTAACCGTTATTGGCAACGTGAAAGTTGCTTCCAGCAGCTCCAGAGTCACTTCTGCCTTTGTTTTGTCTATTCTTGTTATCTTTGCTCGCATTCCTTTGAAAGGTCCGCCTGTCACTTCCACTATGTCACTTTCATGTAGTTCTTCAATGATTGGCTTTTTTACTATGTACCGCTCGATTTCGGCGAAACTGACTATTCCAGGAATCCTGGAGCGTACATGTTTTATTCCTGCTATTGCTTCTTCTACTAGGTGTGGGCCTTCGGCTTCTATGAAAACGTATCCCCTTAGCGTTTCGGGTGCAAGAACTGCTCTTATTGGTATTTTGTTCATTTCGATCTTGGCAGCAACAAGTTTCGCAACGTTTCTTTCTTGGCCGGTTGTTGTTTTGACAGCAAAGATCTTGGCTGTGGATACATCAGGTTTTTCCATCGGCTGCATTCCTTCTAGGTTGCGGAGGTTCCGGGCTGAATCACGGAAGAGAGCAGTTTGATGACAAAACCGATTAGTCCTATTGCCCCTATTCCCAAGAGGCAAATCTTTATAGATAGCCAAAGCTCGCTTCTCCCTGGTTTGACAGCTAATTTCAGCGTTCTTGCGCATTGATTTAGGAAATCTCTTAAGCCCATGGTTATCGCATTCTCAGCATTCCAAATTAATATAAACGTTACTGTAGGCTTTGGAAGATAAGGCAGGCGTTTCTATTAACTTTTCCCCGCGTCCAGTATACCTTCCAAAGAAGTATCTGTTCTAGACTTTTTCAAATGGAGTATCTATATCTTCGAGAAGATCAACAAGTGCTTCTTTGTCTTCTCCCTTTATTCCTTTCCAATCAAGGATTATCGTCTCCACTTTTTCCATCGTTCTCTCGACACATTGTCTGAGGATGGACGAGTCGATCTTCGCAATTGCATATTTCGGAATAATGTGTCCGAAGGCGAATCTCTCCTCCATTGCCATTCTGGTGAACTTTGAATTGTAGTGGGGTCCACCTATCCCCAACGCAACTCGGATCTGGTGATCGCCGAATCGCATGATTGCATTTATTGTCGCATTTGCCACAACTTGGGCAGCTTTTACGTCGTTCCACTGTTGAGGTGAACTTCCGAGTTCGGCAAACATTGTGGGAACATCTAATGATGGCCCGTGATGGGTGCCCTCGTAGCAGACTTCGTATTCAAGTTTCCTCTGTTCCTTGTCCTTCATCATGGTAAACAGTGCTTCTCTCATCGCGTTGGCAGGCGAGACAGAGACTTTTCTCGGAAGTCCTCCGAGTTCTGCCTCCGCGAAGTTGCCTGGGGTGTGTACTGACAAGGTTGGAGTCCCGCTGAGGCTGCTGTGTTTAGAGATGAAAATTACGAGTTCTAGGTCCATGAAATAACTCGGAAGGCTTTGTGCGCAAACGCTTTCGTCGTTCAAAGTCACGAGTCGAACCAACTTGTCGGAAATTCTGATTTCATGGATCGGGTTTGATTCGAACGTTTCTGGTTTTTCCCTGAATTGGTATTTGCCTAGAATCTGTTTCTTTATGTTGAGACTGCCTGTGTCCTTGTTTGAGGCAACTATGAGGATCATGTTATTGTGCTTCCAATTGAAGATGTGATGCTATGGAAAAAAGGTTTCCATAAAGCTTATAATTGGTGAAGATTGTTGAAGGCTTGGTGTCGTGTTACATGCATCTCCTTAGCTTCAAAGAGTTGAGTGGGCGGCAACTCGCTGAAATGATTGATGAAGGCATCGAGATCAAACATGATCCGACACAGTTTCGCAAAGCTTTGGAAGGTAAGTCATGCGCTTTGGTTTTTCAGAAGACTTCGACCAGAACTAGGGTTTCGTTCGAGGTTGCCATGACTCAGCTTGGTGGTCATGCTCTGTTCATCGATTGGAGAACGACGAACTTTGCTCTAGCTGATCTAGGCGATGAAACCCAATATCTGTCGAGAAATGTTGACTGTATCATGGCGAGACTGCTGAAAAACGTGGACCTGCAGACCATGGCGGGAGCTTCTCGCGTTCCGGTGATTAATGGTTGTGATGATAAGTATCATCCCAGCCAGGCAATAGCCGACTTGATAACGGTTAAGGAACGGAGCGGTCGGCTTAAGGGGTCCAAACTGGTCTACATTGGCATTCACAACAACGTCTGCAACTCGCTCATTGAAGGATGCACAAAAACGGGCGTCAAGATAACAACAGTGACTCCTATTTTCAATGAGCCTTCAAGAGACACGGAACTTCTCAAAGCTGCAAAGAGAACCGGACTATGGGAGACAACCCTTGATGTCAAGCACGCTGTTGAGGAAGCAGATTTCGTCTATACCGATACTTGGGTTGACATGGAATTCTTCACAGACCCGAAATTCGCCGCGGAAAAAGAGAAACGCCTCAAGCAAATGATGCCGTACCAAATCAACAAGGAACTTTTGAAGAACAGTAGTGCGTGCATAATGCACGACATGCCCATCCATAGAGGGTACGAGATAACAGGCGACGCTATCCGCGATCCTAGATCAGTTATATACGAGCAGAGCGAAAACCGATTGTATTCTGCGAAGGCGATACTCTTGAAACTTCTAAAATAATGTTAGTTACATGGCAATGCATTATTCTTTTATTCCACTATTTGAGGATCATTTCGACAAACTTTTCGGGTTTAAATTCTTCTAGATCGTCGTATGTTTGTCCTGTTCCGATGAACAAGATTGGTTTCTTGGTGATGTAGGTGACGCTGAGGGCTGAGCCTCCTTTTACGTCTGCGTCGACTTTAGTAAGTACTGTTGCGTCTATTCCGACGGCTTTGTGGAATTCCTCTGCCTGCATTACTGCGTCATTTCCAATTAATGAGTCGAGTGTTAGCAACGTGAGGTCTGGTTTCACGATTCGCTTGATTTTTGAAAGTTCATTCATCAAGTTTTGGTTTGTCTGCATCCTGCCGGCCGTGTCGACCATCACAACATTGATTCCATGGGCTTTGGCGTGGCTGATTGTATCATAAGCTACAGCTGCTGGATCGGCGCCGTATTCATGTTTCACCATTTTGATGCCGAGTCGTTTTGCGTGTTCTGCCATTTGCTCAATTGAGCCTGCACGGTAAGTGTCACTACATGCTATTACGGCGGAATATCCATTCCTGTTCAGGAAGTGGCATATTTTTGCGATTGTTGTGGTTTTTCCTGTCCCGTTTATTCCAACGAAGACGATGACGTATGGTTCTGCTTTTCTGCGCTTTTCTTCTATGGCTTTAAGTAAGTCTATCTTGTTGTTGGTTTGCATGATTTCCAGAAGAACTTCTCGCAGGTTCTTTTCCACGATTTTGGTTCGGTCTTCGAGTCGTTTGACTTGAACTTTGTCTAGCCGTTGTTCCATTTCGGCGCAGATTTTTTCGGCGACCGGAAAGGCCACGTCATTTTCGACAAGGTTCATCTTGAAATCAGAAAGAATTGGGCGTACGTTTTCAGGTTTCAGCTCGGTTGTTGTAACCTTGGTTACGAGTCCTTTTAAACCGGATTTGAGCTTCTCAAACATCTTGTTGAGTTTTCCCTTCTCTTGCCATTGCGACTAAGGCTTCGATTCTTTCTCTGTCTTGGCTGATTCTCTCTGCGACTTGGGCAAACTGCTGTTGTACCGATATCCTTGCTTTGTCGAGGTCTTGTTGACGTTTCTTGATGATTTCTTTCGCCTCTTGTCGGGTCTTTTCAACAGAGACTCCTGCGCCCATTCCGACAATTACCCTGTCGGGATTATCGAGTTTTGCCCTAATGTAGGAGGTGCCACCTATGGGTACTAGAAGTTCTGATTTCTCGTCTTCTCTCTCCAAGCCTTCCAACGCCATTTGAGCGTAGGCAAGATCTGCCAGGGCTGAATTTATCATGTTTGTCCTGGACTGTAGGGCTTCGGCTGTCTGTTCAAGAAGCCGCAGTTCAATGTTCAACTTGCGAAATTCTTCTTCACTCTTGCTTGCCAACTTCTTCTTCTCCCATGACAAGCTTCTTCAAGAGTGGATTTTCAATGTCTTGTGGCGCGATTTCTTCGATGTTCGTGATTTTGATGTGGTGACGTTTTACGCGATGTTTGCTACCCAACTCGGCGTAGACTTTTTCTTTTGCGTGTTCAGGCTTTTCGGCTATGATCTCTTTTCTGAACGAGGTTTTTAGGTTGGGTTTGAAGATTTCACCGGTGACTCTGAAGATTTTCAATCTGCTCATCCTCTTTTACAACATCCAAGGCATTCCCCATTATAAATATCTCGGGTCCGGTTGTTAATAAACCCGCGATGGCGGTGTGACGATTCGCTATAAGGCCTGTTCCGATGTAGGGCAAGCCGCAGTTGACGGTGCCTACGTCAACGGGAACCTTCAATAGATCTTCGAGAAGTCTGCGTTCTGTGTCTTTCAAAAAAGGATGGGCTAAGACGCCTTTGTTTGTGGCGACGGCGAGCGAACCGACGTAGGGCAGACCAGCAATTTCGCTTCGTGCAACTTCGACTCCTAACGTTTCGGATATCTTGTCCACATCTGCCGGTTTTAGTCGAGGGTCAACGATTGCTCCTTGGTCATTTGCCAGGACAAGGTTTCCGTAGGCTGTCTTCTTGGTTTCCATTATGGTGATGTTTCCGTCAAAACTTTTTCGTATTGTCCCTAGCTCTTCTTCTCTGATGAATGAGGGGAGCAAGATTCCATTGGAGTTCGCGCAGGCGAGCGCTCCGATGAGCACTGATGCGCCTATTGACGTGTGTATGAGTTTGACTTTCAGCCATTCACTTAGTCTCTGGGCTTTCTTTGGTGGCACTGAATTTGGGACCATGAAGAAACGGTCTGTTGCGAGTGAATAGACTCCTAGGCTTGCGCTTCCAACAAGACTTGACAGGAATATGGCCAAGGATTAGTCTCCTTCAGCCAAGTAAACTGTCACATTGCCCTCTTTGTCTTTTTCAGCTCGTATTCGGATTTTTCTGGGAGGTTTTTCTATTCCTCTTTCCCACATTTTCTCGTTTACTTCGTTGCTTATGATGAGTTGTGGGAGTTCTTCTTCCTCTTCAGTTTCCCCTTCTTTTTTTGCTTGCAGTTTCATGTGTTTGATTATGAAGTTTTTCAGAATGTGTACCGCGCGGGGTGTTCTTTTGTTAGGTGGCGAGATCGATGCTTTGCCCAGTGGCACGGTGTAGGTTCGTTCTTCAACTATTTCCTTTTCTTCTTCGCCTTTCTTTTTCTTAGGTTTGGCTTCTTCTTTCTCTTCAGGTGTTGGTGTCTCTTCTTCTGTTGCTTCTGTTTTCTTCTCTGCCTCTTGTACTGAGGGTTCTTCTTCTTTCAGTTCTTCTGTGAGATCAGTAAGTTCTTCTTGTTTTTCTTCTTCGTTCTTCGGTGTTTCTTCTTTGTTCTCTTTTTCCATGAAAAAACCCTCTTCCTATGCTCGTATTTTTCTGGTTCGCCATTGTCTTCTTTTGGGGTGTTGCCTGAATTTTCCGCTTGTCTTAGCTATTACCCATGTCGGGACTGCTTTTTTCTGTTTTCCTGCTCTCGCTAGTCGGCGTTTTTTGGCTGTTGGTTTGTTCCGAGTCATTTTCTATCTCCTCGTTATTGTTGTTTCACGTTTGCGAGCTTGGAGTTGGATGAGTATTTTCTTGAGTTGTTCGTCCGCTAGGGGTAGGGGTATTTTTGATTGTTGCGCTAACTGGATCAGTTGGAGTTCAAGCTGATCTGTGAATTCTGGTTTTACCATTTTGAGGTTTGCCAGTCTCTGTCTCGCTTCAGGTGTAAGTATGCTTCTGAGCATGGCTTGCTTCTGTTGTTCCATCTGCTGTTCGGCTTTGGCGGTTCTTTGTTCATCTGTCACTTGTCTTTGTAGGGCTGAAAGTTTTCTTCTGCGGAGCTCTTCCAGCTCTTCATCTGACATTTCACTCACCTTTCTGGTACTTCTGGAGTTCTGGATGCTCCTTGGTTAATTCTTTGCCGAGTTCCTCGGCTAGTTCTTTGAGAATTTTTCTTCCGGTAGGCGTGGCTCTTCTGCCGCGGGGCTTCATTATCTCGATGTATCCTGCGGCTTCGAGTTGCTGTAGTGCTTTTCTTATGACTGAGCCGCCTGCTTTTGTGGCGTGTTTGGGTTTTACGCCTTTGCTGTTTCTTCCGCCGTAATCGGCCCTCAGTTTTTGGATGCCTATTGGGCCGTGAACGTATATTTTTCTGAGTATTGACGCGCATCTGACGTACCACCAGTCTGGGTTTTGGGGTTGCTGTTGAACGTGGGTGCCTGTTTTTGCTATGTTTGCCCATGTCGGCGGGGTCACTGCTTCAACGTTTTCTTTTAGGTATTTGGCTAGTTTTTGAATGAATTTGGATGCTGGGACGTCGTTGGGAGTTACCAATACTGTTTGTCCTCTCTAGGTTTCCTTCAGTAAAATCATGAGGAAACATATAAAGGCTTTCACTTGCCATGTGGCTTGTATAGTATGAATGTGTGGCCCCTGACTTCTACGAGTGTGGCGCCTGTTTGTTGGGCGATTGTTGTGGCGATTTCTTTGGTGTCATGTTCGGCAAGTGCGGCTGTCAGGATTTTGGCTTTGATCATCTTGTTCTTTTTGAGTTGTTTCTCTATTTCTTCAATCAGTTGAGTTGATGTTCCGCTCTTGCCTATCCAGATTGTGGGGGTTGCGTCGCAGAGTTTCCTCTTTATGAATCGTATTTTTCCAGCGGTGAGTTTGCTCATTGTTTTGACCTTTCTTTTTCTTGCTTAATGGTATCCTTGTGTGCTTGCCGCATTTAAGGCAGGTGATTACTATGTGGGGTTCTCGTTTTTGCCGGGTTCTTACGCGGCAGTTCTTGCCTGGTATGAAGCTTTTGCAGTGTTTGCAGATTTGGCGTGTGTAGCGTTTGGGTAGACGGATTTTGGCGGACATGGCTATTTTTCTGGCCACGTCTACGTAGTGTTGGGCGAGTTGGGGTTCTTGCGTGAATTTTTCTTCGGCCAGTGTGAACAGTGTTTGAATGCGTTGTTTGGCTATTGTTTTTGTGGTTGTGTCCATGATGTGTAGTGCCTCGTTACTGTACGGTTGTTCTATGTTACGTGCGTGTTTTCAAGTGTTGGGTGCGTAAGTTAAATATAAATTGTGTATGTTTCTGTTTATTTGGGGTTGGGGAATATCAGGAGCAAGGTTTGTCGTATAGGCTACATAAATAGAATTCGGGACAATCTTTGTGGTTTGAGGAGGAAGGAGCTTTATGATTTGTATGAGAGTTTGAAGGCGGCTGATTGTGTGGTTTGTGGGGGTTCTGGCAGGTCGCTTTATTCGCTTAATGCGGCTATGAGTCAGATTGCGATCAGTCAGATTGGGTGGAGGAATAAGGTTGTTTTGACGCCGGATGATCCTGGTTTTCCTGGGAAGAATATGTATGATGCTGCGGGTGAGCTTGAGAGGCGGTATGATAAGGTTTTGTTGTTGATGAATTCTGGGAGCGGTGTGTCTGGGGATCCTGTGGTTATGGCGCAGGATCTTTCGAGGTTTATTGAGGAGAGGGGGCGGTCGAAGTTTTCTATGGGGTTGATTACTTCTAGTCTGAATTCGCCTTTGGCTCAGTTGGTGGGTAAGTATGGTCATGTGGTTGAGTTGAGGGGGCGGGGGCGGACGAAGCCTTCTTTGGATTATAGTGAAATTGGGATTATGGGGGATATTTTTGAGTTGGGTAGTCTTATGCTTTTGACGATGATGACTGAGGCTATTTTTAGGAATTTGGATGCGGGTGAGGTGTTGCGGCTTTGTGAGGAGGAGTTTGTGAAGTTGTGTCCGTTGGTGGATTCGGTTGTGGAGTCGGACACGTATGCTCGGCTTGTTGATATTTTGGAGAAGCGGACAAGCGTGTTTTTAGGCGGGAAGGGCACGGCTAATGAGATTGTCAGGATGACGGCGATCAGGCTGTTTCATATCAAGAGCACTCTAGGCGATAATGTGTATATTGCTCGTGGTGTGAACACGCCGGCTCCGAGGCCGGGGGATCTTGAGATTTTGTTGTCTTTTTCTGGTGAGACTAAGCCGGTTGTTGCTTGGTGTGATACGTTGAAGAAGATGAATGGGACTGTTCTGGCGATTACGGGGACGAAGAAGTCGACTTTGAAGGATAAGTCGGATCTTCAGATTACGTTGGAGGAGGAGTATAAGCCGGGGCAGCCTAGGCGGTTTTACATGCGGGCGGCTTATGTTTTGAGTCCTTTGCCTGTGAAGTTGGTTGAGCGGTTAGGCGTGCAGGGTTTGCGGTTGCCTGAATACATTATTCATTGGCACCATTCGTTGACTGAGTAGATCAGGGGTTGCGTTCGGAGAAGATGTGCGTAGACCCTCATTGCGGACTATCCAACATGGAGCGTGCGCGGCTACATTGCAACGGGTTCCATCTGCAGTTAGTTGTGTGTGAAGGACTATCCAACATGGATATTCGCGTTTTTTCAAGCCAATAGCACCCTCCCCCTCCCCCCTAGGTTTCAGCCATACACAGTATCGCAGATGAGCCTCAGTGAAGGCATGAAAGAAGGGCTTGCAGTGCTGTACACACAGTTTCTATGTTGATTGCGAGTTGACGTTTTGTCTTGAGTTTTTGAGGCTAACGTGCTTTTTCGGTA
>Ga0209253_10005790_pt1 | contig 10720 bp, 7 predicted proteins | sample FrelakmetBRP12BR_FD_187145 | JGI IMG/M metagenome (GOLD analysis project Ga0209253, IMG submission 187145) | Freshwater lake sediment microbial communities from the University of Notre Dame, USA, for methane emissions studies - BRP12 BR (SPAdes)... | ecosystem: Environmental > Aquatic >... | reverse complement strand
CGGAGATTCCTGTAAGCGGTCATATAGGAATTGGGCATACTCGTTGGGCAACACATGGTGAGCCAAGTGCACGTAATGCACATCCGCATATTGGCATGAGTGGTAATGTAGTGATTGTCCACAATGGGATTGTTGAAAATTATCAGGAACTCCGAAGTGAGCTTTCTGATGAAGGTGTCATCTTCAACTCCGATACTGACACAGAGGTGATTGTTCAGCTTGTCGAACGATACCAATCGACTGGTCTTGGATTGGTTGAGGCTGCAAAAAAGGCTTTGCAATTAATTAAGGGTGCCCACGGGATTGTTTTAATGTCATCACTTGAACCAAACAAAATCGTTGCAGCCCGGATCGGAAACGCTGGAGGCGTGGTTATTGGAATAGGCGATAATGAAATGTTCATCGCCTCTGATTTACCAGCCATTCTTGAGCATACACGAAGAGTGATATTTTTGGAATCACGGACTATGGCAACCGTTACAGCAAATGAATTAACAGTCCAAACACTAGAAGGGAAAAACGTAGCATATAAAGAGCAAATGGTATCTTGGGACCCGATTTCAGCAGAAAAAGGTGAATACCGGCATTTCATGCTTAAAGAAATTAACGAGCAGGTACGTTCCCTTACAGATTCAATTGCAGGACGGGTTGATATTGAGTCTGGGAGCATACGACTACCGGAGTTGAATCTATCATCCGAGTTTGCCAGGAAAATAACAAAGATATATATTACTGCCTGCGGAACGGCATCTCATGCAGGCATGATTGGCAAGATCCTCATCGAGCGTATTGCCAGGATTCCCGCACAATTAGAAATTGCATCAGAATTTCGATATAGCGATCCGATTATCGATCAGAACACTGTAGTATTGTCCATCAGTCAATCTGGAGAAACTGCTGATACGCTTGCAGCGATGGAAGAGGGGCGAAAAAAGGGAGCAATATTATGGTCCATTGTAAATGCGATCGGGACACAAGCGATGCGCATAGCCGATGGGTATATATCCATGCAGGCTGGTCCTGAAATTGGTGTTGCTTCCACAAAAGCATTCACTGCACCCATTGTTGATCTGTATATGTTGGCAATTTTATTAGCCGATTTACGTGGAAATTTAGACGGTAAAACAAAACGCATACTGGTGGAGGCTCTATATAGAATCCCTGATCTGGTTGGAAAGTGTCTTGATCGGCAAAGAGAGGTGGAAGAGTTAGCAGAAATTTTAAAAGATACTCACAACTGCTTATATCTTGGCAGGGGAATCAATATGCCTATTGCCTATGAAGGTGCATTGAAACTGAAGGAGATTTCATATATCCATGCAGAAGGATACCCAGCAGGAGAGATGAAGCATGGACCGATCGCATTAATCGACCGTGAAATGCCTGTAGTTGCTTTGGCTCCGCATGATCCATGGTACGAGAAAATGATCAGCCAGATCGAACAAGCTAAAGCACGCGGTGGGACTGTGATTGCTGTTGCAACCGAAGGGGACAGCATCATTCAATCCCTAGCAGATCATGTACTTTGGATTCCAGATTCTCTCTGGTATTTAAGTCCTGTGTTAACTGTTATTCCGCTGCAATTGCTCGCTTACTATATCGCGGCAAAACGAGGTTTAGATGTCGATCAACCAAGGAACCTTGCCAAATCAGTAACAGTGGAATAATTTCAATCAGTACTGTACGAACCCAACCTTCTCGTTATAAATGATTCACCATTACTAAGCAATTCTGCCTGATCTTCAGGATATAAGGGATTATTGAGAAGGTCTAACGTGCGTTCCCGAAGAAATTTCATGGGATCGAGGTTGTTAGATTCTTGCCATTTTTCCAGGCTTAATCTTGGGAATATCGTACTTGAAAAATAGGCATTCTTAAATAATTTCATAGTCTGATGGGAAGAGAGGTAGTTACCTCCAATACCAATATTTATAATCTCATCGATATTAATTGTTTCATCATTTACTTCAAAACCTCTGGCAAATTGGCGGGATTGTTCGATGATTTCATTGGCGTAAACTACTAGATTAGGAGAAAAGACTTTAGAACCATGAGTTCCACCTACAAACGGTGCTAATCCTGCTTTCCCTAAACAGCATGTCAGATGATTAATCGTTAGAGTCGGAGCTGAAATTAAATCTGCTCCCCATCCATTGGAACTGCCAGAAGTACCTGCATGAGGTACATGGTAATGATCCATCATTTCTGCACAAGCTATATTTAATAACATTGTTTGAGGATCATAAAAATCTACCATCATTTTCATATCAAAAAATGCGGGTAAGCTTCCTAAAATGACCGGGGTTCCTGGTTGAATCAGCTGGCTGAATACCAATCCAGCTAATAATTCTGAATTCAGGAGTGCGAGAGTTCCTGCAGAGGTGATTGGGGTTGATACGCCTGCCATACCATAATTGGAAAAAATCAAGGGTAAGCTTTGATCGATCGTAGCCAGCATATTTTCTGCCGTTGCTTTACTTATTACAAGAGGGGTGACAGGATTAAAATATGGAATTATAAATGGTTTTGAGGAAAGATTTCCAACAAGTCGCTCCAGTAAGGCCAAACATGGCTTAAATTGTTTCTCATCTGAAACCAGGATGATTAATGGTTTTTCTGTTCCAGCCACCATTTCTAGGAGGGCAAACAGATCTGCCTGGTGTAGGTCAACATTCCGTAGAATACCAATGGTTGAGACAACATCGTAAGATGAAAGCTTGTTTCCCAATCCGACAGCAGTTCGCATATTTTCCCGGGTGAAGGGGAAAATTTCCCCACTATCTGGTGATTCATAAAATAGGTTTGTCACTCCGATTCCGAATCGTGTTCTATCTTCACCTAATCGGAAAGTTATTTCTCTTTTGCGATTGTAGATATCTATAACAGATGGAGCTTGGAGAATAGCCCATTCCACTGTATCTGGATGAAAAACAATGTGTTGGTCATCCAAAAGGGTTACACCATTTGATTTTCTCAGTAGTTTTATGGCGTTTTCGGAATCTACTCTTACACCTATTTCAGATAACATCCTTAATGAAGAATTATGCACCAGTGTAATCGCTTCAGGCGATAGAAAATTGATCGAAGGCTGAACGTGTATGGAAGGTGACATTTTCGGATTGATTCAGAAGCCGCCCTTACGTAAAAATCTTAACGATGCCTCTGCCAGGATGGCTGCTCCATAGGGTAAGCAGCGATCGTTTACATCAAACCTGGAATTATGATGTTCACGTTCATCCCCTTCAAGCTTACTACCGAGTGAAAACATCGCTCCAGGGGCAAGTTCTGAGAAACAGCCGAAATCTTCTGCTCCTAGTCCATTCGGAGGCGTACCCACGTTATCTTCACCTAATAAATCAATTGCAGTTTGCTTAATTAACTCTGCGGCTTTCTCATCATTAATCATAGGAGGGGTACCAATTTCAAATTTTAGCTGGTAATCCCCCCCAAGCGCTTTGGCTACTTCAAAAGCTCTTTTTATCTCGATGTGTATCCTTTCCTGGACAATGTGGTCTGTATACCGTAAAGTTCCCAGGATATCAACCTTATTTGGGATGATATTTTCTGCAAAACCAGCGTTAATTGAACCGATGCTGACAACTGCAGAGTCAAACGGATTAAGTTTACGTGAAACGATCCCATTTAATGCAAGGATGACATGAGCTGACAAGTATATAGGGTCCACAGTCTCATGAGGCCTGGCTCCATGGCCACCCACTCCAATAATAGATGCCCGGAAAGTATCCACACCTCCAGAGGCAGGACCCGACCCGATATGGATCTGGCTGACAGGAACATGTGCGGACACATGTAATGCTAATGCCAATGCAACACCACCATCCATGGCTCCGTCCTGGATCATGCGCGGCGCACCGCTTAAACCTTCATCGTCTGCAACTTCTTCCGCAGGTTGAAATATAAAGCGAACAGTTCCGGGAAGATGCTTTTCTTTTGATAATATCTCGGCGACACCCAACAAGATAGCTGTATGAGCATCATGACCACATGCATGCATAATCCCTGGATTTTGAGATGTATAGTCTGTCTGGTTATCCTCCTGGAGGGGGAGAGCATCCATGTCTGCACGTAGAGCGACAATGGGTAAATCTTGCCCAATTTCACCCACCACACCGGTTTTACCAACATTTAGTCGTACTTTACATCCAAGTGAACTCAATACCTCGGCAACCTTCGATGAAGTTCTATATTCCTTAAACCCGAGCTCTGGGTATTTGTGAAAGTCCCGCCGATATCCTTGCATTTTTTCTTGAAGACCCATCGCTTCTTTAATCATATTAACCTCATCACTCAGGCACCTGTTTTTAAAACCCGATTTGCTTCTAGAAGGATTTCATCCAATTCCTGTTCCTGCTCGATGCTTAATGGTTCTACTTGATGATTTTGTATTATGTGGTTTGCTTCGGCCTGCGCACGTTCAGCCATACCCGCACGACCATTCATCTCCCAGGTCTCCCAGGATCCCCGTTCAGCTAATTCAGTTAGGAGGATTTCTCCACCCCGTAGATACTGTAGAGTGTGTTTTTGCCCCAGGAAATTATGTGTACTTTTCATCGCAGCTGAGATTACCTCAACAGCTAATGAATCATCATTTATAGTAAAACCGTTCCTGAGACGCCTGACACCGGCAGCGATTTCATTGTCACACACAATTTGTGCAAAAGATCCCATTACACCTGCTTCCAACTCGCCGATTCCAGAAAGCTCATCTGCACCTGCTAACGCAGGAATAATCGCGTTAAGGGAGCGTTCAAAGCCGTTTTGAATATCCAAAGTATGCGAATTTGTTGAAAAACCATAAACATTAACTGGTAATCCGTAATAATGCCCAATTTGAACAGTGGCAGCTGAGGCAAGACCCAATTCAACCCCACCCCAGACAGATATTCCTGTGCGGGGTTCCATCATCGCCAACCGCCCACAATAGATTATTGGTAATCCTGGACGAACTAATTGGGCTAGCACAATCGAAGCTAGCAATTCGGCGTTTTGTTGGGTGACTGCACCAGCAATTGAGAATGGTGCGGTCGTCCCAGCTGTGGGACAGGGGAGAGGAGCAAAAGGAATATTGTTTCTGGCTATCTCGATGATCGCTGATGCGCATTCAGCTGGAAAACCTAACGGACTAACCGGAGAAACACTCAAGGAAAATACTTCACTGGGTTGCCCAATCACAGACGCTAATTGGACAGCAAACCTTACTTCTTGAGCCGTTTGTACACCGGGACCTTGAAGTGGTTTAGTAGTTTGCGGGATGGCATACCGGTACATTGCCAAGGACATTAAATGGCCAGGGACATCCTGGGGGGTAAAAAATGGAGTGACAGTGGTAACACCCTCCAGAGCATCGAGCAGTCTTGTGCAGTCCTGTAAATCTTTAATATTTGCTTTGTGGCGTGTCCCAGATCCTGCATCAAATACATCGCGTGCTCCACCAAGGTTGTGCCAATGAAGGGTTTGGTCTCCCAGTGTTTTTACTAAACCGCCCCTACCACGAATGGATACTTTAGTGCATGATTTGGCAACCTCTTGCTCAACAAGCCACGCAGGGATAAGGATTCTATCATTTTCAACAATTGCCCCTGCACCTGATAATATCTCGCGTGCCTCTGGTTGGGTTAGGGTGATACCTGTTTCAGCTAATACCCTCAGGCTGGAAGTATGTATTGCTTTGACATCAGCTTCATTCATGACCCTGAATTCGTGCATGCGTTTCTCCAGAAATATATTACAAATGTAGTATGTGGTATCTTTTATTTATGATATGTGATTTATTGATTTGGAGAGGTGGATTATTTACCTCTCCAAACGGCAATTTATATTAACGATCCAGGTTTGGCAGTAAATCTAAACCAGCATTTTTTGCATGTAATTTAACCAAGTTGTGAAGCTCATTAACCTGATCATTTGGAAGATTTGGTAATTCATATTGATCTAATAGATATTTGACATGTGATTTAGCGCGGGAAAGCGTATCCAAGGACCCATCTTGATGCCAACCACGGATTGAATCACGATCCAGAACTTTGGATGGGAGGTATTGCTCTTGACTGAATAATTCGCGGGTAATTTTTTGTTTTAGAAAATCGCCTTTAAAATTAATGCCTTCAAACATGGCTAATGCAAGGGTCTCAGTTGGAGTATGCATCCCAGATAATAACCGCTTTGCCATGGATACGATTTCTGCATCAATTACCAGTTTTTCAAGACTGAAGCATGCCAGAAAATCCAACATACCTGCACCTGAGATCATATTAATACCAGCTAAAGCGCCTATAATTGCAGTGATTCCGCTTTCCAAGCCTGCTTGGGCATCAACAAGTTTTGAATCACTGGCACATAGATAAGTATGCGTGGGTAGTCCAAGGGACTTGCCTACCTGGGCATAGGAAGCATCAATCATTGCGGTCTCTATTGCACCCATGGGTGTAGTACCTTTACGCATATCAAAGATGGCTGGAGCACCACCCCATACGATCGGTGAACCTGGTTTCGCCAATTGGTGGATGGTTATGCCACTAAGGCATTCTGCCGCGTGCTGAACAACGGAACCTACCAGTGTTACAGGGGCAGTAGCCCCTGCCAATGGCATGGATACCATCTGTGCTGGAACACCGGCGAGTGCTAACTCGATCAGATTTTGTGCACCGAAATTGCTCCAGATCAGGGGGGGAGAAGGACACACATCAAAGACAGCTTGAGGTTTTTTTGCTAAAGCCTCTCGACCACCTGTGAATAATGACAACATATCAATCATCACCTTCAGGGTGGGGATAGCAAAGGCACCTGTGATGATCGGCTTGGTCGAGTAGAGTAGTACGAGATATAAACGGAATAAATCGCTGATCGGTTTAGGGATTTCGTTGCAAATTACTGAGGTCGATTGAGCGTCGTACTGGGGAAGCATTTCAGTAAGCTTAATTATCCGAACCAGATCATCGGTATAGGATGGCCGGTGATCATTCGTGTCCGGATCAAGGATATGCACCCCAGAAGATCCCGGATCAAAATGAACGGCATTACCACCATAAGTAACTTTTTGCTCACCATACCGGTCATAGACGTAGAATTTCTTTGGTACAGTTGTCAATGCCTGGTGGACTATTTTCTCTGGGATGTGGGCAACTTCAGTATCTCTATCTACGCTTGCTCCTGCCTCTTCAAGTAATTGAATGGCAGCAGGGGATTGAACCTTTATCCCAGGGTTAAGTAAAAGCTGAAATGCCTCATCCAATATATTCTTGACTAACTCATCAGAAAGAAGAGAAATAGATGGCTGCATTAAGTTCATTCTTTCTCAACCGAAGCAATAATTTTCTTTAATTCTTTTGAAATTGCATTGTCTAGAGGTTGTGGTTGGTGCGTGGTAAGTAGTTTCCTGGCCTTATCAAGCGCCCAATCTTGGCCATCATCATGTTTCTCTTCCCAAACATTATAGGGACGACGATCCATGAATTGTGGAATATAAATATCGCGCATATGTTTTAAAGTATGCTTCTGACTTAGAAAGTTTCCACCTGGACCAACATTACGAATCACATCAAGGGCTAAACTTTCATCATCAACAACGATTCCTTGCATAACTTTATGGATGATCGAGAATATTTCGCAATCCATTAACATCTGTGCGTAAGACCAGATTCGACTACCATGTAATAAACCAGCACCCAATAACATATCTGACATGACCGCACTTGCCATGAATGTTGAAAGGCTATTCTCGACACCTGCATGCCAATTTGGCTCTTTTGCTCCGGTAGCAAAGGATCCCATAGAAAGTGGAATATTATAGAAATCGGATAATTTATTCTGAGCTGCGCCAAAAAGAAAATCTTCTGGACCTCCACCGGTGTATGCACCAGTTCTAAGATCTGATGCTGTTTGAGCGGCTGCATAAAATACAGGTGCGCCAGGTGAAGCAAGTTGGATCAAAGCTGTGGCGCTAATAACTTCTGCATTACCTACAACTAAATTGCCTGCTAATGTGGCAGGTCCAGTTGTAAGGCATGCAGCCATCGTCATAAAACCAACCGGCAAGCCTGCCTCAGCTCCGATTAATGCTGCATCCACACTACCACCATCCTGACCCAGAGGCGGAGCAGTACATTGCATGATGGAAAGTAATGGTCGATCTCTTAATGCTTGTTTACCACCTGAAATGGTAGATGCCATTTCGATAGCAACCCGAGCTTCTTTTTCATTATAAATGCTTTCAGTTTGGGCATGCTTTGTGGAATTTTCCCAAATGGCACGCAATTCGTGTAATCCACGAGTTTTCGCTGGATAATCCTGCGCGGAGACAGCCACCCAATGAAAGGCTATTTCTTCTAAAGCGTCTCCAACCCGGGCGATATCTGCGACATCCTGCCAGGAAGACATTCGGCGTTTGCCAGTATTTATATCTAAGACTTCAACACCGCAACCATCAGTGCCTAGGAAAACATGGTTCCCATCCAATGGTAAGTCCTGCTTGGGATCACGTGCTGCCAGGTCATATTTTGGAGGTGCAAGTTTCAATGCGTCTTCAATAATTTGCCCGGGCACTTTTACGATGGATGTATTTCTGTCAATTTGAGCTCCGTGGGCTTCCCAAATGTCTAATGCGCGTTTAGATGGGAAACGAACGCCAGCTGTTTCAATGATATCGAGGGTTGCAGTATGAAGACGTAAAATTTCTTCCGGGCTTAAGATATCAAGTTTTATTTTTGGGTTAGTTATGGATTTAATTTTACCGGTCATATAATTCCTTGATATTTATTTAACGCCTAAAAGCTGCTTTGCTACCCGAGCTGCCCCGATGGCATCCTCGCTGTATCCATCTGCACCGATTTGTTTTACCCATTCCTGAGTTACTGGTGCACCACCAACCATGACTTTGACATTAGCGCGCATACCTACATCTTCAAGGGCTTCAATCACATCCTTTTGATGTACCATGGTGGTGGTTAAAAGTGCACTCATCGCTACGATATCTGCATTCACTTCACGGGCTTTCTCAACCACTTTCATAACAGGAACATCAACTCCCATGTCAAACACCTGAAAACCAGTTGCAGAGAGCATCGTACCAACCAATGTCTTACCAATCTCATGAATATCGCCCTCAACGGTGCATAAGACGACTTTACCGAGCATTGTTCGTTCGGTACCACGTCTGGCAAGTTCTGGTTCCAAAACCGATACAGCTGCTTTCATGGCTTCGCCTGCCATTACCAGTTCTGGTAAAAACATCATACCGCAGCTGAATTGATCGCCGACAAAATTCACCCCATTGACAAATCCTTTGTTGATCGCATCCAGGGGATCTATTCCAAGATCTATTGACTGTTGTGCTAGTTCAGCTGCTTTTTCTGCTTCGCCATCGGTTATACTCTGTGCCATTTCTTTGAAAAGTTCTTCGGTTTGCATTTTTGTCTCCTTTATTTATTTTTAGTGATTTGAAATCATTGGATCAATTAGATTTTCAAGCTCGCGGATCGATTCACCGGAGATGTCTAGGTACATTTCGATTTCGTTACCGAGGTTACGAATGTGATTGGTGACCTGAAAGGAGGCTGCCTGTGGATCGTTCCTTGCTAGAGCTTCAATGATCGCTTTATGTTCAAGGTACTCGCGTTTTAAGCTTATTTGGAGCAGCTCAGGATGTCGGAACATATATTCATACAACATCCAGTCAGGAAAAGAATTCGTTGCCATTTCATATAATTTACTTAACAAGGGACTCCGTGCTGCATCTACAATACCGGTATGGAATTCCTTATTTAACTGACGTAATTCAGACATATCTTCGAGTGAAAGCAAATTTTCAGATTTTTCGACAATCTCAAATAATGTTTTTACTTCATCCGGTTGAATAACCTTTGCACTAATGCGGGAGGCCAAGTTTTCAAGCATCATACGCATGATAAATGCATCGATAATTTCCTTAGGCTCAAGTTTTGGGACTCGTACACCACGGTATGGAACCCTTTCTGCCATACCCGATGCAACTAAACGGTCAAAAGCTTCCCGAACTGGAGTCTGACTAACACCCAGTTGGGTAGAAATATCTTCTTGACGAAGCCAATCACCAGCAGAAAATTTGCCAGCGATAATCTTACCATACAGGTAATCGTAGACTTCATCCGTGAGGGAGCGTTTATGGAGAATTTCAACACTATCGAGAGAAGAGTTCGTCTGTTCCATCAAAATAACCTACTGTAAAAAGCTTATACCATATTTCTCAATAGATATATTATATATTATATATTATATTTCGTAAAGAAAGATTATATCAGACAGATACATAAATTAAGAAAATACATTGAGGAAATCCCTTGCTATTAATGACTTGATTTTCAATCTGCCTGACTTTTGATTCTAAAAGAAACTCAAGTAATGCTGCATCCAACTGACATAGCTCAGGATGGTCATTCTGCATACCCTGATATGGACAATGACCGAGAATGATACGTGGATGTTTGAAATGAGCTTCCCAGTGTGCCTGGTAGTTCATACGATTGAGAGATTGGATGGTTGAGTAAAGACGCCTGGTCGGATTGATAATAGTTGTTTTAAATTCCTTAGCCATGTGGATAGCAATTTGATCTATGGCTTGATTCTTTTCATCAGAACCAATATTAGAGAATAATGAAAAAAGGAGAGCATCGGAAAGTTTATCCAGGTTATTTTGATCACTCTGTAGTTTGGAGGCGTATATTTG
>Ga0209253_10005789_pt1 | contig 10720 bp, 8 predicted proteins | sample FrelakmetBRP12BR_FD_187145 | JGI IMG/M metagenome (GOLD analysis project Ga0209253, IMG submission 187145) | Freshwater lake sediment microbial communities from the University of Notre Dame, USA, for methane emissions studies - BRP12 BR (SPAdes)... | ecosystem: Environmental > Aquatic >... | reverse complement strand
TGGAAATGGGCTGAAGGTGGGCGTCGCCACCGTCCCCGTGATCGTGTACGCGGCGCTGCCCACCGCAGAGTCCGTCCACCCCGATCGGTAGGCGATCGCACGGACCGTCGTAGTCGAAGAGACCGCGATCGCGCCGGAGTACACCGTCCCCGAGGTCGACGTCGGCGTCGAGCCGTCCGTCGTGTACCGGATGCTCGCGCCGGGCGTCGACGTCGACAGCGTAACGCTCTGAGCGCTCGTGTACGTTCCGGCCGCCGGGCTGAACGCCGGCGCCGACACCGTACCCGTGATCGTGTACGTCGCGCTGCTAACCCCCGAGTTCGTCCAACCTGCCAGGTACGCGATCGCCCGGATCGTCGTCGTCGAGGAGACCGCGATCGCGCCCGCGTACACCGTCCCCACCGTCGCGCTCGGCGTCGAGCCGTCCGTCGTGTACCGGATGCTGGCCCCTGAGGTCGACGTGGCCAGCGTCACGCTCTGCGCGCTCGCGTACGTACCTGGAAATGGGCTGAATGCGGGCGTCGCCACCGTCCCCGACGATGCCATCCCGGTAGTGAAACTCCAGGCGTAGTCGCTCTCGATGCGGTTTCCCGCCAGGTCCTCCGCTACGGTGGTAACCGTCACGGTGTAAGAGGTGGAATCATTCCAGTTGACCGCCGGGGTGAAGGTTGCGGTGACGCCGTTGTAACCGACGGTACCCGGGACAGGAGTTCCGCCCGAGGTCACCGTGACCGTTGCGCCGATGACGGTCGTCGCGTCCATCGCTTCCGAGAAGGTGACGGCGACGGGCGAGGACACCGCCACACCCATCGCCCCCGATGCCGGTGACACCGAGAGGACGGTTGGCGCCGTGACGTCGGCGCTCATCTGGATGGTTACCGACGCGGTCCCGCCGGTCAGATTCATCGTGGCCTGCCCGTGGTAGCGGAGCGTGCTGGTGCCGTCGAACGCCTCGAGGAGAAAGCGGCGGCTCCCGTTGGGCACCGTGACCGAGAGGTTGTACGCCGTCACGCCGGGCGTGACGGCCAAGTCGCTCACGATCGGCGTCATGTCCGCCGGCGACGCCGTCGAGGAGACCGTCAACCGGAGCGAGGCCACCTCGGGGGGAATCGTCGCGGAGCGCGGGGACGCGGCAGCCGGGGAGGCGACGCTCCCGATCGAAACGGTCACGTTCGTGGAGCCCGATTGGGCATAGCCCCCGCCGCCGCACCCCCAGAGCAGGATCGCGGACGTCAGCAGGATGAGGACCGCGGGGGCGCTACGTTTCATGGGGATCCCTCCGTCGATCGCGATCGCGCGACCGCACATGGATTACGGGAAGTTGGCGCCGACGCCGACCTGCGTCGTGCTCAATGCGGCCGGCTGTTGGGTGAACGGTGGAGCCCCGACGGCCGCGAAGGGGGAACCCGTCACGTCTGTCGGGCCGCCGACGGGCGCACCCGCCGCAAGCGGGGCCGATCCGCGCGAAGAGGAAGCTCGACCGCCGTCGACGGGGGCCGGAGCCGGAAGCTCCGCGAGGGACGGGACCGGCATCTCGAAGGAAACCGACTCCGTCGCCGCGAGGAAGGCACCGAGATCCGACGGCGCGACCGCCGAGGGAATCGTTATTCTTTCCCCATACGCTGTGACCGCCATCCCCGGCGCGACGACGACCCCCGGTCCTTCCGATCCCGGTTCCGCCCCGACGGTGAGTCCTGTTGCCACCCCGGCGCCCGACCCCGATTTCGTTCCACCCGTGACCTTGGAATCCAGTATCGGAGTCACGACCACTTCCCCTTCAAGGCCGATCACGTCCGTGAAGGGAACCCCGTGTCGGATGCCCGTCTCGATCAGGAACACCGTTCCTCGCGCGGCGGCGACCGCCGTGGGCGTATGCACCTCGAACTTCGCCTTCCCGACGACCGCCTTCATCTTCCCGTCGAGAAGGTTGAAGATCGATTTGTCGCCCTGTTCCTTGCTGTAGACATATTCTTTTACGACCACCGTCGTTTTCTCCCCGAGAGTCAGGACCGAGTCGTCGATGAAGAGCATCTTCGCCTTCGCCGCCTCGCGGGTGGCCACCGTATCGGTCAGAAGGACGTCGTCCTTGACTTTGGCGGGACGCTCCGCCCTGTTCCTCTCGATGAACGTATTTCCCTTGACCGCGATCATCGTGCTGACGGCTTCGCCGGCTGCATGGGCGACGCCGGCGCATACCCCCGCGGAGAGGGACAGTCCAAACGCAAACGCGACGATCTTCTTCTCCATGGCTAAAACCTCGCCATCAGGATGGCGCTCGTGATCGATCGTTTGTATTCCAATTCCGGGATGCTGGAGTCGTTCTTCACATAGAGGTAGCCGACGGAGAGGCCGTAATGATCCGTGAAGGAGATCCCCGCCGTGGCGCTCAAGGTGGCCGTCCTGTCATCGCGAAGGACGTTGAACTGCGGGTCCACGGCACCGTATTTCTTGTGGTAATACTCCCCGTAGAACCCCAGGCTGGTCCAGTACGTCATGGAGATGCCGATCGCTGCGAAGCCCTTGTCCCCCTTCGCGTCCCACCACGGTTGCTTCGCCCGGTCCTCGTCGTGGGCGTACCCTGCCGACGCCGACACGTTCTTCCCGAACGATGCCCGCTGGGTAACGCCGACGAGGTGGTTGTCGCCGTTACGATCCGGGTTGTAGGGATAGAGTTCCGACGCGCCATATACGATGTGGCGAAACTGGTACCGGAGCGACGTGGAATGATCCTTCCCCTCGCGGAACGTACCGCCGACGCCCACGCCGTGGGAGTAGTCGAACATCTCGGAAGAGACGTCCACGTGCTCGAAGATGTACGCGGCTTCGACGCTCGCGATCGAGGAGACTGGAATCCCCCCGCGCAGATCCAGCGTGTGCCGGATGACGTCGAACTGGGAGAGATCCCGGTGCCAGCTACGGTAGAACCCGTAGCCGGCGGACAGGCCCCCCTTTGGACCGGACAGGAACCGGTAGCGGCCGTCCAGCAACGCCGCAACACGGTAGTCGGATGTACTGGAGATTCCCTGCGGCAGCGGAGCGCCGGGAGCGGAAAGTACGACGTTGGAGTCGTACTGACCCACCACGCCGAGGGAGAGCGCCCAGGGCCTGGTCCTCGCCCCCGACCTCTCGCCGGCGGCTTTCCTGAACTCCTGCGAGCGCACCGCGATTTCCGATCCCGGTGACAGCGAAGCCGCCGTCTCGAAGTAGTCGTTCGCCTCTTCCGGGATGTTCCGCTGGTAGTATAGAATACCGAGCTCGAAGTTCGCCCGTGCGTCCTTCGGGTTGAGCCCGACCGCTTTCTTCAGGGTCGACTCCGCCTGCGGGTCCCCGGAGCGCGACTGCGCGATCCCAAGGTACAACGTCGCCGCAGGATCGTCGGGCGTTTCGGAAAGGGCGGCCTGGAACTCCGCCGCCGCCTCCGGGAACTTTCCGGACTCGAAGGCGAGGATCCCCCGCGCCATCCTCTGCTCGTACAGGGAATCCTTCGCCTGGGTGACTTGCGGCACGACGACCAGGATCGCAAGCACGCAGAGAACGGATACAAGAGCGGTACGGATCATCCCATTACCCCCTGTGATCGGTCCCGGTCATTCCTCCGTTTCCTCGGCTGGCTGGCCCCTCGGCCGCCGGCAGGGCCTCCCCCGGGGCACGCTGAGGATCAACCGCAGTTCCTCGAAATCCGTAAACCCCTTCTTCATCTTCTCCCCGACCTCCTCCACCGTCCCCACGACCATCCGTGGGTCCTGCACGTCGCGCCGGTATATCCGGATGATGTAGTCTTCCTGCTTCACCTTTCCTCCCCGGAGAGCTCCGCCCCTGTGCTTGGCCGATCCCGTAGTGATGGTCGGCATCGTAAAATTTTCGAGGTGACAAATAGGGGACGGATTCAAGGAAAATATCGACGTGCTGAAATATTTCTCTATGATGGACCCGTTCGTGGTAACAGGACACGGATCACATGTGGACGGAGATGATGATCGGCCAAGGGTACGTCCCCGGCTTCGCGCTATCCGAAAGTTTGAACCGTTAGCTGATCGTCTGTATGTCCGTTCCGTTGATGGGACCGTGGATGTGGATGTCGCCGCTCTTCCCACGGGCGATCGTAACCGTGCGCCCCTGCTTTGTCGTGACCTTCACGGAGGAGAAGAATTTGACGTCCGCGGCTTGAAGCGAGATGGTGTAACCGCCGGGGTTGTTCGTAGACACGCTGATTTTTGTACCCTCCTGAACGACCTCGAACCCGTTCTTCAGATCGCTTCGGGTGATCACGACGGTTTTCGGATTACTGATGATCTTGTATGTCAGGGACGCGACGGCGGTCGCATCGATTTTCAAATTGGAATTCGTGGTCTTGGCGTGGGACCCCTCCGTGGCCGCGCCGACAATGAACACGGCGGCGAGAATCGCCGCCACCCCTCCCGCATATCGGTTACAAGCGCTCACAGTCACCACTCCACGAGTACGGTGACGGTGTCCTGATAGGTTCCCGCCGGGACGGCTTGCTGCCCGGGTGTTCGTCCATAGACGGTATGGACCGTCGGAATAACCGTTCCGCTTCCGGCCTTCGCGAAAGTGCCTCCCGTCCCGTCTCCCCACACCTCGGTTCGTGCCGTGTCCCGGAAGAGGTTGTAGATAAGGGTGACTCCGCCGCCGGTCCTCCGCATCCTGCGGGGGATGAATGTCCCTCCGGAATTCATGCCCGGATCCAGCTTGACCGTGTACGGAAGGTTCGCATCGCACGACACCCGGACCTCGCCGGAAAGGAGGCGCAACAGACAGAACCTTCTCTCGCACCGTGTACTCCACCGGAATGTCCTTGTCGTCGATCCCGATCCTGTTCCCCTGATAGGAGATGAGGTTGGGGATGATCAGCTCGCCCTTCCCGTCGGTGCTTCCCTCCGGCTGGTTGCTGTAGGACACCTTCACCCCTTCGACTCCCCCGACCTTCACAAGGCCGAAGGCGTCGTAGATGGGGCGGGCAAGGTGAAGGGACCCGTCGATCGCCGCAATGCTCCCGGAGAGATTTACATCATAAGCATTGGAATCGGGCTCACGCCGGAAACCGGCGCTTATGATCCCCGTTGCCGGTCGCCGGTCGGCGCATCCTTTCCTACCGTCGCCCCGGGCCAGGGCCCGCAGGCGCGGATTTCAGGATCGCCTCCAGGTCGGGCGAAGGGCTCACGCCGAGCACGGAGGAGAGCGTATTGCGGAACCGGTGGTAGAGCGCGTGGGCCTCGGCGTGTCTTCCGAGCCGGACCTTTCCGGCGATCAGCCGGCGGCACAACTCCTCGGACAAGGCGTCCACCTCCATACCCTTCCTGTAGCACTCCATGGCCTTCTCCCACTCACCCGCCTGTTCCCAGTGGCGGCCCGCGCGTGCCACAACGCGGAGGAATTTGCTCCGCAGCCGCTCCCGGTGCGTGACGATGCAGGAGCAGAACGTCTCGCCGGAGAGGAACGTCCCCCCGTACAGGGCGATCGCCCTGTCCGTAAGCCGGGCGACCTCCTCGCCGTCCGGGGAGAGTCCCCCCGGCTTCTGCGCGGCGTCGGCGCGGCCGAGCGTCCGCTCCAACTCCCAGACGTCCACCCAGCAGTGCCGGTTGTTCAGTGTGAGGCGGCCGTCGCGCAGAAGGACGGCCCGGTCGTCGCCCAGCATCTCCCGAAGCCGCTCGAGCGTCTTCGCCAGCGACTGGTGCGCCAGGTCGCCGTCCGCGTCGGGCCAGAGGATTTCGGAAAGCTGCTCCTCGGGGACTTCCCTCCCCCCCAGGGCGATCAGCGCCTTGAGCAGCAGCAGCGGCTTCTGCCGGGTCTTCCGGGCGAACGGAAGGACCTTCCCGTCGACGGCCAGGCCGAACCGGCCGAGGGTGTACACCTTGACAGGCCAGGGCCAGTTTTCGAGGTCGGGGGCGGACGGGTCGGGGACGAGGCGGTTCTTCCGGATCAACCCCAGGACGTACCCCTTCTCGATCCCCGCCTCGAGGGCCTTGATGCAGAGCCGCGTCATCGCCTCCGGCTCCCACCACCAGAACAGGCTGACGTACTCCTGCTTCCGGCCAAGCTTCATACCCTCGCGCAGCGCCCGGAGCCCCCCACCCGCGTCGCCCGAGCCGAAGGCGATCCGCGCCGCGGTCAATCGCTCCATGAACTCGAACATCCGGTTCCCCGAGGAGCGGATCCGGTCGCCGATCCCGAGCAGGTGGGCCTTCGCCTCCTCGCGCTCCCCGCGTCCCTCGGCGATGTTCGCCGCCGCAAGCCGGCACAGGATCTCCGGGAAGACGGCGCCGGCCGCTTCCGCGCTCGCCAGGGCCTGCCCGGCGTGGGCCGCTGCGCCCTGAGGATCCCCCCGGAGGAGATGGTGCCAGGCGCAGAGGTGGTCGTACTGGCACTCCGCGAAACGACGCGAGGCCGGCAGGGCCGCCTTCATCTTCCCGAGGTATTCGCCGGCCGCCTTCCCGTCCCCCGCGAGGAGCGCGGCGTACGCCCCCGCGGCCAAGAAGAGGTGGTCCCATTGGGACGCGCCGAGCCGCCGGGTAGCGTCGAGCCCCTCGGAGACGATCCGCAGGGCGCCCGTGGTGTCCACCTCCGCCCATAGCAGGGTCGACGCCTCGAGCGACATCCCGAGGATGGCGTGGCCCGGGGATGCCTCCGGGGACCGGGAGAGGAGGCGGATCTCCTCCAGCGCGAGAGAGGCGGCGGCCCGGTTTCCCGTCCAGTGGTGGTGATTCGCGGCGCGGACCAGCGACCGGAGCGCCAGGTTCCCGTCGCCCGCCGCGCGGGACGCCGACAGCGCGCGGTCCACCCAGGCCCGGATCTCCGGGTGGTGCGGCCTCCGGCGCAGGAGGGCTCCCGCCATGCTCGCCGAGACCCGCGCCTCGACCTCCGCCGACGGGAAGGCGGCTCCTTCGGCGACGCGGCGGTCGAGCCAGTCGATCCACCGGTCGAGGGGCCGGAAATCGTTCCATTCGAGCAGGATCGTGTCGACGATGCCGGACCAGGACAGGAAGGCCCCGGCTTCGTCTCCGGCCCGCGAGAAGAGGTCCAGCGCCCGCTCGAACGCGGCCCGGCTCTCCGCGGGATTCCGCATGTGAGAGCAAACGCCGCTCCAGTAGAGCAGCCACGGGTCCTCCGCGCGGAGGTCTTCCGGGAGGGAGAGGATCCACTCCCCGAGGGTTTGGCTGCGCCCCTGCCGCGCGAGGGACGGCGCCTCGTTGCGGATCACCCGGCACACACCCCGGAAGTCGCCGCACCGCCGCAGGAGGTCGACGGCGTCCGCCGTCTGCCCGGAATCCTCGAGGAGCGCCGCGGCCCTTTGCCGCGTCATGCGCGCCTCTTCGGGGGAGAGATCGCCCTCCGCACGGTGGAGCAGGAACTCCCGGAAGAGGGAATGGAACTCGTAGACCGGCTCCTCCCCCGGGTGGACTTCCGTGAAGAGGTTGTGCCGGCTCAGGAACGAAAGGATCCGGGACGCCTTCGGATTGCCCGTCAGCGCCTCGGCCGTCCTCGCCGTCATCCTCGGCAGGAAGGAACTCGTCAGGAGGAACGACCGGGTATCGGGATCGAACTGCCCGAAGACCTCCCCCCCGAAGTAGTCGACGATCTCTTCGGGAGTACGGGTCCCCTTCCCTTCCCGCACGACGCCTCCCGCAACGGCCTTCTTCAGCATAAGAACAAGACCGGCCACCCACCCGTCGGCGCTCTCCTCGAGGCCGCGGATCTCTTCGGCCCGGAACGACCGCCTCCCGTGCAGCCGGGCGATCCCTCTCGTTTCCTCCCCGGTCAACCGCATCCCCTCCCACCCGATGACCGACGACAGCCGGTTGGCGCTCAACAGGACGAACTCGGGAGGCGGAGCGCTCCTGCTGACCAGGAGCAGGTTCACCTCCGGGGGAAGACAGGCCGCCGCGTCCCGGATCACTTCGTGCAGCATCGACTCCGGTGGAATCTTCTGGTAGTTGTCGAACACCACCACCGAAGGCGCGGGGAGCCGGGCGAACAGCTCGTCGAAGAACCGGCGGGTGAAGACGGGGAGTCCCGGAAGGTATTCGGGGGTGAGGACGGGCATCGGCTTCCGCTTGCGGGGGGCCGCCTTTTGCGCCGCCAGTCCCATGTAGTAGAAGAACGTCGCGACGTCCGCGTCCCTCTCGTCCACCTGGTACCAGAGGCAGGGGAGCCGCCGGACGTCGAGATAGCTGCTTACGAGCGTGGTTTTCCCGGAACCGGGCGGCGCCGATATCCAGATGACGGGCCGCTTGCGGGCGGCGTCCAGCAGCCGGAACAGTCTCTTGCGGGGGAAATACTTTTTTATCTCCGGCTGGGTGACCTTGGCCGGAACCGTTCGGGCGATTTTTCCGCGGGGGACGCGTGCCTCACCCATTAAATGGTTCCTCGGGAGCCGGGACTCCGGGCAGGCAAATCCTTTTCCAAACAATGGCCAAAAAATTAGTAAAACACAATTTTACGAATTATCATACGAAAATGCCGCGAAAAGAGACTGCCTTGCCAGTAGAGTTTGACCAGTGCGCTCGTGTCGAGAAAAAGGATCACCGGCGACTCTCGAGAACCGTATCCGCCCGCGGTTTCCCCTTGACCTTAACGTCTCGCGCGCCTTTCGGTTTCCCCTTGGGCATCCGGGCGGAGGTTCAGCCGACGAGGGCGCATTATTTCCTGCGAAAGTTCTTGATGAACGTCCCGGTTCTGGTCAGAAGCGGATTTCGATCCCCGTGCGTTCGATCTCCCGGGCGAGAGGTTCCCCCTTGCGAAAATCCTCCGGACGGTACGCGACCGTTTCCATCCGGACATCCACATCCTGGCAGATGAGGCCGATCCTGACCCTCTGCCGGAAATCCGTCGGGCGATAATCCGGGGAGATCAGCGCCACGTCGATGTCGCTCCACTCCCGCATTCGTCCCTGCGCGAAGGAGCCGAAGAGGATGGCTCGGGCGACGCGGATTCCGTTGCGGTCAAGCCGTCGCACCGCTTCCCGGATCAAGTCCAGGACTTTTTCTAACTCTTGATTTCTGCGGACAGCCGCCTGTGCCATTTCCTCACCCTTCTCACCATTTCGTCGGCAAACCGCTTCGTACAGATCTTGCGTATCTTCTCCGCGTCCCGCGGGTAACGTGCTTCGATATTGAATTCCATCAATCCGCGAAGGAACTCCCTGTCTTCCTCCGACAGCTTCATGCTCGCGTCGTTGGCAAGCCGAACCAGGTTATGCGTCGGCGGCGGCGACGTCCCGTGTCTCTTGACAAAGACCGCCTTAAGCATCTTCTCCACAACGAGGTGCCCGAAGAAAAGCGCGTAGACATATTTCCGCGCCTTCATAAGGCTACCGGCGACACCAAGATCGTACCTTGCGAGGTCGATCCAATATCTGATCTCCTCTTCAACCCGCATTTCGTCATCTTAATTGAAAACGGTTGAAGTTCAAACAGGAAGGACACCGGCCGTCCCGCCGGCCGGCGGAGACGCCTTTATTTCCTGGTCGGCGCGGGTTCAGCCTGCGCGTACGTGAGGATCGGCCGGTCAGCGGGGAGCGCGGACCTGCAACCGTTCCCCGGCGGCGGCGCGGTTGGGGATCGGCGCGTCTGGCGCTCACCCCGTCCAGGCAACGGACTACCTTGAATATCCGCCGACGGGTGGGGGATTTTCAAGGCATGCCGGCGTCCTCCCTTTCTCTTCATTCGCTACGCCGGACGTGGGAGAATATTCCTGGGAGGCGCGCCGATGCCGGAACTTACGAAGGAGCGGCTGGAGCGGTACCTGACCGCGCTGTTCCATGCGCCGGTGGCCGTGACCGCCCTGGTTTCTCTCCGTGAATCGAAGGCGTCGGGCGCCGCGAAGGAGTACGGGTACGGGCACCCCGTGAAGGTGGAGTTCACCGTCGGCGGGGAGCGAAGGGCCGCGGTGCTGGAAACGACGAGCCCGGGTCCCTTCGGACACGAGCACATGGCGGATCGCGCCCGGATGATGCTTTGGGACCACGGCGCGTACAACGCCCTCCCCCGCCACGCCCGCTCCCTCGACGTCGGCGCGTTCGACCGCGAGGGGAATCTCCTCTCCGTCGCGAACGCCGAGGAGTTCTTCCTCCTGGTCGAGCACGTCGAAGGGACGGGGTACATCCTGGACCTCGCCCGTCTCCAGGAGGGGGCGCCACTGCGGGACCTGGACCTCGCGCGGTCGGACGCCCTGTGCGATTACCTCGTCGGGATCCACTCCGTCCGGGGCCCGGACCCGGGACTCTACGTCCGCAAGATCCGCGAACTGCTGGGGGACGGCGAGTGCATCATGGGCGTATGCGACGGCTATCCCCTCCCCCACGGATTCATCACCGCCGCGCTGCTCGAGGAGATCGAACGGCGTTGCGTGACCTGGCGCTGGCGCCTGAAAGGCCGCACCGACCGGCTTCGCCAGGTGCACGGGGATTACCACCCCTTCAACATCCTCTTCCGGGGTGGGACCGACTTCACCGTGCTGGACCGGTCGCGCGGCGAGTGGGGGGAACCGGCGGACGACCTGACCGCCTTGACGGGGAACTACCTGTTCGCGTCCCTGCAGGCGACGGGCCGGCTCGAAGGCCCCTTCGAAACGCTGTTCCGGCGGTTCTGGGACCGGTACATCGAGCGGACGGGGGACGCGGAGATCCTCGAGACCGCCGCGCCGTTCTTCGCGTTCCGCTGCCTCGTGATGGCCTCCCCCGTCTGGTACCCGTCCCTCGACG
>Ga0209253_10005788_pt1 | contig 10721 bp, 8 predicted proteins | sample FrelakmetBRP12BR_FD_187145 | JGI IMG/M metagenome (GOLD analysis project Ga0209253, IMG submission 187145) | Freshwater lake sediment microbial communities from the University of Notre Dame, USA, for methane emissions studies - BRP12 BR (SPAdes)... | ecosystem: Environmental > Aquatic >... | reverse complement strand
CGCCGTCGCCGAAGAAGCAGGCGGTGACGCGCGCCCGGCCCTGCATCCTGTCGGCCAGCGCGAGCCCGACCGCGACCGGCAGGCCGCCGCCGACGATCGCGTAGCCGCCGTAGAAGCGGCGCGCGACGTCGAAGAAGTGCATGGACCCGCCGCGCCCGCGGCTGCAGCCGTTGGCCTTGCCGTAGAGCTCGGCCATGAGCGGCCCCGCCGGCATGCCGCGCGCCAGCGCCTGGCCATGCTCGCGGTAGGTCGCCACGATCGCGTCCTCGGGCGCCAGCGCCGGCATGGCGCCGGCCGCGACCGCCTCCTCACCGATGTAGAGGTGGAGGAAGCCGCGGATCTTGCCGGCGCTGTAGAGCTCGGCCGCCTTCTCCTCGAAACGCCGGATGAGGAGCATCGCGCGCAGCAGCGCCCGTGCGTGCTCGGGCTCGGGAAGCGGCCCGGCAGCCGCATCGCCGGCGTCGGTCGGGGCGGGGCCAGCCGGCACGCCGGACCTCATCGCGGAGGCCCTGCCGGCGCCGGCGGCTCGTCCTCGAGCGTCGAGAGATCGCCCTCGGGAAGGCCGAGCTCGCGCGCCTTCAGCAGGCGGCGCATGATCTTGCCGCTGCGCGTCCGGGGGAGGTGGGGCTGGAACTCCAGCTCTTTCGGGGCCACGACCGCGCCGAGCCGCCGGCGGGCAAAGGCCAGGATCTCGCGCTTGAGCTCGGGCGTCGGCGCGTGGCCATCCTTCAGCGAGACGAAGGCCTTCACCACCTCCATCGCGACCGGGTCGGGCTTGCCGATCACGCCCGCCTCGGCGACCGCGGCGTGCTCGAGGAGCACGCTCTCCACCTCGAAGGGACCGATCAGGTGGCCAGAGGTCTTGATCACGTCGTCCGCCCTGCCGACGAACCAGAAGTACCCGTCCCGATCGCGGCGCGCGAGATCGCCGGTGAGGTAGAAGCCGCCCGCGAAGCACTTCCGGTAGCGCTCGGGCTCCTTCCAGAAGCCGCGGAACATCGACGGCCAGCCCGGCCGGAGGGCAAGCTCGCCCTCGACGTCGGGCGCATCGACCACCTCCACCTGATCCGTGCCGACGCGGCGCACGATCGCCGCCTCGACTCCGGGCACGGGCCGGCCCATCGATCCGGGACGGACGTCCATGGCCGCATAGTTGGCGATCATGATGCCGCCGGTCTCCGTCTGCCACCAGTTGTCGTGGAACGGGAGGCCGAACGCCTCCTGCCCCCACAGCACCGCCTCCGGATTGAGCGGCTCGCCGACGCTGGAGAGGAAGCGCAGCGCACGCGGATCGTAGGCACGCGCCGGCGCCGTGCCGGCGCGCATCATCATGCGGATGGCCGTGGGCGCCGTGTACCAGACCGTCACGCGCTGATCGCGCAGGATCGCGTACCAGCGCTCGCCCTCGAAGTCCCTCTCGTCGACGATGCTCGTCACGCCGTTGGTGAGCGGCGCGATGATGCCGTAGGACGTGCCCGTGACCCATCCCGGATCGGCGGTGCACCAGAAGACGTCGTCGGGATGGAGATCGAGCGCGAGCGCGCCCGTCACGTGGTGTGCCACCACCGCCCCGTGCACGTGCACGGCTCCCTTGGGCGTACCGGTCGTGCCGCTCGTGAAGTGGAGCAGCGCCACGTCCTCGGGATCGGTGGGGCCGATGGAGAAGGCATCGGATGCGCGGGCCATGAGCGCGTGGTAGTCGAGCGTCCCGGGCACGCCGGTCTGCCGCTCGCCGTCACCGACGAGCAGCACGTGACGAATGCTGGGGAGCGAGGAGCGTAGGACGCCGACCTTGCGCTCGTACAGGGTCTCGGTCGTGACGAGGACGCTCGGCTCGCCGATCGTCGCGCGGGCGCGGATCGGCTCCGGACCGAACGCCGAGAACAGCGGACAGAAGACGCTGCGGTTCTTCAGCGTCCCGAGCGCTGCCACGTACAGCTCGGGGATGCGACCCGTGAGCGCGAACACCCGGTCGCCGGCGCCGATGCCGAGCCCCACCAGCACGTTCGCGAAGCGATTGGTGAGCTCCCGCAGGCGCGCAAAGGTGAGGTCCTGCACCGCGCCGCTCTTGCGCAGCCAGCGGAAGGCCACGTGCTCGCGGCGCGGGCCCAGGGCGTGCCGATCGACCGCCTCGTGGGCGATGTTCAAGCCGCCACCCGCGGGCAGGCCGTCGAGCTCTCGCCGCGCGGCCTCCCACGAGAACGCGGCGCACGCTGCCTCGTAGTCGACGAGGTTCGGGACGACGGTCCAGCTACGCGGCTTGCGGATGACCCGCTCGCGTAACCCGGGCATCGGGCCGCACCCTCACGGGCCCACGACGTGGTGCTTGCCCACCAGCCAGACCGTGCTCGCCTGCGGGCCCTGCTCCCCGTGCTCCTCGACGAACCGCACCTCGGCGGCGACCCGGAGCCTCTCGAAGGCCCCGTCGAGAACGGCGTTGCGGTGGAAGTAGATCTCACGCCCGTCGGCGCTCTCGATGAAGCCGTAGCCCTGCTCCGGGAACAGGCGCAGCACCCGTCCGTACGGCTGCGCCTCGTGGGTCTTCACGTAGGAGCGGTGGCGGCGCACGTAGTCCTCGAGCTGCCGCTTCGCGGCGTCGAAGGCGTCGCGGATGGCGACGTACACGTCCTCGTGCGCGTGCCGCTCGTGCGGCTCGCGACTCACGACCAGCTCGTCGTCGGGAACGGTGATGTCGATGCGCACGTGGTAGAGCTTGCCTTGATGATGGCGCCGGTGCGGCGCCTCGACCACGACCCGGCAGCTCATGATGTGCTCGTACAGCTCGTCGAGCTTGGCAGCCTTCTCACGAATGCGGCTCTCGACGGCGTCCGAGGGTGGAATGTCCCGAAAGGTGATTTGCAGTGGCAGCTTCATCGTCCATCCACCTCTTGCATCGCTACGCGTCAGGGTCGGATGTGGAGTTGGTCGTTCACGGCCCGGACGCCGGGGGTGTGGCTGACCAGCCCCAGGATGGCGCGCTTCTCGGGGAGCGAGCTGACGTTGCCCGAAAGCGTCACGACGCCCTCACTCACGCTCACCTGGATGCGCTCGGCCTCGCGCTCGGCACGGCGCTCGAGCGCTTCCTCGATCGCTCGTCGGATCGCGTCGGGCGCGACGGTCCTGGATCGCACCTCGATCTTGTCGTGGACGCCGCGCACGCCCGCGAGTCGCTGGACCGCGCGCTCGGCGTCGTCGCGCTCCCGCAGGAGATCGACGTCGCCCTCGAGCGTCACCCACCCCCCCGACACCGTCGAGCGGATGCGCTCGTCGGGGACGAGGACGTCCCACTCGAGTGCATGACGCACCGCCTGGGCGATGTCGGGGTCGCCGCGGGTCAGGCTCCCGGGCACCCGGACCTGGATGTCGTTCGCCACGTCCAAGACGCCCGGGACACGGTGCGCCGCCTGCTCGGCCGCGAGCTTTTCCGCGTAGCTCGAGACCGTACCGGTCAGCGTCACCACCCGCTCGTGCACGGCCACCCCGATCTCGGCCTCCTCGACCCGTGTGTCCCAGCCGAGCTCCCGCTCGACCGCATGCTTGATGGCCTCATCGCTCATCCTGACGATCATCGGGCCGCTCCCAGCGAGACAGGATGCGGCTTCCGTGCCAACTTGGCCGCCGACTTGGCCACCGCACGTGGAGGTGCGGGTTTCCCACCGACGGTAAGCCCCGCCACGAGGGTTTTGCAGAGCTGGGAATGGCGCCGACTGGCGCCGTGCCGCAGCGTGGCCCCGATCGGCCTCGGGCCCCCCGCCTCCGGGGCCCCCGCGACGGCGGAACCGGCTGACCCGCCGCCCTCGCTGCTATTGGGACCGAAGGCTGATCACGGGGGTTCAGCCGAGCCACCCGATCCGGGCTTCCCCCGCCCCCCGGCGGACGAAACGCGGCAGGTGCCGCCGCGCAGTTCGGGCTGGTCTCATGTCAGTCGCCCCGACGCTGCCTCTGCTCCTCGGCCCACGGTGGGCCGTGGCCAGCCCCGCCCCCTCCCTCGCGTCGCGGCCCGTCGTCGGACCCTCTCCCGCCCGGCCGTTGGACGCGCTCGATCGGGCTCACCAGCGGCGCGACCGCGAGCGCCAGCAGGGCGAGCGCACCGACGATCGCGAGCGCAAGGCGCAGGCGCGCGCCCTGGCTCGCACGCCCCCGCACCGTGGCCAGGAGCCAGCGCCCGTGCAGGACGAGGTGTAGCGCCAGGAGGGCGAGGAACACGACAGCGATCCAGAAGTGCACCGCCCCCCAGTCGTGCCGCCCAAGGCCCCAGAGCGTCGTGAAACGGCCGCTTCCCGGCGGCAGCACGTAGCGCAGCAGAACACCGCTGGTGGTGAGAAACACGAACGCCGAGAACGCCAGGAGGTCCACGATCAGATTGACCGTCGGTCGCCTCATGGGCAGACGGTCTCCCGCTCGCTCCCGACCCGAGCCCGCCGGTCCGATCTGGCCCGGCGCCTCACTCGTCACGACCCGAGCTCTCGACCCGCACCGTGACACCCCAGGCCCTCGCGAGCCAATCGAGCACCCTCGATTCCCGCACCTCCACCGCCCCCGGGATCGCCGCATCGAGCACCGCGCCGTAGATGAGCTCGCGCGCCTCCGGGCGCCCCAGCCGTGCAAGGAACGGCCGCAGCTCGTCCTCGCTCGGGAAGCGCCGGTCGACCTCGTCGGCGAGGGCCGCATACGTGTCGCTCCCGAGCTCCGCGATGACGCGATCGAGCTGCGCCAGCTCGCTGCCGGACACGGCCCCGTCCGCCGCCACCACCATCTCGAGGAGCGCCACCAGTGCGACCTTCTCCTCGTGCGTCAGGTCGCTCAGCTCCATGCGATGCTTGTCACGGACGTCCGTCGGCTTGTCAAGAAAGGTCGCCGGACCATGCCGCTCCGCGCCCTGGACCGCGCTGCAGATCCCACGTGCGTCTCTACGGCGGCGTCGTGACCTACGACTCCAAGAGCCTCTCCTGCTGCGTTCGCGCGGTGCGGGACGGCGCGGGACACGCCGGGGACGATGCCCTGCCGGCCGAAGCCGCTCGCCGAGGCGGAGGGCACGCGAGGGGACGCTAGGGGCTAGAACTCGTGGCCACGCCGCCGCAGGTAGGCGAGGCGGTAGAGTCGCTCGTACTCGCGCGCGGCCCGCTCCCAGGAGAAGTCCTGCGCCATGGCCTGGCGCCGCAGCTGCTCGATGTGCTCCGGTCGGTCGTAGAACGTGGAGAGCGCCCACCCGATGGTGTTGGCGAGCGCATCGGGATGCAGATCGTGGAACACGAATCCCGTGCCGCCGCCCGTGCTCTCGTCGTAGCACTGCACCGTGTCCACGAGCCCGCCGGTGGCACGCACGATCGGCAGCGTGCCGTAGCGCAGGCTGTAGAGCTGGCTCAGGCCGCAGGGCTCGAAACGCGACGGCATCAGGAAGAAGTCGGCACCTGCTTCGATGCGGTGGGCGCGCGCGTTGTTGAAGCCGAACCAGGCGGTGAAGCGATCGCGGCGCTCGCTGGCGATGCGCGCGAAGAAGCCCTCCACGGCAGGGTCACCGTTGCCGAGCAGCACGATCTGGAGATCCCAGTGCAGGAGCCGCTCGAGCGCCCACGCGAACGCGTCGACGCCCTTCTGCGGGATCAGGCGCGCAACCAGCCCGAACAGCGGGATCTCCGGACGCACCGGCAGGCCTGCCTCCTCCTGGAGGGCGGCCTTGCAAGCCGCCTTCCCGGTGAGGTCGTGGAGGTCGAAGTGCGCGGCGGTGTACGGGTCGGTCGCGGGGTTCCACTCCTCGACGTCGATCCCGTTCAGGATCCCGACGAGGTCGCTGCTCCGCGACGAGAGCAAGCCGTCGAGCCCGAAGCCGTAGGCACCCGTCTGAATCTCCCGCGCATAGGTCGGGCTCACCGTGCTGAGCAGGGTGCTGTGGCAGAGCGCGGCCTTCATCAGGTTCATCGCACCGAAGTGCTCGAACTCGCCTGGATGGTAGTGCTCCCGGCCGAGGCAGGTGATGAACATCCCGCCGCCGTCGAAGACCCCCTGGTAGGCGAGGTTGTGGATGCTGAGGACGCTGGCACTGGCGTGCAGCGGCTGCGCCCACTCGACCGTGTTCAGGTAGACCGGCACCAGGGCCGTCTGCCAGTCGTTCGCGTGCACCACGTCCGGGATCCAGCCCAGGCCCTTGCAGAGCTCGAGGGCGCCACGCGACAGGAACGTGAAGCGCTCGAGGTTGTCCGAGTAGCCCTCCGGGGCGCCGTAGATGTGGGGGCGATCGAAGTAGCGATGGTACTCGAGGAAGTAGATCGGGACCGCGCTGCGCGGCAGCTGGCTGAAGCGCACGGCGGCCCGCGCCTGCCCGTACCACATCGGCACACTCACGGCCCCCTCGAGGATCTCGAAGCGGTGCCAGGGCATGCCGGCGTAGAGCGGCATGACCACGCGCACGTCGAGGCCGAGCCGATGGAGCGCCTTCGGCAGGGCGCCGACCACGTCCCCGAGCCCGCCCGTGTGGGCGAAGGGCGCGCACTCCGAGGCGACGAACAGCACCTTCATGGGCGGCCGCGTGCTCACGGGATCGCTCATGGAGACGGGTACCTGTCGCTCGTCGCTCGACGTTTCAGGTTGCGTAGATGCGGTAGTCGAGGTCCGGGAAGACGTTGTCCCTGGCCTCGAGGTCCGTGAGCCACGCTTCTTCGATCGTGTCGTTCTTCAGGTCCTCGTAGAGACGGGTGAACGCGATGATGTGGCCGTCGAAACGGCGCGTCGCGTACGGCACGGTGGTGCCGGTCTTCATGATGAACGTCCAGTCGCTGCTCTGCGCCAGCACCAGCTCCCGCGCCGCCTGCTTCAAGGCACGCAAGCGCACCCCGTCGGCAGACGGAAAGCGGTGCGCGAGCTCGATCATGCGCTCGGCAGCCACGTGCAGGTGACGATACGTCCAGGCGTTGCTCTCGTTGAGCCAGTACTCGTTGTAGCCCTTCGCGCCCCACGACGACGCGCACGGGGTCGCCAGCTGATTCGTCGGGTGCCGCTCGAGATAGTCGCCGGGCGTGAGCGTCGCGATCGTGTCCTGGTTGTGGTGGAGCTGGCGGAAGAGGTAGTCGAGGAACATCGGGCCCTCGAACCACCAGTGGCCGTAGAGCTCGGCATCGTAGGGGCTCACGATCATCGGCGGACGATCCATCCCCTGCGCGAGCCGCTCGGCCTGCTGCTGGCGCCCGACGCGGAAATGCATCGCGTGCTGGGCCGCCCGCTCGCGCGCGACGTCCGGATCGTAGACCCACTTGTCGTGCAGCTGCCCGTGGGTGATGGCGTGGTACTTGATGCCGGTGTACATGCGGTGCCCCTCGGGATGGACGTAGGGCCCGATGTAGTCCATGGGAAGATCGAAGCCGATGTCGCGGTAGAAATCCCGATACTGCGGATCGCCGGGGTAACCCTCCTTGGCGCTCCACACCTGCTGCGAGGACTCCGTGTCGCGCCCGAAGGCGGCCACCCCGCTGCGGCAGTAGAGCGGCGCGTAGACACCGTAGACGGGGGGGCGATCGGCGAACTCGATTCCGTGCGTGTCGACGAAGAAGTAGCGGATGGCCGCCTCACGCAGCAGCTCGTCGACGCCGGGCACGTACCCGCACTCGCCGAGCCACATGCCGAGCGGGCGCCGGCCGAAGTGGCGCTCGTAGAGATCCGCCGCGACGTGCACCTGGGCGCGGATCGCCGCCCAGTTGCGGTCGAGGAGCGGGAAGAAGGCGTGCGTCGCCGTCGAGGTGATCACCTCGACCCGACCGGCGTCCTGGAGGCGGCGGAACGCGTTCACGAGGTTGCCGTCGTGACAGCGCCAGGTGTGCCGCAGCGACTGGAAGCGGTCGTGGTACATGTGCGCGAGGCGCTGGTAGTAGGGCTCGGGACGGGTGCGCTCGATCTCCTTCTCCGCGAGCTCGATCAGCTTGTCGAGGTGCTCGGCGTAGCGCTGCTTCAAGAGGTCGTCCGCGAGCATCGTGAGCAGCGGCGCCGAGAGCGACACCGTGCAGCGGTACGGCACGCCGTCCGTGACGAGGCCCTCGAACGTCTGCAGCAACGGCAGATACGTTCCGGTGATGGCCTCGTAGAGCCACTGCTCCTCCATCACCGTCGGGTCCTCGGGATGACGGACGAACGGCAGGTGCGCGTGCAGTACAATCGAGAGGTAGCCGGTTGCCATGGTTCTCCTTCTCACCCGAGCCGCAGGTCGTCCTGCGACTCCTCCTCGTCCTTCTCGTCCTTCTTCTTGGGGACGCGCAGCTCGCCGGCGTCAGGGAAGAGCCCCTCGCTCGCGCCGCCGAGACGCCGCTCGCTGGCGCCAGGGAAGAGCCCCTCGCTTGCGCCGCCGAGACGCCGCTCGCTCGCGCCGACGTAGCGCCACTCGCTGGCGCCGCCGAGCTGCTGCTCGCTGGCGCCGACGTAGCGCCACTCGCTGGCGCCGCCGACCCGCCACTCGCTGGCACCGCCAACCCGCCACTCGCTGGCGCCAACCAGGCGCCGCTCGCTGGCCCCGACCATGCGCCGCTCGCTTGCACCGACGAACGCGGTCTCGCTCGCGCCGAGGAAGCGCACCTCGCTCGCACCGAGCCGGAAGACCTCCGAGGCTCCACCGAGCCTGAGCTCGCTCGCCGCGAGCCAGCGGCGCTCGCTGGCACCGATCGGCAGGCGCTCCGAGCCGCCGATCGCCACCCGCGCCGGCGCGGGACCCTGCGTCTCGACCTCGTATCCAGCGCTCGCCACCCAGGCCCGGTGCACCTCCCAGACGGCGAGGACGCGCCGCTCGGCGTGCGCGCCGAGGCCGCGGATCACCACCTGCCAGGGGCCGTACACGATCTGGGTGCGCCCGTCGCGCCTGTACACCATCGTGCTCCCGCCGTGCCGCTCCTCCACGTAGAGCGGGGACTCGATCGGGAACGTGAAGGGGCCCGATTCCCAGCTCGTCCGCATCGCGGGCCCTGTCCACTCGATCATGCCGCCGTGCTCGCCCCACTCGCGGCGCCACATCTCGCGCCAGTCCCAGTGACCCTCGAACATGTGCTCGGCCGAGATGAGACGCTCCGCTCGCTCCCAGCGCTCACCTTCACCCTTGCCGGCAACCCACTCGACCTCCCACGGGGGCGGACTCGGCTCGCGACCGGGCGCCCCTTCGCCTCCTCCAGGACCCCCGGGGCCCCCGGCACCGGCGCCGGGGCGAGCACCGGGACGCGGCGCTGGGCCGTGGTAGACGGCATGGTGCTCCCACGGTCCCGCCGGCGTCCGCACCGTCAGCCACTCGACGTCACCCGGCGGGGAGGGGTGGCTCGCCGGGAAGTCGGCGCGACCCGAGCGCGCGATGCGCACGAAGTACCCCTCGGTCGACCTCAAGCCGACCTCGACACAGGTGGTCGACGTCGGCTTGCCGATCTCGAAGAACCAGTGCCGCTGTTCCCGGTCGACCTTGTGATCGAAGTAGCTGTGCGCGTTGGTGCCATCGAAGATGCGTCCGGTCACGTCGTACACCCGCAGGTTCAGCCATGCCCCGGCACCCCCGGCGCCGAGGCTGGCGCGCCCCTCCTCGACGGCGTCGTCGGTGACCTCCCAGTAGACGAACAACCGGTCCGGGTCGACCACCATCGCCGTGACCCGGTTCTGGCCGTACCCCCAGGGAATGTGCCTCACCGCGGGCTCCTGCGGCGGAGGAAGGCCCAGGTCGAACTTGTGGGACGCGTCCGCGCTCACCTCGGCGGTGTCGCTGTGGGTGTCGCTGCGGGGGTCGCCACTCGCCTCGCTGCTCGCCTCGAGCGTCCGCGGCGGCTCGGGCAGCGTGCGAATCACCGCCTGCAGCGCGTTCTGGAGCCGCTGCGCGATCGCGTCCTTGGTCAGGCGCGACAGCCCGCTCAGGCCGAGCGCCCGGGCACAGTCGAGCAGCCGCCGACGCGTCGTGCGCAGGAGATCGTCCAGCCGCAGGCTCGACAGGGGGCTCGCCTCTCGGCCGAGGCCCAGCATCTCGCGCACCTGCGTTATGACATCCGTCGATTGCGTCGTTCGTTGCGACATTGCGACTCCCTGTGCGCGGCCCCGCCAGAACCCACGCGCGAGGTGCGCGCTTCTTCCCTACCGGCCGACCGCTCGTGTCGTTGACCCGTGCTCTGAATCTCAGCTTTTCACCATTTCCGCAAGTGTGCCCCGAGCGCGAGCGCTCGGTCGCGAGCGAAACACGCGCGGCGTCGCGCGCTTACCTTCGACCGATGGATCGCATCGCGGCGCGCTCCGCGGCGCGTTCGCAGGCCGGAATCGATGCGCGAGGCACGGAGCTCCGGTGCGCCCGGCTCGCAGATGGCAGCGAAGGTCTGGCCGAGCGCGGTCAGGAGCCTGCGAGGGCAAGGCCGCCGACCTCGACGCGACGCCCCTCGCGCCGGACCGTGGCGCCGAGCTGTGCCACGAGCCAGAGATTGGTCTCGAGGTGCTCGGTCAGGCGCGGCGCGACGTAGACGCTCGCGCCGCGCGCCAGCGCCGCGAACAGCACCAGCTGGTCGGCGGCGTGGCGGTCGGTGGTCCCGCCCGTCCGGAGGTCCTCGAGGAGCGTCGCGGCGACGAAGCGCCCGATCGCCTCGGAGGTGCGGCGCGGCGCCCCGGCGCGGTCCGCGCCGAGGAGACAGCCGGTGGAGGTCTCGGTCCAGACGGCGAGACACGCCCCCGCGTGTCGCGCCAGGGTGTCGTCGACGCGCTCGATCGCGCACGGAAGGCCGGCGGCCAGG
>Ga0209253_10005787_pt1 | contig 10723 bp, 10 predicted proteins | sample FrelakmetBRP12BR_FD_187145 | JGI IMG/M metagenome (GOLD analysis project Ga0209253, IMG submission 187145) | Freshwater lake sediment microbial communities from the University of Notre Dame, USA, for methane emissions studies - BRP12 BR (SPAdes)... | ecosystem: Environmental > Aquatic >... | reverse complement strand
CGAGGAGTGGTAGCGGAGGGCGGATTCGAACCACCGACCAAGGGCTTATGAGTCCCCTGCTCTACCACTGAGCTACTCCGCCTCGGCGGCCATTCTAGCGCAGCGACTCCTCCCCGGGAACGACGGTGTCGATGGTCCGCGATTCCGTCAGTGCCAACTGATCAGTGACTTTGTCAGTCTCCCAGCATGAGGGAGACGATCTCGATGACGGCACGCGACCAGCTGCGCACCCACATCCTGACCCGCCTCGTCGCGGGTGACCTGGCGTTCGAGGAGGCGGTCGCGCTGCTCGGACTCTCGCCCCGCCAGGTCTGGCGGCTCAAGGCCGGCTTCCTGCGCGAGGGGCCCGGCGCGCTCGTCCACGGCAACCGCGGGCGAGCCTCGCCGCGACGGACCGGGGACGAGCTCCGGGCCCGGGTGGTCGAGCTCGCCCGGACGAGGTACGACGGGGCCAACGACTGCCACCTGGCCGAGCTGCTCGCCGAGCGCGAGGGGATCGAGCTCGGCCGGGTGACCGTCCGGCGGATCCTGCGCGGCGCGGGGGTCCCGAGCCCGCGCCGCCGGCGCCCGCCGCGCCACCGCAGCCGACGCGACCGGATGCCCCAGGCCGGGCTGCTGCTCCAACTCGACGGCAGCCGCCACGACTGGCTCGAGGGCCGGGGACCGGTGATCACCCTGGTCGGCCTCATCGACGACGCGACCGGGCTCGTCCCGGCGGCCACCTTCCGCGACGAGGAGGATGCGGCAGGCTACTTCGAGATCCTGCGCACGACGTTCCGCCGGCACGGCCTCCCCGCCGCGGTCTATCGCGACCGCCACGGCGCCTTCGAGCACGCCGAGCGGGCGCTGCCGGCGGAGCTGCGCCTGGGGGACGCCCGGCTTCCGACCCAGGTCGGGCGGGCCCTGGCCGAGCTGGGCATCCGCTCGATCGCCGCCAGCAGTCCCCAGGCCAAGGGACGGATCGAGCGGCTGTGGGGCACCTTCCAGGACCGCCTCGTGACCGAGCTGCGCCTGGCCGGAGCTGCCGACCTCGAAAGCGCCAACGCGGTGCTCGCCCGCTTCCTGCCCCGCCACAACCGCCGCTTCGCGGTCGAGCCGGCGAGTCCCGAGCCGGCCTGGCGGTCGGTGCCGCCGGAGGCCGACCTCGACCACGTCCTGTCCTTCCGCTACCGCCGGGTGGTCGCCAACGACCATACCGTCAGGGTGGGCGGGCTCGTGCTCGACCTGCCCCGGGTCGGGGGTCGGGGATACGCCGGCCGGCGGGTCGAGGTCAGCCTCCGTCTCGACGGCCGGCTCGTCGTCAGCGACGGCGGGCGCCGTCTCCTCGTCTGCCGGGCACCGGTCGAACCCACCCGCCTGCGCAGCCTCGAGTCGGCCCGGGCCAGCCTCGACCGAGCCCACCCGGCGACCAGGCCCGCTCCCGGCTACGCTCCGGGTCCCGACCACCCCTGGCGTCGGGTCCGACCCGGCACCCAGCTCCACGAGGTCCGCCAGCAGGAAGCCCGACTGACAAAGTCACAGACCAGGTGACCTGACAGAGTCACTGAACGTCGACAGCTGGCGCAGCAGCGGGATCGGCGCCAGGTCGCCCGTGACTCAGCGCGGAAGAAGCGGTCGGACGAAATCCCTGGCGAGGCCGCCCTCCGTCTCGGGGACCAGCTGCCGGTCGGGAGGCCGGACGTCGCGCCGCGCCGGCGCGATCCAGTCGGTGAGGGGCCGGTTCACGACAACGGTGTCCCACTGGGCCACCCGGCGCCCTTCCGGCGTGTCCCACTCGATGGTCGCCTCGGTGATCGGGACCATGGTCCGCCGCCGGAAGCTGCTCAGCGGGTCCGTCCCCGGGACCACGTGGATGTTCCCCAGGACGTCGTACGGCCCAACCCGCAGCTCGATCGGGATCGGGCGGGTCCGCGTCCGGCGCTTCGGGTCTCCCCGAGGGCCCGCCACGGCCACGACGAAGATCTCCTCGCGCTCGATGACGACCGCTGGAAGCGTGAGCCCGTGCCCGTCCTCGAGGCTCTCCAGGTGCGTGTCGACGAACTCGAACTCCTGGTGCTCGTTGAGAAGGTCGGTCACCCGCCCGGCCGAGAGCGGAAGGTAGCCGAAGGCGAGGGAGTCGCCCGTGTACACGGTCAGGCCGACGATCGGCACCGGCGGCGGGTCGGGTGACGCGTCGCCGGGCGTCGCTCCGGGCGCCGCCCGGGCGAAGAGCCGGAGGGGTCCGCGCAGCGTTGAGCGCATCGACATGGGCACGAGCCTAGGCGCATCGGGTGGCCGACGGCATGACTCGATGGTCCCGGCGAGGGTGGTCGAAAGGAGCCGCGCGAGCTCCGGCCGCGCCGGCCGCGGCGAGGCTCCCGCCGATGCGCCGGCCGGGCGGCCGCGACGGCCGCGGCCCCGGTCCGAGGGCGCTCCCCGCTACCAGCGGGGCTGGAAGGCGCGCACGATGATGGCGAGGCCGATGAGGATGATGAGGAGCGGCCCGACCGGGATGTCGACGCCGAGGACGCTGCTCAGCCCCGCGAGCAGGGCGATCGTGCCCAGGATGAGGGTGAACCAGCTGGCCCGGATGCCGAGGAGGAGCCGCACCGCGTTCAGGCCCAGCATGATCAGGCCGGCCCCGATCAGCCACGTGCCCTCCGGGACGTCCTTCACGAGGGCGAACCCGCCGAGCATGATCAGGAAGAGGCCCCACCCCACGGTCTCCAGGCGCTTGTTGAGGTCCCTCTGGCGGCTCTCGTCCGGCATCGACATCGATGGAATCCTCCGTGGGTGTGGGACGCCAGCCTCAAGGATAGCGATCCCCGGCCGCGGGCTCGGCCCGCCGGGGGACCGCTGCCGGGCGGACTATCCGCCCGTGGGGCTCAGTCCCGCGGCGGCCCGGCGAGGAGCCGTGCCAGGTCGGTGCCGGCCAGGCCGGCCCCCATCGCGAGGGCGAGCGCCACACGCGCCTGCACCGGCGTGAGATCCCCGGCGAGGAGGATCCCCGCCCGGGCCCAGGTGGCCCCGCCGCCCGGGAACGCGTAGAACGGGCCGACGGACCCGGCCCCCGTGCGGGAGGCGAGGACGACGGGTACGTTCGCGTCGCGGGCGGCCACCGCTGCGCGCAGGAGGTCGGGGTGCGTGTTGCCGGCCCCGGTCGCGGCCACCACGATCCCGCGAGCCCCGTCGCGGACGGCGGCGTCCAGGAGCGAGCCGTCGGTCTCGAGCGCCGCCACGACGATCGGCACGGGCAGCGCCGCCACGCGTGGTACGGACGGCAGCAGGCGCCGCGGCCCGCGCGCCCGGAGCCGCACGCCCCCCTTCCCCACCCTGCCGAGCGGCGGCCCCTCGCGTGTCGCGAAGGCGTCCACGGCGGAGGCGTGACGCTTGGCCACCGCGTCGGCGGCATGGACGATCCCGCCCATCGTGACGAGGACGCCCGCCCTGCGGGCCCCCCGGGCCGCGGCCACGCGCACGGCTTCCAGGACGTTGGCCGGGCCGTCCCAGCCGGACTCGCTGGCGTTCCGCATGGCCCCGGTGACGACCACCGGCCGCTCGTCGAAGTGGCAGAGATCCCAGGCGAAGGCCGTCTCCTCGAGCGTATCGGTCCCCTGCACGACGACCACGCCGGCCACGCGAGGGTCTGCCAGTGCCGCGTCCACCTCGCCGCGGATCCGCAGCACGTCGGCGAACGAGAAGTGGCTCGCCGGCGTCCTGCCGAGGTCCACGGGCACCACCTCGGCCCGCCCGGCCAGGCCGGGGACGGCGGCGAGAAGCTCCGCCCCGGCCATGGTCGGCACGGCCCCGCCGGCGACGGCGTCGACGGTCATGCTGATGGTGCCGCCGGTGAAGACGACCGCGACGCGTGGCCGGCGCGTCACGGCTCGTCGGGCGAGGGACCGGGCGTGGTGCCGGGGTCGCTGCGGCCGGCGGGCGCCACGCTCGCGTCGGCTTCCACCGGCTCGACCTCGTCGAAGACGGCAGCTCGACCACGGCGGATCACCGAGAGGATCCCGACCAGGAGGATGACCGTCGCAGCGAAGAGGATCACGGGCATCGTGCCGAGGGTGTCCGAGATCGGGCCGACGATGACGATCGGCAGCAGGCTGCCGACCGAGACAAGCATGTTGAGGATGCCGAAGACGCGTCCCCGGACCGCCTGGGGGATCTCTTCCTGGAGCTCCGTCTGGGCCGGGATGGCGACGGCCGCGTAGGCGATGCCGGCCACGAAGGCGATCGCGACGACCACGGTGAGGACGCTGACGAACCGCGACAGGTCGGGCCCCGGGGCGGCGGAATCCACCCTGCCGACGAACTCCGCGATCGGGGCCGCGATGGAGAGCAGGACGAGGCAGACGCCCAGGACGATGAGGCCGATCTCGATGAGCCGGCGGCGCGCGATCATCCCCTGGACCCTGGCGACCACCAGGGCGCCGGTCACGACGCCGACGCCGAGCGGAAGCACCACGACGACGAAGTCCTTCTCGGTGAGACCGAGGACCTCCTCCGCGAACCCGGGCCCGAGGACGCCGAGGATGCCGACGATGGAGGCGGCGATCCCCAGGTACAGCAGGGCCCAGCGGACGATCGGGTGGGCGCGGACGTAGGCGATCCCCTCCCGGAACTGCTGGACGAAGGAGCCGACCGCCTCCTCGGCCTCGTGCAGCGCGGCATCGTGCGGCATGGTGCCGGGCGGCGCGGGCGGGAGGGTCCAGCAGAAGCCGGCCGCCACGAGGTACAGGACGGCCACCACGACGATCAGGATCGTCGGGCTGAACACGGACACCACGAGCGGGCCGAGCACGGTGAACCCGATCGCGAATGCCGCGTTGAGGGTCAACGTGAAGATGCCGGTGGCGGCCGTCAGCTGGCGCCGCGGGACCACGATGGGGATCATCGACAGCTCTGCCGGGGCGAAGAAGGTCGTGGCCACCGAGACGAGCGTGTTCAGGACGAAGACCAGGAGGATGTTCGCGTCGAAGACGGCCAGGGCCACGAACAGGGCGGCCCGGATCAGGTTCGTCGCGACCAGGACGAGCCGACGGTCGAAGCGGTCCACGTAGACGCCGGCGAGGGCGCTGAAGATGACCGCCGGCGCAAGGAACGTGAGGATGAGGATCGACACGGCGCTGTTCGAGTCCGTGCTGCCGTAGACGAGCACGGTCAGGCCGTAGAGCACCATGTTGCCGCCGACCTGCGTGGCCAGCTGCGACAGCCACAGCAGCAGGAACGGGCGGTTACGGAAGACCGCCGCCGCGGAGCTCTCGGCGACGGGTGTTGTCTCGCCGGCGGCCGTCATGCCGGGGAGACCTCGGGGCCGCGCTCGATGATCGCGACGAGGCGCCGCTCCACGGCTCGTCGCTCGAGCAGGACCCGGCGGCCGCAGGTGGTGCAGCGCAGGCCGAGGTCGGCGCCCAGGCGGTCGACGTCCCAGGCCCGCCCACCGCACGGATGCGGACGGCGCAGCTCGACCCGGTCGCCGACCCGGAACGGGATCGGGTCAGACATGCGTGACGCTGCGGTGCATCGATGGCGAGCGTAGCACCGTCGAGTGGCCGGCGGTCAGGGCCGCGGCTGGCCGAGGACCGGGACCAGCGGGCGCTCCGTTGCCGGCAGGTCCAGGCCATCGAGTGGCGCGACCTCGACGGCAACCTCCTCGTACGTCGCCCGGAGCTGGGCGACGAGGCCGCCCGCCCGCGTCAGGGCCCCCGTCAGGGCCGGCGGGTTCCCGATGGCCAGCACCTCGATGCGAGGCCCGAGCGCCGTGTTCTCCACCGAGAGCACCCCCGTGGGCCCCGCGACCACGGTGCCGGCGGCGACCCGCACGCCGCCGACCGAGATCGCCTCGGCGCCGGCGTTGCGGAGCTCGTTGAGGAGGTCGGAGACCGCGCTCGCCGGGATGCCGCCGTAGAGGACGACGCGCACCCCGGCACCGGACGCCGGCTCGAGCCCCGACCAGGTGCGAACCCGGTCGAGGTCGGCGCGCAGCTGCCCGACCGACGTCTCGCCGCGGGCCGTCGCGGCGGTGAAGGCATCGAGCTTGCGCTCCAGGTCGGCGACCTCGCCGCGGAGCTGGTCGTTGCGCGTCGTGAGGTTCGCGATGAGGAGGGTGAGATCCTGCGACGACTGCGTGGCGAGCCCCGTCCCGGCCTGCTGGGCGCGCAGCTGGACCACGATGAGGAACCCCAGGAGGAAGACCACGGCGGCCAGGGCGATCTGGCTGCGCGGCTGGCGCATCGTCATGGCGCAGGCGTCGGGCTGGCCGCCGGGGTGCGGGCGTAGCGGAGCGTGACCGACCCCGCGTAGGCCGGCACGACGACGGTGTCGGGCTGGGCGAAGGAGACCCGGATGCCGAACCGGTCGGCCCGGGCTGCGATGAGCTCGACGAACCCGGAGGAGGCGACGAGCTGGTCGTAGAGGTCGGCGGGCCCGATCGCGGCGACCTGGTACGGCGGCGCCAGGTAGGCCGAGTTGACGAGGACGGAGCCACCGATGTCGACGATCGCGGTCGTCGGCGTGATCCGTTCCCCGCCGATCGCGATGGCCTCCGCCCCGGCGAGCCACAGCTCCTCCACGGCGGTCCGGAGGTCGCGGGCGGAGACGAGGTAGTCCGCCGCCGACCCTCCCGGTGGCACCGGCGCCTGGGAGTCCTCCAGCTGGAGGACGATACCGGGGCCCTCGAGGGCGACGATCCCGGCCGCGACCCGCGCAGCGAACAGAGCCTCGTTCAGCTGGCGCACCAGCTGGTCGCTCCCGGCCGCGCCCGCCTCGGCCGCCGTGATCTGCGAGCGCAGGTCGAGGATCGTCGTCTTGAGGGCCTCCTGCTGCGCCTGCAGCGTCACCACGGTCTCCACGAGGGGGAGCCGCTCCTGCGTCGTGTAGCGCACCCGGGGGGCCTCGCCGCGGACCTGTGCCGCGACCAGGAACCCGATCGCCACGAGGGCGCCGAAGAGGGTCAGCTGCCAGCCGGGAACCGCCCGGGCGCGGGCCGCCAGGCTGCTCACGGGGTCTCTCCCGGCGGCCCGCCGGCGCCCCGGCGCCGCCGCACGTAGGCGATGGAGCCGCCCACGAGAAGGCCGGCGAGCGCGGCGACGATGAGGACTCCACCCTGCAAGAAGGGCGATTCTCCGGCGCTTCCGTCGCCGCCGGGATCCGCGGTGGCGCTCGGGGCGGGCGACGTCGCGGGGCTCGCGGTGGCGCCCGGTGGCGCCGTCGCCGCGGCCTCGTCCCAACCCGGCGGCAGCGGCCCCGCCGGGGCGGGCTCGGGCCCGTAGCGGGTCGGCGTGTCGGCTCCCAGGTCCTCGAGCCAGGCCGCCTCGAAGCCGGTCACGTCGCGGCCAACGGCCGCGAGGAATGCCTCGTCGTCCGTGACGCCGTCGGCGTAGCTGCCGATCAGCTCCACGAGCGCCTCGGTGCCGTCCTCGCGGACGAGGTACTCCACCGCGGACACGCTCTCGTCGTAGGCGAGGGAGAAGCGCTCGTAGGTCGTCGGGAACTGGCCGCCGAGCGCCTGGAGCGGCATGAGACGCCCCCCGTTCACGGCGTCCTCGACGGAAGCCCGGGCCGACGGCCTGTAGCCCTCCGAGAGATAGGTCGCCACGCCCTCGTTGAGCCAACGGGGCGGGAAGTGGTACGGGTTCCGCACGGCGGTGTCGAAGACGAGGTGGGTCAACTCGTGGGGAATGACGATCCCGACCCATGCATCCGTGACGTCGGAGGGCGCGATGAGGGCGAACATCGTCCGGATGTCGCTGTGGGCCTGGCCGCCGACGTTCTCCCGGGTACCCGGCCCGAGGGCGTCGTAGAAGGCCCCCTGGTCGGCGTAGACGAAGAAGTCGATCGGCTCGGACTCGGTGACGCCCATGAAGTCGGCGGCCTCGCGAACGGCGTCCTCGGCGATCGTGAGGGCGCGGCGGCCGAAGGCGGCGGACCCCTCGTACCAGTGGAGGCGCACCAGGTCGTCCTCCAGCGTCCGCCAGGTGAAGCGCGAATCCTCGTAGACCACCCGCACGGAGGGGCCGACGGACGGGCTGATGCCCCGGTCGCCCGGCACCAGGCGCCAGCGCGCGATGACCGGGGTGTTCGGCACGAGGTGCCCGTCCTCGACCAGCAGCCAGCGCTGGACGAGCTCGTGGCGCCCGGCCGGCGTCGTCCCGGCGACCTGGACCACGAATGGACCGAGGCTGCCGGGGAACTCCAGCAGGAGCTCGACACGGGCGAGCGGGACGGGGCTCGCGAACGCCTGGGCGAAGGTGATGTCGCTGCCGAAGGTCGCCTCGGCGGTCGGTTCCTCGAAGATCGGCGTCGCGGCGGAGGCTCCCGGCGGGAGCAGCCCGAGGATCAGCAGCGTTGCAGCAGCTGCGCGCAGGAGCCGGCTCATTGCCCGGCCCAGGCGAGGCCGGCCAGGCGGAGGATGCCCAGGCCGTTGGTGGTGGCACCCAGGAGCCCCTCGCGGGCCAGCGCCGCGGAGGTCCCGTAGCTCACGGGGACCACCGGCACCTCCTCGGCCACGATCCGCTCCGCCGCGTCGTAGCCGGCCCGCGCCTCGACGGCGTCCGCCGTGCCCACCGCGCGCGCAATCGCCTCGTCGAAGGCCGAGCTTGTCCAGCCGCCGTAGTTGTTCGGCTGACCGCTGCCGAGCAGGATCCCCAGGAAGTCGTTGGGCGACGGGTAGTCGGCGATCCACGAGAGCGCCCACATGTCGGGGGAATCCGGGCTCCCGAGCCGGGAGAAGAGCGTCGCGAAGTCGAGGGACTCGTAGCTGATGGAGACGCCGAGGTTCTCGCGGAGCTGCTCGACGATCGCCGCGTCGTACGCCGTGCCGGCCGTCACCAGCGTCACCGCCGGGAACAGGGAGGGGTCGGGGTACCCGGCGTCCGCCAGGAGACGGCGCCCTTCCGCCGGGTCGAACGCGGGCAGGAACCGCTCGTCGGACCGGCCCGGGATCCCCGGCGGCACCATCGACGTGGCCGGCACCGCATCGGCGCCGTCGGCGAGCTCCACGATCCGGCCCCAGTCGATGGCGGACGCGAAGGCGCGCCTGATCCGCTCGTCGTCGAACGGCGCCCGGCGCGTCTCGAAGCCGTAGTAGGTCACGGCGAGGTCGGACCACTCCCGCAGGCTGGGTCCGAGGTCCTCGTCGTATGCCAGCCACGACGCGTCGAACCCGGCTACCGGGGCCCAGTCGAGCTCGCCTGCCGCGAAGACGTCCACGGAGCTGCGGCCGCCGATGTCCGAGACGAGCGTCACCTCCACGATGGCGGGCACGCCGGCCCAGTAGCGTTCGTTGGCCCGCAGGCGGAGGCCGTCCGTGGTGGTGCTCGCGAGGACGTAGCCCCCCGATGCCACGAAGCCGGCACCCGGCTGAAGCGCGGCAGCGTCCCGCCCAACGCCCGGCGGGACCACCGCCAGCGTGGGGCTGGCGGCGATCGCAGCAAAGTCCCCGGCGGGTCGCGTGAGGTTGACCTCCAGGGAGCGCCCGGTGGCGCGTATCGCCACCGCGTCGGCGCTCCCCTGCCCCGCCGCGTAGTCCCGCGCCCCCACCACGTCGTACAGGAGGGAGGCGAGCGGAGAGGGAGCCGCCGGGTCGATGACGCGAAGCCAGCTGCGCCGCACGTCCGCGGCCGTGAGCTCCGTGCCGTCCGAGAAGCGCAGGGCCTCGCGGAGGGTGAAGACGATCGTCCGACCGTCGTCGCGCAGCTCCCAGCGCTCCGCCAGCGCCGGCCGCAGGGTCTGCGATGGGTCGATGGCCGTCAGACCCTCGAAGAGCTGGGCGATGACGGCGGCACTCCCGGCGTCGCCGGCCGCCGCCGGGTCGAGCGTGGCCGGCTCGCCCAGGAAGATCCGGGCGACGTGCTCGGCCCCGGCCCTCGGGGCGAGCGCGAGCCCGGAGGTCGCGAGCAGCAGGACCCCCAGCGCCACGACGAGCAGGCGGCCCAGCGGGCGGCGAGGCACGGCGCGCGCGGGCGGGCGGGGGGTCATGGCCGGAGTATAGGTCTGGATCACGGAAGGGCCGCCGGCGCTCCGGTGCCGAGGCGACGGACGGCCGGAGTGCAGGACAGAAGATGAGGCCTCCGCGTGAACACACCGCCGGGGGAACGATGTCGGACGCGGAAGGCCTCTGACCTCCTAACGAGCCGCCGGCGGTTTCGTTAGGGGTGCGCCCCGGGCGCGGGTGTTTCGCGCTGCCGGAGCGCTTCGTACAGCAGGACGGCCGCTGCTGCCGCCACGTTGAGGGAGTCGGCCGTGCCGAGCATCGGGAGCCGCACCGCGAGCACGTCGGAGGCCAGCCAGTCCGGCCCCAGGCCGCGGGCCTCGCTCCCGACGGCGATTGCCACCCGCCCGCGGAGATCCGCCGCATGGTGGGCCGTCGAGGCCTGCACCCGCGCGGCGACGATCCGGAACCCCGCCTCGCGCAGCCAGGCGAGCACCTCGCCGGTCGGCGCCACCGCGAGGGGCAGGGTGAAGACGGTCCCCAGGCTGGCCCGGACGGCGTTGGGGTTCCACGGATCCGCTTCCGGGCCCTCCGCGGTCGCGACGATGAGGGCCGCTGCCCCCGCGCCGTCGGCGCTCCGGGCGATCGCCCCCAGGTTGCCGGGCTTCTCGACATCCTCGACGACGACCACGAGGGGGTCCGGGTGCGCCGCGACGAGCCCGTCCAGGCGAGCCAGACCGGAGCCGGGAATGGCGACGACCGCGACGATGCCGCTGGGCCGGTCGCCGTACGCGAGGCGGGCCAGCG